>OLGB01000329.1_pt1 | contig 70549 bp, 61 predicted proteins | sample 1605691 | NCBI WGS metagenome assembly OLGB01 (sample SAMEA3888925, study PRJEB22519) | human gut metagenome | biome: human gut; feature: human-associated habitat; material: faeces | place: Denmark | collected 2010
TTGCACTCAGATATTCATCAATACCCTTGGCAGCTGCCTTTCCTGCTCCCATTGCAAGGATAACCGTAGCTGCTCCGGTTACTGCATCTCCACCGGCAAATACGCCCTCTTTGGAGGTTGCACCGTTTTCTTCCTCTGCTACGATACATTTTCTGCGGTTGATCTCAAGTCCTTTTGTGGTAGACGAGATCAATGGATTTGGAGAAGTACCAAGTGACATGATCACGGTATCTGCCTCGATCTCATACTCGGAACCAGGGATCTCAACCGGGCTTCTTCTTCCCGAAGCATCCGGCTCGCCAAGCTCCATCTTGATCACTCTCGCACCTTTTACGCATCCGTCCTCATCCACTAAGATCTCGGTCGGGTTCTGTAACAGGTCAAAGATGACACCCTCTTCTTTTGCATGATGTACTTCCTCTACTCGTGCCGGAAGCTCTTCCTCGCCACGACGGTATACGACATGTACTTCTGCGCCAAGACGTTTTGCGGTTCTGGCAGCATCCATTGCAACGTTACCACCACCGACAACGATCACTTTTTTGCCTGCCTTGATCGGTGTATCAAAGTCATCTAAGAATGCTTTCATCAGGTTGTTTCTGGTTAAGAACTCGTTTGCGGAGAAGACACCCATTGCCTGCTCGCCAGGGATCCCCATAAATCTTGGAAGTCCTGCACCGGAACCGATAAAGACTGCCTCAAATCCTTCGTTTTCCATTAATTCATCGATCGTCACAGATTTACCGATGACAACGTTTGTCTCGATCTTAACGCCAAGAGATTTTACATTTTCTACCTCGGCTGCTACTACCTTCTGTTTTGGAAGACGGAACTCCGGAATACCATAGATCAGTACGCCGCCTGCCTCATGTAAAGCCTCAAAGATCGTAACATCATATCCTAATTTGGCAAGGTCGCCTGCACAGGTCAGACCTGCAGGGCCGGAACCGATGACTGCAATTTTGTGTCCGTTCATCTTTTCTGCTTTCTTTGGACGGATGCCATGCTCTCTTGCCCAGTCAGCAACAAAACGCTCTAATTTACCGATGGAAACAGGCTCTCCTTTGATACCACGGATACATTTCCCCTCACACTGGCTCTCCTGTGGGCATACACGACCACAGACAGCTGGAAGTGCAGAGGACTCGCTGATGATCTGATAAGCTTCCTCGAATTTGCCTTCTTTTACTTTTTCAATGAATGCAGGAATATTGATGGAAACCGGACATCCCTTCATACACTGCGCATTTTTACAATTCAGGCAACGTGCTGCCTCAGCCATTGCCTCTTCTTCGTTATATCCTAAACATACCTCTTCAAAATTCGCTGCACGAACCTGTGACTCCTGCTCACGAACTGGTACTCTCTTTAATACGTCCATGATTCTACCTCTCCTCCATTAATGACACTGGCCACATCCACCGTGATGGGTGTCGCCTTCCTGTAATTTCAGCATTGCTCTGCCCTCTTCGGTCTTGTACTGAAGCTGACGTTTCATTGCCTGATCAAAGTCTACCAGATGACCGTCAAACTCAGGACCGTCTACACATGCGAATTTTACTTCGTCTCCAACAACAAGACGGCATGCACCACACATACCGGTTCCATCTACCATGATCGGGTTCATGGAAACAACGGTTGGAATACCAAGTTCTTTTGTCAGTTTGCAGACAAATTTCATCATGATCATCGGTCCGATCGCAACACAGTGGTCATAACGGATGCCTTTATCCCATAACTCCTGTAACTGTGCCGTACCGGTTCCCTTAAATCCATAAGAACCGTCATCGGTTGTCACATACAGGTTGGTAGCTACCTCTTTCATCTCTTTTTCAAGGATCAGTAAGTCTTTATTTCTGGAACCCATGATAACATCACAGTCAACGCCGTGCTCATGGAGCCATTTTACCTGTGGGTAAACCGGAGCGGTACCAACACCACCTGCCACAAATAAAATCTTCTTTTTCTTTAATTCTTCTATATCCTCTTCAATTAAGTCAGACGGGCATCCAAGCGGTCCAACGAAATCCTGAAACGCATCTCCCTCTTTTAAAGATGACATACGCTCGGTCGATGCACCTACGGTCTGGAATACGATCGTAATGGTTCCCTCTTCCCTGTTATAATCACAAATGGTAAGCGGTATACGCTCTCCTACCTCATCCATTTTCACAATAACAAACTGTCCCGGCTCACAATACTGTGCGACACGGGGTGCCTTGACATCCATAAGATAGATCTTATCTGCCAATTTTTCTCTTCTTACGATTGGGTACATTTTTTTCCTCCTTAGCCTTATACTGCGCTACACTCATTTTAATATGATAAAGGAAAAGCCGCGAATTTTCAACGGCTTTCCCCATATTTTCTGTTTATACTTATTATTCTTTTTCTATGATTCCACTTTGGAAAATAGAATTCTGTCATTATCAAGACTTTTTCCGGCATTTTGTGCAAATTGTTCTAAAAGATCATCCACCGTCATCTTCTCTCTCTGCTCTCCCGACACATCTAAAATGACATTTCCGGAATCCATCATCAGCGTACGGTTTCCCAGTTCGAGTGCCTGCTTCATATTGTGGGTTACCATCAGACAGGTGATCTTGCGCTCGGAAACGATCTGTTTGGTCAGGTCGAGCACTTTCTGCGCGGTGGCAGGATCTAACGCCGCCGTGTGCTCATCCAGTAACAGGATCTTTGGCGTTACCATCGTCGCCATCAAAAGGGTAAGTGCCTGTCTCTGTCCTCCCGACAATAAGCCGACCGGCTGCTTCATCCGGTCTTCCAATCCCATATCAAGCAGGGCAAGCTGTTCTCTGAACTTCTTCTTATCCGCTGCCGTGATCCGGCTGAAATATGCATATCGTTTATTTCTCGCACGCAGGTACGCCAGTGCCATATTTTCCTCGATCGTCATATGCGGTGCCGTTCCCTTAAGCGGGTCCTGGAACAAATGTCCGATTACCTTGCTCCTGACATGTTCCTTCTGATAAGTAATATCCTCTCCATCCAATACGATCAATCCCTGATCCACGAAAAAGGCTCCTGTGATTGCGTTGAACAACGTCGATTTTCCGGCTCCGTTGCTTCCAATGATCGTGGCAAAATCCCCATCCGCCAGTTCCAGATTCAGATTTCTTAATGCTGTCTTTTCATTGACAGTTCCGGGATTGAAGGTTTTGCTGACATCTTTCATCATTAACATGATCTCTTTCCCTCCTCATCCTGTTCCTGTCTCTGTTTCTGATACTGTTCCAGATAAACATGGTTCTGTGTGCGCACCACTCTGCGCTGCTTATAAAAAGCTGCCTGTTTCTTTAAATAAGGCAGGGCGATCGCAAACGCTACGATCAGGGAAGATACCAGTTTTAAGCACTCTGCCGGCACATTTAAACGCAATGCCACTGCCACGATAAAACGGTACAGACAGCTTCCCAGCACAACGCCGATGACTCTTTTTCCCATGCCGCCTCTGCCTAAGATCGTCTCTCCGATGATCAGGCTGGCAAGCGCGATTGTGACCATTCCGGTACCCAGATTGATGTCACAGGATTTCTGATACTGTGCCAGCAGTCCGCCGGAAAGTCCTGTCAGTGCATTTGCCACGCAAAGCCCGATCGTGATCATCAGACCTGTATTGATACTGGATGCCCGCACCATATCAGGATTGTCGCCTGTGGCACGGATGGAAAGCCCCAGTCTGGTATTTAAAAATAATGCCAGTACAATGCCAACAAGGATCACGACGACTGCTGCCACGATCAGTTTATACCAGGTTCCGCCGATCGTCTCTTTTGCCCAGGAAAATACAGTATCACAGGAAAAGAGGTTCAGATTGGATGCAAATCCCATTACCGCAATGTTGATCGTATAAAGTCCTGTATTGACGATAATACCTGCCAAAATAGACTGGATGCCCATTCTGGTCTGTAAAAATGCTGTCACAAAACCGGAACAGACTCCCGCTCCCATTGCGGCAAACAGTCCGAGGACCGGATGACCGCTTAAAGTCACGGTCGCACAGACCGCACACCCCAGGGTAAAGCAGCCATCGGTCGACAGATCTGCAATATCAAGCAGACTGAACGACACGAACAATGCCAATGCCACCAGTGCATAGATAAAACCCAGTTCCAACGCACTCTGCACGATGGAAAGTGTAATGATAGACCCCATATGTATTTCTCCGTTTCTCTCATTATTCAAATTCTTCTGCTGTGGTAACTTCCACTAATTCTGTGCACATATCTTTAAATACAGAGTAGTCCATGCCAAGTGCCTCTGCTGTCTCGGTATTGATCGTAACAATTCCGGTATCCATTGTGCGCACTACCATATCGGATGGTGTCTTGCCTTCGGTTAAAAGTTCCACTGCCATATCCGCGGTTTCCTGTCCCAGACCTACATAATTCACACCATAACCACAGAACGCACCGTTTAATGCAAAGGAATCGGCTCCGGTATAATGCGGGATACCTGCATCAATAAATTTTTCAAAGATTGCAAGTTCTGCGGTCATTACTGTATTGTCTGTCGGTGTAAATACCGCATCCACGCCTGCAGCTACCAGTGCATCTGCTGCTGCGGAAAGCTCTGCATTTGTGGTACCGGTCTTTTCCACATATTTAAGACCGTTTTCCTCACAAAAAGCGATCGCATCCTGAATGGAAACCGTTGAAGAATCCTGACTCTTATCATACAGCAATCCGATCGTTTCTGCATCTGGATTCGCTGCTACGATCAAATTCATCACGGCTTTGGTATCCAGCGCATCGGAAGTTCCTGTGATGTTGGCTCCCGGTGCATCCAAAGATGCAACAAGTCCTGCTCCGACCGGATCGGATACGGCGGAAAAAACTACCGGGATCTGATTGTCCTCGGTCGCATTCTGCATGATCATTGCTGCCGGTGTTGCGATCGGGATGATCAGATCTACGTTCTCTGCCACCAGATCTGTTGCGATCTGATTTAAGGTAGAGGAATCTGCCTGTCCATTGTAAGTGTAATCTGCATAATCAAACGTAACTCCAAGTTCTGCTCCTTTGGCGGTAAGTTCTTCCTCGATCGCCTTTTCAATCTGATTTAAGGACGCATCATCCACATACTGGACGATCCCCACTTTATAAACGGTTCCATCCGCATCGGCTGTCTGGATCTCTGTTTTCTCTGTTGTCGCTGCCACAGCCCCACCATTGTCTGCTGCATTTCCACATCCGGCCGCAAGAGCCGCTGTCATTGCCATCGTAAGTAACACTGCCACTGTTTTCTTTTTCATAATATCCTCCGTTCTAATACATTTTCATGTAATATTTGTCCTATACACTTTCATACTTTAATACTTTAAAGTTTGTTTGTCAACCCGTTTCTTTTTAATTTGCTTACTGCATTTTTTTCTTTTCTGTATTATAATGGAATTATCAAATTGATACTACCAATTTTTGAAATGGAGGACACAACCATGTACCAGTTTACAAATGATTGTCTGATTGGAATACCACAGATCGATGAAGAGCACAGGAAGCTGTTTCAGATGTTAAACGAAGCTTTTGAACTGATCCAGTTACCGGAAAATGCACCTGCTGTGATCAAAAACCTCATCCCATCCTTAAAGGATTATGCGGCAACTCATTTTGCCCATGAAGAGGCATATATGGAACAGATCCACGACCCGGAACTGCCACGTCAGCACAAAGAACACGAAGCATTTACCGCCAAGGTAAATTCCTATGATCTTTCTTCTGTTACGGTTGAAAATGCGATCCCGGTTTTAAATGAACTCTTGACCTATCTGGCGCGCTGGCTTTATGGTCATATTCTTGGAAGTGATATGATGATCGGAAAAATCCCGGCAAACGGAGCGAAAGGCATTGTCTTTACAGATGCCTATAAAACCGGCATCACACTCATTGATGATGAACATCGCAGACTCTTTGAAATTATTGCGGATGTAGATGCCCTGATCCAGGAAGAACTGCTGCATGATAAATATGATGAGATCATGCGTCTTTTGAATGAATTAAGAGATTATACAGAATTTCACTTCGAAGACGAAGAAGCATATATGGAACAGATCGGATATCCAAACATTGAAATGCAGCGGCGTGCGCACAGCGCGTTTATCGAGCGTCTGGTTGGCATCAACCTGTCCGAGCTGGAAGATATGGATGACAACCAGCAGGAATATCTTACCGAGTTACTCTCATTCCTGCAGGAGTGGCTGATCAACCATATCTTAAAATCAGACAAACTGATCGGAGCTTATGTCAGATCTCAAGCTCAGGAAAAATAAACCAATTCATCCTCCGGCTTTTCCGCCGGAGTGATGGATACCGGATATAAGACCGGTCCTTTTCCTTTATATTCTCTTGCAAATTCTACATGCACTTCTGCCGTGATATGGATCCAGGATTTGTGCGGGATCTCATCCTCTTTGGCATATTTACATTTGAAGCCGATAAAGGTCACATCCTCGATACAGCAGGTCATTGCAAAACGGCCCGGTACGAAAACACCTTTTTTCAGCTTATCCGGATTATATACAAGAGCTAAAAAAGAAATCTTCTTTCCCTCGTATTTCTTTGGATTTTCCATACAATCCATATACCAGATGGCATAGTCTGCATCTGTAATCTCAATCTCATCCTGTGACAGATCATACGGAAGTTCCTCCGGTCTCTCATCTAAGGTACCATCGGCACGCTCATAGACGATCTGTGCTTTCCGGTTCTGCGCTTTGACACTTCTTCTGTATTTTCCCTTGTCCGTGCTGTCATCACAACGGTTGAAGATGACCACATCCGCAGAAAAAAGCTGCTCCATGATCATCGTACGCATATTTGCCAGATACATATCAAATGTGGTGGCATCTACCGTTGCAAGGGACTGTACCATAACCCAGTATTTCGGCAGCTCCATTTCAAGCAGAGTTGCCATCTCCCAGGTTCCGTTATACTCGATGAATACTTTTTCCGGCTGATGCTCTTCCTGCATCTTTTTTAAGAAATCCGCCGTAAAATCCTCTTCGTTTTCTACCATAACAAGTGTGGTATTTGCCTTTTTCAGTTCTGCCTCGGTATACTCTACTTCTCCGTCTTCGCAGCAGATCAAAAGACATTTATCTCCCTCGGTAAAACTTTCATCGGAAAGTGTCTCCTTTACCAATGTTGTTTTACCGCTGTCCATAAATCCGGTAAATAAATATACTGGTATTTCCTGCATATCTGATTTCCTTTCTGTTTTACTGTTTCCATCCCATCTTATGCAATGCCGAATAATTCCTCTAACCGATGTTCCTCGATATTAGTTCCGATGACACAGAGTCTTCCTGTGTAATCTGGCTCACCGTCACGAAGTTCGTACTCACCCGGTACCATATCAAAGTAGATCCAGGAACCGTTCTCGTCCTCTACCATTCCCTTTGCACGAAGGATCACGCCGTAATCATCCGTCTCACACAGGGTCTTTAATACGTCCTCAATCTTTTCTTTAGTGAATTTATGCGGAGTTTCTTTTCCCCAGCTTGTAAAGACTTCGTCTGCATGATGGTGGTGGTGATGATCGTGGTCATGGCATCCGCAGGTGCAGTTCTCATCATGTTCATGCTCATGGTCGTGATGATGCTCGTGATCATGGTCATGGCATCCGCAGATGCAGTTCTCATCATGTTCATGCTCATGCTCGTGATGATGTTCGTGATCGTGATCCTCGTGGTCATGGTCGTGATGGTGCTCATGTTCGTGCTCTTCTGCTTCTTCCTTCGCATGCTGCTCTGCCATCAGTTTTCTTTCCAGAGAGTCCTGTCCCTCTACGACCTTTAAGATCTGCTCTCCCTTCATGGCATCCCATGGAGTTGTGATGATTGCAGCCTTGTCATTGAGTGCCTGGATCTGTTTTACACAGAGCTCTAACTGCTCCGGTGTTGCATTCTGGCTTCTGCTTAAGACAACAGTGGTTGCATATTCGATCTGGTTGTTGAAGAACTCACCGAATGCTTTCATCTGTTTGCTTGCCTTTAAAGCGTTTACAACAGTAATGAGTCCGTTTAATTTTACATCCTCTTCTTTTTCCACATCGATCACGGATTTCATAACGTCGGAAAGTTTGCCAACGCCAGACGGCTCGATCAGAATACGGTCCGGATGGAATTTCTCAATGACTTCGTGCAGGTTCTTTCCAAAATCGCCTACTAAAGAACAGCAGATACAGCCGGAGTTCAGTTCACTGATCTCAATGCCGGAATCTTTTAAAAATCCGCCGTCGATACCGACCTCTCCGAACTCGTTCTCGATCAGAACCAGTTTCTCTCCTTTGAATACTTCATCTATCATTTTTTTAATAAATGTTGTCTTTCCTGCTCCAAGGAATCCTGATATAATGTCAATCTTTGTCATAATTTGTACCATTCCTTTCTTATACATCCGCATATTTCCACGGACAAACCTCTTTACACAAACATGTTTATTTTACTCTACTTTATCCGTTTTTGCAAATTTAAGCAAAAATTTCACAAAACTTTTAGAAATGCTTCTAAGACTGGAACTGCATCTGATAAAGTTTCTCATAGATTCCCTGTTTTTCCATCAGCTCTTGATGCGTTCCCTCTTCCGCAATGCCCTCTTCCGTCAGTACCAGGATCTTCTCTGCATTTCTTATGGTAGAAAGACGGTGTGCGATCACGATCGTGGTACGGTTTTTCGCCAGTTTTTCAAGCGAATCCTGCACTACCTTCTCACTCTCGTTATCGAGTGCCGAGGTTGCCTCATCAAAGATCAGGATCGGCGGATTTTTTAAGAAGACACGCGCGATCGAAAGACGCTGTTTCTGTCCACCGGAAAGCTTGATCCCGCGCTGTCCGATGTCTGTTTCATAGCCATTTGGCAGGGACATGATAAAGTCATGCGCATTCGCATTTTTTGCCGCCGCGATCACCTCTTCCCTGGTGGCATCCGGCTTTCCATAGCGGATGTTATCATAGACCGTTCCCACAAACAGGTAGACATCCTGCTGCACGATCCCGATATGGTCTCTTAAACTCTTTAATGTTAGGCTTCTGATGTCTTTTCCATCGATCTTGACGGAACCGTTTGTCACATCATAAAACCGCGGGATCAGTGAACAAAGCGTGCTCTTTCCTGCCCCGGAGGAACCGACCAGTGCCATATAGGAACCTGCCGGCACGTTCAGATTGATGTGATCTAATACCTGCTCGGTGTTTTCTTCATAGCGGAACGAAACATTTTCAAAGGAGATATCCCCTTTTACCTCGCAAAGCTCGGTTGCATCATCCGCATCTTTGATATCCGGTTCAATATCCATGATCTCACGAAAACGCTCAAACCCGGTATATCCGTTCTGGAACTGCTCCGTAAAATCGATCAGCGTCCTTACCGGCTCTGTAAATACACTGATGTAAAGCAAAAATGTTACCAGATCACTAATGTCCACTCTTCCGTATGCGATCAGCACAGTTCCTGCAAGAATGACACAGACCTGGATCAATGTAGTAAATGTCCCCATTCCTGCATTGAAGCTTCCCATATAATGGTAGCTGTTCTTTTTTGCCGCAAGAAATCCCTCATTGCCCTGCCGGAATTTCTCGTTTTCGATTGCTTCATTTGCAAAGGATTTGACCACACGGATACCCGATAAGTTATCCTCGATCTGTCCGTTGATCTCTGCGATCCTGACACGGTTCTGCCGAAATGCCAGCCGCATCTTTTTGTTCATATAATAAGCAAATGCAAACATAAACGGCAGTACGACAAAGGCTGCCAGTGCCAGCAGTGGATTGATGGAAAGAAGAATGGCAAATGCTCCGATGATCTTAATGATCGAGAGAATGATGTTCTCCGGTCCATGGTGCATCAACTCCGTGATATCGAACAAATCCGTTGTGATACGGCTCATCAGCTGTCCGACCTTCTGATTGTCATAGAAGGCAAAGGAAAGTTTCTGAAAATGGTCAAAAATCTCCGCCCTCATATCATACTCGATCTTTGCCCCCATCACATGACCATAATTTGCAATAAAAAATTTACTGTAACAGTCCACTGCCACCATCACGAGCAACAGCACGGCAAGCCATTTCACCTTTGCAAGAATTTCCGCTGGCTCCATGTAGATCAATGTTGAGGTCACATAACGTACGATCAGTGGAAGTGTCAACGCAACCGATGCAGATAATGCAGCAAAAAACATATCTGCCCAGAAAATTCCCTGATATGGTTTATAATAAGAAATCATTTTCTTTAAATTTTTATCCATCCCTGTCTCCTCTCTTTTTTACATACTGGATTTTATTGTATCAGCTTGTGGAAAAAAGTCAAACAAAATGCTATACTGTTTTTACACACATGATAGCAAAAGCACAGATAGGAGGGCATATCAATGAGTTCAAATTCAGTCAAACAAACATACTATGAAACACTGGCAAATACAGTCATCAAAAATCTGTCCAAACGCCGGATGGAAGGCTATTACTGTCCTACCATTGAAGATGCAGAAAAAAAAGTCTTTTCCTTTTTAGATGGAAACTGCACGGTCTCTTTTGGTGGTTCCATGACACTGGAAGATACCGGACTTTTAACCGCACTGCGCCACGACCCGAACATCCATCTGATCGACCGGTCAACAGCAAATTCTCCGGACGAAGTCAAACAGATGTATCATGATGCGTTAAGTGCAGACTATTATCTGATGAGTTCCAATGCGATCACGAAAGACGGCGAGCTTGTCAATATCGATGGCACTGGGAACCGCGTAGCAGCCCTGATCTATGGACCGGAAAACGTTATCGTCCTTGCCGGCATGAACAAGGTTGTTGCCAATGTAGACGAAGCATTGTCCAGAGTACATAATGTTGCAACCCCTATGAACTGTCTCCGGCTTAACAAGAAAACACCATGTTCAGCTACAGGAGTCTGCGCTGACTGTCTCTCACCGGACTGCATCTGCAATCAGGTTGTTATCACAAGACGAAGTGGCATGGAAGGCAGGATCAAAGTTATTTTAATCGGTGAGGAACTGGGTTATTGATCTTCTTTTTATATCTATAAATCGAAAAAAAGGCTATCGCATTTGCGATAGCCTTTTAGCATACAAAAATTGGTTCACAATTAGTTGTATTTTCTTTTTCTAGCTGCTTCAGATTTTTTCTTACGTCTTACGCTTGGTTTCTCGTAATGTTCTCTTTTACGAATCTCCTGCTGGATACCTGCTTTTGCGCAGTTTCTTTTGAAACGACGTAAAGCGCTATCTAAAGTCTCGTTCTCTTTTACAATTACACTAGACATTATCTCACACCTAACCTCCCTCCAGTTGCGTATTGTGCATATTCAACTGATTGGGTCATATTTATTGCACTATAGAATAGTATAACGGATATTTTTTATTTGTCAACTACTTTTTTTATATTTATGAAATCTGACCCTCTAATGCTACTTTGGCTTCTGCGATCGCATCTGCGATACCTGCCGGGTTCTTTCCACCAGCCTGTGCCATATTTGGACGACCGCCACCGCCGCCGCCGACTTTACCGGCAATGCTCTTGATCAGGTTACCTGCATGCGCTCCCTGTTTCATTGCTCCATCGGTTGCCATTGCGATCAGGTTTACTTTGCCGTCGCAGGAAGATGCAAGAACAACGACACCCTCTCCCAGCTGTGCTTTTAACTGATCTCCCAGATCACGCAGACCGTTCATATCCACACCATCTACGGAAGAAGCAAGCAGTTTCACACCTTTTACTTCTACGACCTGATCCATAACATCGCCAAGTGCTTCCTGTGCTGCCTTGCTCTTTAAGGATTCATTTTCACTGGTAAGTGCTTTAATCTCTGCCTGCATATGCTCGATCTTTTCAACCAGAGTTGCCGGAGTTGCTTTTGCTGCTTTTGCTGCTGCTTCAAGCTCATCCTCGATCTTCTGATAATAAGCAAATACGTTTTCTCCTGTTAAAGCCTCGATACGACGGATACCTGCTGCCACACCGCTCTCCGAAATGATCTTGAATGCAGTGATCTCGCTGGTATTCTTTACATGAGTTCCTCCACAGAACTCTTTTGAGAAATCACCCATGGATACGACTCTTACGGTCTCGCCATATTTCTCATCAAACAGTGCCATTGCACCGGTTTTCTTTGCTTCCTCGGCTGTCATAACAGCGGTCTCTACCGGAATTGCCTCTGCAATCTTTTCATTGACCATCTTCTCGACAGCATTTAACTCTTCTGCCGTCATTGCCTCGAAATGACTGAAATCGAAACGGGTTCTCTCTCCATCCTGATAAGAACCTTTCTGCTGTACATGGGTTCCAAGGACCTCTCTTAATGCTTTCTGTAATAAGTGTGTTGCAGAATGGTTTTTGCAGGTCTTGCCACGAAGTTCTGCATCTACCGATAAGGTTGCCTTATCGCCGACTTTGATCATACCGCTTACTACTTTACCGATATGTCCGACCTTGCCACCTAATAACTTGATGGTATCTTCTACTTTGAACGAACCATCTGCGGTACGGATCACACCTTTGTCTCCCTGCTGTCCACCCATGGTTGCATAGAATGGAGTCTCTTTTACGATGATCGTTCCCACTTCTCCATCGGAAAGTGCTTCCACGAGTTCGGTCTCTGTGGTCAGAACTGCGATCTCTGAGTCTGCCTCTAACTTGTCATATCCGACAAACTCGGTTGTGACAGAAGGGTCGATGGACTCATATACGGTAACGTCAGCTCCCATATAGTTGGTCACTTTACGTGCCTTTCTAGCGGTTGTTCTCTGTACTTCCATTGCCTCTTTGAAGCCCTTCTCATCAATTGAGAAGCCTTTTTCCTCGAGGATCTCCTGTGTCAGATCCATCGGGAATCCATAGGTATCATACAGTTTGAACGCATCCTCTCCGGATAATACCTTTTCGCCTTTCGCTTCCATCTCTTTTTCCATATCGGAAAGAATGGAAAGACCCTGGTCGATGGTCTTGCTGAATTTCTCTTCTTCCTGTGTCAGTACTTTGAAGATGAAATCCTGTTTTTCTTCTAATTCAGGATAACCGTCCTTGCTCTCACGAATTACCGTTGCTGCAAGATTTGCCATAAAGGTTCCATCGATGCCTAACATTCTTCCGTGACGTGCGGCACGGCGGATGATTCGGCGAAGCACATAACCTCTTCCTTCGTTGGATGGCATGATACCATCGGAAATCATAAAGGTTGCGGAACGGATATGATCGGTGATCAGACGAATGGAAACATCATCCAGTGCATCGGTCTGGTAAGTCTTGTGGCTCATCTCGCAGACTCTGTCACGGATCGCTTTCATAGTATCAATATCAAATACGGAATCTACATCCTGCATCACAACAGCAAGACGTTCCAGTCCCATACCGGTATCGATATTCTTCTGCTCTAACTCTTCGTATCCACCCTTTCCATCTCCGTTGAACTGGGTAAATACGTTGTTCCATACTTCCATAAAACGGTCACAGTCACAGCCTACTTTACAGTCCGGTTTTCCACAGCCGTATTTTTCTCCACGGTCATAATAGATCTCCGAACACGGACCACATGGACCTGCGCCATGCTCCCAGAAATTATCACATTCTCCGGTCTCCGGGTCACGGTAGAAACGGGTAATGCGCTCTGCAGGAACACCGATCTCTTTGTTCCAGATCTCAAATGCCTCATCATCCTCTCCATAGATAGAAGGATAGAGTCTGTCCTCTTCGAGTCCAAGTACTTTTGTCAAAAATTCCCAGGACCAGGCAATTGCTTCATGTTTAAAATAATCTCCAAAAGAAAAGTTTCCAAGCATCTCAAAGAATGTCAGATGTCTTGCCGTCTTTCCTACGTTTTCGATATCTCCGGTACGGATACATTTCTGACAGGTAGTCACTCTTCTTCTCGGTGGGATCTCCTGCCCGGTAAAATATGGCTTGAGCGGTGCCATACCTGCATTGATCAGTAATAAGCTGTTATCATTGTGTGGTACCAATGAAAAGCTGTTCATACGCAGATGTCCTTTGCTCTCAAAAAATTCCAGATACATTCTGCGCAGTTCATTTTCTCCGTAAAACTTCTTCACGACTAGTTCCTCCAACGTACTATTCTGCAGACGGATGCCCGCCTGCCGTTTTTTCATCCTTGCGTGTTCTTAATTTTTTGCCGGTAAAAATACCTAATCCGGCAACTGCCGCAAGAATCAATGCTATGATTAAATATCGTATAAACCAACCCAAAAATGCCATAATCGCTACCTCTCTTTCTCTAACTGAATTAGTATATCGCAACTGTTTCCCAATCGTCAAGTCATTCATGCTTCCTGGATCGGGAAGGTCTGGTTTTCATGCGAGATCTCTACGATGCGCTCTGCCATGGCACCATTGGAGATCCTGCGTTTGTACTCTGTGATTGCAGAATAATCCTGCCACATGTGCATCGGGAAGATATACTCCGCATCCACATGCTCTAAGAAATAATCGATGCCTAAGAACTTATTTTGTTCCAGCCTCGGATCCATCGGAACGAAGGCAAGATTGATATGTTTCTTTGCCAGACGGTTGATCTGACCCTTATAATTGCGCTCCATAATACCATTGACCAGGTCTCCGGCACCATCCCATTTCCAGTTGTTCAGATCTCCGGCATGGTAAAATGTAGCTCCGTTGGTCTCCACATAAAATGCAACGCCCGCATCGGTAGAACGCAGTGTCTCAATGTGAAGTCCTCCTACCTGATAGGTCTCACAGGGACTCACATATACGATCTTCTGTCGTATTGTATCCGGGAATCCATGTTTTTTCAAAAAATTTGGGCTCATCTTACAGTCTTTGGACAGGATAAAATGAATGTCTCTATACTGCTCTGCCAGATGGAGCACGTCCATATCAAAATGATCCTGATGCTTGTGGCTGGCAAAGACATAGACTGGCGTGTCCGGCTCGTACTCCGGCAGCCTGCCGCAAAACCGGTAGCCATTTACCCGGTCCCCACCAAAATAATCAAAGATCAGAACCTTCTCATCTACCTCTACCACAAAACAACTGTGATGTATAAAAATTACCTGCATCGCTTGTACCTGCCTTTGGATTTCTGCTTATTTCATACGGCCAATAATCTCATTGGCATGTCTGTAGATCTCTTTTTTGTCAAATCCGATCTCAAACTGATTGTCCTCATAGAGGATCTTACCATTTACCATGGTCATCTTAACATTCTGCTTGCTGCCGCTGTAGACCAGATTTTTTACGATATTGTTTTCCGGCTGCATGTTAGGCTGTTCTAAATCGATCATGATCAGATCCGCCTTTTTACCGGTTTCAAGCCTGTCGCAGTCCAAAAGCTGCATTGCCTGCGCACCGCCTGCGGTTGCCATGTATAAGATCTCATCTGCTCCGACACAGGCTGCATCCATCTCACGGACTTTTGCCAGTGCCGATGTTAAAAACATCTCGCGGAACATATCCAGACAATTATTGCTTGCCGGACCATCTGTTCCGATCGCCATGGAAATACCGTCATCCACAAACCGTTTGACCGGGCAGATACCGGATGCCAGTTTTAAATTGGAAGCCGGGTTCGTAACTGCGGTCAGCTTTCTATCGCGGAAGATCTCAAAATCCTTTTCATCCATCCATACACAGTGATAGCCACCGCCGCCATAGGCATACATGCCAAGGGAATCGGTCAGTTCGGTCGGTGTCATGCCCCAGCGTTTTCTGCACTCTTCCACCTCAAGTCTAGTCTCGGAATTGTGCAGCCAGACCGGTGATTTTACTTTTTCTGCCAGCTTTGCCACGCCCTCCATCAATTCTCTGGAAGTCGTGTATTCTGCATGGAATCCAACCAGAAATGAGGTCCGATCGCTCATTTCATTTACCATGTGGAAATCTTCTTCCATCTGCTCCACGGAACTGGTAAAATTGTTTAATCCGCTGGTTAAAACCGTACGAAATCCGGTATCTGCAGATGCCTTTGCATTTAGCTCCGGAAAAAAGTACATGTCGAAATTGGATGTGATACCACTGGTCAGATACTCCATGATACCTAAGATATTTAACCAGTAAACATCATTTGCCGTAAGCATTGCCTCCTTTGGGAACACCTGCTTATTCAGCCAGTCCTGCAATGGCAGGTCATCCGCATAGGAACGTAAAAATGTCATCGCGGTATGCGTATGTGCATTTTTAAAGCCCGGCATCAGCAGATTGCCACAGGCATCAATCTCCCTGTCCCATTTCTCATTCTCGCCCTGCCCTGTGACTCCGATATAAGAGATATGGTCACCTGTTACATGAAGTTCTCCCTCTACGATCTGAAACTTATGGTCTTCGGTCGTTTTTAAAATTTTTGCATTGTAAAACCGTATGTTCATCTCATTCCACCTTTCCTTCTTAGGAAATATGTTTGATTGTTTCTGTTACAAGTGCTTTAAACATCGGTGCAACTTTATCTGCGGTCTCCTGCACCTCTTCGTGTGATAACGGCACGGCTGTGATACCACATGCAAGGTTGCTGATGCAGGAAATACCAACGACTTTCATGCCCATATGACGTGCAGCAACTGCCTCGCAGGCAGTACTCATACCAACTGCATCTGCGCCAAGGGTACGGCACATTGCCACTTCCTTTGGTGTCTCAAACTGCGGACCGGATAGCTGGAGGTAGGTTCCCTCTTTTATGTCGATACCCAGATCGATCGCAGCTTTTTTTACGATCTTCTGTAACTGCGGATCATAGATCTGGCTCATATCCGGGAAACGTGTTCCTAATTCATCAATGTTTGCACCACGAAGCGGGGATGGAACAAAACAGGCGATCTGATCTTTGATCAGCATAAAATCTCCGGCTTTCATGCCAAGCTGGATACCGCCGGCTGCATTGGTAAGGAATAAGACCTCTGCACCCATCATCTTCATCAGACGTGCCGGAAGCACCACATCAGACATATCATATCCTTCATAATAATGCACACGGCCCTGCATACATACGACCGGCACATCTCCGACGTAACCAAAGATGAATCTGCCCTTATGTCCCGGTACGGTAGAAACCGGAAAGCCCTCGATGTCATGGTAATCAAGGGTTGCCTCTACCTTGATATCATTGGCATAATCTCCAAGTCCGGAACCAAGTACCAGCGCAACCCTTGGCTGAAAGGAAATCTTTGCCTGATAACTCTCATAGCATTTCTGTAATTTTTCGTAAACTGTATTCATCAGATAACCTCGCTTTTTGTATATTTTCCTAATGCTTTTATTATAACAGAAACCGGGGAGTTTACAACCAGAGAACGAAATTTCCTTATCCATCTGCCTTTTTTGTCCGATACATTTATCAAATGAACTTTGGGGAGGCATATCACATGACATTTAATCTATCCGGGATCCAGAAATTATTACATTCTGCCGGAAAAAGCGGCACGGATACTGCCCTGCAGTCCCTTTCCCATTCCAGTATCGGGACTTCTACAGAAAACGCGCTCACCACTAACCCGGCTTCCGCTCTGGACAGTTTTTCTCTCACCACATCCATCTCTGAGCTTTTAAGCCCTGCCTGTGGCATGAGTGACGAGGAAAAAGCATCCTATCTTGCACATATCGAGGCAAAATTAAAATCCGGGAAAAAACTGACCGCAGAAGAAATGCGTTTTCTACAGGCAGAATACCCGGATCTGTATCTTCAGGCTGCACGCGTGCAGTCCATGCGCGAATCGATGGAACAACAGCTTAAATCCTGTAAAACAAAGGAAGAAGCTGCTTCTGTTTTTTCCACTTCCATGTCTATGGTAAGCGATCAGGATCCAATGAAAGAAGCAATTACCGCCGCCTATCAGGATGCCTATGACAAGTTCCGGCAGACCGGAGACTATCAGAAACTGCCTGCCAATGAAAAAGAAAAGGAAAAACGTACTTTAAATAACTAGCGTAAAAAACGCTCCATATGTTTTCCTGCCCATGCGATGACAGGGCCAAGTGTCAGCGCCATCAATATGGTTACAATCCCAACTTTACCGCCAAATATAAGGGACAGTACGATCACCGTAAAATCAAATGCCATACGGATGACACGGAATGGTACATTTGGCAATTTTTTCGATACTAAAAACGGGATCGCATCGTATGGTGCAGTTCCAAGCTCCACATCCATGTAAACGGCTGCGGATAATACAAACAGCAATAATGCAGGAAATAAAACACCGATCCGCACTGCCATGGAAGAAAACGCTCCCTCCGGAAGCACCCTTCCCCACAGCCAGGAAAAGAAATCGAGTGAATATCCCACCAAAAACATATTGGCAAGGGTTCCAAATCCGATATTTTCCCTGCACCACAGGATCACGAAGATAAACAAAAAGCTGTTAAAAAGTGCCTGCCAGTTTCCGATGGACATCCCAAGCTTATGGGAGATCGCCAGATTCATGCTGGTGCACGGATCAGTTCCCAGATCGACCAGTACCAGCCATGACAGGGCAAATCCCATCACGATCACAGATAGGATCACTGCGATCAGTCTTTTCGTAAAATGCGTTTTCTGATACATTCCCTGAATAAATTCTTTCATTTGTTTCCTCTTTCTGTCGTTTCATTAGATGATGATGCAGACCATACCTCCATTGTTGTCGTTGACGATCTTTTGCATGGTATCCTGCAATTTCAGCTGACATTCATCATCCATCATTGCAATTTTACCACGGATACCATCCTCCATCAACTCCCCGATCGATTTTCCGAAAATATTGGTCTCCCATGCACCTTCTTTGCTTTTTTGTCCCTCTTTAATGTAGGCGATCAGGTCATTTGCCTGTTCCTCATTTCCTACGATCGGTGCGATCTCGGTCTCGATATTTGCCCGGATCATATGGATGGAAGGAGAAACTGCTTTCATTTTTACACCAAATTTATTGCCATGACGGATTAACACCGGCTCTTCCATCGTAATATCCGAAAGTTCCGGATTGACCACGCCATACCCCTTGATCTGCACCTGCTGCATGGCATCAGCAACTTTCTCATAAGCCTCTTTCCTCTCTGCCATCTCTTTGATCATTGAGATCAGCTCATACTCGCCCGCGATCGGTACTCCGGTCAGTTCACTCATATTTTCATAGTAATAGCGTTCCCAGAGATCCATGCGGATCTTAACGCTGCCCGATGATGGCTCTACTTCCTCGACCTTGATCTTCGACACATATTTTTCCGGCTGCGTTACCATCGCATAGACATCTTTTGTCTTATCCATGGAAGATAAGATTTCACCCGCGGTCTTCATGATCTCCGCTTTCATCGGATGATCTGCCTCTAGCATTTCCGCCCATTTTGGGATATAAAATTCCACCCGCGCCACTGGAAATTCATACAGCACATTCTCTAAGATCCGCGACACATCCTCTTTGCGTAACTGCTCACAGTTGACCGGGATAACGGACGTCTGATACTGTTCGGACAGTTCTTCCGCAAGGTGCATGGTCTCTTCGCTGTATGGTTTTTTTGAATTTAAGACCATCACATACGGCTTTCCGATCGCACTAAGTTCCTCTACGGTCCGCTTTTCCGCTTCTATGTAATTCTCCCTCGGGAGTTCCCCGATACTGCCATCGGTGCTCACGACGATGCCGACTGTGGCATGGTCACGGATGACTTTCTGCGTCCCGATGGATGCCGCCTCCGCAAACGGGATCTCCTGCTCTGACCACGGTGTTTTTACCATGCGGCGTTCGGCTCCCTCCATGTGCCCGGTCGCCCCCTCTACCAGAAAGCCGACACAGTCGATCAGGCGCACCCTGACCTTGACCGGCTCCTCGCTCTGGTTTCCTGATGTCAGAAGGATCTCAGCTGCCTGCTGTGGGATAAATTTCGGCTCTGTCGTCATAATGGTCTTACCGGCTGCCGCCTGTGGCAGTTCATCCAACGCTCTCTCCCGCACCGGTTCCTCCTCGATATACGGAAGCACCATCAGTTCCATGAAGCGCCGGATAAATGTGGACTTTCCGGTTCGCACCGGTCCTACCACACCAAAATACAACTCTCCTCCGGTCCGCTGATTGATGTCTTTGTATAGATTAAATTCCTTTTTTGTTCCTATATCCATAAAAATACCCCTTCCATAGCTTAGTTCAGTCTATGAAAGGGGCTGCTCTTTTATGTATTGTTTTCCTGTTATTTCTCTGCTGCCGTATCTTTTGCTTCTGTCTCTTCTGTCTCAGGCTTTTCGTCCTGTCTGACACGTCCGTACATCTGCATATAGGAAAGCAGTTTCTTGGCAAGTTTCGTGGTCACTTCGCCCGGAATTGCTCTCCATTCCCAGTTTCCGCCAAGTGTAGACGGGGTGTTCATACGACCCTCTCCGCCAATTCCAAGAAGATCCTGCATTGGAACAATCGCAAGATCTCCCACAGATGACCATGCACCACGCATCATGCCCCAGTTATAACCTTCCTCTTTGGTCAGGTTTAAATACTCCTTGGCAAATTTCACACTGTCCTTCGGAGCTGTCTTCATCCAGCCTAAGATTGTGTCATTGTCATGCGTTCCGGTGTATACCACACAGTGTTTCGGATAGTTATGTGGCAGATAATCGCTGCCTTCTCTGGAATCAAATGCGAACTGAATGACTTTCATGCCCGGGAAACCGGAGTCTTTTACCAGTTTGATCACGGATGGAGTCAGGAAACCTAAATCCTCTACAATGATATTTAATTTGCCTAACTTCTTCTCTAAGGTCTCGAATAAGTCCATGCCAGGTCCCTTGCGCCACTCACCGTTTTTCGCAGTATCATCTTTTGCCGGGATCGCATAGTAAGAGTCAAATCCACGGAAGTGGTCAATCCTTACAATATCGTATAATTTGGACATTGCTTTTACACGTTTGGTCCACCAGCTGTATCCGTCTTTTTTCATCACATCCCAGCGGAACAATGGATTGCCCCACAATTGACCATCTTCTGAGAACGCATCCGGTGGGCATCCTGCAACATCAATCGGGTCTAAGTTTTCATCTAAATAGAACTGTCCCGGATTTGCCCATACGTCTGCACTGTCCCCTGCAACATAGATCGGCACATCTCCGATAATCTCGATATTCTTGTCATTGATGTACGCTTTTAACTCCCACCACTGTTTGAAGAACAGATACTGGAGCATCTTATAGAAATAGATATCGTCTGCATATTCTATTTTTGCAGTTCTGATTGCTTCCGGCTTTCTGACTTTTAAGTCTTTGTCCCATTCAAACCATGCGACACCGCCGTTGGCATCTTTTAATGCCATAAAGAGTGCATAATCTTCCAGCCACTCTGCCTCTTTTTCGCAGAAATCGAAAAACTCTTTCGGCTCATTTTTTACAAAACGCTGATATGCCTTTTTCAGCAGTGGATAACGTGATCCATACATCACTCCATAATCAACATAGCGCGGATTGCTTCCCCATGGGAAAGACTCGCACTCTTTTTTCGTTAAGAGTTTCTCTTTGCAAAGATACTCTAGATCAATAAAATATGGATTTCCTGCAAAACTGGAAAAGGACTGGTATGGAGAATCACCATAACTGGTCGGACAGATCGGTAAGATCTGCCAGTATTTCTGTCCTGACTTTTCTAAAAAATCTGCAAACTTTCTTGCTTCCTTTCCCATGGTTCCGATTCCATACGGTGACGGCAGGGAAGAAATGTGCATTAACACACCACTGCTTCTCATAATGACTAAGTCCTCCTAAATTATTGCTATATCGTTCCTATACTCTCTCCACTTACAAATTCGAAAGGAACGATCTCATGGATTGGGTCTTTTTTCAACTCAATCTGTCCAAATAAAATCTCAACACTTCGGACCGCGAGCGTCCGATATGCCTGTTTGATTGTGGCAAGTTTGGGATTGTAGTACTCTGCCAAAGCTGTGCCATCAAAGCCAATTACGGAAATGTCTTCCGGTATACGGTAATTCATATCCCTGAGTGCGCGGATTGCGCCGATCGCCATCACGTCCGACATTGCAAATACTGCCGTCAACTGCGGGTATTTTTTGATCAGACGTCCCATCGCACGATATGCACTGTCATAAGAAAATCGTGCATTTTCATAGCAGGTCTCCGGCTTGATCGGCATCCCATGCTCTTTAAAGCTCTCAACACATCCCAGATAACGCTGATGACTGGTGTAAGATTTCTCAAAATCACCGCCTAAAATGCCAATGTCCTTATGTCCGGCTTCAAACAGTGCATCTACCGCACATTTTGCAGCCGCAATATCATCCGTTGCCACACTGGATAAATTTGGAAATTTCATCTCATTGGCACGGTTTGTGACCAGCACACAGGGGATATCCACCTGTGAAAAACTCTTTTTAAAGTACTCTGGATTACCTCCTAAGAACAAAAGTCCTAACGGCTTTCTCTCGCGGCAGAGCAGTTCCGCTTCCTCTACCTCATTGGCATCCTCATCCAGATAAGAAACAACCAATGTGTAATCGGCCTTGCCGATCATCTGCTGGATTTCCTCGACAATGCTGGCAAACAACATATTGGAAATACCTTTGACTAATACGCCAATCGATTTGGAGTTGCTCTGCTTTAGATGTTTCGCATTGTTATTCGGTACAAAATTATACTGTGCTACTACTTCTTCGATTTTCTTTTTTGCATCGGGGCTGACGTCATTTCTATGATTCAATACACGTGAAACGGTACTGACAGAGTATCCTGACTCCCTGGCTATGTCTTTTATGGTAACCATATTTTTCATTCCTGTCCACTGTTTTTTCGTATTTTTTCGTAAAAATACATTTTTTCGTCATTTTTACCGAAAATACACCCTGATTATATCATATCAGCCTTTGACCGCTCCTGCAACTACTCCTTCAATAATATATTTCTGGCATGCGACATAGAAAATGATGATCGGGATGATCGCGAGCACTAACATTGCCATCATCGTACCCCAGTCAACCGCACCATAACCGCCTTTTAAATACTGGATCACGATCGGGATCGTCTTATATTTCTTTAAATCCAGCACCAGATATGGCAGCAGATAGTCGTTCCAGATCCACATTGCCTGTAAGATGGCAACAGTAATGACCGTCGGTTTCATGATTGGGAATACAACCTGAAAGAATGTCTGCAATGGTGTACAGCCATCGATCATTGCTGCTTCCTCAATCTCAATCGGAATACTCTTTACAAAACCGCAGAACATGAACACAGCGAGTCCGGCTCCAAATCCCAGATAAACCAGGATGATACCGATCGGATTGCTTAATTTCATCATGTTTGCCAGTTTCGATAACGGGAACATGACCATCTGAAACGGTACGATCATGGAAAACAGGCATAACATGTAGATTGCAGTGGTTCCCTTATTATGTACCCTTGTGATATACCATGCACACATGGAAGTGAACAGGATGATCGCTGCAACCGAACCTACCGTGATGATCACGGAATTACCAATTGCTGCAAAGAAATTCGTTTTTTCAATTCCTTTTACAAAGTTTGTAAGTCCGAAAAAGGAACGGGAGTCCGGCAATGCAAAAGGTGCTTTCATAATGAAGCCTTTTTTCTTTAAAGCATTGATCACAACCAGGAAGATCGGATAAACATAAAATATTGTAAGCAGACAGAAGAATAAGGTTAAGATCCATCCGTGTTTTGCTTTTCTGACAGTACTTACCTGACTGTCGGTATTCTTTTTTGCCATTATTGCTGCACCTCCTTACTTCTGGTCAGACGGTTCTGTGTAATTGCTATAGCTGCTACAATGATAAAGAAGATCACTGCCTTCGCCTGGCCGACACCTTCCCATCCGTTTCTGCCATAGAATGTCTCAAAGATATTTAACGCAAGCATCTGTGAATTATTAGACGGCTCTCCTGCTGTCAGCGCCAGGTTCTGGTCGAACAGTTTAAAGGAGTTCGTCAGTGTTAAAAAGGTGCAGATCGTAATGGATGGCATTACCATCGGAAGGGTTACTTTCTTTAAGATCTGCCAGCTGCTGGCTCCATCGATCTTCGCTGCTTCGATCAACTCTCCTGGAATATTCTGGATCCCTGCAATATAGATGATCATCATATAACCGACCTGCTGCCAGTTCATTAATATGATCAATCCCAAGAACCCATAAGAGGAAGAATAGGTCAGTGTTTTTCCAAAGTTTGCCAGGATACCATTGAGTAAGATCTGCCAGATATAACCTAATACGATACCACCGATCAGGTTTGGCATGAAAAATACGGTACGGAAAAAGTTCGTCCCCTTAATTCCCTTTGTTAAAAGCATCGCAATCGTAAATGCGAATACATTGATCGTAAGTACAGATACAATTGTAAATAATGCCGTAAACCACAGTGCATGAACAAATGTCGGGTCGCTAAACACCCTGAAATAGTTCTTAATCCCCACAAACTTCGCATCTGTGACCGTGGTAAACTCACAAAACGATAAATAGATACCCATAAGAAAAGGAACTATAAATCCAATAGTAAATGCTATTAAAGTTGGGAGTGCAAAAACAGGAAAATATTTTTTAATCGCTTTCTCCATGATAATCTCCATTCTAAAATTCAATGGGCAGGCGGCAAACCGCCTGCCCATTGGCATTTTTATTACTGTCCGTTTGCTGCCTGATACTCTGTTGCCCATCCGTCTACGAATGCGGTAACAACTGCATCCCAATCGCCGGTTCCCTGTGCATACTCTAATAATGCGGAACCAACTCCATCTTTCCATGCCTCAGATGGGATGGTTGAGAAGTTCCATGTAACGGATGTCTTACCCTGTGCAATGTAATCATTTGCCTGCTGGATAAATACGTTATCTGCTACATATTCATCGGTAAAAGTATCAAATGGTGTTGTAAATCCCATGCTGTTTGCGATAGAATCACGACCTTCGTCAGAACCGATCACCCAGCTTAAGAAATCTAAGGTTGCCTGTGTGTCTTCTGCAGAAGCATTTTTGTTTACACACCAGTAGTTCTCAGAACCTGTACAGAGTCCCTGATTTTCCTCACCGTCTACCCCAATGTAAATCGGCATCATTCCAAGGTCATCTGCGGTTACTAAATATCCGTTGTCCTCGTTTGTCAGGTTACCGTACTCCCAAGTACCATTCTGATAGAATACTGCTTCTTCCATACCAAACTCTGACTCTGCTTCATCTCCTGTTTTGCTGGATAATACGCCAGGCTCACAGGTAGAATCTGTAATGTATAAATCCCATACCTGTTTGTAATTGTCTAAATAAGTACCTTCAATTGCATCTGTGCTTGTGATGCCTCTGTCTTTGTATTCATAATAGATTGGAAGGTTTGCAAGATGTGTTTTAAATCTCCAGTCAGAAGAACCATCCATGCCTGCGGAAGTAAATGCACCCTGAAGATCATAACCGAACTGGCTGTTGATCTCATCTTTTCTTGCCTGAATATCATCTGCAACTGCTTTTAAGGTAGCAAAATTGTTAATCTCATCAATGGATGATATAACTGCGTTATCCATGGTGCAGTAATCATTCAGGATCTTTTTGTTGTAAATGATACCATAGGTCTCAATTACATATGCGATACCGGAAATCTCTCCTGCATCGTTTTTCAATGCAAAATCATCACTGGTTAAATGTGTATAAATCTCGCTGCCGGATAAATCCATGCAGTAGTCTTTCCAGTTTGCAAGTCCAACCGGTCCGTTTACCTGAAATAAGGTAGGTGCTTTCTCTTTTGCCATCTCTGACTTTAAAGTCTGCTCATAAGTACCATCTGCTGCTGTGATAACCGTTACTTCCGTTCCTGTCTGTGCGGTATAATCTGCGGCTAATTTCTGCCAGTCTGCATCCTGCTCAGGTTTGAAGTTCAAGTAATAAACAGATCCTCCACCGGCTGCAATCTCATTTTTCAGTTCTTTGTCGTCAGCTTTTTCTGTGGCAGCTACTGCATCCTTGCTTCCTGCATCTGTTGTAGATGAAGTGTTCCCCGTACCTGCATTTCCGCAACCTGCAAATAATGTTGCGATCATAGCGGTTGCCAGCATCATTGATAATGCTTTTCTTTTCATAAAATCCTTCCTCCTAAAATAAAAATATTGTTTTTAAAAACGTTTCCGGTAGTGTTATTGGTACTGTTTCCGGTAACGTTTTCAGCTATGATCAGATTATAGTTCCATTCCCAAAAAATAGCAACCCCTAATTGTCATTTTCCATATTTTATCCAAAATTTTTATTTCGTTTTTGTAATTAATGCACAAAAAAAGTCTATTGTACTTAAAGACATTACTCTTACCACTTTCCTGAAGGAAAGTGGTAAAAACAAACTTCCCGCATCAAAATTATACATGGTAAAGTTCAAAAAGGAACCATTTAGTTATGCTTTGACAAACGCATGCTCTCTACACTGTAGACAACAACCTGCACCATCCATATGATACTCACCATCAGAAGCGGAACCAGATTAAAATCCCACCAGAAGATCCCGAAGACACATACCAGCCAGAGGAACGGATACATTGTCTGCGAAACTGCGAAAGACTTGTATGCTGCTTTACAGATCATCTGCTGCTCTGCCTCATCGCAGCTGTTTAACCAGACCTTTTTAAACTTGGTATCGTAGACACTTCCCTTCTTTTCCGGGTTGATCTCTTTTACCAGATTTACCAGGCGGTTCTGACCCAAAACGTTCACAAGCAGGCTGTAGCATAGTCCTGCAATGTTAAGCATATATGGGAACCATTCCATACTGCCCCTGTTCATATCTCTGATCCCGCCGTAAAATCCGGCTCCAAACAAAAAGAAACTTAAGATCAGATCAATACTGCCTATGGTAAGTCCGATGCTGATTTTCTGCTCGATGGCATCCACATATGCTTCGTCCTCGCCATCCCATGCCTGAAAGCTCTTCCGTGCTGTCACAATGATACAGATGGTTACGATCAGCACAACAGTATTAATTCCGATCAGGAAAAAGGGGCTGCATGCTGCTATGGTATCCTGTAACCCTGCTCCAAACTGCAGTGGCATCTCATCCGCCATTGCAGATACCACACCAATGACTGCGCCAACGATCGCTGAAACGATCAGAATCGGTATAAAGGTCTTTAATGCTTTTTTATCCTCTCTTGCATTCTGTTCTGCTCTGTTATCTCTCATCTTCATCCTCCTCATATTCAAAAATGGCTTCTACCGGAACTTCAAAAACTTTTGCGATCTTAAGTGCCAGTGTAACGGATGGCGAGTAATCGCCCCGCTCGATCTGACTGATGGTCTGTCTGGAAACACCGACGAGCTGTCCCATCTCATGCTGGTTGACATTTTTCTTCGCCCGGTATTCCTTTAAATGATTCAGTAATGGCATATCTCCCTCCCTGTTATTTGACACTTTTTCTTGTCATTCTGACAACTTTTCTTGTCATTTTTTATTCTAGCAATGACAAGGATTCTTGTCAAGTACTTTTTATGATATTTTATGAGACAGTTGTTATTTTGCTAAGATAATGTTAAGATTTAATTAGAAATGTTTTTGTTTGAAATGGAGTTTAAATGTTATGAAAGAACTGGTAAAGCATAAGATAAAACACGCCTTAACAAGAATTGGCACCTCAGTGAAATGGGTTGTTTTCGCCATCTTATCCGGTCTTGTTGTCGGAGGAGTCGGAACCCTGTTTTATTTTTGTATGTCCCTTGTGACCTTAGTGCGCACGAAAAATCCCGAGATCATCTTTTTACTGCCCATCGGCGGTCTTATCATCGTGGGCTGTTACCGCCTGTTACATGATGAGAAAGATACCGGCACCAATCTGGTGCTCTCTGCCATTCATTCCGGTGACAACCTTCCGCTTAGGATGGCTCCGCTGATCTTTATCTCGACTCTGATCACGCACCTTTTCGGTGGTTCTGCAGGTCGTGAGGGAGCTGCCTTACAGCTTGGAGGCAGCATCGGAAACGGCCTTGGCAGACTGTTCCGCTTCGATGAAAAAGATAAACACATTATGATCATGTGCGGGATGAGCGCCGCTTTTTCTGCGCTGTTTGGGACTCCGATGGCGGCAGCGATCTTCTCCATGGAAGTCGTCAGTGTCGGCATCATGCATTATGCGGCTTTGGTTCCATGTGTCATCTCGTCTCTGGTCGCACATGCAGTTGCATCGTCCTTTGGCGTTTCACAGGAGCTGTTTCCGATTGCTTCGATTCCGGCATTCCATATTTCATCCGCAGTCATGATCTCCGTTCTCGCTATTCTCTGTGCTGGTGTGAGTATCTTATTCTGCGTGATGCTGCACCAGTCCGAATACCTTTATAAGAAATTTTTCAAAAATCCTTATGTGCGGGTATTTGTGGGTGGTTGTATCATCATCGTATTAACCCTTCTGGTCGGCAACCAGAATTACAATGGTACCGGTATCCAGATCATTGCCCAGTGTATCGATGGCACGGTAAGACCGGAGGCATTCTTCTTAAAGATGGTCTTTACCGCCTTAACCCTTGGTGCAGGCTATAAAGGCGGAGAAATTGTTCCGTCCTTTTTCACCGGAGCAGCTTTCGGCTGTCTGTTTGGAAATCTCACCGGATTTTCCCCTACGCTATGTACGGCAGTCGGCATGACAGCGGTCTTCTGCGGTGTTACAAACTGTCCGATCACTTCTCTTCTGATCAGCTTTGAACTGTTCGGATACGATGGCATGCCGTATTTCTTACTGGCAGTTGCATTCAGCTATATGTTATCCGGTTATTTCGGTCTCTACCACAGCCAGAAGATCATCTACTCCAAATACAAGACCAATTATATAAACAAAAAGACGTTATAGCCTTATGGCTTAACGTCTTCCAAATACCAGATCATAATTGATCTTATGGTAAAACAATTCTTCGAAATCTGCGCCTTTAAAGTTTCCGAGCATCCACATTGTCTTTGCGATCACGGACTCTAAGGTCATATCATAGGACTCCAGGAAACGGCAGTTCTTTTTCATATCATGCCCGACTTCATAGACAGTCATATCACTTCCCTCATGTGCCACCTGGGTGGACATAACGACCAGCCGGTCGGGGTATTCCTGACAGAGGCGGTAAAATTCGTCTGCGATCGATTGTGGAATCCCGCCCACGCCAAAGCTCTCCACGATGATGCAGTCATAATTTTCAAAGATGCTGCAAAGCATCCTCGGTTTGATGCCCGGGATCAGTTTCATCAGAAACACATTTTCATCCATTTCCTCATAAAACTTTACCTCTTCCTCATAGGGGAGCATCGGCAGGTAACGCATAATCAGTCCGTCCTGTATCATGGCAAGGCTCGGAAAATCCATACTCGAAAATGCGTTGTAACTTTTGGACCGCACCTTTTTTGCTCTGGTTCCGGCAATGACTTTTCCGTCAAATACGATCTGTACGCCCTGCGACTGCTCATCAGAGGCATACAAAAAGCTGTCCAGCAGATTGGACTTTGCATCCGTGATCTCCAGGTCAATCGGTTTCTGCGCTCCTGTGATCACGATCGGTTTCTTTGAATTCTGGATCATATAAGAGAGTGCTGCTGCGGTATACGCCATCGTATCTGTGCCATGTGCAATAACAAAACCGTCATACTTCTCATACTGCTCTCTTATCGTATACACGATCTTTTTCCAGTGCTTCGGTTCCATGTTGGAGCTGTCTAAATTGAGCAGTTGGATTGCCTCAATCTGACAGACCTCTTTTACCTGTGGAATGTATTCTAACAATTCCTCCGGTGTGATCTGCGGTTTTAATCCGTTCCTCGATTTTTTCGATGCGATCGTGCCTCCGGTTGCTATAAATAAGATATGTTTCAATGCCATTTTTTACCGTCCTAACCATTTTTTGAGATCGTGAAGCAGCTCATCTACATTTTCTTCTCTGGTTGCCCAGCAGGTACAGATGCGGACGGCACTGTGCTTTTCATCTATTCTTGCCTGATAGGCAAAACTATATTTTTTTTCCAGCTCTTTTATCACCGCATCCGGCAGGATTGGGAACTGCTGGTTGGTCGGAGAATCAATATAAAAGGAAACACCAAGACCAGTCAGCTCTCTTTTTAATTTTTCTGCCAGTCTTGCTGCATGCTGCGATATTTCAAAATAGCGGTTTTCTTCAAATAAGGTCAGGAACTGTAATCCAAGCAGACGTCCTTTGGCAAGCATTCCGCCTCTCTGCTTGATGTTATAACGGAAATCTGTTTTTAACGCATCATTTGTGATCACGACTGCCTCTCCAAACAGAGCTCCCACTTTGGTTCCACCAATATAAAAGACATCCGTATATTTTGCCACGTCCGGCAGGGTCAGATCATTTTCACTGCACATCAATCCATAGCCAAGTCTTGCACCATCTAAAAACAGATATAACTGTTTCCTCTGGCACACTTCATATAAGTCCATCAATTCCTGTTTTTCATAGATAGTTCCAAGTTCTGTCGGGTTGGAGATGTAGACCATCTTGGGCTGTACCATATGCTCCGCACTCTCATCGTTAAAATGTGCATCCACATACTGCTCTACCAAGGAAGCGGTCAGTTTGCCATCCTCCGTCTCAATGGTCAGACATTTATGGCCACACGCTTCTAAGGCTCCTGTCTCATGGACATTGATATGTCCGGTTGCCGCTGTGATGACACCCTGATAATGTTTTAATGCCGCAGAGATTACAGTTACATTTGTCTGCGTTCCACCCACCAGAAAATGTACCGCTGCACTCTGATCTTCGATCTGCTCCCTTATCTTTTCTGCTGCCAGCCTGCAATAGCGGTCCTCTCCATATCCTTCGGTCTGTTCCATGTTGGTTGCCATCAGTCTCTCTAAGATCGCCGGATGACAGCCTTCTGTGTAGTCACTGTTAAAACGTATCATACTATTTACCTTTTTATCTGTTATTTGAAACACGGATCAATGCTTCGAGTGTTTCATATGCCTTTCCGGAATCAATCACTTCCGCTGCTAATTTTACACCAGAAGCGATACTTTCTGCAACCCCTCCCACATAAAGAGTTGCTCCTGCGTTTAATAATACAATATCACGCTTTGCTCCCTGCACGGTTCCTTTTAAGATACCCTGTGTGATCTTCGCGTTTTCCGTACCGTCTCCCCCTCTTAATTCCTCTAACGAAACAGATTTCAAGCCAAAATCTTCCGGTTTTACCTGATAGGTTGTTACCTTTTTGTCTTTGATCTCTGAAATCGTTGTCTCGCCGGTCATTGTGATCTCATCCATGTTGTCACAGCCGCTTACGACAAGAGCACGCTCCACGCCAAGCTGGCTCATTGCTGCCGCGATCTTCTCGGTAAGTTTTTTGTCGTACACGCCGACAACCATATTTTTTGCGCGGGACGGATTTGCAAGCGGGCCTAAAATATTAAATACAGTGCGGATACCCATTTCTTTGCGCGCCTGGCCCACATATTTCATTGACTTATTGAACAACTGGGCAAACATAAAGCCGATGCCGACTTTCTCCACACATTTCTGCACAAGTTCCGGCTCTGCCATGATATTAACACCAAGTGCCTCTAAGACATCTCCTGCTCCTGATTTTGAGGAAATGGAACGATTTCCGTGTTTTGCAACCGGAAGTCCTGCCGCCGCCACAACAAAAGCAGCTGTAGTTGATACATTAAAGGTATAAGTGCAGTCGCCACCGGTTCCGACCAGATCCACATAATTTTCCACATCTGGTGAGATTGTCTCTGCCTTATCACGAAGCACGGATGCCAGACCGACCAGTTCTTCCAGGGTTTCTCCCTTCATACGCAGTGCCGTTAAAAATGATGCGATCTGTGCCTGTGTTGCCTCTCCTTCGAGCATGATCTTCATGGCTGCTCTTGCTTCCTCTTCCGTTAAATCTTTTCCATCTACAACTTTTGCAATATATTCTTTCATTCCGCTTCTCCTTTTCTGACCTTCTGTGTTGTTCTTCTCTTTCCTACAGTTCGTTTAATTCTTTCTTAAATGTCTTACAATATTCTTCTGCCACCGCTTCGCTGTAATCATGTTCTTCCATCAGATTGATAAAATGACTGCCTACAATGGCTCCGTCTATGATGTCTTTCATCGGTCTTACATCCTCTGCCGTGCGGATGCCAAATCCCATCATGACCGGTATTTTGGCTGTTTTCTTTACCTCTTCCAGGTAGCTTTTTACCTCTTTATGGAAAGTGGCTCCCTGTCCGGTCACTCCCATGGAAGATACGCAGTAAACAAATCCTTTTGCCCCATCCAGGATCTTTGGTACCCTCTGTTTTGATACTGGTGATACAAGCTGTATTAAGATCGTTTCATCGGATCCTTTTAAATACTGGTTAATCTCTTCCTGCTCCTCAAGTGGCAGATCCGGGATAATGAGTCCGTCTACGCCCACTTCACGGCATTTTTTCACAAATGCCTCCACACCATAGCAGAGCACCGTATTGTAATACATCATAAAAATGAGTGGCAGCTCCAAGCCGTCTTTCCTTACTTCCTCTACCATCTGAAAGATCTTTTTTAAATTTACGCCATTACAGATGGCACGGTAAGATGCGTTCTGGATGACGGGTCCGTCTGCGACCGGGTCAGAAAACGGAACTCCAAGTTCCACCACATCGCATCCCGCATGCTCCATTCCTTTTAATAACCGTTTGGTTCCCTCAAAATCCGGGAGTCCTGCTGTCATATAGGTAATAAATGCTTTTTCGCCTTTTTCCTGTAACTGTTTCATTCTCTCTTCGATTCGGTTCATATCTTTTCCTCTCCACTGACTGATTTTATGATTTCCTAGTTCAGATATCCCTTTCCCGCCAGATAATCTGCGATCGTGTTGACGTCCTTATCGCCTCTTCCGGATAAGCAGATGACCATAATCTTGTCTTTCGCTGCCTCTCCGTAAGTCTGCTGCAGTTCTTTTGCGTATTTCGTTGCATATGCCACTGCATGTGCACTCTCGATCGCCGGGATGATACCCTCTAACTGGCATAATTCCATCAACGCATCCATTGCCTCCACATCCGTGATCGCAACATATTCAGCGCGTTTTGTTTCCTTTAAGTAGGCATGTTCCGGTCCGACACCCGGATAATCAAGTCCCGCGGAAATGGAATGTGCCAGCTTGACATTTCCATCTTCGTCCTGCAGCAGATAGGAGCGCATGCCGTGAAGAACTCCCGGTGTACCAAGTGCCATTGCCGATGCGTGCTCGCCGGTCTCAATGCCCTTTCCGGCTGCCTCGACACCGATCAGTTTCACGTCCGGTTCCTCGATAAAATCAGCAAACATACCGATGGAGTTGGAACCTCCGCCGACACAGGCGATCACAGCATCCGGTAATCTGCCCTCTGACGCTAAGATCTGTTTTTTTGCCTCACGGCTGATACAGCTCTGAAATTCCTTTACCATTTTCGGATAGGGATACGGGCCTACCGCAGAACCGATGATATAAAAGGTATCCTCTGCCGTTTTTGCCCAGGTACGGATTGCCTCGTTTGTCGCATCTTTTAAGGTGTTGCTGCCGGAGGTCACGCTGACGACTTTTGCCCCTAACATCTCCATACGCATCACATTTAATGCCTGACGTTTGATATCCTCGGCTCCCATGTATACCGTACATTCCATGCCAAAAAGTGCTGCTCCGGTTGCGGTTGCAACTCCGTGCTGTCCTGCTCCGGTCTCTGCGATCACTTTCTTTTTGCCCATCCGCTTTGCCAGTAAGATCTGTCCTAAAACATTGTTGATCTTATGTGCTCCGGTGTGGTTTAGATCCTCTCTTTTTAAATAGATCTTCGTTCCGTATTTTTCACTCAGCCGTTCTGCAAAATAAAGCGGTGTCTCACGTCCTACATACTGTTTTAAGTAATAATGATACTGTTTTAAAAATTCCTCATCATGGATGGCTTCCTCAAATGCCGTATCCACTTCGCTCAATACATTCATCAGTGATTCTGATACGTACTGTCCACCAAATGTTCCGTAATATGCTTTCTTATTCATACTGTTTTTCCTCTCTATTCCCTGCGCACATACTGCACAAATTCTTTTATTTTCGCCCGGTCTTTTCCGAGTCCCGTTTCGACAATTGCTTCTTTTTCCACACCGGAGCTGACATCTACGATATCGGGCTTAAAAATGGAAATCCCCCGTTTCACATTATCTTTCTTCAGCCCTCCTGCCAGGATAAAGGCAATCTGCTGTTCGTTTAACTCTTTTCGAAATTCGAAATAGGTCTGCTGCAATTTTTCTTCTCCGGCTCTAAAGCTGTCCCATCCAAATGTTCTTCCGCTGCCGTACTCTTTTGCATCTGCTAAAACCGCCTCGATCACGCCTTTCCGGTACCCGGTTTCCAATGCGATCTTTTGTCTTGCTTCTTCTAACTCTTCCCAGCCGTTTAAGTTGATCGCCCGCCAGATAGGAAGCTTTGCCTCTTCTGCCACTTCCCGGTCCAGCTCTCCGTGCACCTGTAAAAGATCAAATCCAGCATCTGCAATTTCCTGCACCAGTTCCAGACCCGGATTTACTGTGACTGCCACTGTTTTTATGCTATCTGTTCTTGCTTTTTTTATGATCTCTTTCGCTTTTTCAATGGAGCAGTAGCGTTTGCTTTTCTCCCAGATGACAAATCCGGCATATTCCACCTGCTCCTCTATGAGCCATTGCAGCTCCTTTTCTGTGGTGATCCCACATATCTTGATCTCTGGCATGCTCTCACCATCCTATCTGCCGATCTCTTTCCATCGTTTTGCCACCAGTTTCGGATGTTCTGCTTCCATCAATGCTCTTCCGATCAGGAAGGCATCTACATGACTTTCCTTTAAAAAAGAGACATCCTCATCTCTTATGATCCCGCTCTCTGCCACAAATACCTTATCGTCTGGGATATAAGGCGCCAGACGTTTTGTCGTTTCCAGATGAATGGAAAAATCTCTCAAATCTCTGTTGTTGACTCCGATGATGTCCGCATTAATGGCAAGTGCTCTCTCCACTTCCCTCTCATCATGTGTTTCCACCAGTGCATCCATTCCCAGCTCTTTTGCAAGCTGATAAAAATCTTTCATCTGCACATCGTCAAGGATCGCTGCGATCAACAGGATCGCATCTGCACCGATCAGCTTTGCCTCATAAAACTGATACGGCTCGATCATAAAATCTTTTCGCAAAATCGGAAGCGGAGATGCTTTTTTTATCTGTTTTAAATAATCCACATTCCCATTGAAATGGTCTTCCTCAGTCAGGCAGGAAATGGCATCCACCGATGCGTTATATTCCTCAATGCGGTCTAACAGGTTGATCTTGCTTTTGATTGCTCCAAGACTTGGTGAGGAACGCTTAAATTCTCCTATAATGGAGATTCCGTCTTTTTTTAATGCCTGATAAAAACTGTGATGCTCCGGTTTTGCCGCCTCTGCCAACGCTCTCATTTCCTGTTCGCTGACGTTTCGTTTCTGCTCTGCCAGCCGTTTCTTTTTATCTTCCACGATCGTCTCTAATATCATCGTAACCTCCCGTCTTATCTACCGCTCAAACGCTGTTCCGTTCAAAAAATTCTCAATCATCCGTTTTCCATGTTCAGTGTAGATGGACTCTGGATGGAACTGTAATCCGATGACCGGATATTCTTTATGGCGGATCGCCATGATCTCTCCGTCTTCTGTTCTGGCTAAAACCTGTAAACATTCCGGGAAGTCACTTTCCTGTATGGCAAGGGAATGATATCTTGCCACTTTTACCGGAGAACTGATCCCATAAAATATTCCGGTTCCATCCTGTGTGATCTCGGACTGTTTTCCATGAAACAGGGTCTTTGCATAAGTAACAGTGCCTCCAAAGGCTTCCCCAATACACTGGTGTCCCAGGCAGATGCCAAGGATCGGGATCTCCTGATACAGTTCTTTTACCACGTCCATGCAGATACCTGCCTCTTTCGGACTTTTCGGTCCCGGAGATAACACGATCTTTTCCGGTTTCATTGCCCGGATCTCTTCTATCGTGATCTTGTCATTTCTTACTACTTTGATGTCTTCCTCAAATGTTCCCATATACTGGTACAGGTTGAAGGTAAAGGAATCGTAATTGTCGATCAACAGTATCATAAGTTTTCCTCCTCCACTAATGTCTTTGCCAGTGCCATTACTTTATTGCAGCACTCCTTGTATTCGTTTTCCGGTACCGAATCTGCCACAATTCCTGCACCTGCCTGTAAATATACTTTCTTTGCTTTTTTGATCATCGTACGGATCGTAATACAAAAATCCATATCGCCGGAAAAGTCCACATATCCGGTTGCACCGCCATATAAGCCGCGCCGTACGGTTTCCAGTTCTTCTATGATCTCCATTGCCCTGATCTTTGGTGCCCCACTTAGGGTACCTGCCGGAAGGAAGGATGCCAGAAGATCAAATGGATGGAATGTTCCTTTTTTTCTTCCCTCTACCATGGATACGATGTGCATCACATGGGAGTAATTGCGGATCTTCATAAACTCGGTTACCTTTACCGTTCCAAATTCGGAAATGCGTCCCATATCGTTTCTTGCCAGGTCTACTAACATGACGTGTTCGGCACGTTCTTTTTCATCTGCTAAAAGTTCCTCGCTTAACCGCTTATCCTCTTCCTTTGTCTTTCCTCTTGGTCTCGTTCCTGCGATCGGACAGGTAAAGACCCGCTTGCCCTGCTGTTTGACTAACATCTCCGGGGAACTTCCGATGATCTCAAAATCGCCAAAGTTGAAATAGTAAAGATACGGAGATGGATTTAATTCTCTTAATTTCTCGTATAAAGTAAATCCGCTCTGTCCGGTTTCGATCGTCCAGCGCTGGGATAATACGGTCTGGAAAATATGTCCCTCTCTGATGTAATTTTTGATCTGTTCGACCTTTCTGCTGTACTCTTCCAGTGTGTCGGATTTCTTTACGATCACACCATCCGGGGAGAAGTTTTGCTCTTCTTTGTTTTCTCCCTCCATCGCCTCCCCAATCATCTCTTCTGCCTTTTGCATGGCAAGGAGCCGTCCCTCTTCGTTATCCGCTTCCAATACGATCGCACTTAACGTCTCTGCCACATGATCGACTAAGATAAATTCTTTCATCAGCATCATCTGGATCGTTTCGATCCCGATCTCATCTGGGTTTTCATCCGGCAGCTGCTCGGTATAGCGGATGAAATCATAGCCGACACTTCCGACCAGACCGCCGGAAAAATTCAGTTCATCATTTTCCTTGCGGATCTCAAATTCGTTATAATATTCTTTTAACAGTTCAAGCGGATTGCCCTCCCGCACCTCACTGCTGCCATCCCGTTTTGTGATAACGAGTGCATTTCCTTTTGAGGAAATGAGTTCTTCCGGCTCTGCGCCAAAGAAGGTATAGCGGTCATAATTTTTATCATAACTCTCTAACAAAAAGCCTTTTTTCTCTCCAACCAGATTGCGGTACATCCCGGTTGATGTCTCATTTACAATACTTACTGTCTTTTTATAAACTTTATAGATCCGTTTCATGTCATCCTCCTGAAAAAATAAAGTGTGCGCATCTTGGTAAGCTTGCTTCTCCTATACAGCAAAAAAGTCCCTGACCAGATCTTTTGGATCCGGTCAGGGACGATCTCTCGTGGTGCCACCCTGTTTCGTGAAGCTGCTGATCCGTTCGCTTTGCTCATAAAATACAAAAAGCGGATATTCCCTGAACTTGGAAATATCCGCCACCAATCATGCTTCACCTCTCTGATACAGAGAAAAAACTCTCGATATCATACCCCTGTAACGTGAGGACACGGCATCCGCTACTAAGTCAATTTATCAACTGTTCGCTTTGCTCTCGCAAACCCATTCCTGTCATACTCGCCTGCTCTGCTTCCACCTATGCAGAACTCTCTGTGAGGTATCCTATGAAGTACTCTCTTTGCTCAACGATTTTCTTTTTTACTTGTTTTAGAGTTTACCACGGTAAAGTGACAGTGTCAACTCTTTTTTTCATTTTCGAGGAAAATTTTTTCCTCTGGTGCCTCGGAAACTGCCTCCATAAAGTACATCCGGGATGCAAAATCCGGGAAGAAACGCACTTCTTCATTATAGCCTGTTGCACCAAAGCCCTGTTTCAGACGGACACCGCTATACATCAGCGCATCTCCGTAAACGTTATAATCTTCCTGCTCGCTCTCCATCTTTACGAATTTTGCGACCAGATGGTGTGCAATGGAATCCTGTCTGATATGGATCGGCGATACCGTATTGACCAGATCTCCGAAATCTTTGACATTAAACTGCAGCCTGCGGTTATAAAAATGATACTGCGTATCCGGGCAGAGCCCTTTTGCCTTATAATATTCAAACTGCGTATTTGGTGCCACGGTCTTTTGCATCAGAAAGCCCACTGCTTTTTTCTGATCCGTTGACACGCAGGTCCACTCCATCGTATTGCCAATGCCATTGCAAAGTGCGTTCGCATAAGGTGTCTCAAATCCATTGAAGCTTCTGCCACGGTAAAAATCGCCAAACTGCAACACTTCTCTCCACTTTTTATAAAGTGCGATCTGTTCCTTGATCACGGCGAGTTCCTCTTTTTTCATATCACAGAAGTTGCACTCATATCCGCACACCCCGAATACAGCCACCTGAAATCTTGTCTCAAGCGGTGTATTGCGCAGGGTCTGATGGTTCGGGCAGGAGGAAACATGGGCACTCACAACCGACATCGGATATCCGTAGCTGTAACCGTTCTGGATCTCTGCACGGCAGAACGCATCCGTATCATCACTTGCCCAGATCTGTGGGAAATAACAGAGCATACCAGGGTCAAACCGATTTCCGCCCGCTGCACATCCCTCAAATAAGATATCCGGGAAACGGCTTGTCAGTTCTTTCAAGCAGCGGTAAAGTCCGAGCACATAACGGTGTGCGACCTCGCCCTGCCGCTCCGGTGGCAATGCCTTGGAGAAATAATCGGTAAACGTCCGGTTCATATCCCATTTCACATAGGAAATGTCTGCCGAAGAAAATACCTCGCTCATCTTCTCGATGATAAAATCCTGCACTTCCGTCCGTGTGAGGTCTAAAATACGCTGGTTTCTTCCCTCTGCATGTTCTCTTCCCGGAATGTCGATCGTCCAGTCCGGGTGTTTCTGATAAAGATTGCTTTTCACATTGACCATCTCCGGCTCGACCCAGATACCAAACATGAGCCCGAGGTCCTTTATCTTTTTCGCAAGACCGGAAAGTCCGTTTGGCAGTTTCTTTGGATTTACTTCCCAATCGCCCAACGACTGGGTATCGTCATCCCTGCTGCCGAACCATCCATCATCCATGACAAAAAGCTCAATGCCCATCTCTTTGCCGGCTTTTGCCAGAGAAAGGAGTTTCCGCTCATTGATGTCAAAATAGGCTGCCTCCCAGCTGTTGAGCAGAACCGGACGCACTTTTTTCTTCCAGTTTCCTCTCACGATATGCTCGCGGATAAACTGGTGCATCCTAAGGCTCATTCCCTGATATCCCTCCGGGGAATAAGTCATCACTGCCTCCGGTGCTTCAAAGGAAGTGCCAGGCTCTACCAGAAAACAAAATGACTGCGGATTGATCCCGGTTACCAGTCTCGTCTTTCCAAAACTGCTCACTTCTGCTGCTTCGTAGTGATTTCCACTGTAGATCAGATGAAATCCATACGCATCCCCGTGTTCCTCTGTCGTGTGCTCTTTTCCGAGCATTACAAAGGAATTGGCACGGCTTGATGTTGTGCCTGTGTAGGAGGCATTGACCTGTTTTCCGGAAAGAAGCCTTAAACTTCTGCGGTCCATCTCTCTTGCCCATGCCCCGTGGAATGTGGTAAATACATAATCCGGTGTATCAAAATCGATCTGTAAGCTCATCAGGCGGAGCAGCTTTACTGCTGCCTCTCCCTCGTTATATAACTTTGCACTCCTTGTGATCACATCACAGTCCGCATAGACATAGTAATGCAATTCCAGGATCAGGTTGTGATATGCCTCTTTTAAGGTAATACAAAGATGCTCCACCTGATCCGCTTCATCATAGGAACCCGGCAGTGTTTCATAGGGTTCTTTTCCCTCAAGGATCTGTGCCTTCTCAAAGCGAAAATCAGATGTCATGCTCCCGTCTTCATAGACCACCTCCAGAAACGGCTCTCTGATATCGCCCTTGCCATAGGAGGACATTTCCAGTCTCATGTCCTCTAAAGTAAACTCTTTTCTGCCGATATCGTTCGTATTGCCCGGCGCGAACGCATGTTTTTCAAATAACGCGCTGCCCGGCATCGTGATCTTTCTGCCATAGTGAAGGTGCTCTAAATGTCCGCTGTCTGTCACACGGAAGACATAGGAGGTATGTTCGGTTGCAAGATGGAATATCTGATTTTGCTCTTTGATCATATGCGTCTTACCTTTCTTTTTCTGCTGCACGTCTCTTCTTTACTTCTGCAGCAATTTCTTCTACTTTCTGTTCATTTAAAATATAGTGTTTGTGGAATACAAATACGGCGATCAGAAGTCCTGCGATCGGAAGCAGTGTCATTGTCATACGAAGTCCTACGACAGAACCTGCTCCTGTAGCTGCCACAGCCGCGGTCTCTGATGTGTCATTGCTTAAATTGCAGACACTTAAGCAGATGGAAGCAACAAGTGCTGCCACGCCGGATGCCAGTTTTACCACAAAAGTCTGCATGGAGAAGATCACGCTCTCATCTCTCCGGTTGTTCTTTAACTCTCCGTAATCTACGGTATTTGCCAGGAAAACAGTCGTTAATACGGATAACATTCCGTTTGCTGCAAAAATGAAAAATGCCGGTATAAATAACAGATACAGGTTTGACATGCTCTGGAACATTAAAATGAGCAGTACCGCATATCCGATAATGGCACTTGCAAAGCTTGCATAAAATACCTGGATCGTACTTAAAAACTTACGAAGCAATGGGAAGAACAGCATCATGGCAAAGATCTGGATCGCTCCACCAAAGGTATTGAATAATGTATAAGCATTATACCATCCTTCGCCGCCAAAGTCATACTTAAAAAAGTAAATGACCAGATTGGATGTAATATAAATGGAACTGTTGATCAGTACGATCGCAGCCACTACGGTCATTGCCTGATCGTTCTGGAGCAGGGATTTAAACATCTGTCCCACAGATGGTGCATCCACATCTACCGTTGATTTTTCTTTGATGTTAAGGCAGGTAATTGCAATAAATACGACAAACAAAACTGCGATCAGTAATGCAAAACATTTAAAACCGGTGCGCTCATCGCCCTGTCCGAATACATAGACACATTTCATCGTGATGATCGTCACGATCGCAGAACCGACACCTGCACAGGTACGTGCCAGCGCAGACAATCCCTCACGTTCCTTGCCGCCTTCTGTAAATGCCGGGATCATGGACCAGTATGGAATATCCATCATCGTGTAGGTCACGCCCCAGAGGATATAAGTGATCGCTGCATATGCAACCAGTCCGCTTCCCTCTAATGCAGGCGGTGCTGCAAACATCAGGTATAAGATCACGGCATTTAATAAAGTACCGATCAAAAGCCACGGGCGGAATCTACCCCACTTTGTACGTGTCTTTGCCACGATCACACCCATGATCGGATCATTGAACGCATCAAATACACGCGCTGCCATTAAAATGATACCCATGGCGATCGCACTTACTTTTAAGATATCCTGATAATAATACAGAATATAGCTGGCGGAAAGCATGTATACCATGTCCTTTCCCACTGCTCCCAATCCATAGGAGACTTTTTCCCGTCCTGTCAGTTTCATAAAGAGCCCTCCTTTAACCTACTTTCTCTTTTATTTTTTCTCTTTCATTGCAAATGCAAGTTCTACGACTTTGTATGCGCCGTCATAAACACCCTGCTTTTTGTTCTGCTCAATGCAGTCACACATGGAATATAACATTCCTTTTTCCTGTAAAAACAGATCGATCATCTGTAAGGTATGCGGAATATCGCGGCACTCTAAGGTTCCATCTCCGATCTCTGCGGAATGGATGGCTCCCCACTGCTCATGTCCGCCGACACGTTTGATAAACAGTTTCGGTACCGGATAAAATGCCAGCTCACTCGGTTTGGTCACCAGAACATCACAGCTTCGCATCAAAAGATTTGTGCAGTACACTGCCTCAAAAATGTTTTCATGCCAGAAACCGTGGATGCCAGTCACTTCTCCATCCAGTGCAGCCTCGGCAAAGCTCATGGTCTGCTCCCACTGGTTGAAGTGCCCGGTGGAAACCTCTTTCATTCCCGGGATCTCCTTTTGCAGTTCTTCCCAGACATTGCGGTAATCGCCTACATTGACATAGAGAGCGGCACGTTTTGCTTTGATCTCCGGTAACAGATAACGGATGATCTCTGCAAAGATCTCTTTCTGTGCTCCCGCTCCACCGATGGTCAGTAAAAATCGCATCGGCTCTCCGTTTTCTTTTCTCTTTCTTCTTGCCGCGCAGTCTTTTTCGATGTTGCTCACAAGCTCATGGTCGATATAGTGTCCGGTATAGTAAAGTGCATCCTCCGGCATTGGTTTTAAAACATCATTGCCCTGCATTCCGTTTAAAATGCGGTAGCCCTGATATGCGTAATGCGTCTGTACGGTATGTACGCTTCCCTCGGAAAAATGAAGTGCCATCGGCCAGTTATCCGGGATCGCATTCACCACATATTTCATATCCGCATGGATCGCTGCCTGTGCCGGCCATACATGGGTTGCAACAACCGGGATATCATGCGGTACATTCCGGTATACCGGAGCCATCAGCTCTGCATTCTTCTGGTCTGCGGCATTGTAGGAAAGTTTGCGGAAGCCTTCATAATTCATCGGTTCCCAGACAAAGCGGTTAAATAACCGGCTCTTTCCGGAAAGTCTTGATCCAAGGGAATACAGGTCGTTCTGCGCGCTGATGACCCTGGTACAGGTCGTCTGCTGATAGGAATTTAAGTCCATCCAGTACGGTGTATAACCCATGGATCTTGCTGCGGATGCGATCGCCATGGAAATGCGGTAATGTCCAAATCCCATCCGGATATTTCCAACGATGATCCCCTTTTCGTTATCAAAGGTTCCGCTTCCTGCCGTATTTTCCTCGCCAAGCCGGATGTCATAGACTCCGAGCAGATCCCCGATGTGCTCATTTTTCTGAAGGATCACCGGATAATTCTTCTCTGAGTCATCACCGAACTTTTTCGCGTATTTCTGTTTTGATCTCACTGCCTTGCGGTAGGTCTTTTCTGACATTGCATTTCCAAAAATGCTTTTTGATCTTTCTTTCATAGTTACCCTCATTCCTTTTTAATCTGAAAGGAAACGGTCTGTGTTCCAAACTGCGGGGAGGTAATGGTCAGTGTGCCCTCTCCCTCGCTTCCCAATGTCTTTACATACGTTCCACCCATTCCACCGGACAATCCGACAACCTCTTCCCCGATCAGGGCAATGGCTCCCTCTGCCTTTAACTGCAATGGTTCCTGACAGAACGGAAGCACATTTCCATTCTGGTCTACAGCGCGGAACCGCACGGCTGCCACGTCATAAGTGTGTTCCTCCTGCAATACGGTATGGTCTGTTATCACTTCAAGCTGGATCGAAGTAACCGGTTCCTTTACAATCGTTTTTACCACTTTGCCGCCTTTTACTGCCTCAAAACGATAGACCGTTGAGGTGCCGCCCCAGTCACCGATGTAGCGGTTATAAAGCGGTACGGCATCGGAAGGTTTCATGTGATACCATAAGACAAGCTTTGCCGCCATCAGATAGACGGATTTCGGCAGGTTCGAAAGACCGTACCGTGCCGTGGTATTTAATATCTTTTTGACATAAGCCGCCTGCGCCGGTTTCATGTTTTCTTCCTCTTCGAGCGCGTTTCCGATAAAGTCATCGATCATAACCGGACCATGCGCCAGATTTTTGTAAGGGCTTTCGTCTCTCTGGTATTCCTTGATAAAGCGGTCGTTTTTATACATCCGCACGCTGTCCGCATTGGTCAGTATCCAGGTCGTTCCTCTGTTGCAACCCGGATGTTCTCCGATATCCATGGAGGAACTGATCTCAAGCACTGGTCGTTCCTCCTGCTGACACGCATAGATGACAGCAGCAAGTTTCGGATTGCGGAACATATCCATGACTCCGTGATAGCAGATCCGGTCGCCGCTTCCAAAATCCTTGTGCGTATTGTAATCAAACATGCACCAGCCAAAGCTTCCTGCAATATCATTTTCGCCCGCTACCGCATCCAGTACATTGGCGTGACGGATCGCATGCCATACCCGATGTTCCTCCCAGTCATAGGCTTTGGTCGGATACATATGTCCGTTGTATTCGCTGATCAGATACGGTTTCTTTTCGTCTGAGGTTACCGCTGCTTTCTTTTCACAGCCCTTTGTCTTTCCATCATGGGAAAAATCGTTGTAGGTATACACGTCTTCTAACAGACTGCTCTTCTTATGGGCACGCACACCTCCGGTCTGGCGGCTCTGGTCTAACTCATGCGCTACGCGGTTGGTCTGCTCATAAAATGCGTCGTCATCTCCGGATTCATTGATCCGCACGCCCCATAAGATAATGGACGGATGATTCCGGTACTGCATGACCATATCGCGTACATTTTCCACTGCCTGTTTCTTCCAGTTCTCATCCCCGATATGCTGCCATCCCGGGATCTCTGTGAAAACGAGAAGCCCGATCTCATCACAGCGGCTGATAAATGCCTGACTCTGCGGATAGTGGGATGTCCGGACGGCATTGACACCAAGTTCTTCTTTTAACACATTCGCATCCATCCTCTGCATGGAAGACGGCATCGCATATCCCACATACGGATAACACTGGTGGCGGTTTAAGCCGCGGATCTTTGTTTTCACATCGTTCAGATAAAATCCATCCTCTAAAAATACCGCCTTGCGGAAACCAAATACCGTCACTTCCTCTTCGAGCGTTACGCCATCCCGGAGTAACTCGGTCTTTATCTCATAGAGTGCCGGACATTCGGTATTCCATAACATGACCTCATTTACCGGAAAAGACAGTTTCATCTCTTCTGCTGTAACCGGGACTTCTCCCAAAAGCTGGTCATTACTGCCGTAGCCCTGTTTTTTCCGCATGCTCTGCCGTATCACATCACCTTTTTGGCTGCCGCGGATGACTGCCTCTGTCTTTAAGGTTCCGCTTCCATAGGCAGGCTTTCCATCTTTTTGTGTTAAGCTGGTAAGCTCACTGGTTAAAAACACATCTTCAAAATAAGTCTTCTCTTTTACCGTGAGATAGACATCCCGGTAGATCCCGGCGTAGGTCATATAATCAATGACATAGCCAAACGGCGGGATGTTTAACGTCTCTCTGCTGTCTACTTTGACCACAAGGATATTTTCCTGTCCATACGCTAAGACACCGTCAAGTTCCATCGTAAATGCAGTGTAACCGCAATGATGTTCTCCGATCTTTTTCCCGTTTAAGTACACCTCGCTGTCATGTGCCGCTCCATCCAGTGTGAGGAAAATGCTTTTTTCTCTCCACGCTTCCGGGGCAAAAAAGCTCCTGCGGTATCCGCTCACCATCTGGTAACTGCTCTCATCAAAATAATGTAACGGTGTCTCTTTTCCCGCGTGCGGCAGTCGCACCGACTCAAGCGCATCTACAGCAAAAGATGCCTGCAACAATTCTTCTTTGTATTCCGGTGTAAATTTCCAGTCGTCATTCAAATAAATCCGTGTTCCCATTGCTACCCCCGTGTGCGTATTCCATCTACTAAAATGCCAACCACTTCATCCAGTGCATCCATATAGGTAATTCCATTCTGTAATAAGATATCTCTCTGGAAGAACTGCTCGATCGCAGCCTCCATCATCATTTTTACGATCGGGATATCCACCTTGCGTACCACGCCTTCACGCATCCCCTGTTCTAACAGCGCGATCGTATTTTCCCAGCCGGTCTCTAAGCGTTCCTCCACTCTCTGATAGATCGCAGGATATTTTTCCCGCAGCAGATAAAGCTGTCTGAAATCGATCTCCCGGTAGCCTTCCGGTATCACACCAAGGACCTTTCGAATCTTTTCCAACGTATCAAGGCTCTCATCGTTTAATACACGCTGTTCACTTTCTTTGATGGAATCAAACAGGTAATCCACCATTGCAAAAAATAAGGATTCTTTATCGCGAAAGACGGTATAGATCGTCTTCTTGCTCATGGAGAGTTCCTTTGCCACATCATCCATGGTGAATTTCAACCCCTTGCGGTTGAATGCCCGAATGGTTCCTTCTAAGATCGTTTGTCTTGTTTCCATATGTAAGCTCCTTTCGGAAACTATTTTTTTTGTTCCGGTTTCCTTTATTGTAACATCTCACTTTTCAATCCACAAGAAACTAAATCAACAAAAATAGTTTCCATTTTTTATACAATACTACCAAAGGAAATTTGCATTCCTGCTCCCGATTAGAGTATAATAAAGTTACTTGTATCATCGAATGGGGGATCACAATGGAAAACACAGAATTAAAACAGATTTTAGAACAGATCAAAGAGGGAACTCTTTCGGTGGATGAGGCGTATCTGAAATTAAAGGTCGCTCCTTTTGAGGATCTGGGTTATGCCAAAGTTGACCACCAGAGACAGCTCAGACAAGGCGTTCCCGAAGTCATCTATGGAGCTTCCAAAACCAGAGAACAGATGGAAGGCATTTTAAACAGTCTGCTCCCACATAGCCCTGAAAATATACTGATCACAAGACTTTCCACGGGATCCGCAGACTATCTGTCCGCACGTTTTCCGCTTTCGTATGACCCGGTATCCAAAATTGGTGTCGTAAACCGGACACCTCATATCACCGCAGATGGTACCATCGTCATTGCGACCGGCGGAACAAGCGATATCCCGGTCGCAGAGGAAGCCGCGCAGACAGCAGAAGTCCTTGGCAACACTGTGATCCGGCTCTATGACGTTGGTGTTGCCGGATTGCACCGGCTCCTTGCACAGGCAGAAACGCTCTCTTCCGCCAATGTCATCATTGCAGTTGCCGGAATGGAGGGTGCGCTCGCAAGCGTGATCGGCGGTCTGACCGACTGTCCCGTCATTGCCGTACCAACGAGTGTTGGCTACGGAGCCAGCTTTGGAGGCGTTGCCGCACTCCTTTCCATGTTAAACTCCTGTGCCAGCGGTGTTTCCGTCGTAAATATCGACAATGGATTTGGTGCAGGCTATCTTGCCAGCATGATCAATCATAAAATCGGAGGTACTTTGTAAACATGAAACAGACACTTTATATCGAATGTGACATGGGAGCTGCCGGAGATATGTTAATGGGAGCACTCTATGAGATCTGTCCCGAAAAAGAACTGTTTTTAGAAAAGATGAATGAGGCTTTTTTGCCTTATGATATTACGATTGAGCCGGTTCCTGCAAAAAAATGCGGGATCGCCGGAACACATATGAACGTTTCCATCCATGGTAAAGAAGAACATGAACACGAGCATACTCCTGAGCATGAGCATACTCCTGTTGAAGATGCGCCGGCAAATCACCATCATGAGCACCGTGATTACCCGACAATCTTAAAAGAGATCCAGTCGCTTCCGCTCCCCAATGCAGTTAAAAAGGGTGCCGCGTCTGTCTACACCCTGATCGGCAGTGCAGAAGCCAAAGTACACAAAAGCGACTTATCGCAGATCCATTTCCACGAAGTCGGTTCTTTGGATGCCCTGGCTGATGTGGTCGGCTGCTGCTATCTGATCCATCTGATCGCGCCGGATGACATTCTCTGCTCTCCTGTCCATGTCGGAAACGGGTTTGTCAAATGTGCACACGGTGTCCTTCCAGTTCCTGCTCCGGCAACCGCCGAGCTGTTAAAAGGGATCCCAAGTTATAAAGGCACGATCAGCAACGAACTTTTAACACCGACCGGTGCAGCTCTGCTGCGCTATTTTGTAAAAAGTTTTACCGCCATGCCTCCACTCAGTGTGCGTGCGATCGGCTACGGCATGGGCACAAAGGATTTTGAGATTGCAAACTGTGTCCGTGTCTTTATGGGAGAGCCGTATGTTGCTGCCAAAAAGCCTGTTGCAGAGCAGGAAGCCGATGATTTTTCCGACTTTGCCTGCGACGATACCGTGCTCTCGATCTCCTGCAACATTGATGACATGACCGGAGAAGCCATCGGACTTGCCACCGAGATCTTATTTGCAGCCGGTGCACTCGATGTTTTCACCACACCGATCCAGATGAAAAAGAACCGTCCCGGCATCCTTTTGACCTGCCTGTGTCCACCAGAGGAACGCGACCGCTTTACTGTGCTGTTTTTCCTGCACACCACGACAAGAGGGGTCCGCTATCAGGTATTCGAACGCGCCAAATTGGAATCGACCTTCGAAACAAGGCACAGTTCCTATGGCAATATCCGGGTCAAGAAAAGTTCCGGCTATGGCATTGAAAAGGAAAAACCGGAATTTGAAGATTTAAAATCGATCGTACAGCAGCATAACTACACCATCTCTCTGGACGATGTAAAAAAGCAGTGCAATAAACAATAGATTGCGTGCTTTCTGTTATCCTGAATCATAGGAGCCTGCAAATCCTTTTAAGATTGGATCTGCAGGCTCCTGCTTTACTTAGCCATAAGATTTTCAGATACTGTGCATCCATACACGCATTTGATTCAGTCCACGATTCCCCCACGCATAATAAGGTACTGCTCTGGCTGTGATCTCCTGTTCCTGCGGTGCCATCTCGGAATATAACCTGTTTTCTGCCATCAGCCTTACAGCCGGCACATCCAACACTATCATATCCTTTAATACACCCTCCTGACATTTTACAATGGATGTTTCTGATATCTTCTCCCTCTTTAACTCGACTGACTGTATCTCACCATCATTGTCAACTCCCTCAAAACAATATACCAGTGGACCTCTCATCAGAGCGACACACCCCACGTTTTCCCTGACCCTGGGGTTTGCAAAAATGGTTCTTACCTCTAAATCAAAAAGGATCTCTATCCTGTCACCACTTTTCCAGTTTCTCTTGATATAAAGATAACCCTTTTTCACTGCTGTTCTTTCCACCATTTCACTTCCGTTTATCAGCACCGTGTAATTCTTCAGATATCCCGGAATGTGAAGTGCAATTGTAAATTCTTCCCTCTGTTTTGGCATAACAATATATGCAATCTTACCATCCCACGGATAATTTCCCACGATCTTTATATCTGCTTTTTTTAGTTTTGCCTCCTGCCCAATAAAAAGATGGGAATAGATTGTATTTTCATCCTCATCCCATGTATATTTGCCCAGTGATGTTACCATCCGTACTAAATTGGGCGGACAGCATGCACAGGCATACCAGCCCGGCCGCTCCGGTATCACATGCTTATAACCAAATATCTCTCCCGATACTCCCGGATTTACTTCAAGCGGATTCACATAAAAAAATCGTTTTCCGTCCAGCTGCATTCCACTTATAATGCCATTATAGAGTGCCCGCTCCATAACATCTGCATATTTGCCATCTTTTTGCATACGAAGCATCTGCTTTGCAAAAAAAACTAATCCAATTGAAGCGCAGGTCTCCGCATAAGCCCGATCTCAATTTCCTGATGTCCCGGGATCCCTGTTGTTTTTTCCGGACCAAACCGGCTGATAATATGCCCTGCCATATTTTCCATTACATTGAGCAGCTTTTCTTTTCCCGTTGCCTCATAATATGCCACAGCTGCCTCCATCATATGACCTGCGCAATACAATTCGTGACACTCAAGGAGATTCTGCCAGCGATGCTCCGGCTCTTTGATTGTAAAATAAGTATTCAGATACCCGTCCGGTTGTTGTGCTTTTGCAATGATTCCAATGATTTCATCTGCCCTTTTTTCAAGCTCACTATCTGGCTTTAGAATAAGAGAATATGCTACCCCCTCAAGCCATTTCGCAACATCACTGTCCTGAAAGACCATCCCATAAAATTCTCCCTCTGAAAGACCCGCTGCTATTTTAAAATTCTCAATGGCATGACTTTTTTCTACTCCGGGCTCCTCGTCTCTTAGTACACGCTCCTGAAACGGAATCACAATATCTGTTACAAGCTTTTGCATACGTCCCCAAAATGGATCCTTGATTTTTATCTTACCAAGTTCTATCGTTTCTTCCATTGCCTTCCCCCTAAAACAGAACATTCCAAGTTGACAGCTGCTCCAAATTTATTTGCTGATACGAATGGTCACAACGCTGCAGGCAGGAAGTGTAACTTTAATTCCATCTGCTGTGTTTTTATATGCAAGAAACTCCTTTTCCTCAACTGTTTCCGGCTGTTCAAATGTATTGCAGGCATTCATTGCACCCGCAATATAGAATGCTTCCCTTACCTGATATTTTTCTATTTTATTTGTAAGTTGAATATTCACATCCTCTGAAGAATCTAAAGAATTGTTGGTAAATGTTATGGTAATCACACCTTCCTCATTCTCAGAAACGGATTCAATCACTTTTGGAAGTTCATTTTTACCTGAACCTACTGTTGCGTTTCCTACTAACTGGCTGTCAAGAAGACTTGCACCCTGATGATGGCGATACATATGAAATACATAATATGTCGGTGTTTTGATCATCCTGCTTCCATCTGTGAGCATAACTGACTGAAGTACATTGATAAGTTGTGCGATACAAGCCATTTTGACACGATCTGCATGCTTATTGAAAATGTTAAGTGTCATACCCGCAACCAGTGCATCTCTCATCGTATTCTGCTGATATAAAAATCCCGGATTAGTGCCCGGTTCTACATCCGACCAGATGCCCCATTCATCTACCATAAGTCCGATCTTTTTTTCCGGATCATACTCATCCATGATCGCACCATGACGGCAGATGAGTTCTTCCATGAAATATCCTCTCTTTAATGTCTGATAGAATATCTGTTCTGTAAAATCAGTAGCACTGCCTTTAAAGTTCCAATCTTCTTCTGTTTCCGGAAGCGTATAATAATGAAGTGATAATCCATCCATCAATCCATGAAATCTTGGTTCACAGTGATCATAGCAGGTCTCCATTACTTTTTTCGTCCACTCATAATCATCTACATTTGGTCCACAGCAGATCTTCTGGATCGGCTGATTTCCTGCATAATTTCTGACATAAGTCTGATACCTGCGGTATTCGTCTGCATAATGCTGCGGACGCATATTTCCGCCACATCCCCAGTTTTCATTGCCAACTCCAAAATAATCGATCGTCCATGCTTCCGCATGTCCGTTTGTCTTTCGCAATTCTGCCATAGGTGATACACCATTGAATGTGATATACTCCACCCACTCACTCATCTCGCGTACCGTTCCACTGCCCAGATTGCCATTCACATATGTCTTACATCCCAACTGACGACAAAGTTCAAAAAATTCGTGCGTACCAAAGCTGTTATCCTCTACAACACCACCCCAGTGCGTATTGATTATCTTTTTTCTGCTCTCTTTTGGTCCGATTCCATCCATCCAGTGGTATTCATCCGCAAAGCATCCTCCCGGCCAACGAAGTACCGGTATTTTCATCTCCTTCAATGCTTCCACCACATCTGTACGCATTCCATTTACATTTGGGATATCAGAATCCTCTCCTACATAAAGCCCTTCGTAGATACATCTCCCCAGATGTTCCGAAAAATGTCCATAAATTTCAGGCGAAATCACGCTCTTTTTGTTCTCATTATTTATAATTAATTTTGACATACTCTCTCCTCTCCTTGTTAAATGAAAATTGATAAGTTCCCCTTAACCGCCATCTGTCAAAGTCATCTGCTGGGCTTTTAGCTATTTGACCAAAACAAAGCTGTTAATGTGTTACTTGTATGTTAATACATATACATTCATACCTTTATAATGTCAATATTTATTTTATTTTTTTTAAAGTATTTTATGTTTTATTTAAAAATAAATAAATTTAGACACTTTTTTTCCATATTTTTCCAATCAAACTATGCATATTGCACAACCCGTTCTATGCTTTTCAAATTATTTCGATTAATTTCGCTTTTTTCGTTTTATGATTGACACATTAGAAACAACTTTTTATAATATAAGGTAAAAACAGACATTAGAATTTGCACAATAAAAATATAAAATATTTTAGGAGAAGCAGTTTATGATACATATCACTTCCTTAACAGAGGGGCTTGACCTATTCAAAGCCTTAGGTTCTGACATCCGTGTCCAGATTCTTAATACGCTGCTTGAGAACACACAAATGAGCATGAATCAGCTCGCTAATGAACTTAATATCAGTAATGGTGCCCTGACCGGCCATATCAAAAAGCTGGAGGAATGTGGTCTCATAACAACTTCCAATGATTCGTCCGGTCATGGAAATCAGAAAATGTGCTCTTTGATACAGGATCGCATTATCGTAGATATCGAAAAACCATTAGACCTTACCAATGTTTTTAACACAGAGCTTAAGGTTGGACAATATTCCTCACATTCTATTTGTCCGACTTGCGGAATGGCAACACCGCAATTTGTCATCGGTGAATTAGATGACATCCGTTATTTTGACCATCCAGATCATTTCAGTGCTGATATCCTGTGGTTTACAAAGGGTTATGTCGAATATATCGTTCCTAATCTCATCCCATATAACCAGCGGATCTCACAGCTTTCACTCTCAGCTGAAATAAGTTCTGAAGCGCCTGGCATAGACAACAACTGGCCCAGTGATATCAGCTTTTATGTCAATGATATTAAAGTTGGAACATGGACATCTCCCGGCGATTATGGCGACACAAGAGGTATGTTTACTCCTGACTGGTGGCCTTCCAACTGGAATCAATATGGTCTTTTAAAGTTGCTTGTCATTAACAACAAGGGAACCTTTATTGATGGTCTTAAGATTTCAGATATAACGACATCCACATTAAATCTTGATTACAAGAGCACGATACGTTTTCGTATGGCAGTCGAAGAAAGCTCTGCGCATGTCGGTGGTCTTACCATCTTCGGCAAAGCCTTTGGAAACTACGATCAAAACATAAAAGTATCTATTCATTACACCCCTTTAGAAACAGAATAATCACGCAAAACAAAATCCCATCTCTCAAACAGATGGGATTTTGCTTTACCACTTCCGGTGCGGACAATGGGACACTTCCGTAAGTGCCCGAAGTTCCACGTAACAGCCGCAGGCATTACAGGTTCCTGCATTCAGCTTCTCACAACTTTTGCACACCGAAAGCCGTCTCTCGTATTCTTCTGTACCAACACGATCTTCCCCCTTTATCGCCTCGGTATATTTTTTTATCATAGCCTGGTCTGCTTCTGCCATATCGCGGAGCAGACATTTTTTACATATCATTTTCATCTCATGTCTCCATATTTATCAAAATTCAAATACCGGACGCCCATCTTCCCATTTTATCTGCATTAACATAGCATGACGATTCGGATGATACAGCGGGTTTCCCACTATCTCAGTCTCGATTCTGGCATGATACACCATAATATCTTCTCCCTTTTCATCTACCGTTACCCAAAATCCAAATCTCTCCCAGTCATAATCAGGTGTCGTCAGAAGCACCTGCACTGTATCCAATGTATAGCCGTTTTTCATATGCGCAATATAAAGATTCGATATCTGTTTGCCTACTCCTACCTTTTCCGCCCAGATATAATACCATTCTCCTTTTACCTCGAATACAGTTGCATCCAATGAAAATGCTTCAAAGGAAATTTCATCCTTCCCGGCTCTTTGCATTTTTCCCCGCTCAATCCATGGGGTATAATGGCTCAGCGATACTCCCATTCATATCGACATAATCCCCATCCACTGTTTCAAAGCGGAATACTCTTACCTGATACCCGCCATTACTTGTAAGCGTACCATATGAAACAAATAAATAATAATATCCGCTTTCCTCATCGTACATGATATAAGGTCCCTCTATCGAAATATGTCCTCCTCCAAGAAGACGTTTTCCATAGTAAGGATCAACCTGCTTCTCTTCATCTGCCTGTGGGTGTATAACCAGACCGGTAGCAGGATCCAGTCCCATATTTTTGCACAAAAAAAGCCAGGTTTTCTGGCTTTTTCTTATTCCTTCTAATCTTCGATCTCTAATTTTCCCGGTTTTACGTTAAAATAAATGCTTCCTGCATCTGCCTTGTGTAAGTCCATAAGCAGTACAAAAAAATTATGGATCTGGTTTAACAATACACTGGATGTTTCAACGCTGTATGGCAGCAGGGTTCTAAGATCAAACAGCCGGATGCCAAGCGGTGGTAAAAATACCATATTGGTAGTTGCCGTTCTCTCGCCTGCGGTCCGTATCATCTCATACGTTACCATGCAGAAATCTTTACCCTTGTATTTGCAGTAGTAAGACACGTAGCACTCGTCTACCGTCCACTTTACACCATCTTCCTCTTCCACCGGTTTTTCTTCCGGATCGTTTCCCTCCGTTGTCATCACTTCTACGCTCCAGCGAAGGTTCTGCTCTTTTGTTGCTTTTATCAGTTCCCCGATCTCATGGAACAGTTCTTCCTGTTTTTTCAAGGTAATTCCCTCTTTCCGCTTTATTTTCTCACATAGATCTGTGAAAGATTGTCAAGGATCGCTCCGGCGATATCCGGTTTGTTCATCGTGTAAATATGTACATGATTGACCCCGTTTGCGATCAGATCAATGATCTGCTCTGTTGCATAGGCGATCCCTGCCTGTTTCATTGCCTCCGGGTTTTCACCAAAGCGGTCTACGATTGCAAGAAAACGTGGCGGAACCATATTTCCGGATAAGGATGTGATCCTCTTGATCTGTGCTGCATTGGTGACTGGCATGATACCTGCCACGATCGGCACATCAATGCCTTTCTTTAATGCTTTATACATGAAGTTGTATAAAATGTTATTGTCAAAAAACATCTGCGTAGTCAGAAACTCGCATCCCGCATCGACCTTTTCTTTCAGATGATCCAAATCTTCATAAATGGTCTGTGCTTCCGGATGTCCCTCCGGGTAACATGCACCACCGATGCAGAAATCGCCCTGTGCCTTGATATCGGCGATCAGCTCACTGGCATGTTTGTACTGGTCTGGCAGCGGGAACTCTGCATTCTGCGGGATGTCTCCGCGAAGTGCGAGGATGTTCTCGATCTTATGCTCTTTTAATTCTGCGATCACAGAAGCTACCTTCTCTTTGGTTGAGGAAGCGCAGGTTAAATGTGCGAGTGCCGGAATGTGATTGACATTGCACACTTCATTGGCAAGCTCTACCGTATAGTCTGATGTTCCTCCGGTCGCACCATAGGTCACGCTCATGTATGCTGGTTTCAGATCAGCCATTTCTTTTACGATCTTTTTGTAATTTTCTAACTGTGCTCCCTGTTTTGGTGGGAAAAGCTCACAGGAAATGGTTACTTCATCGGATTTTAATAATTCTGTCAGTCTCATATTTACCTCATCTTCTAAAAACTCCGCAGTTTATCGGTTCCATCATCTACGGTATTCTCAATTTTTCTTATCACAACATAGTAGGAGTAATTCTCATTTACCACGACCTCTACCCGGTCTCCGACTTTATGTCCGAGCAGGGCTTTTCCAAGCGGCGATTCGTTGCTGATCAGATTCTTAAGGGAATTTCCCCGGACGGTCGTTACCAGCTTATATACCTCTTCCTCGTCGTCCTCTTCAAAATACACCGTAACGGTATTATTCATTCCCACTTCATCCTCTGCGGAATCAGTTGAAATGATCTTTGCTGTTTTGATCATCTTTTCCAGATAGCGGATCCGGCTCTCGTTCTGGTTTTTATCTTTTTTGGCTGCATGATATTCAAAATTTTCGCTCAAGTCGCCATGCGCTCTTGCCTCTTTTACAGCTTCCAGTGCCTGTTTACGTACCACCAGTTTGCGGTACTCGATCTCTTCTTCCATCTTTTTAATGTCCTGTTCGGTCAGCTCGTCATACATGGATCTCTCCTCCTTCACAGGTTTTTATTATAATCATTTTTCCAAAGTCCGTCAAATCCAAGGTCGTGATTTCCGGCATTTCTTTTCTTCCACTGCACACCGAAAGCTGATAACTTTCATTCTCCGGGGGCACTGTATGAAAAAACAGCGTATGATCCTCTGTCTGTGGTTCTAACACGCAAAACGAATCAAAAGGAAGTTTTATTCCGGTTCCCTTTGCTTTTACATAGCTTTCTTTTCTGGTCCAGAGCTTCATAAATGCCACCTCAGACGCCGCCACGCCTTTCTGCTTTTCGACCTTTTCAAGAAATTCCTGCTCTCTTTTGCAAAAAAAACGTGCTGCCAGTTTCTTACTGTTTTCGTGCTGCTCTTGTTCCCGCACTTTTTCAATGTCAACGCCTAGCGGCATTGTATCAAATGCTGCTGCCGCATAGTCGCCTGAATGGGTCAGATTAAAAAAAATACCGTTATCAGCTGATAACTCCGGCTTGCCATTCTCTCCATACACCAGAGAGACCTTCTGTTTTCCATGCACTTTTTCAAGCAGCGTGTAACCGCACTCCCTCAGCCCATATTCCAGCAAAAGCCCTGCCGTAAGGCTTCTTGTCTGATCCTCTGTGCAGCGGATCTTTTTGATGGCATCCTGCCTTTCTTTTGGTACAAAAGAAAGTAACGCCTCAAAAAATGCCGGATCAAGGAGTGGTGTTATCTTAGCCAGATACAGTTTCATTGCCTTCTCCGTTCTTCTTTAACAATTGTTTTAAGTATGCGCGGGAGATCAGTAATTCCTCATAGGCCGGCATCAGATTTTTTATATTGCCTGCCCGAAGCGGCTCAACGATCCGTACCGCGATCTCATACATCGGAGTCAGACCTGCATTTGCAAGCACGCCCTTTAACGTATGTGCACAGTCAAACGCTTCCGATACCTGTTCTTCTTTTAATGCATTCCCCAATGCCTCGAATCCAGGATCTTCTGCCACCAGACTAAGACAGCTCTGATAAAAGGATACGTCATCTAAAAAACGCTCTAAGGCTCCCTTGGTATCACAGCCCCAGGCTTTTAATTCTCTTATTAATGGTTCCATTCTTGCCTCACATTCAAAATTCCGCCAGACCAACATGGTCTGACGGAATTATTGTATTACAAAGAAATCGTCTTGGCAAGGTGGATCTCACTCGAAGAAGTTCCCACCTGGATCTCGTAGGTTCCACTTTTTACAGTAAATGCCCTTTGCTCCACATCATAGTGTGCAAAGTCCATCTTTGATAATGTAAATGCAACCTGAATGGTTTCGCCTGCTTTTATCTCTCTCTTTTTAAATTTTTTCAGTTCATGGACACCTGCATGTGTGCCCTCTTTTGCCGCAACATATAACTGCACCGTTTCTTTTCCGTCTACGTCACTGTCATTTTTTACAGTAACCGTGACGGAAATCTCATCTCCCAGCTGTTTTACCGCAAGGTCTTCATAACAGAAACTACTGTAGGAAAGCCCATGACCAAAACAGAAATTGATGTCTGTCTCTTCCTTATCATAAAAACGGTATCCCACTCTGGTGCCCTCTTTATATTCCACCACGTCTTTTCTGCCAAAGGTTCCGATGTAATGTGCCGGGCACTGGTCTGCTGTTTTGATAAAAGTTTCTGCCAGTTTGCCGGATGGATTGACTCTTCCAAACAGGGTCTCTGCGATCGCCGTTCCACCCTCCATGCCTGCATAATAACTGAATACGACTGCATGTGCCTTCTTAAGCCATGGCATCTCGACCGGAGAACCTGCATAGAGGACAACCACGGTATCCGGCACTTCCTCTAACAGTGCCGCAATGACCTCATCCTGTCCGTATGGCAGTTTCATGTCTTTCCGGTCTGCACCCTCCACATCATAGTCATGATTTAAGCCGCCAACAAAGATCACCGTATCACATTCTTTTGCCAGTGCAACTGCTTCGTTCCGGTAAGCGGCTGCTTTTACTTCGTCTACTTTCGCTTCTTTCTGCTCTCCGCCCCAGTCGTGGTCTGTGCTCTCCGCCTGCCAGTTTGTGGCATCTAAAGGTTTCTTTTCCGGCATAACATAACCGGGTGCATAGAACACTTCACAGTTGCCACCCAATAATTTTTTGATGCCCATCAATGGTGAGATCTCATAGAGAGCCTTGATCTCGGCACTGCCGCCTCCGTTGGAATGGATCGCTGCTGCGTTGCCGCCGATGACTGCCACTTTATGCACTTTCTTTTCATTCAAAGGAAGGATCTTCTTTTCATTTTTTAACAGGATCACTGATTCCCTTGCCACATTTAGGATTGCTTCCCTGTGCTCAGGCGTATTATAAGTTCCTGCTTTTCTCTCGCCCTTTTTCTCACCGATCATCTTTAAGCGGAGCATCAGTCTTAAGATATTGCGGACCTTTTCATCAATGAGTTCTTCTTTGATCTCGCCCGCTAAAATTTTCTTTCGCAGGGGCTCTGCCATGTGCTGTTCCTCAAACTCATATTTGACATCCATTTCGATATCCAGTGCCGAATTTGCCGCCTCTACGGTATCATGCACGCCGCCCCAGTCAGAGACGATCATGCCGTCAAAGTTCCATTCTTTGCGGAGTTTCTCATTTAAAAGAGACTTGCTAGTACAGCAGTGTTCGCCATTCAGACGGTTGTACGCTCCCATCAGAGAATAGATTTTCCCTTTTTCCACCGCTGCTTTAAATCCCGGCAGATAGATTTCCTCCAACGTCTGCTCGTCAACTTTTGTATCAACCCAGAGCCGCTCCGTCTCCTGTGAATTTGCTGCAAAATGTTTTACACAGGCAGCCACATCCTGTTTCTGGATGCCTTTCACAAGCGGTACGACCAGTTCCTCAATGAGCCTCGGGTCCTCGCTCATGTACTCGAAATTCCTGCCGCAGAGCGGGCTTCTTTTGATGTTGATGCCCGGGGCAAGAATCACATCCTTTTTTCTGCCCCTTGCTTCTTCGCCTAACACCGCTCCTGCTTCTTCTGCCAGTTTTTGATTCCAGGTCGATGCGATTGCACTGTTGCAGGGCAGGTAAGAAACAAAATCATCCGTTGTGCCGGTATTTCTCCACTCATGATCCGCGAACTCTGCCCGCACACCCATCGGTCCATCCGACATGTACAGTGGCGGTATGCCAAGCCGGGCGACTCCTTCTGTCCGGAACAATCCCGCACCATGGATCATTCCTATCTTTTCTTCCAGGGTAAGCTGACCAAGCAACTCCTCAATATACTTCTCCTGCTCCTGCATAAACTTCTCCTTCCTTCTCCCTCACTGGCAATATCGTTTCTATGCCTAGTATAATACGGTTGCACTGCCACTTTCCTCAAAAGTCAGGACAACATCAGTTCCATCCATCTGATAATCTGCTCCGCTTACTTTCTTTGGCTCACTCTCATTTACCAGAATAACCTTGCTGCCGTACGCACTCTCTACGGAAATCTCGTAGCCGTCTTCTTTATGCAACACATGAACGGATGCCTCTTTTTCATTTTCTGTTCCGTAAACTACGGTCTCTGCCTCTGCTCCTTTTTCCAGTGCATAGACACGGAAAGAAACATCTTTTGCATACGCATAAACTGCATTGTCATTTTTCGCACCGATCGCAACAATGCTTCCCTCTCTTGCGTAAAGCGGAATGCTTAAATAACCATGCTTCTCGCGGTACCATCTGCCACCAGTTCTTTCCTCGCCTGTCAGAACAGAAGTCCATCTGCCCTCTGGAAGATAATATTCTGCAATGCCATCCTCTCTGAAGATCGGTGCCACAAGGAGCGAATCTCCTAACATATACTGGTCTGCCAGATAGGAACAGTTTTTATCCTCTGTAAACTCTAATACCATGCTCCGCATCATTGGAACACCGGTCTTTGATGTCTCGATCGCATTGCGGTAGAGATACGGCATTAAAGATGTCTTTAACTGTGCAAAGAAACGTACCACATCAACAGCTTCCTCATCATATGCCCACGGCACACGGTAAGAGGTCGAACCATGCAGTCTGGAATGAGTCGATAACAGTCCAAATGCACACCATCTCTTATAGACATCCGGTGTCGAAGTGCTCTCAAATCCTCCGATGTCGTGACTCCAGAACCCAAATCCGGAACTGGTCAAAGATAAGCCGCCGCGCAGGCTCTCCTCCATGGACTCATAATCAGACCAGCAGTCTCCACCCCAGTGTACCGGGAATTTCTGACCACCTGCGGTTGCCGAACGTGCAAAGAGGATCGCATCTTTCTCTCCTTTTTTCTTTTTAATAACCTCATATACGGTCTTGTTGTAAAGATAAGTATAATAATTGTGCATTTTTACCGGATCGGAACCATCGTAATATACCGCATCGGTCGGAATACGCTCGCCAAAATCCGTCTTAAAGCAATCCACGCCCATATCGAGCAGTGCCTCTAATTTCTTTCCATACCATTCACGGGCTGCCGGATTGGTAAAATCTACGATCGCCAGTCCCGGCTGCCACATATCCCACTGCCATACATCACCGTTTGGACGTTTTAAGAAGTAGCCGCCCTTTACGCCCTCCTCAAACATGGAGGATTCCTGTCCAACGTAACTGTTGATCCAGACACAGATCTTTAGACCCTTTTTCTTTAACCGTGCTAACATTCCTTCCGGGTCCGGGAACACTCTGGAATCCCAGGTAAAGTCGCACCAGTTGAAATCTTTCATCCAGAAGCAGTCAAAGTGGAATACGGAAAGCGGTATCTTTCTCTCCAGCATTCCATCCACAAATTTATTGACCGTATCTTCATCATAATTGGTCGTAAAGGAAGTAGACAGCCATAAACCAAATGTCCACGGTGCCGGAAGGGATGGTTTTCCGGTAATATCGGTATAACGCATCAGAACTTCTTTCATTGTCGGTCCGTTGATCAGAAAATAATCAAGGCTTTCTCCCGGAACCGAAAACTCCACTTTGGTTACCATCTCCGTTGCCACTTCAAAGGAAACCCGCTCCGGATGATTTACAAAGACACCATATCCTCTGTTTGATACATAAAATGGAATGTTCTTATAGGACTGCTCCGTGGAAGTACCGCCATCTTCATTCCAGATATCCACACTCTGTCCATTTTTTACAAATGCGGAGAAACGTTCTCCAAGACCATAGATCAGTTCTCCCACCGACAGGGAAAGCTGCTCTCTCATGTAGGCATCTTCCGGTCCCTTATCATAGGCAAATCCTTTCCAGTCCGTTTTCATATATGCAAGGTCTCTCCAGCCGCTTGCTGTGATCTTTTCTGATCCGCGGTAGAATATCATGGCACCATTGCCCTTTTCCACCTCAATGCGCAGGGTACCACTTGATACGATCAGTTTTTCCTCCGTTTCTTCTGCTTTCAGATTTCCGGTCTGTGGTGCTGCAATTTCAAAGGAAGGTGCTTTTTTCTGCACGCCCATATGATGATAGGTCTGCACACGCAAAACCTCCGGATAAGGTGCCGTGATCTGAATGGTCAGATTGATACCTCCTAAGGTATCCCCTCTGTGTCCAATGTGGCTCGTCGGCGCACATATTGTCACCATATCCTGTTCTATTTTTGAAAAATACACCTGTGCAGGTGAAAAACATTCACAATTTTCTTTCTGTAACCAACAACCATTGCTAAACTTCATCGTTTTCTCCTCCATTTATTTTCATTTTTGCTCATTGTAGCCTAATTTCCCGGAATAAAATACCCGTGAAACTGTAGATAAAACACCCCACAAATTTGACAAATCTGCAGTCCAATTTTATAATTATCTATCAGTATCAGAGACAGGAGTGTAGTGTTATGTATCATATTTTTATTGCGGATGACGAAGCGATCATCCGTGAGGGATTAAAGTGTCTTTTAGATTATGAATCGCTTGGTTTTACCATAGCAGGGGAAGCTGCCAATGGCGAAAGTGCATACGAACAAATCATTGCAGCACAGCCGGACGTCGTTCTCCTTGATATCCGCATGCCAAAAATGCTCGGTCTTGATGTGATAAAAAACGCCCGTGAACAGGGCTTTAAGGGTAAGATCATTATCTTAAGCGGCTATTCTGACTTTAAATATGCACAGGAAGCCATCCGTTACGGTGTCCAGTATTACCTCACGAAACCGATCGATGAAGATGAATTAGAAGAGATCCTCTGTGACATCAAAAAACAGCTTGATGAGGAATGTGCCAACGAAAACACGCAGGAACACTACAGACAGAAGGCCAGAAATACGATCATCCACGATATCTTATCCGGTACTGCCTCCTTCTCTTCTTTTGACCCGAAAGAACTGCAGTTAGATGCCAGTATCTATCAGGTCTTAATTTATGAAAAGTACAATCACGACACCGGTGAACTTTCTTATCGTTTCTCCGATCTGCTTCGTGTTACCAATCAGGATTATCATTCCTATGATACAATTTTTCACAATGGTCAGGAAGTCATCCTGTTAAAAGGGCCGCTCGCCATTCAGAAATTCAATGAATTTTTAGACCGCTATCAGCAGGAAAAACGACCACAGAAGGATTCTCCGCTTGACAGCCTGTTTATCACCTATGGAAGCTGCGTCTCTTCCTTAAAAGATGTAAGGCTCTCCTACCAGCAGGCAGCATGTCTGCTTACCCGCCGCTTTTTCTGCGAGCAGGAACAACACACCATCGGCTATTTTGACCTGCCGGAACCGGAACATCTCTCTTCTGTTTTAAGTGATGACCTACAGGAGGAATACGCCAATAAACTGTTTGGTTATTTACAGGCATTCAACCGCAATATGCTTGCAGAAACTCTTTCCCATTTGCAGACACAACTCTACAATGCTGCAGATTCGATTGCAGAGATCCGGCTTTTCCTGACCGATCTGTTTTTGCAGATCAAGGAACGTATCAACCATCTCTACAACAATGCCAACATCCCTTTTCCAGGCAATGCAGAGATCATCAAATCCATTGAGGAACGCTATTATCTCTATGAGATCATCCTCTACCTGACCGAACAGTTTGAACTTGTGATCTCCTCGATTGGAACATCCTCCAGAGAAAGCGTACTGGATGATATATTGCACTATATTAATCATAATTATACAAACAATATCACACTGGAAAATATTGCCCCGCTCTTTGGTTATAACAGTTCCTACCTTGGCAAGATCTTTTCCAAGAAAATGGGGCAAAACTTTAACTCCTATGTCGATCAGGTGCGCATCGAACATTCCAAAGAACTGCTTTTGACAACCGACCTGAAAGTCTATACCATTGCTGAAAAGGTCGGATACCGGAATGTAGATTATTTCCACATCAAATTCAAAAAGAATACCGGGAAAAGCCCGGCAGAATTCCGCAGGGAAAACAAAGCATAGCTATGCGATCTTTACACGGAGCACAACCGGAACATCCACATAAAAAGGCTCCGTTTTCACATGCAGCCCCTCACCATCCACATGCCAGGTGAGGGGTTTTTCATACCCTAACACCGTCACGTCTTCGATGATACCGTGAAACTCCGGCACATTCTGATCCGCGCTGTCTGCTAAGGAACGCACTAAAAATGTGCCATCTTTCGGGCATTTTAGCGCGATCGCATAAATATTTCCATGATTTACGGTAAATCGGTAATCCTGCTCCGTAAATTTCGTCTCAGTCTGATCCTGAAACTGTCCTTCTTTCATCCTTGTCGGACCTTCCATCGATCTTCGCCAGACTTTTGCTCCTTTGATTGCCTCTCCATTGCATCTCATCCAGACTGCCAGATCCATCAGGATCTTTTTATCTCCTTCCGGGATCGTGCCATCTGCCTTCGGTCCGATATTGAGCAGCAGATTTCCATTTTTGCTCACTACATCTACGAGCGTGCAGATGATCTCACTGCTACTTTTATAATCCAGTGACTGCGTGTAACACCATGAATTTCTTGCCACCGCCGTATCGGTCTGCCAGGCATAAGGCTTCGCCTCTGCAAAACCTCCACGCTCAACCTCTACAATGCCACTTCCAAACATCATCGCATCATGTTTATAGCAGATGCTGACCTGTTTTCCCTGCTGCCGGCCATAGTTATAATAAAATGCCGCCAGTTTCTTCAAATAGGGCTTAAATGCCTCATGCTGGATCCACCAGTCAAAATAGAGCAGTTCCGGGCTGTAATTTAAGATCAGCTCTGCAGTGCGCGCCAGCCAGTCATTTAAAAATTCTTCCTCAGGGTACGGCTTGGAATACAGGTCTTCCGTCTTCGGCTCTTTTTCTGCCGGCCAGTAAAAATCGCCTTTTTTCATCGGTGCTTTCACATCACTGTCAAATTCCCTGCCATGTCCCATGAAAAAGAAGTGCTCTGCCCGGTGTGATGAAGTACAGAAATGAAGCCCTGCCCGTTCCGCCTCCATTTTCAGTGCCAAAAGGATATCTTTCTTTGGTCCCATCTCTGCCGCATTCCATTTGGAGAGATCACTCCGGTACATCTGAAATCCGTCGTGGTGCTCCGCCACCGGAAAGATATAACCTGCTCCGGCATCCCGAAACAAAGCGATCCACTCTGCCGCATCAAATTTTTCCGCACGAAACAGCGGGATAAAATTCTGATAACCAAAGTCTTTCTGCTCTCCATAGACTTTTCTGTGATATTCATAAGCCGGCATCCCTTTTATATACATATTTCTGGAATACCATTCATTCGAATATGCCGGAACGCTGTAGAGCCCCCAGTGGATGAAGATCCCAAGTTTTTCTTTTGCAAACCACTCCGGTATCTCCTGCTCCATTAAAGACCCCCACTCCGGCAGAAAGGGACCTTCTATGATCCCTTTTTCTACCCTGTTTAAAATCTCCTTCTCGTTCACAAAAAATCCCCCTGTTTGTTTTATTTTTGCTGAATGAGTGCGACATCCTTTGCAGCAAGTTCTATCGTCTCTCCGTCCTGATACTCCCTGTTATTAAGCAGGTCTGTTCCGCCGGATCTTAATGTGACTTTCTCCGTTTTTTCACTGTGATTTAACAAAAATAAGAACGTACCGTTTTTATTTTCACGCACACAAGCCTCCACACTGATCCCTGCGTTTCCATCCGATCCGGTTGTCACAAGTGGTGTGATCTCACATTCACCCAGGATCCGCTCAAATAATCCGCGGTAAAAATCCGCATTGGAACGTGTTGCCACATAATATGCCGTACCCTTTCCATAGGAATTTCTGGTCACTGCCGACATGCCTGCATAAAAATCATTGTCATAGGATGCAAGGCTCTCTGCGCCCTCCAGATGCAGCAGATCACAGAGGATCTCTGCCGGGTACTGTTTTCCATCGTAGGTAAAGGTGTGTTTTAAGCCGATATCCTCCACCGGGATGGCATCCGATTCTTCGACCCAGATACCTAAGATATCGCGCAGTCTGCCCGGATATCCACCGGTAATGACCAGATCGTGATCCTCCACATAGCCGCTGAAATAGGTTGTCACAAAAGTGCCACCCTGCGATACAAATTTGCCGATCTTCTCGTCATAACCATCCTTGCACATATATAACAGTGGTGCGATCAGTACCTGATAACCGGATAAATCTTCCTCCACACTGACCATATCCACCGGAATGTGCATCTGGAAAAGTGTGCGGTAATACTGGTACACCTCATCATAATAATTGACTGCCTCACTTGGTCCTGCCGAAAGTGTGGTTGCCCACCAGTTATCCCAGTCAAACACGATCGCAACTTTTGCTTTTGTTCTTGCCGCAAGCGTGGTATCTTTCAAGTTTTCCAGCTCTGCTCCCAACGCTGCGATCTCGCGAAAGACTCTGGTGTTTTCCGTTCCGACATGGTCGATCACCGCTCCGTGATATTTTTCACATGCCCCGATGCTTCTTCTCATCTGGAAGAACATCACGGTATCCGAGCCGTGTGCCAGTGCCTGATAGCTGAGCAGGCGCATCACGCCGGGACGTTTCAGGGCACAGTAGGTATGCCAGTTGCTGACACTCGGGGTCTGCTCCATCAGTGCAAACGGCTTGCCATGTTTTACGCCGCGCATCACATCATGTACCATTGCATTGTGTGCATACTCTGCCCCAAATGCCGGGTAGCTGTCCCAGGAAACAAAGTCCATCTCTTTTCCCCATTTCTGGTAGTCAAGCGGCTGATAGCATCCCATCAGGTTTGTTGTGACCGGAATATCCGGGGTATACTGTTTCACAACATCCCGCTCGAGTTTAAAGCACTCAAGCAGACTGTCGGAATTAAATCTCCGGTAATCCAAAGAAATTCCCTGAAAATTCGTACGTGGCTTTCCATCCCAGGAAAATTCCTCACTTCTTAGATCCGGCAGCACCACGTCATCCCAGTCATAAAAGGTATGTCCCCAGAAGCTGGTGTTCCAGACACGGTTTAACTCGTCTATCGTGTGATATTTTTTCTGCAGCCAGACACGAAATGCCTTTTCGCAGTTCTCACAGTAGCACTCTCCACCATATTCGTTGGAAATGTGCCACGCTACGATATTGTCATAATCGCGGTAACGTTTCGCAAGCTGCTCTGCCAGTGCAACGGAGTATTTCCGGTAAGTCGGACTGTTTGGGCAGGAATTATGGCGACTTCCGAATTTACGCTTCATTCCATTATATTCGGTGCGTAAAATATCCGGGTATTTTCTTGCCATCCAGGCCGGATGTGCAGCCGTGGATGTTGCAAGACAGATTTTCAGTCCATTTTCCCTTACATACTCCATGATCTTATCCAGTTTTGTGAAATCATAGGTGGTCTCATCCGGCTGTAATGCTGCCCAGCTGAATACATTTAAGGTCACAACATCAATATGCGCCAGTTTGAACATCCGCATATCCTCTTCCCAGATCTCCTCCGGCCACTGCTCCGGATTATAGTCTCCGCCATACAGGATCTTGTTTACTTTTTTGCTCTCTATCATCAATCTTATCCTCTCTTTGTCTTTTTTGTTACTATACCCTAGAACCAATACAGAAAAACAGACCACCGCACAAACCTGTCGGTACTATGCAGCAGCCTGTTTCCTTTTCCTGTTATTTTTTTATTCTTCTACAAGCTGTACTCTCTCCTGAATGATATCGGTCAGCATCTGCTCTGCATCTGCTACACCTGCATTGTCAAGGTCGGAAAGCATCTTGTCATAAGAAGCATCAAAATCATCCTCGTTTCCGATGATACAGCTGATCAGAGAAGACCATGCGATCTCGTCTAACTGATTTGCGATCTCATCAAATTCACTTGGCTTTGTATAAGCCCAGATTGCGGAATAATCCGGTGTCTTAAACTCGCTTGCCTGCGGGAAGATGTCGGTCAGCAGTTCTACATTCCATGCCTCACATGCTGCCTTCTGTTCCTCGTCATACTCTTCTATCACAGATTCTTTGCTCTTTGTTGTGTATGTACTTCCAGTAGAGTCTACCACACCGTTTCCATAGCATGGGAACGGGTAGTTGTGAAAGCCAACACCTGTCTTTTTGCTGTAGTCTTTGTCGTTGTTGGAAGCATCGATCTCTTCCTGTGTTCTGTAACGATGTCCCTCGTCATCCAGGAAGTAATTTTCGCCTTCGATACCCCACTGTACTAATACCTGACCTTCATCGGAGCAGATATAATCCAAGAATTTGATCGCTGCAACCGGGTCTTTGCAGTCTACGGAGATACCTACACCATATCCGGTGGTAAGTCCCTGATACATTAAGGTTGCACATTTGGTGTCTGCGTCCATGGTAAGTGGTAATGGAGCATAGGTTTTTCCTAATTTACCATCTGCTTTTAATACTTTTTCGCCATCACTGTAATCCCAGTCCGTATCAAACAATGCCAGGACACGTCCGGAGGCGATCTTTGCAATATAGTCCTCATGTGTCTGTGTTGCAAATTCAGGATCTAAGATACCCTCGTTATACATATGGTTCATCCACTGGAAATATTCTCTTTCCTTGTCAGAACGGAATTTATACATTGCCTGATTGTTGTCATCTACCAGCCACTGTCCGTTATCCGGTGCACCATCTGCAATATAGCCCGCCGGGTTGCCTAATGTGATCATCCAGTGCCAGTCTGCTGCGGATAAGGTAAATCCGATCGTATCCAGTCCGTCATCGGTCTTTGGATGCGCTGCCATATAATCTTTTAACATGTTCTCGAACTCTTCTAAGGTATCCGGGATCTTATAATCGTTTTCTTTTAATACATCCCACTGTACCTGTGCCGTTCCGGAAGTTGTGAAATTCTCTCCCCCTACTGCATAAGAAGATAACTGATAGATGGATGGATCATCCTTGGAATTTTTCAGTTTGTCAAACTCATCACCATACATCTTTTTGATGTTTGGACCATACTCATCGATCAGGTCTGTCATATCGATCAATGCCCCTGCCTCGATCAGGCTTCCTGCATCTCCCTTTGCAAAGATCATATCCGGGTAGCTCTGCTCAGCAATCATCAGTGCTACTTTCTGATCATCCGAAGATACCGGATAGTCGGTCGATAATTTTACTCCTGTTGCCTCAGTCAGTGCCTGTGCAACCGGATCGGTCCACGGATCTTCCTGTCCATCTGCATTGTAGAATGTCAGCTCTACAACATCTCCAGATGACGAAGCCGTCTCTGTTCCACTTCCGGTCGTGCTCTCGCCTCCTGTGTTGGTGCTCGTTGCTCCGTTTCCACATCCCCCAAGTACACCTGCAGTCATGACTGCTGCAAGCATCCACGCACAAAATCTTTTTTGATTCATAAGCCTTCTTCTCCTCCTTCAATTTTGCTTATTCATAATGTATCAGTATCAGTCTTTGACTGCACCAACCGTCATACCACCTACAAAATACTTCTGCAGGAATGGATAAACAACTATAATAGGTATTGTTGCAATAATTGTGATCGCCATTCTGACCGAAAGTGGTGAAACTGCATTTTTCACCTGATCCGCTGCATGCGGGTCAACCTTGATGGTTGCTTTTTCCATGATCTCATACAGCACATACTGTAAGGTCGGCAGATCTCTTGCATATAAATAGGTATCCAGGAATGAATTCCACTGACTGACTGCAACAAACAGTGCAACGGTTGCCAGTACCGGCTTACAGAGCGGTACAATAATTTTTAGCCATATCACAAAATCATTTGCACCGTCAATCCTTGCAGCTTCCTGTAAGGCATCCGGTAATCCATCCATAAAAGAACGCATCAAGACTATATTATAAGCCCAAATCAGTCCCGGTAACAGATAAACCAGAAAATTATTTCCAAGATTTAAAGTTCTGGTTAAAAGCAGGTACTCCGGTACCATACCACCGCTGACATACATGGTGATCAAAAACAAAAATGTAACGATCTTGTTGAAGTAAAAATCTCTCCGGCTCAGTACATATGCGATCATTGCGGTACTGAACACGCTGACTAAGGTTCCGATCAGTGTTCTTGCTACCGACATCAGAAACGGTCCTGCAAGATTATTTTCGGTAAATACATAGGTATAGTTGCTTAATGTAAACTCTCTTGGAATAATAAAATTGATATTACGCATCGTATCGATCGGATCATTAAACGAGATTGCCAGTACGTTTAAAAATGGGTAGAGTGTGATCACTACGACTCCGATGAATACGACCACCAATATGTAATCCAGAATTTTTTCCCGGCTTTTTATTTTCTGACTTGATCTTGCTTTTGCCATGGTCTTCTCCTCCTTACATCAGGCGGCTTTCGCCAAGCCATCCTGCGATCTTATTTGCGATCAGCATCAGTGTGACACCGACAACGGACTGGAACATACCAATTGCAGTACCCACCCCGTAATTGTTGTTTCCAATTCCTCTTACATATGCAAACCAGGAAAGTACCATCGCATGATCCTGAACAATACCATTACTCAAAAGCATCTGACGTTCCATGCCGACATTCAATGCTCCACCGATACTCATGATCAGTAACACGATAACGGTTGGTTTGATGCCCGGCAGTGTGATGTGCCAGATCCTCTGCAGACGGTTTGCGCCATCGACCTTTGCCGCCTCGTAAAGTCCCTGGTCAATTCCTGCCATGGCAGATAAGTAAACGATCGCGTTCCATCCAACTTCCTTCCATGCATCGATCAGGCAGACAACCAGCCAGAACAGCGGGGTATTTGTTGACATCAGATGCAGGCTTTTTCCAAACAGGGTATCGATCATTCCGCCATCGTTTAATACCATCTTGGCAATGCTGGCGATTACCACCCAGGATACAAAGTGTGGCAGATAAGAAATAGTCTGTGTTACTTTTTTGAACCGGTTAAAACAGATCTCATTTAACATCAAAGCAAACAGGATCGCAAGGATCGTTCCGATCGCAATACCTAAGATGCTGATGCCGATTGTGTTGATCATCGTCTGGCTAAACAAGCGATCCGTAAATGCCTTTTTAAAATTGTCAAATCCAACCCATTTCCGCTCCCAGATCGGAAGGGCAAATGATTTTGGTTTTACCTCCTGAAATCCCATCGTCCAGCCCCATAACGGAATATATTTGAATATGATCAGCCAGATTACGAAGGGTACTGACATAAGCAGCAGATATCTCTGTTTCCACATAAGTTTCATACTGAATTTTTGTTTTCCCTTTTTTTTCATACTGCTGTTTCCTCCTTTATCTAAACTGATTATAAAATTTTTCGAAAAATTACGCTTCCACAGATGAAATGGGGATTGATTTATG
>OLGB01000343.1_pt1 | contig 69172 bp, 82 predicted proteins | sample 1605691 | NCBI WGS metagenome assembly OLGB01 (sample SAMEA3888925, study PRJEB22519) | human gut metagenome | biome: human gut; feature: human-associated habitat; material: faeces | place: Denmark | collected 2010
GCGGCTGTTGAAACAGCCGCCGGGGGTTCTGACTGTTTTGCTTCAGAAACCGGGCAGAAAAGCTGCTTGGCACTCAAATAAAATAAAAAGATAAAACACAGCCCGCTGTTTTCAAACAGCGGGCTGTAAACATTCGGGAATACGAAGGTGCTTACATGGATTCGTGGAAGGTGCGCTTGACCACCTCCAACTGCTGCTCGCGGCTCAGGCGGTTGAAATTCACGGCGTAGCCGGACACGCGGATGGTCAGCGTAGGATACTTTTCCGGGTGCTCCATAGCGTCCAGCAGGACCTCGCGGTTCATCACGTTCACATTCAGATGATGTGCACCCTGGACGAAATAGCCGTCCAGGATCTGTACCAGATTGCTGCGGCGTTCCTCGGCGGTCTTGCCCAGTGCGTTGGGCACAATGGAGAAGGTGTTGGAAACACCGTCCTGGCACACGGCCCGGTAGGGGATCTTGGCTACAGAGTTCAGGCTGGCCAGCGCGCCGCTTTCATCCCGGCCGTGCATGGGGTTGGCGCCGGGGGCGAAGGGTTCGCCCGCCTTGCGGCCGTCAGGGGTGGAGCCGGTCTTTTTGCCGTACATCACGTTGCTGGTGATGGTCAGGGCGGACAGCGTGTGAATGGCACCCCGGTACAGCGCGTGCTTTTTCAGCTCGGCAGAGAAGTAGGAAACGATCTCCACGGCGATATCGTCCACCCGGTCATCGTCATTGCCGTACTTGGGGAAGTCACCCTCGGTGACGAAATCCACCGCAATGCCGTTTTCATTGCGGACGGGCTTCACCTTGGCAAACTTGATGGCGGAGAGAGAGTCGGCGGCGATGGAAAGACCCGCCACGCCGAAAGCGGCCAGCCGCTCCACCAACGTATCGTGGAGGGCCATCTGGCTGGATTCATAGGCGTATTTGTCATGCATAAAGTGGATGATATTGATGGTGTCCACATACAGCGCGGCAACGTAGGAGAGCACCTTCTTGTAGTTCGCCAGCACCTTGGGATAGTCCAACACTTCGTCATCGTCCTTCTGGATCTCGGGGATGACCAGCAGGCCCTTCTTCTCGTCCACACCGCCGTTGATGGCGTACAGAAGGCTCTTGGCAAGGTTGGCCCGGGCACCGAAGAACTGCATCTGCTTGCCTACCGCCATAGCGGACACGCAGCAGGCGATGCAGTAGTCATCACCGTACATGGGGCGCATAATGTCATCATTTTCGTACTGGATGGAGTCGGTGTCGATGCTCATTTTGGCGCAGTAGCGCTTGAAGGCGTCGGGGAGGTTCTGGCTCCACAGAACGGTCAGGTTGGGCTCGGGAGCGGTGCCCAGATTGGTGAGGGTGTGAAGATAGCGGAAAGTGTTGCGGGTCACCAGGGTGCGGCCGTCGATGCCCATGCCGCCCAGAGACTCGGTGATCCAGGTGGGATCGCCGCCAAAGAGCTCATTGTATTCCGGAGTACGCAGATGGCGCACCAGCCGCAGCTTGATGATGAACTGGTCGATCAGCTCCTGCGCGCCGGCTTCGTCCAGCGTGCCGTTGTCCAGATCCCGCTGGATGTAAATATCCAGGAAGGTAGCGGTGCGGCCCAGGCTGGTGGCAGCGCCGTTGTTTTCCTTTACACCGGCGAGATAGGCCATGTACAGGCTCTGCACAGCGTCATGGGCGGTCTCGGCGGGCCTGGTGATGTCACAGCCGTAGCCCTTGGCCATCAGGGCCATCTCCTGCAGAGCGCGGATCTGCATCTGCACTTCTTCCCGCAGGCGGATACGCTCGTCGGTCATGGCACCGTCCAGAGCGTCCAGATCCTTTTTCTTCTCTTCAATCAGAAAATCAGTGCCGTACAGGGGGACACGGCGGTAGTCACCCACGATGCGGCCACGGCCGTAAGCGTCGGGCAGGCCGGTGAGCAGGCCCACGGTGCGGGCCACCCGGGTGCGATGGGGATAGGCGTCGAACACACCGTCGTTGTGGGTCTTGCGGTAGGTTCTGAAATGTCTTTCGATTTCGGGGTTCAGCGTGTAGCCGTACTGCTCCAGAGCGGACTCGGCCATGCGCATACCGCCGTACAGGTTTACGATGCGCTTCAGGGGAGCGTCGGTCTGCAGGCCGACGATCACCTCGTTGTCCCGGTCAATATAGCCGGGAGCGAAGTTATTGATACCGGAGATGGCATCGGTCTCCACGTCCAGGATTCCCTTGTGCAGCTCCTCCAAAATCAGTTCATGGGACTTGTCCCAGACCTTCTGAGTGCGTTCGGACGTTGGGGCCAGAAAGCTCTCGTCACCGGCATAGGGGGCGTAGTTCTTCTGAATGAAATTACGCACGTTGACGAGATGACGCCACTCGCCGGTACGAAAGCCCTTCCAGGCGCTGCAGTTTACATCAATAGGCATCGTTTTATACGCTCCTGTCTATTTTATTTAAATATGAAATTCACGGTCAAAGCGCCGCTGCCAGTCAGCCAAGGCTTCCGGCGGCAGGGCGGGTACATCCTCCAGAGAATACGGAATACCCAGTGCATGATACTTGTTCACACCCAGCGTGTGATAGGGCAGCAGCTCCACCCGCTGAATGTTGCGGATCGTATGCAGATACGCGCGCAGCCCTTCCAGATGGGCGTCGGAATCCGTGAGTCCGGGGACCACCACATGGCGGATCCAAAGGGGTGTGCCGGCGTTTTGCACGGCGGAAAGAAATTGTAAAAACTCCTGCGGAGACTGTCCCGTGATGCTGTGGTAGCCGTCCAGCGAGAAGTGCTTGATGTCCAGCAAGACGAGGTCAGTATGGGCCAGAATTTCCTCGTAGCCGCCGCAGCCGCAGCCTGCGGTGTCAATGCAGGTGTGGGTGCCCGCGTGTTTGCACAGGCGCAGGACCTCACATAAAAAGTCCTTTTGCAGGAGCGGCTCGCCGCCGGAAAAGGTGACGCCGCCGTTATCGCCAAAATACGGTTTGAAGCGGAGAAGCTTGTTCACCAACTGTTCAGGCGTGAAGATTTGCTCTTTTCCGCTGCGCATGGTCCAGGTGTCGGGGTTGTGGCAGTAGCGGCAGCGCAGGCGGCAGCCCTGAAAGAACACCACCGTGCGAATACCGGGGCCGTCCACAAGGCCCATGGATTCAATGGAATGGATGTATCCCTCGATCAAATAGAAAAACCTCCTTTTCAACAGATCAAATGATCCGTATAAAAAGAAAAAGCCGCACCGATCTGAGCTTTTTCTGCCCAGACGGTCGGCTGGTTTCACGATCATACTCCATGTGGTAACACCCACTTCCGTCAGTCATATGATCACCATGCCCATAGTATATGGGCTTTGGAAGCTTTTGTCAAGCACCAACGTGTGGAGACTTTCTCAACATGTATACGCCGGAGGAGTGGAATGCAGCGTGGCAGATAGCCAGAGCTTTGCCCGCAAGCTGAACAGGGAAGGGGTCAAACTCTATGGGTGACAGCCTGCGCTATCAGGACTGCTTTGAAAAGCGGCACATGACCTGCGCGGTGCGGAAATCTTAAACGGAGTGTGACGGCGGGAACGATTCAGTCATGCGGCAGACAATGGAGAAAATGCGAAAATGCAAGGTTCAACTTTATAGCGACCGAAAGGTTATACGGGCCGCTCCGAAATGCCACAGCTGTTTGAGCATTTCGCCTGTATGCAAAAGAAAGCACACCCGTTGACACGGGGTTGGTGTCGCAGTGGGCAGATACATGAGAGACTGTGGCGTTTTACCGCAAAAACAGCATATACCATTATTTCATAGCAAACTATTGAAAAAAGTTATAGGCCATTCGACGAACTTTATGTGGAACTTTTTTGCTTCGACAGCCTATTATACTGTATTTACAGTATTTACAGCGGTAGGAGGGCCGTATATTTGCCAGAACAGGATAGGAGACCGGGACAGGGGATGCGGCATGCATTAAGTAAAAATAACGTAAATGCTTTGCTATCGACAAAGCGCTTACGTCATTTGAAACATTTTTGGACTTGCAAACTTGCAATGTGTAGAGTTATAATCATATCAAGAACGTAGCTGTATTAATATGGCCTGCCCCTCAGTAGGAACGGAGGAGCAGTTTCTAAGATACAGCTTGCTCAGTAGGCTGATCCGCCCGATTAGGGGGCCACCTCAAAGGGCGGAGAGTCTTCGCGTTAAATACAGGGAAGAATAATAGGAGGAATTACGTTCATGGCAAAAAACAAAGTGTTTAAGACGATGGACGGTAATGAGGCTGCCGCATACGTATCTTATGCGTTTACCGAGGTAGCTACCATTTACCCCATCACTCCTTCCAGCCCCATGGCTGACCATGTGGATGCATGGGCTACCAATGGCAAGAAGAACCTGTTTGGCCAGCCCGTAAAGCTGGTCGAGATGCAGGCGGAGTCCGGCGCGGCCGGCGCAATGCACGGCTCTCTGGAGACCGGCTCCCTGACCAGCACCTACACTGCTTCTCAGGGCCTGCTGCTGATGATCCCGCCCATGTACCGTATCGCCGGTTCTCAGCTGCCCGGCGTTATGCACGTCTCTGCCCGTACCGTGGCCACCCACTCTCTGTCCATCTTCGGTGATCATTCCGACGTTATGGCCTGCCGCCAGACCGGTTGGGCACAGCTGGCTTCCGCCAGCGTGCAGGAGAGCATGGACTTGGGCGCCGTTGCCCATCTGTCTGCCATCAAGGGCTCTATCCCCTTCCAGCATTTCTTCGATGGCTTCCGGACCTCTCACGAGATCCAGAAGATCGAGGTTCTGGACTATGAGGATCTGGGCAAGATGCTGGATTGGGACGCTGTTCAGCGCTTCAAGGATCATGCCCTGAGCACCGAACATCCCACTCTGCGCAACACCCTGCAGAATCCCGATACCTTCTTCCAGTCCCGCGAGGCCTGCAACAGCGCCTATGATGCGCTGCCCGCCATTGTCGAGGAGTACATGGGCAAGATCAACGAGGTCACTGGCCGCAACTATCAGTTGTTCAACTACTACGGTGCTCCCGATGCTGAGCGCGTTGTGGTGGCTATGGGCTCCGTCTGCGAGACCCTGCTGGAGGTTGTTGATTATCTGGTGGAGCGCGGCGAGAAGGTCGGCTTCATTCAGGTCCACCTGTTCCGTCCCTTCTCCATGGAGCGTCTGCTGGAGAAGATCCCCGCTACCTGCAAGTGCCTGACCGTTCTGGACCGCACCAAGGAGCCCGGCGCTCCCGGCGAGCCTCTGTATTTGGACGTGTGCGACGCCCTGTGGGAAGGCAAGCGTACCAACATCGAGGCTCTGTGCGGCCGCTATGGCCTGGGCTCCAAGGATACCACTCCTGCCCAGATGAAGGCCGTGTTCGACAACATGAAGGGTGAGAAGAAGAACCACTTCACCGTCGGCATCAACGATGACGTTACGCATCTGTCCCTGCCCGTTGGCGAGAATATCGTCACCGCCGGCAAGTCCATCATCTCCTGCAAGTTCTGGGGTCTGGGCTCCGATGGTACCGTTGGCGCCAACAAGAACTCCATCAAGATCATCGGTGACCACACCGATCAGTACGCTCAGGCTTACTTCGAGTATGACTCCAAGAAGTCCGGCGGCGTTACCAAGTCCCACCTGCGCTTTGGCCATGAGCCCATCCACAGCACCTACTATGTCACCATGGCTGACTTTGTGGCCTGCCACAAGACCTCTTACATCAAGGACTTCGATATCGTTTCCGAGATCAAGCCTCACGGCACCTTCCTGCTGAACACCAGCTGGACCGGCGCTGAACTGGAGGAGCACCTGCCCAACCGCGTGAAGCGTCAGATCGCCGAGCGTGAGATCAACTTCTACACCATCGACGCTACCGCTATCGCTATGGAGCTGGGCCTGGGCAACCGCACCAACACCGTGCTGCAGGCTGCCTTCTTCAAGCTCTCCGGCATTATCCCCATTGAGGACGCCGTGAAGTACATGAAGGCCGCTATCGTCAAGTCCTACTCCAAGAAGGGCCAGAAGATCGTTGACATGAACAGTGCCGCCGTTGACAGAGGTGTTGACGCTGCTGTGAAGATCAACGTTCCCGAGTCCTGGAAGACTCTGGCTGACGATACCAAAGCTCCCGATGCAAGCCTGCCTCACTACATCCGTGCGATTCAGATTCCTGTCAACAAGCAGGCCGGCGATGCCATCCCCGTGAGCGAGTTCATGCCCTACGCTGATGGTGTTACCCCCTCTGAGACTTCTAAGTATGAGAAGCGCGGCATCGCTGTGAAGGTGCCTCAGTGGATCCCCGAGAACTGCATTGGCTGCAACAAGTGCGCTCTGGTCTGCCCCCACGCTGCGATTCGTCCCTTCCTGCTGAACGCGGAGGAAGAGGCTGCTAAGCCCGCCGCCTTCGTCACCAAGGAGGCCAAGGGCAAGGGCTTCGAGGGCCTGACCTTCCGTATGCAGGTCGATCCTCTGGACTGCCAGGGCTGCGGCGCCTGCGCCAATGTCTGCCCCGCCAAGGAGAAGGCTCTGGTCATGGAGCTGCTGGATACCCAGATGCCCGAGCAGGAGAACTGGGAGCATGCCCTGACCCTGTCCACCAAGACCAACCCCATGGACAAGTTCACCGTCCGCGGTTCTCAGTTCGAGCGTCCTCTGTACGAGTTCAGCGGCGCCTGCGCCGGCTGCGGCGAGGCTCCTTACATGAAGCTCATGTCTCAGCTGTTCGGTGACCGGATGTTCGTTACCTCCGCTACCGGTTGCGCTTACGTTGTGGGTTCCTCCACTCCTTCCTTCCCCTATGTGGCCAATGAGAAGGGCCATGGTCCTGCCAACTCTAACTCCCTGTTCGAGGATAACGCCGAGTATGCCCTGGGCATGAAGCTGTCCATCGACCAGATGCGTCGTCAGATGGCTGCTCACGCCGAGGCTGTGGTGGCTTCTACCTCCGACGCTGCTCTGAAGAGCGCTCTGGAGGCTTGGCTGGCTGAGGGCGATAACGGCGACAAGACCCGTGCTCTGTCCGAGGCTGTTGTGGCTGCTCTGAACGCCACTGCTGAGACCTCTGATGATATCGCCTTCCTGAAGGCCAACAAGGATGCTCTGCCCAAGAAGAGCGTCTGGATGTACGGCGGCGATGGTTGGGCTTACGATATCGGCTTCGGCGGTCTGGACCATGTCCTGGCTTCCGGCGCTGACGTGAACGTCCTGGTTGTCGATACCGAGGTGTACTCCAACACCGGCGGTCAGGCTTCCAAGGCCACTCAGCTGGGTGCCGTGGCTCAGTTCGCCAACGGCGGTAAGAGAACCGGCAAGAAGGATCTGGGCGCCATCGCCATGACTTATGGCAATGTCTATGTTGCTCAGGTCGCTATGGGTGCCAACGAGCAGCACCTCATCACGGCTCTGAAGGAAGCTGAGGCACATCACGGTCCCTCCATCCTCATCGCTTACGCTCCCTGCATCAACCACGGTATCTCCAAGGGCATGAGCCAGGCTCAGCTGGAGGAGAAGCTGGCCAGCGAGTGCGGCTATTGGCCCCTGTGGCGCTATGTGCCCGAGCTGAAGGCCGAGGGTAAGAATCCGTTCATCCTGACCAGCAAGGAGCCCAATGGCCAGCTGCTGGACTTCATGATGGGCGAGACCCGTTTCGCTTCTCTGACCAGAACCTTCCCCGAGACTGCCAAGGTCCTGTTTGCCGAGGCCGAGGAGTTCTGCGCTCAGCGCTATGCCAAATACAAGCATCTGGCTGAGCAGTAATTGTCGGTCAGAATCAGCACGAAACGTGAAATTGGTGTGAAAGCAAACCTTGCTTTCTGATGTAATCTCGTCTTGTATGGGTACAAGCTCAAATGCAGCAGCGACTCAGGAAAACAACTGAGGTTACATATCCGTTTTCTGTTTTTACTCTTACCATACTCTCTCCGCATAAAAGGCTCTCTGGCATATTGCCAGAGAGCCTTTTGCATATAATTGGGAAACGATCATGATGTACCGCTGTGCCGCGTTACCCGCAAGGGCAGCGTATTCGATCATCATGCATTCCGCAACAGCAGGTTGCTTGTCATACCGATAACTTTGGGGTATGATGACCGTGAGGTGATGATCGTATGGATACAAAGGATATGATTCTGGAACTCAGGACAAAGATGGGACTGTCACAGGACGAGCTTGCGGAAAAGGTATTTGTGACCCGTCAGGCGGTTTCCCGCTGGGAAAACGGTGAAACAACGCCGAATATCGAAACCCTGAAGCTGCTCTCAAAGCTCTTTGATGTCTCCATCAATACGCTGCTCGGCTCACCGAGACAGCTTATCTGTCAATGCTGCGGGATGCCCCTTGCAGACGGGGACATCAGCAGGGAGACAGACGGCTTTTTCAATGAGGAGTACTGCAAGTGGTGCTATGCTGACGGCAAGTATATGTACCACGATTTAGACGATCTGATCGAGGTCTGCGTGCAGAACATGGCCAGCGAGGAATTTCCCGCCGAACAGGCGCGGGCCTACCTGAAGAATACGCTGCCAAAGCTCAATTACTGGAAGCGGTATGAAAATCTCGGTGGCGCGGAAGCCTTTGCGCAGTATAAGCAGACGTTGATGGATGAATTCAACGATCTGCATATTGACGGGATGCCCAAGGTGGAAAAGCTCAACGCGCTTGTAGGCAAGTATATCAACCTTGCATACCGCCTTCCCAACGGAAAAACCGTCAAATTCCTTGACGATCAGGCGACCTACCTCGGCAACCAGCTGGAATGTGAGTTTGGCGGCGACCGCTGCTTCGGCATTGCCGCAAATATGGATTTTCTGCTGGTCTGCACCTATGAGGAAAACGGTAAAAACCCGGAGCTGGTCGTTTACAAGAAAAGATAGCAAAAATCAGATGCACGCCGTGAGACGTGCATCTGATTTTCTTTGACTGAACAGGCTGACGGAAAAGGGCACGTCTGTGTGCCGATCCTGCAGGGAATCTGCCAGCGGGCAGGCATGTTCTGTAAGGACGCGGCCAAAACGCCCATGATCCAGCGCCAGCGGTGTGATTACCGAGCAGGTATTTGACTTGGATCGATCACACACCAGAAGCCGGCTGTACCTTCCGTGATGCGAACAGCCTTTTTGCAGTGAAACCTATCAAAAATTGACAATATGGCTCAAATCAGGTAGGATTGCAGAGAGAAAGCAGCTGGCTTTTGCGGGGAAGAACGTATTCATGGAGGCTTCTAATGAGTGAAATGATAGAGAATACAGGCATGGACCGGAAGAAATTGGAAACGTTCATCTTGGAAACCTATCCGGCAAGCGCGGACCGTCTGTGGCTCCAATATCCCAATTATGAGGTGTTCCGCCACAGCAGCAATCAAAAATGGCTTGCGGTGGTCATGGATCTGCCGAAAAGCAAGCTCGGACTGCAAGGTGAGGAGCGGATAGACGCTGTCAACTTGAAATGCGGTCCCATTCTGGCAGGCTCGCTGCTGATGGAGAACGGCTTTTTTCCAGCCTATCATATGCGGAAGGACAGTTGGATTACCGTTGCACTGGATGGCAGTGTGGCGGATGACAAAATCAAAATGCTGCTCGATGTAAGCTATCAGGCAACAGCACCAAAAGTACGCAAAAAGAGGGGCTGACAGCGTTTGAAAGGGAAAACGGCAGCTGCTGAATCGAAAAGAAAAGGGGACACAGGCTCCTCGGCGGGTCCGGACACGAGAGAATCTTAACGATTTTTAGCAAAAACACGTCTTGACAACGGGCAGAAAACCGTGTATTCTTCGTTCAAAAGGGAGTAGCTTGCACAGCTTTGTGTATCCGTTGGCGTCAGTACGGGCCGTTTGGCTCCGCTGCGGATTGAAATGGCGAGACTTTTGTATCAATGTGAAGGCATTGACGCAAAAGGGCTCGCCTTTTTTGCGTCCGCCGAAAGGAGACACAGTACATGAAGCAGGAAAAGAACATTTGGGAACAGTCCCGCGTGGAGCTGTTCCAGAAACTGGATTGCCGGGAGACCGGCCTATCACAGGAGGATGCGGCGCTCCGTTTGTTGAAATACGGTGCCAACGAACTGCACGCCGGCAAGCAAAAGAGTGTTTGGCAGATTTTTCTGGGGCAGTTTGCGGATTTTCTGGTGTTGATCCTCATTCTGGCCGCCGTCATCTCCGCCTGTATGGGGGATGTGGAGAGCATGATCGTCATTCTGGCGGTCATCACCATGAACGCAATTCTGGGCACCGTTCAGACCGTCAAGGCCTCCGCATCGCTGGACAGCCTGAAGCAGATGTCCGCTCCCACCGCCAAGGTGCTGCGGGACGGTCAGATCGTACAGATCCCCGGTCGAGAGGTGGTTCCCGGTGATGTGGTCATATTGGAGGCGGGAGATTCCGTCTGTGCCGACGGACGCCTGTTGGAGTGTGCCAGTCTGAAGTGCGCGGAGAGTGCCCTCACCGGCGAGAGCCTGCCGGTGGAAAAGGATACGGAGCCGCTCAGTGGAGAGACGGCCTTAGGCGACCGAAAGAACATGGTGTTCTCCGGCAGCTTCGTCACCTATGGGCGGGGCCGCTTTCTGGTGACGGCCACCGGTATGGACACAGAGATGGGCAAGATCGCCCAGCTTCTGAAAAACACGGAGGAGCGGAAAACGCCGCTGCAGGTCAGTCTGGACCAGTTCGGCAGAAAGCTGTCGATCATCATTCTGGTGATCTGCGCAGTGCTGTTTGGCGTCAGTGTGCTGTGGCGGCACGAAAACGTGATGAACGCCTTCCTCTTCGCCGTGGCGCTGGCGGTGGCCGCTATCCCGGAGGCCCTCAGCTCTATCGTGACCATCGTGCTGTCCTTCGGCACCCGGAAAATGGCCAAGGAAAACGCCATCATCCGTCATTTGCAGGCGGTGGAGGGGCTTGGCAGCGTGTCGGTCATCTGCTCGGATAAGACGGGTACGCTGACCCAGAACCGTATGACGGTGCGCAAGCTCTACACCGGAGGCGAGGTGATCGACGCCAAGGACGCGGACTTCCGGGACCCGTTACAGGAGCCGCTGCTGCGGACGGCCCTGCTGTGCAGCGACGCGGTCATCAGCGGGGATACGGAAATCGGCGACCCCACGGAAACGGCACTGGTGCGGCTGGGGGAGACCAACGGCTTTGACGAGGATCTCGTCCGGAACCGCTGGCCCCGTCTGACAGAGATCCCCTTCGATTCCGACCGGAAAATGATGTCCACAGTCCACAAGCTGGCGGGTGGCCTGATGCTGGTCACCAAGGGCGCAACGGACGTGTTGCTGGACCGCTGCGTGGTGACGCCGGAGGAACGGGCGAGAATCGAACAGGTCAACGAACAGTTTTCCAACGAGGGCCTGCGGGTGCTGGCCTTCGCCTGCCGCAGCGTGGACAGTACGGCCATCACTCTGGCGGATGAAAACGGCCTGACCTTCCTCGGCCTCATCGCCATGATGGACCCGCCTCGTGAGGAATCCAAGGCGGCGGTGGCGGAGTGTATCCGCGCCGGCATCCGCCCCATCATGATCACCGGCGACCACAAGATCACGGCGGCGGCCATTGCCCGTGAGATCGGCATTTTGCGGGACGGCACGGAGGCCGTGGAGGGCGCGGTCATCGACGGCATGAGCGACGAGGAATTGCAGGACTTCGTGCCGAAGGTCAGCGTTTACGCCCGTGTGTCCCCGGAGCATAAGATCCGCATCGTCCGGGCGTGGCAGCAGCGGGGCAATCTGGTAGCCATGACCGGCGACGGTGTCAATGACGCTCCCGCTCTCAAGCAGGCGGACATCGGCGTGGCTATGGGCATCACGGGAACGGAGGTGGCCAAGGATGCCGCCGGTATGGTGCTGGCGGACGATAACTTCGCCACCATCGTGAAAGCCGTGAAGAATGGCCGGAACGTGTATGCAAACATCAAGCGGGCCATTCAGTTCCTGCTCTCCGGCAATACGGCGGGCATTTTAACGGTGCTCTACGCCTCTCTGATGGGACTGCCCGTGCCCTTCGCGGCAGTGCACCTGCTGTTCATCAACCTGCTGACGGACTCTCTACCCGCCATCGCCCTTGGCTTGGAGCCACACACCGACGAGGTCATGTTGGAAAAGCCCCGGCCCCGGAACGAAGGCATCCTGACAAAACCCTTCCTGTTCAGCGTGGGCATCGAAGGACTGGTCATCGCCGCCGCCACCGTCACGGCCTTCTATCTGGGGCTGAACGTCGGTGGAGCCGCTGCCGGACAGACCATGGCCTTCTCCACCCTGTGCCTGAGCCGACTGTTCCACGGCTTTAGCTGCAAATCCCAGCATCCGGTGCTGCTTACCCGGCACTTCTGGAACAACCGTGCCCTGTTAGGGGCCTTTACCATCGGCGCTCTGCTGCTGGGGCTGGTGCTGCTGGTTCCTGCGCTGGAACCGCTGTTCGCCGTGGCTCCCCTGTCCATTGGGATGGTGGGCGCCATTGTGGGACTTGCCTTCGGCTCCATGGTGGTCATCCAGCTTTTGAAGCTGCTGCGGCGGTAAGGCCGCAGGCATTGTGCGGTAAACAGAATCATGCCGAAAAATTTACCGTTTCTTGATGGAAATCCGATTCCTTGCATGATACAGTAAAAGAAGATGGAATATTAACAAGAAGGGCAGGAGGAACAACATGGAGACTCCCATCAATTTTAACGAGAAAAAAGGCTTCATCTGCGATATGGACGGCGTCATCTACCACGGCAACCGCATTCTGCCGGGGGTGGCGGAGTTCATTCAGTGGCTGCATGATGAGGATAAGGAATATCTCTTTCTTACCAACAACAGCGGCTATACGCCCCGGGAGCTGAACCAGAAGCTGGCCCGCATGGGCCTTGATGTGCCGGAGGAGTACTTCTATACCAGCGCGCTGGCTACCGCCGCCTTCCTGCGGGAGCAGGCACCGGGCTGCTCCGTGTTCGCCATTGGCGAGGCGGGACTGCTCAACGCCCTCTATGACGCAGGCATCACTATGAACGATGTGAACCCCGACTATGTGGTGGTAGGCGAGGGGCGCAGCTATTCGCTTGACACCCTCACGAAAGCCACAAATCTGGTGATGCAGGGGGCCAAGCTCATCGGTGCCAACTCCGATGTCTCCGGCCCCATTGAAAACGGCATCGCCCCTGCCTGCCGTGCCCTCATCGCACCTATTGAGATGGCAACGGGCAAGCAGGCCTACTTCTGCGGCAAGCCCAACCCGCTGATGATGCGGACAGGGCTGAAAAAGCTGAACTGCCACTCCGGTGAGGCGGTGATGGTGGGCGACCGCATGGATACCGACGTGATCTCCGGCATGGAGAGTGGTATGTCCACGGTGTTGGTGCTCTCCGGCGTTTCCACGCGGGAGACCCTCAAGACCTACGCCTACCGCCCCAGCATCGTGCTGGACGGCGTGGGCGATATCGCCGCCATGGCCCGCAGAGAGAAGGCATAAACTGCACAACTCACCGTGCCAGGCTTAAATCTGCAAAGTGGATGCAGAAAAGGGAGGACGTTTTCGTCCTCCCTTATTTTTGCGACGCAAAAGCATAGTATAATAAGAAATGTGCCATTTCCTCGCCCCCTGCGGGGCAACCGGAAATAATGCACGAGAACTTCATGCACTGGCATTTGTGCATGTTCGTGATGCGTTGCTCATGCATGAAGCTTTATGCCTATGTTCACGTCAGGTGAAGGTTCAGACATCATTCCGACTGATCCCAGTAGGGATAATCCGTAAATACGAACTTGCCTGCCGCGTTTTTTTCAGTCGGCAGCTCCACGTAGACTGTGCTGCCGTCCGGCGGCATGCTGACACCCATCACCACCGTGAATTTCCCATTACCGTCATCCCGGACGAGATCCGCCCAGCTGTTGTAGGAGGTCTCGCCCCTGTTTTTCCTGTACGCCGCATAGACGTTGCCGTTATATTCAAGCAGATCTTTGCTCGCAATGGCGGCATTCAGGGTCTTATCCGTAAATTCCTCGGAAAAGACCGCTAAGAATTTTTCTCAAACCTGTTCAATGGTGTAGACGCCGTCCCGGGCGGGGAACATGGGCAGGTACTTCCGCCCCTGAATTTGGACGGGACTCATGCCCTCGGAATACTCCCCGGCGAAGGTGAGGCGCAGCCAAAGACTCCGGGCCTGCTCCGACAGCTCCCACGCTTCCTCTTCGTACAGAGTCGAGCCGTCCTCCGGGTAAAATTCATACCCGTTCACACCTCGGAGACTTTCGATAATGACGGCTTACATTACCGGAAACCGTGTTGTCCCAGTATTCCGAGCGGATAAAATGCCCTAAATGGACGCCGGTCTCTGTTTTATATCCCTCGTAGACATAGCTCTGCGCGGACATACCGCTTTCCGACAGGGAAAAATGCTGGGACTCCATAGGCGCACCTCCGTGGTCGGCAAAATCACCGGGATCGTCGGAACCGCCGTTCCGTTTGGAGAAACACGCGGAAAAAATCAGAGGAAAGATGCAGAGAAGCGCGAGACAGATCAGCAGCTTTTTCAAATTACATTCCCTCCTCATTTTGCGGAATCATGACAAGACTGACTTCGGTCATGGTAAAATTCTACAATTATAGTGCACCATCTTCCACTGTTTTTGTCAAGCATCAACTTGCTCAGAAGTACCCTTCGCGGCTCAAGACTGCCGCCCTGATATGAAAACAGGATGATTTCTGATGAAATCATCCTGTCTGCTGCGGTTCATGAGAAGGGGGGACGGAACATTGCAGAAATGCGCATACTTCCGCATGCGGAATTCACAGCCGGTCATTGGACCCGGCAGCCGTTGGAGCATTTTTCCAGTGCATACTGCATTTGTTCATCTGGTGAGAGAAAGGCGCGGGGCTCAAAACCATCTTCCTTGCGGAATGAGATGATCCGGTTTGTGTGGTCGATCCAAATCGCGCAGATCTCCTGCGGGCGGTGGTCTTCTTTCATCGGCGGTTCTCCATGATATAATTTTAGATAAAACGGCTTGCCGCCTGTTGATGAGCAGACGGCAAGCCGCATAGCTGCTTCAGCAGCCTCGCATCCGGCGCACAACAGCGCGCCGAAGCTGTTTATTCGACGATGACAGAGGTGCCGGAAACGATCTTCTTGGGCTCCTTCTTGGGGATCAGGACGGTCAGCACACCGGATTCATACTTGGCCTTCACATCCTCGGCCTTCACATCACCTACATAAAAGCTGCGGGAGCAGGCACCGGCATAGCGCTCCTGACGCAGAACGCGGCCCTTCTTGTCCTCTTCGTCCTTGTCCAGACCCTTCTGGGCGCTGACGGTCAGATAGCCGTCCTTCACATCCACATGGATCTCATCCTTCTGGAAGCCGGGCAGCTCCACCGCGAAGCGGTAAGCCTTGGCGTCATCCGTTTCATGGATGTCGGTCTTCATCAGGTTTCTCTCGTGCTTGCCAAACAGGGGGCTGTGACCGCCGAAGAAACTGTTGTCAAAGAAATCGTCAAACATGTTTTCACCATAGATGCTGGGTACCATAATAATTCCTCCATTCGAGATGAAATTACAAAATTGAATCGCGGAAAAAGGGCGGCACGTTCTGATCGCACAAGCAAACACTGCCTGCGGCGATCTTCGACCCATCGGCTGCCATACTCGGAATGTGCACCAGTTGCTGCACATCACCCTGGCTGCTTCCTTTTTCCCTCTTTCTGCTGTATAGTTTATCTTTTTTCCTTGCAAAAACAAGAAACTGTGGGTACAATAAAAAAAGAGATGCTTGTGCTGAAAGCACAAGTGGAAAGGGGCTGAGGGCGATGGGAGACGCACAGTGGGAGACCTGCGGCGCTGAGACGCTGCTGGAGGAATTCTTCGCACAGGATGATCTCAGACAACTGGCGGAAAGCGCAGGCAAGATTCTGGACTGTCCGCTGCTGGTGCTGGACGATACCTTTCATGTGGCGGCATACCGCCTGCCGCAGGGATTCTCCGATGAGCTTTTTCAAAACGTTGTGAGCTGCGGCGAGATCACCTATGAAGCCGGTGTGCTTATCAGCAGAAGCCCGGCCCTTTCGGAAGGGCGGGCGGACTTTCTACAACTGCCGGGCAGTCCGTATCCCCGGCGGTTTGCGCTCCTTGTCAGCGCGGGGGTCCAGCTTGGCTGCCTCATCTGCGTGGACACGGACGGACATCTGGAAAAAATTCCCGCTCAGACATGGGAACTGGTGGAGCGCATCCTCGCCAAGCAGTTGTTTGTGGAGGCCAGCCGGCAGGACAAGCCCTTTGAGACCGCAGAGGACATACTCATGCATTTGCTGGACGGCGGCTTTTCCTCTGCTGCGTATTTTCAGCTTCAGGCCGCCAATACCTACCTTGCGGACTTCCACCCGCGGACCTTCGCATTGGTGGACCTGACGGCCTATCGCAGCGTTTACGCCGGGAAGCGCCGGTTGAAGGAGGCACTGGAGGCGCGGCTTCCGGACAGCCACCCCTTTCTGTACAAGGGCGATGTGTTCCTGTTCCTGCACGAGGACGAGGGTGCTCAGGCGTTCGATGATCTGGCGGAGGAATTCCACCTTAAGGTCCTCATCTCCGAGCCGCTGGACGAGCTTTTCGACCTTCCCAAGCTCTATCCAACCGCACGGGAAGCGCTGGAGCTGATGCGGGATGAGCGCTTTCACGGAGAGTGGGTCTGCACTGTGGCGCAGCTTCGCACACCCCTGTTGTTGAAAAATCTGGAGGGGCGCGGAGGTCTGATCTCCGTAGAACTGCGCCGCTTGGTCGCCCATGACCGGGAAAAGAACACGCAATACTGCGAAACGCTCTACTATTACCTGATTTGCTGCCGCTCTCTGAAAAAGACCTGCGACGCGCTCTACACCCACCGCAACACGGTGCTTTACCGCATCCGCAGGTTGCAGGAGGATTTCGACATTCCTCTGGATGACCCGTCCCTCCATGCCGACCTGCTGCTGGGCGTATCCCTCATCCTGTTTGAAACCAAGGGACCGGATTTCTTCCTCAGTGCGCCGCAAGCTGAAGCGTAATATGCCGGAATTTTTGCAAACAGAAAAGGATGATATCACGATGAAAGAAAACCGAAAGCTTTTAAGAGAAGTTCTCAAGGATATCCGCCATGACATGACGGACGAGGAAGTGCTGAACCTGCTGGCGGACAGCAAAATTTCCGAAAACCCCGCGGGTGAGAAGGAAAAATACACCCTCGGCCAGCGGGCGGCGGACGCCATCGCGAAATTTGCGGGGAGTTGGGCATTCATTTTTTCCTTCACCGGCGTGCTGATCCTCTGGATGGTGGTCAATACACTGCTGGCGGCAAAGGCCTTCGACCCCTTTCCCTTCATTTTGCTGAATCTGGTGCTCTCCTGTGTGGCGGCCATTCAGGCGCCGCTCATTATGATGAGCCAGAACCGGCAGGAGGAAAAGGACCGCCGCCGTGCCGAGAACGATTACAAGGTGAATCTCAAAACGGAAATTATGATTGAGGATCTCTACGATAAAGTAAACGCCATCCTTGCCAGGCAGTCCGCCCTGGAAAAGCATCTGGCAGGGCAGGAGAAGGGAACACCGAAAGCGGACGGTGAAAAATAAACGTGCTTTGAGGCTTGTACCTTTTTTGTAAATTCAAGCATGATTTTAGAAGGATCAACAAAAACCGGGATATCCAACAGGATGTCCCGGTTTTTGCTTCAGGTGCCTGCTTGCTGTTCCGCAGATTTGCTGGAGACTGTGCGATCACGGTCAGCTTGAATATGATGGATTTTATTTAGTACTATTATTTTGCGATAGACACAATATCTTGTGCTTTCGCGGTTGACAGAACGGGCCCGCCATTATATACTTAAATTCTAAGAGACGATCAGCGGGAGGGAGAGATGCGTATGCGGATCGGCGGACTGCAAAAGGTAACGCTGCTGGACTACCCCGGCAAAGTGGCCTGCACGGTGTTTTTGCCCGGCTGCAATCTGCGCTGCCCCTTCTGCCACAATCCCGCTTTGGTCCTGCCGGACCGTGCGACCGGCGGCCTTTCCACGGAGAAGCTTCTGGCCTTTTTGGAGACCCGTCGAGGAAAGCTGGACGGCGTGTGCGTCACCGGCGGGGAGCCGACCTTGTACGAGGACCTTCCGGCGCTGCTGCGGCAGATCCGGGCGCTGGGCTTTGCCGTGAAGCTGGACACCAACGGCACCAACCCCGACATGCTGGAAGCGCTGGCGCAGGAGGGGCTGCTGGACTATGCTGCCATGGACATCAAGAACAGCCCGGACCGCTATGCGGAGACCTGCGGCGGCGTGGATCTTCTGGGACCGGTGAAGCGGAGTGCCGCACTGCTGATGGCGGGCGCCGTGGACTATGAGTTCCGCACCACCGTCTGCGCACCGCTGCACACACCGGAGGAGATGGCCGGGATCGGCCGTTGGCTCAAGGGTGCGAAGCGCTATTTCCTTCAACCCTTTGTGGACTCCGGCGAACTGGTGGGCAGCGGCATGAAGCCCCTGACAAAAGAAGAGATCGAAGCGCTGCGGGACAGCGTTTTGCCTGATATTCCCAGCACACAGATCCGTGGACAATAGAGAAAAGGAGAAGAGGACCATGTATCAAGTCATCAAGCGGGACGGCCATGTTGCCGAATTCAGTCTCAACCGGATCTCCAGTGCCATTATGAAAGCCTTTGACGCCACCCATATTCCCTATGCCCCGGATGTGATCGACCTGCTTTCCTTGCAGGTCACGGCGGATTATGCCGATAAGATCCGGGATGGCCGGATCGATGTGGAGACCATTCAGGACAGCGTGGAGGCCGTTCTTCAGCGGGCCGGCTACGCGGAAGTGGCCAAGGCCTACATTCTCTACCGCAAGAATCGGGAAAAGCTGCGGAACATGAGCTCCACCATTCTGGACTACAAAAAGCTGGTGGACGATTATCTGCGGGTGTCCGACTGGCGGGTAAAGGAAAACTCCACCGTCACCTACTCCGTGGGCGGATTGATCCTGTCCAACTCCGGCGCCATCACCGCCAATTACTGGCTCAGCGAAATTTATGACGAGGAGATCGGCAGCGCCCACCGCAACGCGGACCTCCATATCCATGATCTGTCTATGCTCACCGGTTACTGCGCCGGTTGGAGCCTGAAGCAGCTCATTCAGGAAGGGTTGGGGGGTGTGACGGGGAAGATCACCAGCGCCCCGGCCAAGCACTTGGCTACTTTATGCAACCAGATGGTGAATTTCCTGGGCATTATGCAGAACGAGTGGGCGGGTGCGCAGGCATTTTCCAGCTTTGATACCTATCTTGCCCCCTTTGTCCGGATGGATAAGCTCAGCTACAATGAAGTCAAGCACTGCGTCGAGAGCTTTGTCTATGGCGTCAACACTCCCAGCCGCTGGGGCACACAGGCCCCGTTCTCAAACATCACTCTGGACTGGACCGTACCCGCCGATCTGGCCGGTCAGCCTTGTATCGTAGGCGGCAAGCCCATGAACTTTACCTATGGCGACTGCCAGCCGGAGATGGACATGATCAACAAGGCATTCATCGAGGTCATGATCGAAGGCGACGCCAACGGCCGCGGCTTCCAGTATCCCATCCCTACCTATTCCATCACCAAGGACTTTGACTGGTCCGAGACGGAGAACAACCGGCTGCTCTTTGAGATGACCGCCAAATACGGCATGCCTTATTTCTCCAACTACATCAACTCCGACATGGAGCCCAGCGACGTGCGCAGCATGTGCTGCCGCCTGCGCCTGGATCTCCGGGAACTGCGGAAAAAGAGCGGCGGTTTCTTCGGCAGCGGCGAGTCTACCGGCTCCGTGGGCGTTGTGACCATCAATCTGCCCCGTATCGCCTATCTTGCCAAGGATGAAGCGGATTTCTTCGCCCGGCTGGATCACATGATGGACATTGCTGCCCGCAGTCTGAAGATCAAGCGCACTACCATCGGGCGGCTGATGGAGGAGGGGCTGTACCCCTACACCAAACGCTATCTCGGCAGCTTCGACAATCACTTTTCCACCATCGGTCTCGTCGGCATGAATGAGGCGGGCCTGAACGCCAACTGGCTCCGCAAGGACCTCACCCATGAGGAGACGCAGGACTTTGCCGTTCGGGTGCTGAAGCACATGCGGGAGCGGCTGAGCGATTATCAGGAGCAGTATGGCGACCTCTACAATCTGGAGGCCACCCCTGCCGAGTCCACCTCCTATCGCCTTGCCAAGCACGATAAGGCACAGTACCCCAATATCATCACCGCCCACGAGGGCGGGACGCCCTACTACACCAATTCCAGCCACCTGCCTGTGGGCTACACGGAGGACGTGTTCGCCGCCCTGGACGTACAGGACAAGCTCCAGACCCTCTATACCAGCGGCACGGTGTTCCACACCTTCCTGGGCGAAAAGCTGCCCGATTGGCGGGCAGCGGCGGCGCTGGTCCGTAAGATCGCGGAGAACTACGAGCTGCCGTACTATACGCTGTCTCCCACCTATTCCGTCTGCGCAGACCACGGCTATCTGGCCGGGGAGCAGTTCACCTGCCCCATCTGCGGACGGAAAACGGAGGTTTACAGCCGCATCACCGGCTACTACCGCCCGGTGCAGAACTGGAACGACGGCAAGAGTCAGGAGTATCAGGACAGAAAAACCTATCAGGTGAGCGGTGCGGCGCAGCCCCATGCAGCCGCTCCGGCGAAAGAAATGAAAGAGGCCGCGCCTGTTTCGGGGAAAGCAGACCGTTACACGCTCTTCGTCACGGCCACCTGCCCCAACTGCCGGGCGGTGAAGCCGCTGCTGCAAAAGGCGGGCGTTCCCTATGAGGAAAAGGATGCCGCACAGTATGCGGAGGAGGCAAAGGCACTTGGCCTGCGGCAGGCCCCCACGCTGGTGGCTTGGGGAGAGGAACCCACTCTCTATGTGGGTGCAGCCCAGATCAAGGCGTTCCTCCGGGAGTACGCCCAATGATGGATATTGCTGTGATCGGCGGCGGTCCCGCCGGACTGACAGCCGCCCTGTATGCCGCACGGGCGGGACGCTCCGTTGCCGTATTCGAGGGCAGCGGTTTCGGCGGGCAGATTACCCTCTCGCCGCTGGTGGAGAATTATCCAGGCCTTGGCGCGGTCAGCGGCATGGAACTGGGGGACCGGATGTATGCTCAGGCGGAAGCGGCCGGGGCGGAGCTGACTTTCAGCGGGGTACAGAGGATCGAACGAAACACGGACGGCACGTTCCTTCTGGAAACGGAGGACGGGCCTGTGTCGGCCCGGGCGGTGATTTGTGCCGCTGGGGCAAAGCCCCGGACGCTGGGTCTGCCCGGTGAAGAAGAACTGGTGGGCCGCGGCGTCAGCTATTGCGCCCTGTGCGATGGCCCGTTTTTCGACGGACAGGACGTGGCGGTGGCCGGCGGCGGCAATACCGCCTTTGAGGATGCTCTGTTTCTGGCGGGACGCTGCCGCAGCGTGACACTGATCCACCGGAGAAAGACCTTCCGGGCGGAGGAGGCACTGGTGGAACAGGCGGCCCAACGGAAAAATCTTACCATCCTGACGGATACGGTCATCACCGATCTCCACGCCGACAACGGAGAGCTGGAACACCTTCTGCTGAAAAATGCCGACGGACGGGAGACGCGGCTCCCGGTCAGCGGGCTGTTCGTGGCCTTTGGCCGCGTTCCCGATACGGAAATGGCCGCGGCACTGGCGGAACGGGATCAAGAGGGGTATCTTCTGACCAATGACCGGATGGAAACGGCCGCACCGGGCTTTTTTGCGGCAGGCGACTGTCGGCACAAGCAGGTACGGCAGCTGACCACGGCGGTTTCGGACGGCACCTTGGCTGCGGTCTCCGCCTGCCGGTGGCTGGCGGAACAGTGACGCGCACCGGATCATCCCAACAATCAAAGCAAAGAGAGGATACGCTTATGAACGATGAACGCTACTCCATTATTTATTCCAGCAGAACGGGAAATACCAGACTGCTGGCTGAGGCGATCCGGGAGAGCCTTCCGGCGGATCTGTGCGATCATTTCGGCACGGACGAAGCCGGTGCGGTCGAATCCGAAAAGCTGTATGTTGGCTTCTGGACGGATAAGGGAACTGCGGATGAAGCGGCGCTTGCGCTTTTGAAGCGCCTGAAAAACAAGAAAATTTTCCTGTTCGGTACGGCGGGCTTCGGCGAAAGCGAGGCGTATTTTCAAAAGGTGCTGGATCGGGTAAAGGAGAGCATCGACGAGAGCAATTCGATCATCGGCACTTATATGTGCCAGGGCAAAATGCCCATGGCGGTCCGGGAGCGGTATGAAAAAATGAAGCAGCAGCCCAACCCGGCTCCCAATCTGGACGGACTGATCCGGAATTTTGACCGCGCCCTCACTCATCCGGATGACCATGACCTTGAAGAATTGAAACAGGCTGTGCGGAGAGAGGGAGGACAGTTGATATGAGATGGTTCTATGAGCTTGCGTGGCTGTGGAAGGGGCTGGGGATCTCCCTGCTGGCAGCCGCAGCCTGTATGGTGTGTGTCTGGCTGGTGTGCAGAGCCACCGGAAAGCGGCTTCGGACCGGCATCGCGGTTTTGGCCGCTGCCGCGGGCTTTGCGGCCGCCGTTGTGGTGATCCTCCTCCTCGCCCAGACTCCAACCCCGATTTAAAAGAACCCTCCGTCGCCCGTAAACGGGGACGGCAGCGGGAATACGCCGAGTGGAAAGCAAAGCAGCAGGCCGAACAAGAGAACAAGGTATAACAAAGGCGGGAACATCTGTAACGATGCTCCCGCCTGCTGCTATGTAGGATTCTCTATTATATAGTTTATTCCTTAATCTGTTCTAGGCAATTTCCGTTTTTGTCAAACATGTGCATTTCATCATATTCGCCAATTCCGTATCCCAAAAATAAGCGATAACCATTCACATTTAGCTGTATCAACTCTTGGTTTAAATAGGTAATGGTAGATACATCTTCATCGTAGGCAACTGCCATAATAACATATTTATCACTTTTATCATACCAAGAAATCAATACTTGGGTTCTAAGTTGACCCGATTCAAGTTGCTTTGGTTTTTCGATATGCACGGAACCGTTTGTTTCAATGACATCGTAAAAGATGCCTCGCTTTCGTACAATGGCGTTTTGAAGATTGCTTTTTTCTTCTTTGTTCGTATATATAACAGCGGTGAGATTTTCGTCAATCTGTTGAGACGCTAAAATCTCTCCTACCTCAAAGGGATATTTTATTCTATTAAGTGCATTTTCAATACTTTTAGGAAAATACATAAAGAAACTAATCCCTACACCGAAAATAATAATCAGTACAATAAGAAAATTTGCCCTTTTTTTCATTCAAGTTTTCCCCAAAAAACTATTACAAATCGGCTTGATGGATAATACTCATACCCATGCTGTCTATATATTAAATTATAACACAGCAGACATTATAGAGCAAGGGCAGGAATAAGCTTCTGCCCTTGTTTACTATAAAACACTTTCAATAGAAATGATAAATCCGAACACACTACCCACTTGGATAATGTAGTTCGGATTATCATTACTTGGTCCGAGTGGCGGGAGTCGAACCCACTTTGAAATTTAGCATAGTTTCAAAAACGTTGAAATCACTGTATTTTTTCGACTTACGTTTTACCTGTGGTACATAAAATTTAGCACAGTTAAAAATGAAACGTGTACTTTAGTGTGTACCTGCTTAGTTGATGATTTTTTTAACAACTGAGTCACTATATTGGGCGATACGTTCCAGATCGCCGGCTTTAATATGGCCATACACACCTTCCGTATCCATGTTTTTAGAGTGGCCCAAAGCCTTCTTCTTCAGACCGTCAGGCATCTCATCATTCAGGCTGACATAGGTATGGCGCAATTCATATGGGGTGGTATCGGAAAGCCTATGGTATCTACAATATCGTTTCCAGCTGTTCCGATATCGCTTCTGTGCTGTAACTTCAGATTCAGGAGATGGAAATATATAAGGCGAGACGATTGCGTTTCTTCGCAGCATATCACGCTGAGCTTCCAGCTCTTGTTGAGCGAGGCCCTGCAGAGCCAGAGTCCGATGGGCATTTTCATTTTTGCCGGAGGTGAGTTCACCGTCATCGTTGTAGGAGCGTCGAATAGTAATCCTCTCATCTGTGACATCTGACCAGCGTAGCCCAAGTAATTCACCCGGACGCAAACCGGTTAAGACTGCGAAGCGGTAGGCGTGAATATACCAGTCCGGGCGCTCTGCCAGGTGCCAGTAAGTTGTGGAGAGAGTAAATAATTTACGAATGTCTTCAGGGCCGGCAATATGCTTTTCTTTCTTTGGTGCATTCCTGGGAATCACAAGGTTTTCTGGGAAGAGGATAGTAACCTTCTTTTTCCTGCAAAATTTGATGAAGGCTTGTGTTGTAGCTCTGATATTGGTGAGTGTTTTATGATATCGGCCGGCTGCGTGAGCCAGATCAATTATGGCCTGCAAATCATCCTCAGTTACTCTATCAATACGCTTTAGGCCAATCACTGGTCTTATAAAGCACCGTATATGGTATTCGATCTGTGAACTGTTAGTGTGGGAAGTCGTCTGCTTCTTCTGGGCGAGAAACAGGTCAAGCAGGACATTACAGCGGGTGTTGCCTCCTATGATCTGTGTCTCCAACCATTCATCTGCTTTGCGTTCCGCCTCAATCTTACCCTTCTTGCCGGGTTTGGAACTAATGAAGGTCTTCCGGACGCCATCAGCTTGCACGTTGATCTGCCACCGGTTTCGGCTCTCAATCCACGCGGCCTCATTTTTTCTTTCTGACATAAAAACTCCTTTCATCTTGCCACCTGCGCCCTTTCGTGGTAAGATAAAAGGGCGCAGTGGTGGTGTCTTTGTAGCACTGTCTGGTTCTCTTTTCTGTGGTGGTTAAGGGGCTTGCGCACATACCGTCCTCGGTGTTGGTAGCACCGGGGGCGGTTTTTATTTTATCCAATTTGACGTCGGTTGATGGCGTCTCGCAGCCAGTCGCGATCCCATAATAAGACCCCGGTCTTTTCTGCGATTTCTCGGCCACTAGGGGTAAAGTACCGGTTTGTCATTACGGCGCCAATCTGACACTGATACATTTCTTTGCCGGCATGGACCTCCTGAACGGGCTTGTTTCCTAATGGGCTGTGATAGCGCTTGCATTGAACTGCATAACGAATACCGTCTTTTTCTGCGAGAATATCTACTCCTTGATCGCCGCTTCCCCGTGTAACCTCGACTTTTGTAAAGCCAAGATCCCGGAGCAAATCAGCTCCCCAATGTTCAAAGTCATGCCCTTCCATAGCATCGACACAGGCGAGTTCATCCTCAACAGTACTCGCCCTGACATTAGAAAGCGTAAAAAGGCTTGGCTTATATCGCCTATATTGCTCTCTCGTTAGCAAGATTTTACGTGAATTCTTTTTATCGAGTGGGCTAACTACTCCAACCTGTTCAAGCAGATCCATAAGCTCCGCACCGCGTGTGTAGCTGACTCCCAAGCGCCTCTGTATCATAGAGATAGAAGCTTGCCCGGTAGTAATGACTGTGCTTGCGGCGGGCTCCAACAGTTCATCACTGATAACCAAAGGCTCGTTGGGGAGATGCTTTGGCTTCCGCCTTTTCTGCCAACGCTCGTATAGTACGACGAAAGCACTGGATGTTAATACGGAGATCGCCAAGTAGTAATCTGGTACTTTCCATATATTGTCTTCGACAGGAAAAATGAGGTACGCCAATAATATATAGCCCGTCATGATCAAGAAAAACATGCACAGAGGCCTCATTCGATTCATACGCAAAAACTCCTCTTTCACCGCTCCGGCTCTCAGTCGGGGGCGGTTTTTTATGTGCTATATTTTCCGGATAATACCATATCGTCCAACATATCAACAGCCTTTGCCTGCCCCTCGGGATTCAGCTGCGCATATAATTTGTAGATTTTTGCATTTTCTTGGCTATGAAGCAGTGCATGAAGCCAGGCACCGAACGTTTTTTCCCCCGCCCATACAGAAACTGGAACACCGTAAGTTTCTTCAAGAAGTTTAAATTCTTTCTTGAGAAAAGTATTCTTGTTGATGATCAGGCGCTCAATGGTTTTCCGATCAACTCCGAGATCTTCTTGCATCTCCGGAATATTCAGATTTAGAGCTGTTGTTACATCAACAAATATACGGCCTAATTTATCAGTTTTATTATTGTCCTCTACTAAATCTGCTTTCTTAATGCCAAAGTAGTGAGATAGTATTTCAATTTTGTCGATCCGGGGATATTTTTCAGCGCTTAGCCACCCGCTTACGGTGGAATATTTAAAATTCAGATCTTCGCAGAGCTTATTTTGGTCTATGCCTGCTTGATCCATGTAGTGTTGTAAATTTTCCGCAAAGGCTTTCTTGCTGCTTTTGGCCCCTGCTTTTGGCCGTATTTTGTGGGTAATATCGAAAAAGTGCTTTGTGCTATCTTCTTCTGTCAAGTATTTCTGGAGTTCATCTGTTGAAACAGTAAACTCAATTGGGTTTGAATAATCGTCCCATCCCATTAAATGGGCTGGGGTTGTTTGCAAAATAGCGGCGAGAGGTTCAAGTATATCACCAGGGACCTTATCAATGTCTCCGTTTTCGTATCTATAAATTGTCGCAGGTGAAAGATTGAGATGGTTAGCAATATACTCTGCAGATAGCCCTAATTCCTTACGGCGAGCTTTCATTCTCTGTCCTGTAGACATTTAACATTCCTCCTTCTAAATTTAATATATATCGCAACTTGCAAAAACGCAAGATGCTTTTGCAAAAAACTTGCAAAAAATCGCAAAAATGCGAAATCAGCTATTGACAAAGTAGACCTGTCGAGATAGTATAGACACATGAACTCGCATTTGTGCGAGATTGGAGGTGGAACTGTGTGTACGAATATGGCAAAGCTAAAGGGCAAGATTGCGGAGTGCGGAATGACGCAGGAGGAAGTTGCCGAAAAACTCGGCGTTGATAGTAGTACTTTTTCGAGAAAAATGAAGGCAGATGGCCTTTCTTTTACGGTAGAACAAATGCACAAGCTTGTTGAAATCCTTAATATGACGCCGCAAGAGGCAATTCAAATTTTTTTGCAGTAAAACTCGCATTTCTGCGAGTTAAAATGAAGGCATGTATGCCATCAGCCTACCATGATGCAAAAAAGGCAAGCCTCTTAACCACCACAGAAACTATGAAAGGAGAAGCGGCAGTATGTACCGTTATTTATCAGGCCGTCTTCGGCAGCTTGGAATTCGCCAAACAGATCTTGCAAAAGCAATGGGGCTCAGCGAGGCATCGATCAGTCAACGTTTTCGCGGACGAACACCTTGGTCAATTGACGAAATGTATCAGTTATTAGATATTTGTCGCGCACAACCAGAGGAGCTCCACATCTATTTCCCTCGGGGAGGCAAGAGCGCATGAGCCCCAAGACGGATGCGGCCCACCGGCAGATCGAGCAGACTGTTCACATCGAGCAGACCGGGCAGATCGTCCGGTGCAAGCCGGTCAAAAAGCCGATTAAAGAGCCAATCAAAAAGCCAAGCCGGCGGAGCGAATGGGACAAGCGTGCGGGGCCGCAAGACATCTTCCGCCGGAATATGATCGAAAGTAAGTATCATGCCAGAGGATATCGCTCGGCAACAGAGCTCTGTAAGGATCTCGGAGTCAAAGACAAATGGCTGAGTCGGCATCTATTAGGGGACACGCCCTTTCGCCTGGACGAACTGGAGCTGTTGGACAGTATCCTGAATTTTACAGACATCGAACTGGCGCAGATAGTGAGGGGACGAGATGAGTCAAAGAACTGAGAAGATCCGTCGGCAGGTTGACCAGCTCCGGGCCGACGTGGACGCGCTGCAGGCCGTATGGCTGGCGCAGGAGCACCATGCCGCCGCGGAGCTGGAAGCCTCTGCAGAACGTGCCCGGCAGGCGCACCGGAGGGCCCGAGAGGCAAAAGCAATCGCTCAGACATGGCGGCGCAACGCAATTCTGGCGCTGATCCTTGCGGGCCTGACCGGCTGCGTGGCTCTGGCGATCTCCGTCAAGGCCGCCGAGGAGCCTACCACTCCCATGGCGGACGAGCCTGCCGTTTTCGACACTGGTCGGCTGCCCGGGGATGATACCCCGGCGCAGGAGCCGGAAGAACCGGAGAATGAGCTGATCGAGGCGGCGCTGCTCGCGTCGGCCCACCGTCTGGATAACGTGACCGTGACCCATTACTGCATCTGCCAGCAGTGTTGCGGGAAGGCCCCTGATCACCCGGCATATGGCATCACCGCCAGCGGCCGCAGAGCCACGCCCTATGTCTCCATGGCGGTAGATCCTTCCGTGATCCCGCTGGGCGCCGACGTGCTGGTGGATTATGGTGACGGCGAGATCCATTACTATCGCGCCGACGATACCGGCTCCGGTGTTACCGACCGCCACATCGATCTGTGCGCCGGCAGCCACGCCGAAGCCCTGCAGCTCGGCCGCCGTACCGCCACCGTCTACTGGGTGGATTCTGAGGGGGGTGAAGTGATATGAAAAAAACTGGAAACGCACATCTGGAAATCATCAATACACCCCAAAACGGGAACGTTCGGATCGAAGGCAATTGTATCGATGTCATTTTCTCATGGATGCAGTTGACTGCTTCCATTGCGGAGTCACTCCATGTACCCCTTCAAGACCTGCTTACTCAATGCATGATTTTAGGCCCTGAGTTTGAAAGACTCAATCGAGCCGCAGAGGATTGTAGGATTGACCTTTCAAGGCCAGGCAAGTGACCATTCAGATCATCCAGCCTTCTGCCGGGCGTTCCCGGCGCCCGCAACTCTCTTTTTGCCGGGCTGCCCCGAGCAGGTTAGCCGCGGGGCGTCCGGCAGAGGGCTGGAGCCCTTATTACGAAAGAAAGGAGGAAGTCTTATGGATTCCGGCATCCAAAAATCAATCCTGCAGATGGCGCGTGGAGCGATTCAGGAGCGGGCTGACTATGAGATGTCCAGCCTGCTGAATAACATCCTGGACCCCAACACGTCTGCCACTGCGGCACGCAAGCTGACGATCACCCTCACGCTCAAACCTGATGATACCAGGCAGAACATTACTGTGAGCTGTGTGGCCACATCTAAGCTGGCAGCAACTAATCCCGTGACCACGGCCCTGTACGTGGCTGATGAAGATACCATTGTTGAAATGGTACCGCAGATTCCCGGTCAAATGGCTGTAGACGGTACGGAGCAGGATGCTCCGCCTATGTTGAAACTGGTCAAAACCGCTATGTAAGGAGAACATTCCATGCTGAAAGAATTTATCGAGCACATCCAGAAAACCACGCAACCGCTCATTACTAATGTCAACGGCTCCGCATTCTGCGTTACCAGCGACGGTAACATCGAGGAACTGTTGCCGACCATCTTTCATCCGTACACGCTGGACTTGAACAGTCTGGACGCACTGGTAACGATGGTCAGAACCGAAGCCAGCGAGATGGACGCCCCGCTGTACATCGCCGTTCCGGACTGCAAGACTGTCCGCTGCTTCGGCCAGTCCAAAGATTATGACGAGCGCTGCTTCCGGCAGGTCTATTATGAAGCACACGCCACAGACGTTCCAGGCTGGGATCAGAAGGTGACCCTTGGCTTTGAAGAAGCGCAGATCGCACTTCGCACCCGCTTCCAGGAAACGCCGGATACGTTGTATGCCATGAAGCTGGTCAGCGACATCTCTTTGGGAGCCAAGGTGATCTACAACGATAACGGGATCGCCACCACTATTACCACCCAGAAGGGAGTAGCACTCCAGACCAACGAGCAGATCCGCCCGCTGGTGAAGCTCCGGCCCTATCGTACTTTCCAGGAGGTCGAGCAGCCGGAGAGCATCTTCCTGATTCGCGTCAGCGACCGTGGTATCAGCTTCATCGAGGCTGACGGCGGCATGTGGCGTCTGACTGCCCGGGAAACCATCAAGAAGTATCTGGAAGGCAGACTGGAGCAGGAAGTGTCTGAAGGTTCCGTCCACGTTGTTCTATAAAAAGAAATGCCCCTGGCAGGTCTCGCACACCTGTCAGGGGCAGATCGGCACCATGCCGAACAACTTCACCCCTATCATAGGGGTAGAAAGTGAGAATGTCAATGAAAACCACAAAAATTACGATCAAAAACCTGTTTGGCATCCGGGAGACTACCCTTGATGGGAAGTCCGTGGAGATCTCCGGCCCCAAGGGGAGCGGAAAGACGTCTGTGCTGGATGCCATCCGTTATGCCCTCACCAACCGTTCTGACCGGGACTATATCGTTCACCAGGGCGCCGATGAGGGCGAAATCATCATTGAGACCAATACCGGCCTGTCCATTGACCGGAAGGCCCTGCCCGCCAAATCCGCCGGCACGGTGAAGGTGCGGGACGGCTCCATGCTTCAGACAAGACCAGCTGAGTTCTTGGCCCAGATCTTCACGCCGCTCCAGTTGGATCCGGTGAAGTTTACGCAGCTCTCCCGTCAGGAGAAAAACCGGGAGATCCTGAACCTCATTGAATTTCAGTGGGATATGAATTGGATCAAGGAGCAGTTCGGTGAGATCCCACAGGGTGTGGATTACGGCCAGCACATTCTGGAAGTCCTGAATGATATTCAGGCAGAGAACGGCATTTACTTCCAGTCTCGGCAGAATATCAACCGGGATATCCGCAACAAGCAGGCTTTTATAGCGGATATCGCTAAAGATATTCCATCTGGCTATGACTATGACCGCTGGAACAATTATCCATCCGGAGAGAAATACCGGGAGCTGGAACGGCTGCGGGAACAGAACAGCCGTATTGAGCGGGCAAAGGCATTCCGCAGCGGCTATGACGCCAAACTCCGGGGATTGGAAGCGCAGCGGGATATGGATCTGGCTGCCATTGACAGTGATATTGCCAGAGAACGTGCGTCCTTGACCGGCACGATGGAACGACTGAAAGCGGAGCTGAAGGCCACGGAAGAAAAATTGTCCGGCATGGAACAGCGCCGGCAGGAAAAGGCCGATGTGGTGCAGTCCAAATATGAGACTGCCGCAGCCAAGCTGGAGAAAGATATGGGCGTTGCGGCGGATTACGCAGGCCGGGAGCCGGTGGACACCACAGCCCTTTCGCAGGAGCTGGATACCGCCGAGGAGATGCGGAAGCACCTCAACGAGTACCAGCGCATGGTAGCCATGCAGGCGGAACTGGAAGATCTCACGGAGCAATCCTCTGAATTCACCCGGAAGATCGAGCTGGCCAGAGAGCTGCCGGCGAAGATCCTTGAAACCGCCAAGATCCCCGTGGAGGGCCTGACCGTGGAAAACGGCGTGCCGCTGATCCGGGGCCTGCCCATCTCGAACCTGTCTGACGGTGAGCTGCTGGAGCTGTGCGTGGATATTTCTGTCAGCAAGCCTGGCCAGCTTCAGATCATCCTTGTGGATGGCGCTGAGCGGCTGGATAAGGAGAGCCGGGATCGGCTGTACGCCAAGTGCAAGGAGAAGGGCCTCCAGCTGATCGCCACGCGGGTGACGGACTCCGATGCGCTGGAGGTGACAGAGCTGTGACTGCTGCGGAACGTTTACAGGCTGAAAAAGAGCGTCTCCTCACAACTACCGGCTTTTATGTCCCGCCGTATAGAATGGCAAACCTGATGAAGGCCGCAGCCAAGATCATGGATATCATCATCAAGGCGGATACCAATATTTGTTATGAGGAATGCCGTTTTATTATGGCTATCGTGGATGCTGCTATTCCAAGAGTATCAGATCAAACGGAGGAATGTAATCATGATGACGAAAGATAGACTGCGCCAGCTGACTGGAGATGAGCGCCTGGGCCAGATGCGGGAATCCGAATATCTTGGAGCCGAAGACATCGATGACGGTGTGGAGCCTGTACTCACGATTGCCGGCCTCTGGTATGGATCCGTGACGCTCCAGCGTGGAAAAGAGAACAAGGACGTGCTTTCCTTCACGGAAGAACGTGTGCCGGGCGTTATGCAGGTCCGGCCGCTGATCGTCAATTCGACCAATCGAAAGACGCTGCGAAAGCTGTTCGGCGACGCCAAGGCATCCACGCTGGTTGGCAAGCAGATCCAGCTTTTTGTGGATCATAATGTCCGGGACCCGCAGGATGGCGGTATGACTGACGGCATCCGCATCCGGCCCTATAAACCCCGCGTGCAGAAACAGGAACCGGTGCCGCCCTGTACGGACTGCGGACAGGAGATCACCCCTGCCATGGGAAAAGATGCCCGCTGGCTTGCCGGCTATACCATCAAGCATTACGGTGTTCCCCTCTGCGCGGCTTGTGCTCAGAAGCGAAAGGAAGCTGCGTCCGCTGCGGAAACGCAGCAGGAAGCTGAAACCGCTGCGGAAATGCAGCAGGAACTCGATCCTGAGCACATCCAGGTCGATCCGGAGACCGGGGAGGTGCTGTGATGGCCTTACCCATTGTAACAGCGGAGAATTATTACTCGCCTGAAATGAACATGGCCTACATGGGCTCCACGCAGTTTAAGGCTTTCGAGAAATGTGAAGCGGCGGCGCTGGCGGAGCTGAAGGGGGAGTACCATCCCCCTTCCTCCACGGCCCTTCTGGTCGGCGGCTACATTGACGCATGGTTTTCCGGGGAGCTGCCCCTTTATCAGGCACAGCACCCGGAGATCTTCAAGCGGGACGGTACCTTGAAGGCTGAATATCTCCGGGCTACCGAGGTAGTTGTGCGTATGCAGTCGGATGAGCTTTATATGCTTCTGATGTCTGGCAGGAAACAGGTCATCCGTACCGGCGAGATTGCCGGTGTGCCGTTCAAAATCAAAATCGACAGCCTGCTGGATGGCGACACCTGCAAAGCCATTGTGCAGCGTTTCCCTAATACGGCAGCCGCACTGGGCTTTTGTGATGGGGCCATTGTGGACCAGAAAGCCATGAAGGATATGGCGGATGTGTGGTCGGCCGAGGATCACTGCAAGATCCCGTTCATCGAGTTTTATGGCTATGACATTCAGGGAGCCATCTATCAGGCCATCGAGGGCAATATGCTGCCGTTCGTTCTGGCAGTTGGCACGAAGGAAGAATCCCCTGATCTGGAGGCCCTTTACATCGCAGACGAGGACTTGGCTGCCAAGCTGGCTGAAGTGGAGGACCGGGCGCCGCGATACCAGGCAATCAAGGAAGGTCGCATTCAACCGACCCGCTGCGAGCATTGCGACTACTGTAAAGCCACCAAGCACCTGACTGCCATCCTGAATTACAAGGAGCTGGCCGCGGATGCCTGGGAATGATCTGGCCCGACAGATCAAGGAACATTTGACAGCTCGCCAGGTGGTGGAGCTGTATGGCTTTCATCCGGATCGCGGCGGTTATATCCAGTGTCCTTTTCATGCCGGAGACAATCACGGCAGTCTGAAGGTCTACGATGGGGACAAGAGCGGCTGGCATTGTTTCGGATGCGGCGCCGGCGGCAGCGTGATTGATTTTGTAATGCGGCTGTTTGGACTCAGTTTCGCGCAAGCGTGCCTGAAGCTCAACTGTGATTTTGGACTTGGCCTCACCGGCGAGCGTCCCAGCATGGCAGAGAGATCCGCTCTGCTGGAAGCTCGCCGGCGAGAAGCACAGGAAAAAGAAGCCGCTGCGGCGTTGTATCGAGAGAAAGCGGCAGAATACCGACAGTTATGGGAAGCTCAAAAATTTCTTTCCCCGGATATCGTCGGATACATCCATCCTCTGTATGCGGAGGCGGCCAAGAAACTACCAGTCCTTGAATGGTGGCTGGATCAAAATATAGGGAGATAGCTATGAGTGAAGAATGGAGCTTCGAAAAAGATGATTTTTTAACCACAACGCCGTATGAGGCGCTGTATGCGTATCACAAGGAGCCTTTCACTCATGCGGCCAAGATGGAGGAACTGGCGGCATATTCCGTTTCCAAGGGATTTAAAGGCTTCAAGACCATGTACAAGAAATACGTGGAAAGTCTGAAGGCCCAGAGCGGCACCATTTATATCGATAACGTTACCAACTTCACGAACCAGCCGCTGGAGCTCAATGCCGGCGACTGGGAGGCAGATGACAGCGGCATTTTTAAGAAGAACGGCTATAACGATGAGGTTGCCTGTCCGCATCCGATCATGCCGGTGGAACGGTTGGTGAATATTGACACGGGTGAAGAAAAGCTTCAGCTGGCATTCCGGAAGGGTACCATATGGAGAAAGATCATCGTCAGCAAGACGGTGCTGGCCAGTTCCAATAAGGTCACGGAGCTGGCTGGCTCCGGCATTGCGGTGACCAGCCAGAACGCCAGGGCCTTTATTCAGTACATCTCCGACATGGAAAACATGAATTATTATCTGATTCCGGAGAAAAAGAGCATCGGACGCTTCGGCTACATACCGGACGAGGGCTTTTCTCCCTTTGTTGACGGCCTGATTTTTGACGGTGACGTCAATTTCAAGGCGATGTTCCAGACGGTCCGGAGCCGGGGCTCTGAAACAAAATGGCTGGAAACGGCGGCGGAGGTTCGGGAGATGTCCACAACGGTAAAGATCATCCTGGCGGCTTCCTTTGCCTCGGTACTGCTGGAGCCGCTGAACTGTCTCCCATTCTTCGTCCATTTATGGGGTGTTGATTCAGGCACCGGCAAGACGGTGGCTCTGATGGTGGCCGCCAGCGTATGGGGAGACCCTGCTGTAGGCGCTTATGTCAAGACCTTTGACGGTACCGTGGTCGGCATGGAGAAGACAGCCGCGTTTCTGAACAATCTGCCATTCTGTCTGGATGAGCTTCAGCTCGCTAAGGACAGCAAAGGCCGTACTACATTCGATGTTTATAAGTTGGCGCAGGGCGTTGGCCGAACCCGTGGCAACCGCTCCGGTGGCGTGGATCTGACGCCAACATGGAGGAACTGCATCCTGACTACGGGTGAATCTCCCTTGACGGGCACGGCCAGCGGTGCCGGCGCAGTAAACCGTGTTATCGATATTGAATGCAAGTCTGCCCAAGCGGTTATTAAGGACGGTATGCGGATTTCCGGTGCAGTGAAGCGAAATTACGGTTTTGCCGGAAGAAAATTTGTGGAGCGTCTTTATCAGCCAGGCGTAATAGATCAGGTGTCAGAACGGTACCGGGAACTGTTTCGGATCCTCAGTGACCGGGACACCACGGAGAAACAGGCCATGGCCGCTGCCGCAATCATCCTGGCGGACGAGCTGGCCTGTCAGTGGATATTCTCCGGCCAGCAGCCGTTGACGATTGAGCAGGTATCGGAGTTCCTGGCATCCAAAGCGGCGGTATCTGCCGGTGACAGGGGTTATAAGTACCTGTGCGACTGGGTCACGCAGAATTCCAATAAACTGTGCGGCCGCTCGGAGAACCCCAATATAGAGGTCTTGGGCGCATTGGAAGATGGGCGGGCATATATCATCCGCTCTGTCTTTGAACGCATCCTGCAGGACGCAGGATACTCGACTGCGGCCATGATTTCATACCTGAAGCAGTCAAACTTGATCGAGACCCGGGGACGGGCCAACACCAAGGGAAAGCGGATCAATGGCATCCCTACGGAGTGTTTCTGCCTGCGGCTGCCCTCGGTTGAACTGGATGATGAAGCTGACCCGGATGAACAGCCATTATAGTGTGGAACTTGAGGAACATGTGTGGAACCAGTGTTCCACAGGCTGTAACCGTTGCGGCACAAGGGCTACAACATCATTTTTAGAGGGGTGTGGAACTGTGGAACAGAAAATACAGCATATATAAGAATGTGCGTGTGTGTACGTTTGTTCGAGTAATTTATATACACACATTTACGTGGAAATTTTTGAAAAATTTGTTCCACGGTTCCACGGTTGACCTGTATCCGTTGTGGCACAAGGCTTTCAAGTGTGGAACACAAGTTCCACGCTGTTCCACAGTTCCACGTTTTTTGGAGGAAAATTATGGAACTAAGGCCATATCAAGCCGAATGTATTGAAACCATCGAGGCGCAGCCGCCTGGTGCGTTCCTCGCCCAGATGGCAACAGGCCTCGGAAAAACAGTTACTTTTGCGAATATCCCCCGGCACGGGGAGAGAATGCTGATCCTGTCCCACCGTGAAGAACTGGTGGAGCAGCCGCGCAAATACTTCAACTGCTCCTACGGCATTGAACGTGCCCAGCAGCACAGCCACGGCGAGGAGGTTGTCAGTGCCAGCATTCAGACGTTGGCGCGCCGTCTGAGCGACTTCGATCCGGAGGACTTCCGTCTCATTATCTGCGACGAGGCCCATCACGCAGCTGCCAGCACATACCGGAAAATCTTTGATTACTTTCGCCCGGAGAAGCTGATCGGCTTCACCGCAACGCCAAACAGAGGAGATAAGGTTCGCCTGGATACGGTCTTCAGCAAGATCATCTTCCAGAGAGATCTGCGCTGGGGAGTGAAGAACGGCTATCTCTGTGATATCCATTGCCGGCGGGTAGACATTGGGTTCGACATCACCGCAGTTCATACCCGCCAGGGCGATTACGCACCCGGCGAACTGGATCAGGCCATGGACGGCACCGCAGATGCCATTGCACAGGCTTACAGAGATATGGCTGTGGGCGCCACGCTGATCTTCGCTGTCAGTGTACATCAAGCTGAAGAAATTGCCAAGAGGATCAATGGGGCCGTAGTGGTCACCGGCGAAACCAAGAACCGTTCCGCCATCATTGATGCTTTTACTGCCGGTGAGATCCCCTGCATCGTCAACTGCATGGTATTCACCGAGGGCACCGATATTCCACGGGTGGAAACGGTCATCGTGGCGAGGCCGACGCAGTCAGAAAGCCTATATGCTCAAATGGTAGGGCGCGGCCTTCGGCTCTATCCGGGAAAGCAGCGTCTGGAGCTGATCGACTGCGTGGGCATTACCGGAAAGGCGTCCCTGTGTACGGCACCCTCCTTACTTGGTATCGACATGGATAATGTGCCGAAACGGAAAGAGAAGGATATCGAGGGAGATCTGTTTGAACTGCCGGAGAAGATTGAGGTAGCCTCCGATTCTCCGGAAAGCTGGGTGAAGAACATCCACCTGGTAGATCTGTGGGCACAGGAAATGAAGTATCAGACTCATGACGTTAACTGGTTCAAGATGCCAGACGGCTCACTGGTGTGCTCACTGTCTAATAAGCAGCGTATGACAATTCCCTGCCCGGATGCTTTGGGCATGGTAAATCTACCCAACGGTTCCCGCTGCGGGATGCAGGAAGCGCTTGACCGGGCATACCTTACGCTGATACGGGACCATCAAAATGATCGGATGCTATGGGATCTGCAGGCCGTGCGGAAATGGGGGAAGTCTCCCGCAACGGCGAAGCAGCTGGAAATCATCAAAAAGCGCTGTAAGGGGTTTGACGTCACTGATCTCAGTAAAGGAGAGGCCAGTCAGATCATGAACAGGCTGTTTAACGCGCCGAAGAAGCGGAGGGGTACATGAAACTGTATGTATCAAAAGCAGAGGACCGTGATCAGGTTATTGTGATCCTCGCCCGGAATGGGTACACCGTTCGCCAGAGCAAGGAGAAAGACCCGAAGAACAATAAGACCGTGACCTTCGTGGAGGTGATAGAGAATGGCAAGTGAGGCCCAGCATCAGGCTTATGTCATCAAGTGGAGCCAGCAGCCTTCTATCCGCCGGCAGTGGCCGGAACTGGCGTTGCTCCATCACATCCCCAATGGCGGTACCCGTGATGCTGTGGAGGCCAAGCACCTGAAGCAGCAGGGCGTGAAGTCCGGCGTGCCGGATCTCTGCCTACCGGTACCTCGGGGACAGTATCACGGGCTGTATATCGAGATGAAAACGGAGAGCGGACATACTTCCGATGAACAGGAGTGGTGGGGTGAACGCCTTCAGGCACAGGGCTATGTGTGGCGTGTCTGTCACGGCTGGCAGGCGGCGGTAGCAGTCCTGGAATGGTATTTGCAGTTATGAGCACAGGATTTACGTTTCCCTGGGAAAAGGCTGCCATGCACGGTGAGGAGCTTCCTGAAGGTTTATCCCTGCCGGATCAGATGGCCTACACCTGCCTGCGGAATATCTATTTTCTGTATTATAACAAGACAATCTCGCGGGATCAGGCGGCTGCCGAAAAGCAGCGTGTCCGGGTTCAATGGGAAAGGGCTGCCAGCGCTGCCGAATTTGAGCGAAAGCTCTCGGTACACCACGCAAGGGTTATCCGGGAAACAGAAGCGGCCAAGACTGCCTGCCGGAAAGATCCGACAGCGGAAAACGCCCTGCGCTTGTGCAATGTGATGGATGGTTTGACACATGAGTAATAAGGACTACTGCAGAGGCTGCGTATACCGTACCTACGCCGGTGCAGAGCCCATCTGCGGGTATATTTTGGTAGAGCGTCGCCGGCGGCCCTGCCCGCCTGGCGAAGGCTGCACTGTGAAAGTTGTAGGAGGAAGCAATAAAAAAATGAAACGAAGAACATGGGATGAAAACCGCGCCCGACAGCTATATGAGGAAGGCAAAAGTGATGTGGATATCGCCGATATGGTCGGAGCTACCGCCGGCGCAATCGCCGCTTGGCGTAGCCGGAACCGCCTGACGAGCCAAAACCTACCTGGGCGCAGATCCTCCGCACCGGCGCCCATCGACGCGCCCACTCCGGCACCTGTGAAAGAGTCTCTGGCTCCGATCGCAGTTCCCCCGCCTGAGCCTAAGCCAGCCGCAGACATCTCGGTAGAGGAAACTCGGCCGGTGGCAGAGAAGAAGCCTATTTCGACCAAGGAGCGTCGCATCAAACAACCGGATGGGCCAGTGGAACTGGCACTCTCCATCGCCGGATGCGCATGCGAGCTTGCCGCACCGGATATCGCGTCTGCAGTCTGGATGGCGGAGCATCTTTGCGACAGTTTGAAGCTGATCGAGAAAGGAACGAAATAGGAGGTAATCACTTATGAGTTTTTCGTCAAATTTTGAAGTAAAAGCAACTCTCTATTTCCGGGTTCATGATGCAGAGCTTTACGGCGGCCCCGGGACCGTAGGCTTCGCAAAGCAGTCCTTTGAGCTTATCCCGGGTGCTAAGTTAGAAGACCTCAATGACATTATGGCCATAGACTGCAAATCAAGCATGGCAGCGATGCTTAACGTTCCGCCTGAGAAGCTGGAGTTCATGACTGCGGAGGAATATGAACACGAGAGCGAGGATGAGGACGATGAGTGAAATCAAGTCGGTCCAGTGCGCCAACTTTACCGCTGCTCTCGGCGAGACCTTCCGTTTTTGTACCCTGGACGGTACTGGACGCCCATGCGGACAGTTGCTCACTGGAAAGGTTCAGAAGATCCGTCGGGCCGGGAGAAAAATGGTCGTTGACCTCTATATTCCGACCAAGAGCTGCACGCACACATACTATGCGGCGGAAATCTATTATCACGGCCGCCCCCGAGAGGGATTGATATGAAGATTCTTTCCTTTGGCGCCGGAATGCAGTCCACTGCTCTGGCGTTGATGAGCTGCGAGAACGCAGTACAAGCCCCGGCTCCGTACCCGCTGGTGCCAGTCTATGACGCTGTTATCTTCTGTGACCTCGGTTTGGAGCCACTCTGGGTAAAAGAACAGATGGAGTTTACCAAGAATGCCTGTGAGAACGCAGGGATCCCGTTCTATGTTCTGGATACCCCGCTGTACAAGGACTTTACGGAGAACTTCGGAGAGCGCCGGGTCATCAGCATTCCTTGGTGGACACTCGGGAATGATGGCCACAAATCCAAGATGCCTCGGAACTGCACCATCGATTACAAGGTGGAGCGCATTTCCAAATTTGTCCGCTGGGAGCTGCTGGGATACCGGAAGGGACAGCGGCTCCGGTCGGAGGATATCAAGGCTCACGAGATGCACATGGGATTCAGCGCTGAAGAAGCGCATCGATGCAAGGAAAGCAAGAGCTCCATGTTCGTCAATAAGTTCCCGCTGGTGGATATGGGGCTTACCAGGGCGGACAACTACAAATACATCCTGGAGGAATGGGGGATGGACACTAAGGCAAGTGCCTGCGCCTTCTGCCCATTCCACAAGAATTTCTTTTACCAGTACATCCGGGAACACGAGCCGGAGACCTATCAAGCGGTAGTCGGTGTGGATCATCTTCTGCGGGATAAGAACCCGAAGCCGCCCATGGATTCCGACCTGTTTATCTCTCGGAGCCGGAAACGGATTGAGGATCTGACGCCCGCAGATTGCAACGACGCTGAGTGCTTCGAATACTGCGGCCGACAGGTATGGAACGGGTTCTAATGAGAGACTAAAAAGGAGAATCAGCATGAAAGTGATTTATAAAGCGCCCGGCTGCGCGCCGGAGCCGCGGGACATCCCCAACACGCTGGAAGAACTGCAGGCCACCGTCGGCGGCTACATTGAGACGGTGACCATCGCCACGGACGCGGTGATCATTTGCAACGAAGAGGGGCGCCTGCAGGGGCTTCCCCACAACTGCCGGATCTTCGGAGTGGATTTTGTCGGCCCGATTCTGATCGCCGGCGTTGACGAGGACGAGTTCACAGATCTGGATGCCGGCGCAATGGGGGCGCTGCTGGAGGGCTGGGGGAGGTCAATCAAAAATGTCGAAACCTAATACTTACGTTCAGCTGCTGCAGGCCCAGAAAGCTATCCAGCAGCTTCAGCATGACAATCATGTGATCAAGGGCTTCACGGTGCAGCAGTGCTTGGATGTAGCCTTGATCGCACTGCACAACGAGTTTCACTTCGGCCCCAAAATGACCGCTCGTTTTGAATCTGCGTTCCTGGATACCTTCATGGCTTACGCGCAGATGTGCGTTGATGATGCCGTCGACGATCCGGAAATCGTCTACACCAAGGAGAAGATGGATCGGGCACTGCGAGCGGCCTGCGGCGAGAACATCCGCCCGTTTGAGGAGCGCTACGCCATTGAGAACCTCTACTTCCGGGAAAAGCTGAAGGAGAAAAGTCATGAGTAAGCAATCTGGATTTCTCGCCAAGCAGGCTGCGATCCAGCAAAAAATGATCGACGATGCCCAGCGGGTCACCTGTGAGCTGATGGCGGAGACCCTGCAAATTACGTTGCACGAGGAATTTGGCTGGGGCTATGACCGACTCGTAAAATTAGATCTCCTGTGGCGTGAAAATTACAAACATTTTCTGGGTGCCATGAATCACAAAAATCCGGACGCCGATGTGCTGCAGGTACATTTGGACCGGCGGCTGGCTGATGTGTACAAAAACCGCCAGCCCATGGATCCGTTTGAGCGGCGCTATCCGGAAATCAAACCGGTCACCTACAACCGGAAGAAATAGGAGCTAAGCTATGAATCGAGAGGAAATTTTGAAGTGCGCGAAGATCTGCGTCTGTGGTGACCGCGAGCAGGATTACGGAAGCCCGGAGAACAATTTCGAATTGATTGGAGAACTCTGGGCCAGTTATCTGCGGAAGAAATGCATTGCTCCTGATGCGGATTGCTGCATCCTGCCAACGGACGTGGCCGCCATGATGGGCCTGTTCAAAATCGCGCGGATCGCCACCGGCCATGGCAAGGCGGACAACTGGGTGGATCTTGCAGGGTACGCTGCATGTGGCGGAGAATTGGAAGGCGGCGGAGACAAATGAGAGATCAAGAACTCGTAAATGCGCTGCGCCGGTTGAAAGTCGAGATTGGGAGCCTCGCCTGCCTGGGGTGCGGGCATGTGCACAACTGGATGCCATTGCCGGAGAGGGAAGCTACTGAGGGAGCGAAGGAGATACACCATGAGGCGTGAGACATATCAGCGCGGCGTACCGGGTGCCAAGTGGGGCATCTGGAACTGCTCCCGGAAGGAATTTCAGTTCGACATTAGCGAAGATACCCCTATGCTGGCCGTGGCACGGCTTTATCAGAAAATTGGCGATGACGCCAAAAAGTGGCGCTTTGAGCCGAGGCAGCTTCCGACCAAATATATCGCATTTTCGTCTGGTTCTTGATATCGGATTTTGCACCGGTTTTGACGCTTAAAAATCTGATATGCTGAAAAAGACGAGAACCTTTGAAAGGACAGCGTTTTTAGGTTGATATGGCCGCAGTTTTTCACCTTAGCTATAAAGCCCTACGGTAAAAAAATGTTCCGGCTTCTGCTGAATCTGCAACTTTTTTAGGGTGAAGACACCCAACAGATGACCATGCATTTTAGCCACGAATCTGCTGCTGATATCGCATCTGTTGTCTGTTGGGTCTTCCCATTGCCGCACAAGGCTTTCAGCTGTCAGACCCGGCGCACGGTCTGTCTACTATGTATACCCAACAGACGAGCGCCGAAATGGTGCCTTTCGCCGGTCACGGCGGAAGCACTATTTCGGCGCGAAAAAACAAGGAGGCAATTGATGGATAGATTAACGAAATACAGCGAGGAATGCCGTGCTCTTGCCGATGAGTGCGGCGGTCTTGACCGCCTGCGCGAGCTGGCCGAGGCCGACAGAGACGGTCGGCTGGTGGTGCTGCCTGCAAAAACAGTATTCGAACTGACGTGGGATGCCGGTCCTGACTGCGACCTGATCTGCCCTGTCTCTGTTGACGGAGAGGGCTGTTGCAGTTTCTGCGACAAGGGCGAGCTGTGTATCTATGAGCGCAAGTGCCGGCAAGAGCATATAGAGCAAATCGGCAAGACCGTATTTCTCACCCGCGAGGAAGCCGAAGCGGCATTGGAGGCAAAACGGGATGGCTCAACCTCCATGTAAGGGCTGCCCAGATCGTCAGGCGGGCTGTCACAATACGGCAGTCTGCTCCAAGTGGGCGGAATATCAGGTGGCCAAAGCCGTGGAGCAGAGCAACCTCCCATCGCAGCAGGAAAAAGAAGATATGAGGGGCTATATCACAGCCCATCGGACGCGGTATCTGCGTAGGATGGGCAATAAGCGCCGGAGGTGAGGGAATCAGGATGATGAACAAAGCATATCTCAAGGCAGACTACGAAGCTACGAAGAACTTAGTGGACTTGACCATACGGCAGAGGGAGCTCCTTGAGGCGTGGCTATATGCAGGCCAGACCATGGGGCAGCTTGCGCTCCGATATGGCATCAACCGCTCAACAGTCTCCCGCACCATCAACCGGGCAGCCGAGAAAATCGCCAAGACGGCTTACTGGATCCATCGCCAGCGCACACGGACATTCTCAAAATCAGACTACCAAAACTGACCCCATACCAGACACTCAGACGGTGAGACTATGCCAAACTACTACCTAAATCTGCGGCCCCTGGATGGGGACGGCCAAAACAGTCGAAATCACTACCAATTTCTGTTCCGGTTTCAAAACAACTTTTGGTAGTAGTTTTAGGCATATGAGGAGGTGTATTTTTTGAGCACAATGGCAGAGATGGCCCAGGAATATCGGATGGCAGCCGTAAAAATCAAGCTGAAGATCAAGCAGCTGAAGGAAGAAGGCGCGCCGCCGAATGAGATCCAGGCGTATCAAGTTGTCCTTGCCCAGCTTCGGGATACGTCCCGGCTGCTGTCGGGCTACTACGATGTCCCACGCTTCTCCGAAAACGTAGCGGTGGGGTGGAAGGCGGGAAAGATAAATGACCGTTGATGAACTGAAGGCCCGCCGGAAGGAACTGCTTGCTCAGAAGAAAGAACTCTGCGACGGGGGCAGCGAGGCGCTGTTTATGGTGGAGGAGGAGCTGATGGACGTCAACGCCCATCTGCGGGCCTTGACCCCAGGTCAACGCATCGGCTCCAAGGGCGGGCGTGTACAGGTTGGTCTCGCTACGGATCACCAGCAGTTTACGGACTGGGCGCAGGAGGATCAGGCGGGCACGGATGAGGGGGTTGATTACCGGGCGGCCATGGTGGAGGCATTGGCTGAGAGTAAAGGCCTAATGACAGAGACACAGTGGAGAGTTTTTGAACTGTGGGCTACCGGGATGGCGGTTAACCAGATCGCCATGAAACTTGGACGGAACCGAGGTTCAGTTTCGAGGACTCTTGGAAGGGCACGGGCGCGTATCCAAGAGTCCGCCTCGTTTCGAATGGCTGCGGCCCGAGCGCAGCTTCCGGTTCGCCCAGTGATGGAAATAGACCTGAGTGACAAAGAGATTTTTAAGGTTATTCTTCCCAGCCTGACCGAGGTGCAGATTGTTTATCTGTATCTGTATTACGGTGAATTTTTGTCTTGCCCAGAGATCGCACTGCTAATCAATCGTAATATATCTACGGTAAGCAGGACATTGCGCCGAGCCATAAAGAGCATTGCGGGCTCTTTTGACGCGGTACGGGTCTATATAACCGGCATGTACGCCCTCGGGGATATCGCCTATCGGTTTTATGTTGGCAACAATGATTTGGACGAGCTGCCAATCGAGCCGACGCCTAAGCAGCCGTGCTGGGGACAGGAAACGCTGAAGCAACAGTTTCATGTGACCCCGCGGATCCTTCAACACCCGAATCCGCCGCCACCTACATCGGTACCTACGCCGATAGAAGAACCACGATTGGATTGGACTCCGAATCCGCACCAGCTGAAGGAACCTGTGAATACATCCCTGTCGCGGATCGAGACTGTAAAAGATGGCCCTCGCTTTGGAAAACTGCTAAGCGCCTTGCTGGAGCGCAGGCGGGTCTGCGGGGCGAAGAAGGAAATTGTATTTGACTGGCTGTGCCGGATCTTCGGGGCCTTTGCGGGGTGGCTCGTCAAAAAGCGTTAAAAAAGCATTGCATATGCAACACTTTTTTGCTTGCGTGCATAGACAACAATTTGATAACGCACTATGGTCTAATCAGGGGACGGCATCGCATCTCCTTATGATCGTCGCCCGGCACCGAGGCGGCCATAGTATCGGGCTCCTACAAGGCACGCTGGGTTTGGGTGATAGCCCAGCGTGCCGCTTTTTGTTTTTGGACTGAGAGAGGTGGTGACGTGCCAAATGAAAAGAACCTTATCCCGTTCAACCAGCGAACCGAGAGTGAAGCAAGGGAATATGGGCGTGCTGGCGGTATTGCTTCCGGCGCGTCGCGTCGACGTAAGCGCAGCCTGAAAGAGGCTGCTGATATCTACCTGTCGCTGCCGGTATCTGATCGGCGGCGGTGGAATAAAATTGCCCGCCGAGGGGTCGATCCGGAGGACGTAGATAACCAGATGGCTATGATCATCGGGCTGACGGAAGCAGCCACCATGGGCGATGCCAAGGCCGCAAAGGTCATTATCGACCTGCTGGGCGGCGCTGCCGGCGAAGATGACGGAGGTGTGCAGATCATTGATGACCTGTAATCTTTCCGAAACGATCTCTCCGGCGTTTGCGGAGTCCCACCGTGCGGTTAAAGCCGGGACGATCAATGAACTGGTTGAAAAGGGTGGGCGCGGAAGCTGTAAATCTTCCTACATCTCGCTGGAGATCATTCTCCTGATCCTGAAGAACCCGCTGATCCACGCCTGCGTTTTCCGTAAATACGGCAATACGCTGCGGGCGACCGTCTACACACAGATCGTGTGGGCCATCGCCCAGCTGGGCCTGACCCGGAAGTTCCGCTGCACGGTGAGCCCGATGGAATGCACATATCTCCCTACCGGGCAGAAAATCATGTTTTTCGGTCTGGATGATCCCGGCAAGGTAAAGTCTATCAAAGTGCCCTTCGGCTACATTGGCATCGATTGGTTTGAAGAATTGGACCAGTTTGACGGCCCGGAGCAGATTCGTAATGTGGAGCAGTCCACACTGCGCGGCGGATCCTTCAGCTTTACCTTCAAAAGCTTTAACCCACCGGCGATGGCGCGCAACTGGGCCAACCGTTACGTGCTGGAGAAGAAGCCCGGGCAGATGGTCCATCACAGCACCTATCTGACCGCCCCGCCGGAATGGCTCGGCCCGCGTTTCATTGCGGATGCCGAGCACCTGAAGAACACAAATCCTACCGGGTACCGGCATGAGTATCTGGGTGAAGTGGTCGGCTCCGGTACACAAGTCTTTGAAAATCTACAGCTCCGGGCGATTACAGACGCCGAGATCGGGCAGTTCGACCGGGTCACAAACGGCGTGGACTGGGGCTGGTATCCTGACCCCTGGGCATGGAACCGGATGCACTATGACGCCGCCCGACGCACGCTCTACCTGTTTGACGAGCTGACCCGCAACCGTACCGGCAATGCAGACACTGCGGCGCTGGTTAAGGGCCGGGTCCCTGCCGGGGAGCTGCTGATCGCGGATAGTGCTGAGGAGAAATCCGTCAGCGATTACCGCAGCTACGGCCTGAACTGCCGGGCATCTGAGAAGGGACCGGGCAGCGTCGCCTACTCCATGAAGTGGCTGCAATCGCTGGCCGCTATCGTGATAGACCCGGGCAGGTGCCCAGATACCGCGCAAGAATTTTCTGAATACGAATACGAGCGCGATGGAAAGACGGGCGAGGTGCTGCAGGGCTATCCTGACGCAGCCAACCATCACATCGACGCTGTAAGATATGGCACAAACAAGATCTGGAAACGGAGGGGCCAGTGAGCAAACTGAAAAAGTGGCTGTATGAGCGGTTCCTTCCGGCATGGTGCAGAGATGATCTGATGCGTGCCAACGAACTGCTGAGTGAGAAGTGTAAAGCCCAGGCCAGAGAGATCGAGCGCCTGCAGGCATATATCGACGGGGTTCAGGCAGCGCAGCGCCGCCAGCCCCGGATCGTGATCAACTGTCGGGAGGTATCTAAGCCGTGAGTATTTTCTCCGCCCTGTTTGAGCAGGGAAAAGTTTATAACTTTGAGCAGGCTTTCGGCGTGAAGGACATCACCTCCACAGCGATGCAGGCGGCAATCAAGGACTGGGCTCAGCTGTATTATCAGACGGAGCCTACTCAGGATGAAGACCCGTGCCAGCGCATCCCGGTGTCGGTGGTGGCCAAGCTCACCAAGACCACCTTCTCCGAATACAAGGCCGTGCCGACAAAGCAGGGAGCTGAATACATCGACACCCTTTTGCGGGAACTGGACGCGGCCAAGGTTAAAGCTATGCAGCAGGCCCTCATCGGCGGGCAGTGCTTCTTGAAGCCGGTCTTTGGCCGGATGGGCGTATCGTTCGCCGTGGTGTCTCGCGGCAGCTATATTCCGCTGGGGCGCAACGAGCGCGATGAGATTACAGATATCGGCATGGCGGAGCGCACGGTGGAGGGCCGGATCTACTACACGCTGCTTGAACGGCGCCGTGTGGATACAAATGGCGATTTGACAATCGAAACCAAGCTGTACCGCTCCGAGACCGCACAGATCCTCGGGTATGAAACGAGCCTCGGCGCCTTGGAAAAATACGCGGACTTGGTGCCGGAGTTGGTTCTTCCAGGTATCGGCTCCATCGGCCTGATCCCGGTACGGGCTCCGCAGGAGAACACGGTGGATGGCAGTCCGGACGCCGTCAGTGTCTATGCGCCGGCGGCTGGCTTGATCCATAACATCAACCGGAACGAAGCGCAGCTTAACCGGGAGTTTGAGAATGGTCGGAGCCGCATTGTGGCGTCAGCGGATCTGCTGAGGACAGGCTCTGACGGCAAGAAACGGCTGACGGATGACCTCTTTGTGGGCCTTGATGATGACCCGGACGCCGTCGGCATGACGATCTTCTCACCGGCCTTGCGAGAGCAGTCCTTCTTGGCGAGAAAGACAGAGTACCTTCGCAATGTGGAGAGTTTGATCGGCCTGAAGCGCGGCCTGCTCTCCGAGGTGGAGGCCGCTGAACGTACCGCAACGGAGATCACCAGCAGCGCCGGAGACTATAACCTGACCATTATCGACTTCCAGCACATGTGGGAGACTGCGGCCAGAGAAGCGCTGCGCGTGTGCGGCGTCCTCGGGCGAATGTACAAGATCTACTCCGGCCCGGATATCGACCCTGCCAAGGATGTGGTCATCAGCTGGGGCAATGGGATTTTGTATGACGAGGATCAGACGTGGGCTGACTATAAGGACATGGTGGCTCGCGGCCTCCTGAAGCCGGAGATCGCTGTCGGCTGGTATTTCGATATGCCGATTGAAACCGAGGCAGATCTGAAGAAGGTTCGGGAGAAGTATATGCCTGAGATCCAAGCGATGGAAGGGGCGGGGGATGAGTAATGCTGACGCCGGAGCAGATCGAGGGTTTCCGCCTCGCTGCGGGGCGTCTGATCGACCCGATCAACACCTACCTTCTGAAGGATATTGCCCGCCGCATACAGGACGCGGGAAAGCTCACCAGCACCGCCGCCTATGAAGCCTGGCGTGCTGAATGGCTGGGGAAGGACCGCAAGGAACTGGAGCGAGACCTCGCCCAGCTGCTCGGCGTGACCCGAGGGGAAGCGAGGAAACTCCTACGCACGGCGGCTCGATATGGGTATGATACGACGCTCAGCAGGTATCCGGGGCATCTCATACCGTTTGACGCGAATCCGGCGATCCAGCAGATCGTGTCTGCCGCTGTCGCCCTGGCTGGTGATGAGCTGAAGAACATCACACAGACCAAAGCCCTCATGCTGATGGATCCATACGGCCAATATCAGACTTTACCGAAGGCGTATATGGCCTGCACAGACTACGCCTTTCAGCAGGTATTCACCGGCGCCGCCGATTACAACACCGCGATCCGGCGGGCCTGCTCCGGGATCGTAAAGCATGGCGTTTCTGTCGCATACGCTTCCGGGGTGCACACCGGGCTGGAAGCGGCGGTTCGGCGCAATATCATGGGTGGTCTCGGCCTAATGACGGAGCAGATCAGCCAGCAGAACCACGACGCCCTCGGCTGTAACGGCTGGGAGATCTCCGCACACGCCAACAGCGCCCCGGACCATGAACCGATACAGGGCCTGCAGTACAGCGACGCCGCCTATGAGGAACTCAATAACAGTCTGGTGCGCCGAATCGGCACGCTGAACTGCGGCCATGTTGCCAGCCCGATCATTCTTGGCGTGACCCGTCCGCAGTATACTGCCGCCGAATTGGAGCAGTTCCGGCAGGACAACGAAAAGGGCGTCACTTTCGAGGGCCGGCATTATACCGGCTATGAGGCTACACAGATGCAGCGCCGCATGGAGCGCACCATACGGGCGCAGAAACGCCGTGTGCTGCTGGCTGGGCCGGAGGACGCAGCGCCGCGAAAGAGCCGCCTGGTGCTCCTGCAGCAGGAATATCGCAGCTTTTCCGATGGCGTTGGTCTCCGCACAGAGGACGAGCGGCTGGAGGTGTCCGGCTTTGGCCCAAAGCAGATGAAGCAGCTGCCGTTGGAAAAACCGGCAAGCTCCACGGTGTTGACGCCGGAAGTGATTAAGCCGCCCGAGCCGCCTGAACTGCCTGATCCTCCCAAATCTCCTGCACCTCCGGAGTTGCCTAAGCCTGAACGGTTTACCGATATTACGGGCAACTGGTATCCGGATGCCAAGCCAAACAGCCACCGGGTGTTAGAGCTGCAGGAGTACACATTCAACGAAGTGATCTATAAAGTTGATGGCCACAATGTGGTTCTGGATCATGACGCGCATGAAAAAGAAATCGCCGAGCTTCTTGAGCGAGAAGTCGGCGGAGAACTATATCTGGTTCCCAGGGTCAATGAGCCTCAGGGCGTACCCACGCCAGATTTTCTGTTCCACGGCGCGCGATACGATCTCAAGACGCTGCGTGGCAATAGCAAGAACACGATTTACAATGCTGTCGCCAAGCAGGCTGACCAAGCGGATAATTTCATTCTCGATGTTACGGATTGCCCGTTGAGCGAAGAAGATATTTACAAACAGGCAGAGGCGCTCTTCCGCTCTACGCATACAAAATTCATTGATACCGTGGTTCTTGTCAGGAATATGAAGATCATTCGGGTTCTACAGAGAAATAAATAAAGCCGACCGCAGCCCAGCCGCCAAAGGCGGGTTTCGGGGGCCACGACCGACTTTATCTTTGCTTATTATATACCATATTTTCAGATAGAATACAAGAGCTTTTTGTTGATTGCAGGCCTGTGCCTGTGCTCATATTCGCCCTGGCCGGGCGTAATCAAGGCCGACCGCAGCGGAGGCGACCCGCGTACCGAAAGCGTAGCGGAGAGAGGAGAAAACAGTGAAGCGTGAATTTCTGGAAAATCTGAAGATCGGCGACCAGGCACTGAGCAAGGATCTGATCGACACGATCATGGCGGAGAATGGCCGTGATATCGAGTCCGCGAAGAAGCCTTTCGCCGACTACGAGGCGATCAAGGAGCAGCTGAAGACCGCTCAGGATGGCCTGAAGGCGTTCGAGGGCGTTGACGTGAAGGATCTGCAGGACAAGATCAAGACCCTCAATACCCAACTCTCCACCAAAGACAAGGAGTGGCAGGACAAACTGAACGGAATGGCGTTTGATGGAAAGATCAAAGAGGCCATCACCGCCGCCAAGGGCCGCAATGCCAAGGCTATTTCCGCACTGCTGGATGTCGAGAAGCTGAAGAAGTCTACCAATCAGGACGCGGATATCAAGGACGCTCTGGAGGCTCTGAAGAAGGATAACGCCTATCTGTTTGAGGATGACAGCACACCGCCTCCCTATGCGGGCGGTACGGGCCGGTCCACTCCTCCCAGTAAGTATGATGCTGAGACTGCCAAGATTATGGCAGCCGCCGGACTCGATCCAGAGAAGGATTGAGACACAATAACGAGAGGAGTTTTTCATAATGGCAAACGCTATTACTCTGGCTAAGACTTTTATCCCTATCCTGGATAAGATCTACAAGCGGGCTTCCCTGACCTCTGTACTGGATGGTAACCCCGAGCTGGTGCGCCAGGGCGCAAGCTACAACGAGATGATTATCCCCAAGATCTCCATGCAGGGCCTCGCCGATTACAGCCGCAACGGCGGTTATGTGAACGGTGATGTAACGCTCACCAATGAGACGGTCAGGTGCAATTTTGACCGTGGCCGCATGTTCCAGGTGGATACTATGGATAATCTGGAGACTGCCGGCATTGCCTTCGGCCAGCTCTCTGGTGAGTTCCTGCGGACGAAGGTTGGTCCGGAACTGGATGCCTTCCGCTTCGCCCAGTATGCCGGCGCTTCTGGTATCTCCAAAATCTCTGCCGGTGCGACTCTGGCAGACGGTGCGGCTGTCGTCACTGCCCTGCGCGCAGGCGTGAACAAGATGGACGAGGATGAGGTGGACCCCAACAACCGCTATCTGTTCATCACACCCACTCTGTACGGCATGATCCGCGACCTGGATACCACCAAGTCCAAGGAGGTTCTGGAAACCTTTGCGGGCATCATCAAGGTGCCTCAGAGCCGTTTCTATACCGCTATCGATCAGTATGACGGTACGACCTCCAGCGAAGAGGCCGGCGGCTATGTGAAGGACCCCACCAACGGCTGCGATATCAACTTCATGATCATCGAAAAGTCCGCTGTTATCCAGTTCGAGAAGCACGTGGCGCCCAAGATCATCACTCCTGAGCAGAACCAGAGCGCCGACGCCTATAAGTTCGGCTACCGCAATGTCGGCATTGCTGACGTATACGAGAACAAGGTGGCAGGCATCTACCTGCACCATAAGGCCAAGGCCTAAGGAGGAACGGGTATGCGTATTGTCGGCATGATCCTGCCGCCGGAGGAACCGGCTTATATCTGCCCACATTGCGGCAAGAACTACAAGAGCGAAGCGGCTCTTGCGAAGCACCTTCAGGACAAACACACTGAAGCTGAACAGCTTGAAGCCGAGCAGCCCGAGGCTGCTGACACAGAAGCGTAAGGAGGAGCGCCGCTATGGTCGATTATGAATTTTACAGTTCCGTCTATCATGGCGGCGCCATCCCTGATGACGATTGGGCGGAGCTGGAAGCCAGGGCGGCGGATCAACTCCGTCGCTACAAGCGGATCTATACTGTGACTGCTCCGGACGAGCAGGCAGAGGGTATGGCCGTCTGCGCTATGGCTGAGGCGCTACATAATGTGGATCTGATCGTCAGCGGCGATGCTGGAGCGGTGCAGTCTGCCTCCATTGGCTCCGTGTCTACGTCCTATGGCAGCGCGGCCGCAACTACGGTAGATGTGTCCGAGAAGGGGCAGGCAAAGGCGCTGTATAGAGCTGCTTGCCTGTATCTGGATATCTGCCGGGGGGTGGGCTGATGCGGGCGCTCAGACGCCGGAAATGCCCGGTCGATTACAGCCTCTGCAATCAGACGGTGACCGTCTACCACTGGGACGGCGCGGCCACCTATACCCGGACAGTTATTCACGGCGCCTTCCTGGATTTCAAGAAGACTGAGAACGTGGATAAGACCGGCAGCAGTGAGGTGAACAGCTTCCTGTTGGTCATCCCCGGAGCAGATGTCCCGGTAGCAGTGGGAGATAAGGTCCTTCTGGGAGAGGGACCGGAGGTCAACAGCCGCGAGGAATGGGCTGCGCTGATCCCTGTAAAGGTGCCCGGTCTGGTAGTCGTGCGGTATGTCGATCCGAAATATTGGAACGGCGCTGTAGTCCATACGGAAGCGGGTGGGTAATGTGGCGATTGTTGGCAGTGTGAAAGTGGATAGTCGCCCGGTGGAGGAGATCCTTCGTCGGAAGGGATTGACTGTGAACGGTGATGTGCAGCGTTTCCACACGGCAAATGTGCTTCGGCGGATCGTGCGGTATATGCCGTACCGGACTGGAGCCACCATCAAGCTGACGCAGGCACAGTCTCCTGTCAGCCGGCCGGAGATCAATACCTTCGTCCCTTACGCGCGATACCTGCATGAGGGCAAGGTAATGGTCAATGCCGAAACCGGACAAGGACCCGGCGTGGTCCCGGGGGTTGGCCCACGGTGGCGGCGTGGTGACCAGCTGAAGGCGACCGAGCAGGATCTGACGTATACCGTCACGAAGAACCCAGAAGCTGGCCCATTCTGGGGCAAACGCCTTCAGGAGAAAGAGGGGGACGCCATGCTGGCGGATCTCAAGAACTATGTTCAGGGGAGGGGTGACCCGGTATGAATGCTTTAGAAACCGTTCGGAAGTGGTTGGAAGCGTTCCCGCAGTCCGGCGTCCTCTCCGGTTTTCAGGTGGACTATACCGACAAGATCCCCGGTACCGGCGGCATTATGCCAGACGGTCTGGTGGAGGTCAGACGGAGCCGGGATATTGTCGGGGATACTACCATTACCAACCGGTACAATTTCGGCCTGTACTGCGTTTTGGAGAAAGCTCCTAACGATGATGTTGGGGCCGCGAAAAACGCTGACTGGATCGTAGACCTTCAGGAATGGGTGCAGGAGCAGTCGGCGACCGGCGCCGCTCCGGTTTTTGGGGATGACCCCCGTGCAGAGCGGATCACAGCGCAGAACGGCACGCTGCTTCAGGCGGACGGTGAAGGTACCGGCGTCTATGTAGTGCAGCTGTCTGTGCAGTTCATCAAAAAATTTAAGGGGGAAAACAAATGGCTGATATGACGTTTAACACGCCGGCTGGACAGGTTGTGGATCGGAAGCTCCTGATCCTGTATCTGAATACCGGGACCAATAGCGCTCCGGTCTGGAGCCCCATCGGCAAGCGCGTGGAGGAGAGCTCCATGGAGTACGATTACAGCGAGGAGAGCAAGACTGATATCTTCGGTGAGATCTACACCACCATGAAGAAGCCTGTGATCACGCAGAGCTTTGAGCCTTGTGAGCTGGACTCTGGTGACGCAGCCCAGGTGAAAATCTGGAACCAGTCCATCAAGGAACAGAATGTGGCGGCTATGGCCAACAACGACCTGTTGGTGGTCCATGCTTACGCTGGCACGGCGGATACCGCGGTATTCGCGGAGCGGTATGAATCCTGCATGGTCAAGCCTGCCTCTCTGGGCGGCAGCTCTAATGTGGGTATGCCTATCGATGTGACCTATGGCGGTACCCGCACCACCGGCACGGCGGCTATTGCTGACGGTGCGGTTACCTTCACCAAAGCGGCCTGAGAGTAGGAGGAGATGCCTGTGAATGCTTTGAATTTCCCTATCGGAGTAAAAACCTTCGACGTCAATGATGGCGCCGCACAGATCAGCTTTAACCCCACGGACGTTAATTTCGTGTCGGCTCTCTATGATCTGTTCGCGGAATGTGCCGAGCGGTATGAGACCGATAAGGACAAGAAGTTTGAGAACAATACCGCCTTCTTCGAGTATGTGCGGCAGCGTGACGCGGAAGTATCCGACGGCGTTGACAGGCTGTTTGGCGAAGGCGCCGCGGCCGCGGTCTTCCAGGGTCACAGCGCCCATGCTATGGCGGAGGGCCTGCCTTTGTGGACGAACTTCTTTCTGGCGGTCATTGACACAGTGCCGGAAGAAATGTCTAAGCAGATCCGGGCGTCCAAGCCGCGTGTGGAGAAGTACCTGAAGAAATATCACCGCTGAGAGGAGAAACGGATGGAATACACTTTGCCAAAAACCGTAATTGTGGGTGGGCGGGAGTATTCCATCCGTTCCGACTATCGGGCCATACTGGATATCTGTGAGGCTCTGACAGATCCGGAACTGAGCAGTGAGGAAAAATCGGCTGTAGTGCTTTACATCTTCTACCCGGAACTTGAGGATATGCCGGTGGAGGACTGGCAGGAAGCTGCAAAGCAGTGCGTCTGGTTTATTAACTGTGGAGAGGACAGGCGGGGCCAGCGGCCGACGCCGAAGCTGATGGACTGGGGGCAGGACTTTCGGTATATCGTGGCCCCCATCAACCGTGTGCTGGGCAAAGAAGTCCGTGAACTGGAATACCTGCACTGGTGGACGTTCATTTCCGCATACTACGAGATCGGCGATTGCTTCTTCGCGCAGATCGTCCGAATCCGCAATCTAAAGGCGAAGGGGAAGCCGCTGGATAAAACAGATCAGCAGCTATACAGAGAGAATCGGGAGTTGGTGGATCTGAAGACCAACTTCACCGCGGCGGAGGACGCCGTTATAAATGCCTGGCTGGGAAAGAAATGAGGTGACTTGATGCCCGGAGCAGACGGTTATATTACTTACAGCACAAAACTGGATAATAAGGAGCTTGAAAAAGACCTGACCCGCACAACGCGGGATATCGAAAAACTGGAGAAGCAGCTCCTGAAGAACGGCGATAAGCGGCTGCCGATTTCCCGGCGCGTCAGCGAGCTGGGTGGCCAACTGGATGAGGCAAAGGTAAAATTGGCAGCTCTGCAGGATGAAGCTCAGCGCGTAACAGCCGCAATGTCCGGTGCGAACGCCAATGACCCGGCCAGCGTCAAGGCTTATGCGGATGCCGCCGCTCGGCAGGCTGGTGTAACGCGGGAGCTTACCGCGCAACAGAAGCTGGTGGACGGTCTGCAGGTCAAGTTTGATCATGCTGCCGACCGTCTGGACGATGTTGATACAGCAGCGAAGCGCATCAATGGTGACCTGGCAACAGCTAAGGACCATGCGGGAAAGGTAGCTAAGGAGCTTTACAAGCCGGCCACTGCCGCCGACGCTGTTGCGAGCGCGGTGGAGCAGGCAGACCAGCGGATCAAGAAATTCTCCGACCGGGTCAAGGGCCTTGTCAAGCGGGTATTCATTTTTACGATGATCACAGCAGCGCTGCGGTCCATGAAGGACTGGATGGGCAAGGTAGTGCAGTCCAACAGTGAGGCTTCGGCTGCGGTTGCCCGTCTGAAGGGGGCACTGCTGACACTGGCGCAGCCTATTTTGTCGGTGCTGATCCCGGCTTTCACAGCATTGGTCAACATCCTCACCCGTATCGTGAGCGCGATTGCCGGCATGGTGTCCCTCCTGTTTGGAAAGACCATCGGGCAGGCGAAGGACGCGGCCAAGAATATGTATGACGAGGCGGAGGCCATCGAGGCCACAGGCGGCGCCGCAAAGAAAGCGTCGAAATCGTTGGCCAGCTTCGATGAGATCAATAAGCTGTCGAACAGTGCTTCGGGCGGCGGGGGAGGCTCCGCGGCCAAGCCGGATTTCTCTTTTGACACCTCCGGCATGGCGTCAGACTTTGAAAAGATCCTGAACTGGGTAAACCTGATCGGTGCTGCGCTGCTGGCGTGGAAGCTCTCCAAGGGCTTTAAGGACGGGCTGACAAAATTTGTCGGCCTATTGGTGGCCATCCGCGGTGGCATTGATCTGGCGAAGGGCGCGTGGGACGCATGGCAAAACGGGGTCAGCATGGATAACTTTCTCGAGATGCTGAAAGGCTCCGCAGAGCTAACGCTCGGTCTCTGGATCGCTTTCGGGAAGCTGGGCGCCGGGATCGGGATGGTTGTCAGCGGGCTATCCCTGTTCGCCACCGGCCTGCATGACGCGCTGAAGAACGGCTGGAACTTTGAAAATATGCTGTCTACTGTGGCCGGCCTGCTGATATCCGGCCTTGGGATCGCTGTTCTGACCGGCTCATGGATCCCCCTGCTGGTCGCCGCTATTGCCGGCCTGCTGCTGGTGTTCACGAATGCCTTCGGGCAGGGGCAGGTCATGCTGGACGGCATAAAGCTCCTGTTGGAGGGGTTCCTGGAGTTCTTCAAAGGTATCTTTACCGGCGACCTGACGCTTACGATAAACGGCATCCAGCTTCTGGTGCAGGGCCTACAGACTATCGTTGAGGCGGTGCTGACCGCTTTACAGACGGCGGTAGACACCTTCTTTACCTGGTTGGATGAGCAGACAAACGGACGGCTGTCCGGACTGCTCGAGTGGATCAGGACGACACTGAATAGCTGGATTGAGACCTTGAAGCTGACCCTTAAAAATCTGGTCAGCAGCATCGGTCAGATCCTGACGGGCATCGTGACCTTCGTCTCCGGCGTGTTTACCGGAAAATGGCGGCAGGCGTGGGAAGGTGTCAAGGATATCTTCCGCGGTATCTGGAATACCATCGTGGATCTGTTGGAAGGCGGCATTAACTTTATCATTGACGGCATCAACGCTTTTATCCGCGGTGTGAATAAGGCGTTCGCCCTGATCGGTGCACTCACCGGACGCAGCGTGTCCATTGACACTCTGCCTCGTGTAGAACTGCCGCGATTGGCTGCCGGCGCGGTCATTCCCCCCAACAAGGAATTTCTGGCGGTGCTGGGTGATCAGAAGCAGGGCACGAACATTGAAACGCCTCTGGACACCATGGTTCAGGCCTTCCGGCAGGCACTCTCTGAAGGCGGGTACAGCGGCCAGAGTACGGCTTACCTTGTCATTGACGAGGACATTCTGGGCAAGGTCGTATATCGGCTGAACAAGTCCGAGTCGAACCGTGTCGGCGTCAGTCTGGAGGATTACTGATATGAGCTATATCAAACTGAACGGCAGGGAGTTTGACGCAGACGTCGCGATTTCTGCTTATAGCCGGAATTTCAACGTGCTGGACGGTGATAATGCCGGCCGCGTTATGACCGGCCGCATGATCCGGGATATTATCGGTACCTACGTCGGCCACAAGATCAAAGTCTTCCGGCGGGGCGGTAACTATGCCGGATTGGACGAGTTTTGGGCTTATCTGGTGGAGCACTCCGTAGATGACAGCGTTATGCTGGAAGCTGCGGACGGCCAGACCACCATCTCCTACGAGGCATATTACACTTCCGGCACACAGGACATCGAATCTGTCTCCAACGGGGTCAATTACTGGGGAGAAATTGAGATCAATTTCATTCCGATGGAAGCGCAGGTGGTTCCCAAATGAGCAAGACCACACTGCTGTATAAGGATATTGCGCCCGGCGCCGCACTGGACGCCACGGTGACCGCGCCAACAGCGCAGGACAGATCCGCGCTTGCTCAACTGCCCAGCGGCACCGTGGAGGAGCCGGCTGCCACGGGGGAACTGAACCAGTGGGGGATGGATGGGGCCTTTGTCCTGGCGTCGGAGATCTCCCCGGCGTTCTGGTCGGAGGCCATGAGCGGCGCTGACGGCAGTTTCGCCGCCGGCTCTGAGCCGCAGATCACCATTACCTTCAGCAAGCAGTATTCCTCTGTCGGCATTTCTTTTCGCTTTGATTCCGCGACCGGAGGATACTGCTCGGAACTCAACATCAAGTGGTACCAAGGGAGTACCCTGAAGGCGGATCAGGACTTCACGCCTGACGCTGTGGAGTATTTTTGCCAGAAGCGGGTGGAGAGCTATAACAAGCTCATCCTGACCTTCAAAAAGACAAACCTGCCTTACCGCTACGCCAAGATCGATCATGTGATCTTCGGCGTCCACCGATCCTTCGGTATGTCGGAGCTGCGGAAGGCATCGGCGGTCAATGAGATCGATCTGAGCAACACCAAGCTCCCCAGCTCTAAGTTGAGTTGGACGCTGGATAGCCAAGACGATATTGAGTACATGTTCCAGCTGAAGCAGCCGGTCGAGGTCAGAAATAATGACACACTGGTCGGCGTGTACTACATCGATTCCTATAAGCGTACCTCCAGTCGGGTATATCCGATCGAGTGCTGCGACGCCATCGGCGTGCTGAACGATATGCCCTTTGCCGGCGGCGTATACAGCGGCAAAAGCGCGAAGGCGCTGATCGCGGAACTGGCGGCGCCCTTTGAGGTGGAATTTGATGCCGATGTCACGGACATGAACGTGACTGGCATCCTGAAGGCTGGCTCCCGCCGAGCGGCGATCCAGCAGCTCCTATTCGTTTGGGGCTACTGCGTATCCACGGACGGCCGGGCAGAGCTGCGGGTGTTTTCGCCTGGGACGGATGAAGTAACGGTACCGCTGGAGCGTACCTTCCTCGGTGCCTCAGTCAGTACGGCGGCCATTGTGACAGAGGTGCAGGTTACGGCCCACACCTTCGCAGTGGCGGAGAATGGCAGCGTTGAGGTGAATGGTGTCAAATATGCCGACACCAAGGCCGTGTACTCTGTGAAGAACCCGAACGTGACCGCCACGGACAAGCAGAAGGTAGTGAAAATCACAGACGCGACCTTGGTCTCTCCGGCTGTGGCTCAGACGGTGGCGCAGCGGCTCTATGATTACCACCAGCGGCGGAATACCGGCAAGGCGAAGGTCGTCTTTGCGGGTGAGCATCTGGGCGACCGGGTATCTCTGCCGGATAACTGCGGCGGAAGAACCGTCGGCAATCTGGAAAAGATGGAGATCAAGCTGTCAAATACAGTCGTGTATACCGCCGGGGTGAAAGGAGTTTGAAATATGTCTATTTTAGAATCTCTGATCACCAACCGGACAGCTGCGGATGTGGCCCGGTGGAGGGCTCTGCGGGATAAAGGCTTTGATGCCATGTCCGCAGACGAAAAAGCGGAATGGCTGGCGGGTATGCGTGGGGCCTTCAATGCCGCTGACCGCAATCGCATTACAAAGGCGATGGTTTACCTGAAGGGGCTGTATGAACAGTACGGCCGCCAGGTCACCTATACGCCTGTCAACATCACCCACAAGGACGGAACCACAGATACCACCTGGCGGATGGATGACATCCCCACAGACGAGCAGTTGACCTTGATCGTCAAGAACCTGTTGGCGTTCTGGAAAGGCGTAGAGAGCGCTTCCGGGGAGGTTGTGGAGGTCTGGGCAGGGACGCGGTTTGGTTATGTGGAGTTGGCAGCAAGCGTTCGTACGGGTGACTACACGACCCTGACGGTGGCCCACGGTATCCGTGAGATCATCGTCACCGCTCAGAGCGATCAGCTGGGCAGCATCACAGTCACCGGCACCGGCTGGACGGTGGTGCCGTCAGACGCAGCAATTACGGCACGGTATACGGTGCCACAGGGGGCCTATCAGGATCTGCAGGATGCCTTGGACGCGCTGGTGTTCCTCTGCTCTGCCGCAGATTACGCCGATGTTTCCGTGTCCGTCTCCGCGGTTATGCGGAGTGGGGCCACAGCGCGGATCGGTTCCGGTACGATCCATTGGTCCGCGATCATCAACTGGGACGCGTTTGAGGCGTATGCCTACACCTGGCAGGCGGTTGAGGACGCGCGGATGACCTGGTCGGATCTGGAGAGCCTACCGATTCCAACGGGGGGTGATGCCGGATGAAGGATGACGCCTATTCGCTGGAATTGCTGCCGGCAACCCTGAAGCGGCTTACCTTCACTGCCGCCAACGCCATTGAGGAAAACCTTCAATATTTGATCCTGCTGTTTCCGTATTTCAGCGGGAAGATCCGCGCGAGTCCTATCGGCAGCTACGGGTATCTGGAGTTGACGGAGACCGGCTGCGCCGGGGACGGGTTCGACATCGAATCCGCGATCCGGATCAACAAGATCAAGATCACGGTCTCCGGCGCGGATCTGAGTGCCTTGACCTTCCAAGGGGCAGGCTGGTCCACGGAAAGCAGCGCCCCCGGGTCTTTGGCACTGGCCTATACCTCAAATGAGTTCATGCCGCCGGTTAAGATCCAGGAAATTTTGAACGGGCTGCGGTTTGCGGCGTCAGCGGATCTGGATTCCGAGATCGTGCTGCAGGTCAGCAACACCGAGGAGGGTGATTTCGCGCCGGTGGGGCCGGTGCGGATGGCGTTCCGCGGGGGGGCAACGTGGGCGCTCGTCGAGGGAAAGGCGCTGACGTGGGGCGATGTAGAGGCGGCGGCCATGGACTGGAACGCCTTTGAAAATATGAAGAAATAAGGGGGAATTTTATGAGCAAGAGATTTTTTCGACGGGCCCGGCTTGCCCAGGGCAAAGAAACGGAGGTGTCCCATGGAGAATAACTCCGCACTGCACATCAAAACGGTAATCACCGGCGTCATTGCAACGCTCACCGCTCTGTGGGGCTGGTTCGGCTGGCTGGTGATTGTGTGGGTGTGCCTGATGTTGGCAGATTGGTTGGTTGGATCCGCCGTGGCCAGCAAGGAGGGGCGCTGGTCCAGCGCAAAGCTCCGGGAGGGAGCTTGGCATAAGGGCGGCATGATCGTCATCGTGTGCGTTGCGCTGGTGGCGGACTGGCTTATCAGCGCCATGATGGCAAATCTGCCTGGCGTCACATTGCCCTTTGATTATACGGTACTGATCGGGCCACTTGTGATTGTTTGGTACATTATTGGCGAATTGGGCAGTCTGGCGGAACACGCAGTTAATATGGGAGCCAAAGTCCCTGCGTGGCTGCCGAAGATCCTCGCCGCCGGCAAGTCTGCTGTGGATGCAGCGGGAGATAAAATTGCGGGGGACGACCCCAAAGATGACAACAGTTGATAACGGTTTATAACATAACCGTAAAATTTGAAAGGAGAAACACATCATGGAAAAGAAGTATGCGGACATCATCAACGAGGGCAAGAAGAACGGCGAGAGCATCGAGGTTATCAACACCAAGCTGAAGGAGGCGGGCGCCAACTTCCACCTGAACCCCGACGGCGGTACGGCGGGCTGGACTGAAGCCGAGATGGCCGAGGGCTTTATTCCTGCTGAGGAGGAGCCCAAGGACGCCCAGCGCACCGTGGATATGCGCCGCCGTCCCGAGCTTGCCGGCACCAAGCAGATCCAGTGGATCCCCGGCGGCAAGTTCGAGGTTACCTATGACGAGGACGGTTATGCCAAAAGCGCGGTGAGAGTCAATGACTGACATTTTTGACTGCGAGCGGGCACAGGTCTACCACAACACGGCAAAGCTGTCCCCGGCGCAGATCAAGGCCAAAACCGGCTGCACCCACATCATCAACGGCTACCTGTTCAACGGGCGCTTCGTTCCGGTTGGCTGGTGCGTGATCGACGGCAAGGTCATCAGCCGGGACAAATACCAGGACTGGGGCGTGTCTATCGGCTCCGACGGCACGCCGAAAATGCTGACGGACCGGGGAGGATCTTTCCTCTCCGGCGTCCCTCTCCTGAAGGCGGGGGCCAAACTACACCGGGATCTCACGCCGGACGTGGCCCGGTCCGCTGCCCGGACGGCGGTAGGCTGGCTGGCCAACGGTAAGGTGTGCCTGTGGTGCGACAAGGCCAGCCTGACCCGTGAGCAGCTCCAGAACAAGCTGCTGGGGCTGGGCGTGGTGGACGCCCTCATGCTGGACGGCGGCGGCTCCACCCAGGGCATATTCCCTGGCGGGAAGGTGGTCAGCACCCGGAAGGTGCCTACCATGCTGCTGTTCTGGGAGCGGAAGGCGGCTACCACAAACCCTACCCCGGCCCCAGTCAATCCGGAGGAACCGGCGCTGGCATGGGGCAAGGCCAAGGGGCTGGTGACGGGCAGCAATGCGGCGGAAACGCTGACCCGGGCGGAGCTGGTTCGGGTGCTGTACAAGCTGAAAGGAGAATAGGCATGGATGTTAAGGTCTACTCTCTGGCCGCTGATGGGGACAAGTACCTGACTCCTCATTTCCAAGTGAAAGAGTTTCGCTGCCGTGATGGCAGTGACGTGGTTCTGATCCATGAGCAGCTTCCCTGGGATCTGGAGTCCATCCGGTATCAGGCCAGCCAAGAGCACGGCAAGGGGAAGGAGATTCCCCTCATTATCAACAGCGGCTACCGCACGGTGGCCTACAACAGCACGTTGAAAAACGCCAGCAAGCACAGTCAGCACCTTTACGGATACGCTGCGGATATCCACATGCCGGGAGTCTCTATCAAGGACCTGAAGCGATATGCCCGGAACGTGTCCCCTAACCATGGAGGCGTTGGGGTATATGGCAGCTTCCTTCACTTCGATAAGCGAGAGGTAAAGGCCGACTGGACCGGCTGAGAGAAACCGCCCTGCAGCACAGTGCTGTGGGGCGGTTATTTTAGCTGTGTGGACATAGATAAGACGTGCGTACTTGAAAGCTAAAATCGGAAGTGTGTACTTTAGTGTGTACTCGAAAAAAAGGAAAAGTGCTGTAATCGCTGAGATTACAGCACTTTTTACTGGTCCGAGTGGCGGGAGTCGAACCCACGGCCTCATGGACCCGAACCATGCGCGCTACCAACTGCGCTACACCCGGATACAGCTTTACCATTATACGGTATCCGGTTCGGGATGTCAAGGCATATTGCGGAAAATCCCCGCATAGAGTTGAAAGAATTCAACGATGGGGGGCAGGAAGGATGACGGCAAGGCGGTCAGGGCGGCGGACAGCCGCATCGGTTGGCAGAAAAAGAACGGTGGCGCGTCAGGTGGGACGCCGTCAGTCCGGAAAAACGGACGCCCTGTCGGCGGCGGAGCGTTTGCGGCTCATCCGTCTGGTGACCTGCGGCGGCATTTTCGTGCTGCTGGTGGCGGCGAAGCTGCTGCTGCCGGGAAGGATGGCGGGCGTCAGCCAAAAGCTGTCGGAAGCCATGACCCGGAGCGTCGATGTGCAGGCGGTATTTTCCGCTGTGGGCGGGCTGTTTACCAAGGATGGGACCCCGGCGGAGGCGGCGGACGAGGTGTACCGGGCCGTGTTCCATCCGGAGGGCGCGGAGACCCGGCAGACCGCCGCCCGGACAGCGGACGGCGCGGCACTGACGGAGCTGCGGAACTGGCGGGATGCAGAGCCGTTGAACACGATCCCGCCTGCGGGAGAGGACCCGGCTCCGGAGGAGCTGGAGACGATGGACCTTGTGCTCTATTCCGACGAGGATTTGCCGGAAAACGTCAGTATGCGGCAGGCGATTTTGGGTTTCGACCACGAGACGCCGGTGAAGGGCGTGCTGTCCTCCAATTTCGGCTACCGGGATCACCCCTTGGAGGGGACGGAGCGGTTTCACTACGGTGTGGATCTGGCAGCGGATACCGGTACGGCCATCGCCTGCTTTGCCGATGGCACCGTTACGGCAGTAGGGGAGAGCAGCAGCTACGGAAAATACTGCACCGTCACCCACGCTAACGGCTGCGCCACCCTGTACGCCCACTGCGGACGGATCTCCGTGTCCTCCGGCGCGGCGGTAAAAAAGGGAGAGAAGCTGGGGGAGGTAGGAGAGACCGGCATGGCCACCGGGCCGCATCTGCATTTCGAACTGCAAAAGGACGGGGTCTACCTGAACCCGATCTATTATGTGGAAACCGCCTGAGTGTACCGTCTCCGGCGGCTTTTTTCTGCTGGTGGGATGGTTCGCCCTCTGCTGCGGTTGGCAGATGGCGCTGACGGTGCTGGGGGCGGCAGCGTGGCACGAGTTCGGGCATCTGCTGGCTTTAAGGCTCTGCGGCGGGGAGGCTCGGCGGCTGCGGGTCGGCATGTTGGGAGCGGTGATCGAGGTCCGGGGGGCCATGGGCTACGGGCAGGAGTTGGTATCGGCTCTGGCGGGGCCGTTGGCGAATTTGCTGGCGGCTGCGATCCTCGGCAGGATGAGGTGTACTACGGCGGCGGGGGCCAACGGGGTGCTGTGCGCCTTCAATCTGCTGCCTGTCCGCCCGCTGGACGGCGGACGGGCGCTGTATCTCCTGCTGGCGTGGCTGGCCGGTCCCGGAACGGCGGAATGGGGCTGCCGGTGGGTGGGCATTTCCACGGCGCTGGCAGCGGCGTCCGGGACGGCGTGGCTGGTGTGGCGCACGGGGGGAAGCCTCTGGCTGCTCCCTGCCGTAGTGGGATTGCTGATGGCCGGAGTGGGCTGGCGGAATGACCGGTAAGGAGGAGCTATCTGTCACATTTTGCGGTTTAGCTTGAAAATTTACAGATTCTTAACTATAATAAAGACACCATACCGTCAGCGGACACGTTTACCCCGGAGCTGACGGTGAGAAAGCACGAGGAATGGCTATGCGACCAGACGGAACGAGAGTACGGGATCTGACTGCCATCATGCAGGCGCTTCCCTATGTCATGCCAAAGCGGTATGACGCCCAGAACTGGGCGGAGGAATATCTGGATGAGGACGCGATCCGGGACTATATCCGGGCAAAACGGCGGGAGGGACGCACCGTGACCCACATGAGTCTGCTGGTGTCCGCCTATTACCGCGCGGTGCTGAAAAATCCAAAGATCAACTATTTCGTGATGAACCGGCGGATCTACAAACGAAACCACTTCTGCTTCAGCTTTGTGATTCTGAAGACCCGGGCGGACGGCACCCCGGACGAGACCTCTCTGAAGGTGTATCTGGAACCGGAGGACACGGTGTTCACCGTGACGGAGAAGATCCGCTCTACCATCGAGAAGAACCAGAACATTCAGCACAATAACGATACAGACCGGTTTGCGAAATTCGCCTTCGGTGTACCGGGTCTGGCCCGGGCAGTTTTTGGTCTGGCGGGCTTTCTGGACCGGCATGATCTGCTGCCCCGGTCCATTATTGAGTTGAGCCCCTTCCATACCAGCCTGTTTGTGACGAATCTGGCCTCCATCAACACGCCCTGCATTTTCCACCACTGCTACGAGTTCGGCACCACCAGCGTGTTCGTCTGCATGGGGCGGCCCGTCCCCGACCCGCTGGCACCGGAGGGCGTCCGGAAGAAGATCATGCCTATGAGCGTTGTCATGGACGAGCGGATCGCCACCGGCATTGAGTATTCCCGCTTTTTCGCGGAGTTGTTCCGAAATCTCAAGCACCCGGAAAGTCTGGAAGAGCCCTTCAACAGTGTGTTGATAGAAAAAGCGGCGGTAAAGTGAGGGAGCACATACAGTGAACAAAAGAACGAAAACCGCTCTGCGGCGGTGGTGCCTTTACGGGTGGACGTTTGCAAAATGGACCATGGCTGCGTCCGCCATCGGCGTGGTCTGTGGATTGATCGGGACCATGTTCCACTTCGGCGTCCATGAGGTAACGGCTTTCCGGGGGACGCACCCCTGGGTGCTGTATCTCCTGCCGTTGGCGGGCTTTGTGATCGTGAGCTTTTACAAGCTGACGGAGACGGACGGCTTGGGAACCGACGATATCATCGACGCGGTCCATGCGGGAAAGCGGCTGCCTATTTTGCTGCTGCCGGCTATCTTTTTCGGTACGGTCCTGACCCACCTGTGCGGCGGCAGTGCGGGACGGGAGGGCGCAGCCCTTCAGATGGGCGGCACCATCGGTCAGTGTATGGGCCGCACCTTCCGGCTGGATGACCGGGATCTCCGGGTGGCTACGCTGGCGGGTATGGCGGCATTTTTCTCCGCCCTGTTCGGAACGCCGCTGGCGGCCACGGTGTTTGCCATCATGGTCATCAGCATCGGCGTGCTCTACCATGTGGCGCTGTATCCCAGCCTGCTGGCGGCGCTGGTGGCCTATGGCGTGTCCGTCCGTCTGGGGGTGGAGCCTACCCGCTTCACCGTGGCGGTGCCGGATCAGTCGGTAGGGATGTTCGTCCGGGTGGCGGCGCTGGGTGTGCTGTGCGCGCTGGTGTCCATCCTGTTCTGCAAACTGATGCACGGCGCGGGACACCTGATGAAGCGGATCAAAAACCCGTGGCTGCGGGTGATCTGCGGCGGCTTCGCCGTCATCGCCCTGACGTGGATATTCGGCACGGACTATAACGGCGCGGGCATGGACATTGTGACCCGGGCCATTGAGCAGGAGACCGTGGCGGTGCCCTGGGCCTTCCTGCTGAAGCTGGTTTTCACGGCGGTCACGCTGGCGGCGGGCTTCAAGGGCGGCGAGGTGGTACCCTCCTTCTTCGTGGGTGCGACCTTCGGCTGCGCGGTGTCCCCGCTGCTGGGTCTGCCGGTGGGCTTCGGCGCCGCGGTAGGTCTGGCCGCTGTTTTCTGCGGCGTGACCAACTGCCCGGTGGCATCCACGCTGCTGGCGGTGGAGCTGTTCGGCGCGGAGGGAATGCTGTATTTTGCCTTGGCCTGCTGCCTGAGCTATATGCTCTCCGGGTATCAGGGGCTGTATTCCAGCCAGACCATCCTCTATTCCAAGCTGAAGGCCCAGTTCATCAACGTCCATACCAACGCCTACCACGCCGGCGAGAAAACCGAATAAAACAAGTACCTCCCACGGTTTCCCCATAAATGAAGGGACACCGTGGGAGGTTTTTTGCATGATGGAAGAACAACGGCCCGCCCGCAAATGCGGACTGAAACGGCCCCGTTCCTCATAGGATAGAGGAAGGGGGTGGTGGAATGACAAAGGAGGACTTTGATCCGCTGGCTTTTACCACAGCGGTGAACACCCTTGCCGTTGCCATCGCCCAGAATCTGAGCGAGGATGAGCTGGCGCTGCTGACGGCGGTGCTGGTGCAGCTTACCGGCACATTGACCACCATCACCGTCCAGCAGACCTTGTATGGAAAGCAGAAGGATGGCCAGACCTCGTAAGGTCTGGCCATCCTTGTGTTGCATAGTGTGTGATATAAAACTGCTTTACAGGCAAAGTTTATTTCCCAAGCAGGCGGCGGGCCGTGTCCACATTGACCTGTTCGATCTGCCGCAGCTTCTGCACGGCAGCAGCCTGTTCCTCCGGGGAGATAGGGGAGCTGACCATGCGGTCGATCATGGCCTTGAGGGCATCCGCCGTCAGAGCGTCCAGATCCAGGAAGTTCTCCTGACCGATATACCGCAGGAAAGCGGAGACCTTGGGGTCATACACCACGCCCGCCAGAGGGATGCCCTGTCCGGCGGCGAAGATCAGCGCGTGGAGCCGCATGGACACCACCGCCTGCATCCGGGAAAGCGCGCCGATGATGGTCCCGGCGCTGCCAGCATCATCCAGAAAATAGTGGGGGATGTCCAGTCCTGCCGCCGCCAGCCGACCGGCAACCGGGTCCAGATGCTTTTCCACGGCGGCGAACACCGGCGTCAGACCGTAGGTCTCATAGGCGTATTTCGCCGCCTGCGCAAACAGGGGGGCCTTGTCCTCAAAGCCCTTCCAATTCCGCAGAGCGAAGCACAGGTACTTCCCGTGGGTCGGGATGCCCGCCCGCAGCAGAACGCTGTCGATCTCGTCCTCGCTGGCGGCGGGAAGGGTCAGGGCCGGGTCCGCCGTCAGGAGGATCTCCGGTTTCGTCACGCCCATGGACTGCAATTCCTTCAGGGAGTCCGGCTCCCGGAGGGTGATGACGTCCACGCTGGCGTTCAGCACGCTGGCCGCCAGCTTCCGGTGCTGTTCCCGGAGAACAGGACCGATGCCGCAGCCGTACATCTGTACCTTGCAGCCGGCTTTGTGAGCAGCCTGAATGTTATGGAGATAGAACCACAGGGATCGGCGGGAGGTGACGTCCTGAATGAGGCTGCCGCCGCCGTTGATATACAGCCCCGCGTGTCGCATGGCCTTTTTCCAGGTGCCCACGTCCATCCGACCCGCCGTCCGCACCCGGTAGGTCAGGCGGGTGGCCTTGGGGTCCTTGGTGAGAACGGTAATAGGCATGTCCGGATCAATGGAGCGCATCTCCTGCAAAATGGCCTCCAAAATGGCGTCGTCGCCGGCGTTGCCCCGGCCGTAAGCACCGCAGATCACCACGCCGTCCCGGTCCCGCTTGGGACGGTTGTGGCGGCGGATGATCTCATCATAAATATGGAGCTGGGTGTCCACGGTGCTTTGGATGGAGAACTTGGCAGATGCTTTTTCATAGAGCTTCTCGCCCATCTCCCGACGCAGAGCGTCCCCGTTGCCCAGCGCAGCCAGATATCGACCTAACGTCTGCCAGTCGCCGGGGGTAAAGAGGTATCCGTTTACATCCTGATCGATGAGATAGGGGATGCCGCCCACGGCGGTGGCCACCGTGGCCAGATGGAACCGGGCACCCTCCGTCAGGGCGTAGGGGAAGGTCTCGGAGAGGGAGGTCAGGGCGTTGACATCCAGCGCGGAATAGAACCGATCCATACCGCCGCTGATCCAGCCGGCGAAGGTGACCTCCTTTTCCACGCCCAGCTCCTTTGCCAGATCCTCCAGCTTCTGCCGCTCCTCGCCGTCCCCGGCGATGACCAGCCGCAGCCGGGGGCAGGACTTGTGTCCCTCCGCAAAGCCCCGGATCAGGGTGGACATATCCTTGACGGGGTTCAGCCGGGCGGCGATGCCCACCACCACGCTGTTTTCCTCCACGTCGGCCCCCAGTCCCCGGAGATAGGCCAGCCGGTCCCCCTGAGACGGCGCAGGGGTGAAGTCGATGCCGTTGTAGATGGCGTAGAACCGGTCGGGGGGGAAGCCCCGATCGATGAGCAGGTCCACCATGGCGTCGGACACACCGATGCGGTAGTCCAGATGCCGGAGGGCCCATGCGTTGATGGCCCCGAAGGTGAGCCGGGCGAAGGGGCGGCCCATGTAGTCCAACTTGTAGTCACTGTGGACGGTGGACACCACAGGCAGGCCTGTGGGGCCCCGCAGCAGGGCACCGATCATGTTGGCCCGACTGCCGTGACAGTGGATCAGCTGATACCCTCCCTGCCGGATGTAGGCCGCCAGCTCCCGCCGCAGATGGGGAATGTTGTTCCCGCCGCAGATCATGGTGGGGATCCCCATGGCCCGGGCCTCCTCGGCAAAGGGGCCGTCCCGGAAGCAGACCAGCTGGGCGGTGATGGTTTTGTTCAGATTTTGCAGCAGACTCAGCACATGGGTCTTGGCCCCGCCGGAGTCGCCGCCGCTGATGAGATGAATGACGTTCATGA
>OLGB01000348.1_pt1 | contig 68629 bp, 57 predicted proteins | sample 1605691 | NCBI WGS metagenome assembly OLGB01 (sample SAMEA3888925, study PRJEB22519) | human gut metagenome | biome: human gut; feature: human-associated habitat; material: faeces | place: Denmark | collected 2010
AACAAATGGATCGGGATTATCGGGATGTCTGTAGCAGTATTTGCATTGGTTATGAATGGTTCTTCCTTGATTGAAAAGGTTTTATCCTTATGGTCCTTTGTATTATACGGTGTATACATTCTGTTCCTGATTCTGGTATTCGCAAATTTCAGCGGACAGATTGGTCACAATATTGCATCCGTTCCTGTCACGGGGAATTGGGCAATCGGTGGCTTCCAGTATTCCTTCTACAATCTTGCGATTATCATTGCGGTTTTGTATACCATTAAACATAGTGATACACCAAAGGATGCAGCGATTGCCGGTGTTCTTTCCGGCTTTATTGGTATTTTGCCCGGGATCATTCTCTTTATCGCAATGTGTGGATTCTATCCTACGATTATCGAGCAGGAGCTGCCGGTTGACTATATTCTGACACAGATGAATATGCCTTGGCTGCGTTATATTTTCCAGATTGTACTGTTTGGTACGCTGATTGAAACAGGCTCCGGTCTGATTTATTCCATCACTGACCGTATCGCGGAGGCGTTTAAAAACAAAGGGCAGGAGGTGCCGAAATGGTCCACACCTGTGGTAGCAGTTATTTTGCTGGTAGGCACAACAGCAATTTCTTCCTTTGGTCTGACGGGGCTGATTGCGAAGGGATACGGTACATTGGCTTGGGTAATGTTCATTGTATATGTAATTCCCATTCTGACATTGGGTATTTACAAAATTTCAAAAGCTAAAAAAAATTAACGTGAAATGCTGAAAAGCGGTTGACAAATTTTTTTGGAGTTATATAATTAGTTCATGTTGTTTCTGTAAAAAAACATGAACAAAAAACAAAAGACCGGTATACCCTCCTACACCAGTCTTTTTGCTATCTATTTTCCTGTTCTACATATTTTTCTTGTTCCACACTGTGGGCAAGTCACCTCGACTTTTCCCTTATGTCTTGGTACACGAACAATCTTGCTACAACTCTTACATCGAAATACCCGATACTCTTTGCGATATTTCCAACGTAGCTTCCATAAATGTGTGAAATCTGTATAAGCTTTATTTTCCTGCTGCCTATCCCATATTTTACGCGAAAACACACGATACAACATATAAATTAGCACGAGTAGTTCTAAAAGATAAAATACACCTGCACCTGTTATAACATTTAGCAAAAATAAAGCAAAATATCCAACAAATAATGCTCGGTTTAATTCATCAAAACCATTTCTTCCTCTCATAAAATCCTGCAATTTCCATCTCAAATTACGCATCCTACCGCCTGTCCTTTCCAAAACAACCTAACATTACTAACAGTTCAGCCTGACAAAAATAACACTTCAAATTCCATATATCTGCTCTGCTGACAACGCAATGGTAACTAAAACGATTCCCACATCACTTTCTGTCAGTCATACTATGGTTGTTATTACTTGCCACAATAGTAGCACAGGAAATTTTTGAACTCAAGAGAGTTTTCAATAATTTTATACTTTTTTAATACATTACTTCACACTATTACACTTTTTTTATCTTTTCTATTGCCTTATGCTGCCATTTCATTCGAATCCTCTTCTTCTACCTCTTCTAAAAGAACGGACTCCCATTTTGCAAACATCTTTCCAAAGGTTCTTGCCATATATCCAACTAATAAAGCTGCAATAATGGTTCCTTCACGCACACCATATAAAGAATGTACAAATACGAGAGATAATACTGCTGCAATGACGGACATAGAAACATCAAATCCAATCTTTGTTACGCCAAACTCGAAGTTCCATGTATCGGATACTGCACGTACAAAAGACTCTCCTGGAAGCATTGCTACATTTGCCAATACCTCCAAATATACACCAAATCCAAGAATCAAGCATCCAACAAACAGAACAAGTAACTTAGTTCCATAAAACTGTGGATTTACCTGTTGCAATAAATCCATTGTAAAATCAATAAAATATCCAAACACAACAGAAATCGGTATCTGCAATACATGTTCTAACTTAAAATTCTTTCGTAAAATAATAAGCTGCAATCCGATTAATAAAAGACTAAATAAAATAGTAAAATTTCCAAGGGTCATTGGAAAATTTAAACTTAATACATAGGGAATGGATGAAATCGGCGAAGTACCCAGGTTTGCTTTTGTTACAAAGCTTACTCCTAAAGAATTTACGAATAATCCCACCAAAAAAATCACATAACGCTTCAACTTGTCCATTTCTTAATTACCTCCTGATTTCAAGTCTTACACAGACATCCTACTAAAACATGAGAATGCCCTGTGTAACATTACAAACATACAGCCTTATGCAATCAACCATTTCTATATCTGCTCATTAATTTGTGCAAATACCTTTAAAAAGATTTCCTTTTCCTCTTCCGAAATACCAACAAACGCCTCCTCTTCGATCTGAGAAAAACTCTTACTCACACATTCTGCCAATTCTCTTCCATAGGGAGTCAAAAAAATATACAAAGAACGTCTATTATCCTGTCTCGTTCTTCGCTCTACCATTTTTTTCTCTTCCATGCGATTTAAAAGAACTGTAAGCGACCCTGGTTCAATGTAACATGCCTTTGCAATGTCCTTTTGACTGGCTCCCTCATGTTCTCTTAAATAATCCAGTACCTTTGGTTGTCCAATGGTTAATTCCGTACCTTTTAGTTTTGTCAATAAACTCTTATGTACCTTTGACTGATTCGCCATCAATAGATAATGAAAACTCGATTGCATAATGTTTCTCCTTTAATTGTTTGAATTATAACTGTTTTAATTCAAATTATATAGTATGCTCTTTTTTCTAATTTGTCAAGAGGTTGTACTTATATGTTGCTTTCTTTCATCGGGATAAACTGCCCCCTATACAGAAAATTTAACAGCAATTCTACTTTGCCATTATAGTACACCAATTCCTTCCAGCAAAATTTTAAATCCGATTAGCATTAAAATAATACCACCCAAAATTTCTGCCTTTGATTTATACTTATCCCCAAACACACTTCCGATTTTTACTCCTATTGCTGAACAGACAAAGGTCACAACACCAATAAAAGTTACCGCTGGAACAATAGAAACTTTTAGAAAAGCAAAAGTCACACCTACTGCCAATGCATCAATACTGGTTGCAATTGCTAACAAAAACATACTTTTCGGGTCCATATTTGCATCCAGATTTTCTTCCTCTCCTAATGCTTCCTGAATCATTTTTCCTCCAATAAACAACAATAGGATAAAAGCAATCCAGTGGTCGTACCTCGTAATCATTTCTGCAAATAAATATCCCAGAAAGTACCCAATCAATGGCATGATTGCCTGAAATCCTCCAAACCATGCTCCTGCAATGCACATATGTTTGCCCTTAATTTTTCCAAGAGACAACCCTTTACAAATAGAAACTGCAAAGGCATCCATAGACAACCCAACTGCCAAAATAAATAATTCCAAAAGACTCATAATAAAATTTCCTCCTTGTGTGTTTATGAAATAAATACAGCAGACAGAATAAAAATTTTTTCTATATAAAAGACACTTTCTTATAGATAAAAAAAGACTCATGGATAGCACAAACGTCTATCCACGAGTCTCATCATTTAAAATACTACCGGGCTTTTGCCATTATGTCGACAGTATTACATATTCTTTATGCTGATTACTCCCTCTAGGTTAGGAATATATTTTATCACACAAGAAACACTATTGCAACTTTTTATCAATAAAAAACAACAATTTTCTTCCTAGAATCTATAGTTTCCTTAGCATTTCTCTGCAATCTCTAATAACAGTCGTTCCGTATCGTCCCATCCAAGGCATGGGTCTGTAATGGATTTACCATAACAACCACCGCCTACTGGCTGATTTCCTTCCTCAATATAACTCTCAATCATAACACCCTTAACAAGTTTCTTCACATCTCCATTTAACTTTCTGGAATTTAAAATATCATGTACGATACGAATCTGCTCTTTAAACTTTTTGTTTGAGTTTGCATGATTGGCATCTACTACGGCTGCTGGATTCTGCAATTCCCTCTTTGCATATAACTGGCTGAGCATTACTAAATCTTCATAGTAATAATTAGGGAAGGACGCACCATATTTGTTTACTGCACCACGAAGTATACAGTGTGCATATGGATTTCCATCCGTGTGTACCTCATACTGACGGTATATAAATTCCTGTGGAATTTGCCCTGCAAGAACTGAATTGAGCATAACACCTAATCCACCACTGGTTGGATTCTTCATACCTGCTGCAATATCCATACCGCTGACAACCAAACGATGTTGCTGATTCTCTACGGAACGGGCACCTACTGCCACATAAGATAAAATATCATCCAAATACATAAAGTTTTCTGGATAAAGCATCTCATCTGCACAAGTCATACCACTGACATCTGCTGCCTTAATATGAAGTTCACGAATTGCCTTTAAACCACCTAATAAATCTGGTGCCTGCTCTGGGTCTGGCTGATGTACCATTCCCTTATAGCCCTCACCTGTTGTTCTAGGCTTATTTGTATAAACACGAGGAATAATAATTAATTTATCACTTACTTTTTCGTTTACCTTTGCTAAACGAGTCAAATAATCTAATACACTATCCTCTCTATCTGCAGAACATGGTCCAATAATTACAAGAAAACGATCGTCTTTTCCTGCAATTACATCCTTAATCTCCTGATCTCTCTTTGCCTTTAATTCTTTTACATGCTGGGGTACCTTATACTCTTCGCGAATCTGCTCGGGAGTAGGTACAGGCTTCTTATAAGTAATTCCCATTTCATTTTCCTCCTAAATATTCACTCTATGCTTAGTAACACAACGTGCTACTTCCTATCGGTCAAGTCACTCACTGCCTAGTATAACATACTTTTTATAAATTTACACTAAAAAGTTAATTTTCCTAGGTGAGATATTTTAACAGCATTTCATTCAGCAGGTCAATATCAATTGGTTTTACAATATAATCCGTCATTCCATTGGCAAATGCCCTTGCCTTATCTTCTGCAAAAGCATTGGCACTCATCGCTAAAATAGGCACTTCCTCTGCATATTTTCCATGAATAGCACGAATATCTGCAGTTGCATCCAATCCATTTTTAACTGGCATTCGTATATCCATCAGAATCATGTCATAATAAAAACTTCCCATTTCTAAGAATTTTTGAACTGCTAAATCCCCATTTTCCACGCAATCCACTTCTATATGAAGCATCTCTAACATGGTAACTGCTATTTCCTGGTTAAGTTCATTGTCCTCTGCCAACAGAATTTTTTTACCAACAAGCAAATTTAACTTCTGTTTATCCACCGTTGCTTTTTCTGTTGCGTCATTTGTCCACAAATTTTCTACTTTATTCACAGTATCCATTTTAATTTCAACTATAAACGTAGTTCCTTCACCTTTTTTACTCTTACACTTAATATGCCCATCCATAAGCCCAATTAGATTTTTGGTAATAGAGAGTCCTAACCCTGTTCCCTTCATTCCTTGCGCGCTGGTTGCATTTTCCTGTTCGAAAGGCTTATACATATTTTTCATAAACTCTTCACTCATTCCAACACCAGTATCGGAAACGGTAAAGCAAATATAACATTCTCTTCCTTCTCGTCTGTTTTCCTTTACAGACAACGTGATTGATCCTCCTGCATCTGTAAATTTAAGTGCATTGGACAATAGATTAATTAACACCTGATTCAATCGCAAAGGATCACCTATGTATGCCTGATCAAATGCATTTTTCTTTTCGATGCTAAAAGTTATGTCTTTACTCTTTGCCTGTGGTGCAATAATATTTTTAATATTATCTAACAGGTATTGCATACGAAATTCTTTCTTTTCAATCACGATTTTATTACTCTCAATTCGAGACATATCCAATATATTATTAATTAAAGATAATAAATACTGTGCAGATACCTCTACCTTTTTCAAATAATTAGCAATACTATCTGGCTTATCCAACGCGGTCTTTGCAATTTCCGTCATACCTATAATCGCATTCATTGGTGTACGGATTTCATGGGACATACGGGATAAGAAATCTGATTTTGCTTCGCTGGCCCTCTCTGCCACATTTAACGCATCCTTTAAATTCTGCTCCATTTCTTTTTGCGAATCAATATTTCTTGCAAATAAGTAAATTAATAAATCTTCATTCAAAGGATTATCAATTCGAATGCAGGCAATAGATACCCAGTGATAATTGTTGTCAGAGAAACGGAAACGAAATTCGATTCCAATTTCATGATTTCCCTCAGAAAAACGTTTTCGCAAATTCTCTCTATCAAAGGTAAGCATAAAACGGTCTCTATCTTCTGGGTGCAAATGCATTGCCATTTCTAAGACTGCATTTGATACCCTAGTATCTAATCGATTCAGTGATTCAATATTGTTTTCATTTGCCATAACCAGCAATTCGTTTTGTGTGACATTTACAGAAAATACCACAGGATACACACTGACAACCGCCTGATTTAGCTTTTGTCGCTCTAATACATCCTGCATCTCTTTCTTTCTCTGTTCCGTTACATCACAATAGGTAGCGACTACACTTCGCTTTCCATTCTCCTCTAAGATAAACGCACGAATTTCCTTACTATGTAAACTATCTTGTCTGCTGTATACTACAAAGCTGTCCATAATAAGACTATCCCCACGACAAACACTATTGCGCAATGCATCCAGTGAAAATTTACTACAAACTCTTTCTTTATCTTCCTCTGCCACACTTTTTTCAATCTGCGCAATAAACATTTCGCTGTACGTTCCATGCTTTTCTAATCCAGACCATGCAGCACCTTCTCTTACTACCGTCACATCATATTCATCATTTTCCACATCAATGTCAAAAATACAATCACAAGAGTGACTGTAAATGAATGCATATCGTTTTTCCAGATATTCCTGTTTTCTCTTTCGCTCTAATTCCTCCGCAGATGCAAGATGCTCATTTACCGTAATAATATATGCTTTCTTTTTATTTTCCCAAAGCATTCGCGTAAACTTTACTTCATAGTCTCTTCCTGTCTTCTCATCACGAACAACATATCCCTTATTATCATTTTGACACTTTTCCAAGCTATCAATCAGACAATTATTTTTCTGCTTGTCTACATTTAAAATGCAGGTTTCACACTGATTCTCTACTTCTGAAAGTAAGCCTGTCATAGCATCATTTCGGTAATAAATTTCCTTTGTGTCCTGATCAATTACAAAAATACCTGTTACAACATTATCCAGAATATTTCTCGTGTTTCTATAATATTTCTCCATTTTGGAGGACATCTGACGTCTACGGATTACCTCTCCAATCACTTTCGACATAAGAAGAAGAAGGTCTACTTCCTCCTGCACCCATACACGACCAGATTGACAAACTGCAAAGTCAATTAATCCCAGACAAACATCTCCATCTCCAATAATCCTTGCCTGTAGTAAAGACTGAATCCTTTCCCAATTTGCATATTCACGCATACGTTCCGGCATAGATTCAGGACCAGTACAATAAAAGATTCCCTCTGAATTATGTACATAGTTAATTTCACTGTCCAAAAATTTTATATTCTGCTGGTGCTCCTTTGTGTTTGGAATCCCTTCTCTTGCCCATTGAATAGTATTAGAAACGGTTCCCTCTTCCGAAACGTATTCCCATACCATGATTTTATCAAGGCGAAATAAGTTGCCAATTAATTCCAATGCGTCTTCAATTGCCTGCTGGTTATTACCATTATTAAATAAACGTTCCAACAAATCCGACCAGATTTTACCCGCATCGTACATTTTTTTATTGCGGTCTATCCGCCCCAAGGTCGGTTTTCGGATATAACGTTCCGTATGAATATTCTGACTGTAAAATACATATTGGTTTTTTCCATTATTTTTTCCATGACGAAGTGCAATATCCGCCTCAGCCAATGCATCTTTGTACGGTATACTTTCCGTAATCAGTGCAATACCAATACACATGGTTACTTCTTTATTCAGATTAAGTCTTGATGACAAAGACTTTAATAATTTCTGCATTCTTTTTGCCAGTATTTTAGCGGTATCCTTCTCTTTTACAGAGCGAACATACACCAAAAACTTATCACTTCCAAGATGCCCTACAATGCCATCTTCATGAAAATGTACAAGAAGCTCCTTTGCAAACAGACGAAGCAATTCTTCGGCTGCCAATACACCAAATGTGGATTGAATCTGCTTCATATTGTCAATATCAATCAAAAACAGCGCTGCTGTCTCCCCTAATTCCAGAAATTGCAATTCTTTTCCCACTAATTGCTCAATTCCGCTTCGATTCTGCACTCCACTAATATCTTCCGTAGCAATCTGGTATTTTAGCATAATCTGCTCTCTTTTTTGACGGTCAATATTTCTCCAAATTCCAACGGCTTTGATATTTCCTGCATTATCTATTACATGACGAAATACAATTTCACACCATTCATACTTTTCATTTTTATCTGGCCACTGTATCTGTAAGTAACGATTTACATCCCCATAATCAATCATTCGTCGAAGCTCATCTAATTGCACAACTGTATTTTCAGATATTGCATCTCTTTTTCGGCATTCTCTATAAAAATGTGGTATTTTATTTTTTCTCCCATAGACAGACTTATATCTTTCGGAAAATAGCATCGTATCAGAGGCAACATCGTACTCAAAAGAAATTTCATCTGACAATTCTGTCAATATTTTATTAATGTTTGCATCATTTTCATGAATCATGACACTCCCCCCCTTTTTCCAATCAATAAGTACCTTTCGTCTACCGTATCCTTCTTATGCGGACAACAGAATAACTCCCCTTAAACCAAAAAGGCTGCGTATACTCGCAGCCCTTCCACCTTCTAATCGTCCAAATACGAATCTAAAAATTCTGGAAACCACATTGAAATCTCTCTCTTGGCATGTTCCACTGAATCGGACCCATGTACGGTATTATCTGTTTTGCCACCGCCATATTTGTAGCGTATTGTGCCTTCTTCGGCTTCGGCTGGATCTGTTGCACCATTTACACGGCGAACCGTATCTACTGCATCTTCACCCTCTAAGATCATTGCAACTAATGGACTTCTTGAAATAAAATCTACCAATTCCTGATAAAATGGTTTATCCTTTAAATCAATATAATGCTGACGTGCAAATTCTTTATTTACTTTAATCATCTTTAATGCACGAATTTTAAGTCCTGCCTTCTCATAATCATCCAGAATCTCTCCTACATGATTTTCTTCCACGCCGTTTGGCTTAACAAGTGCCAATGTTTTTTCTAGCATATTATAATCCTCCTGCTAAATTAGTCTGGAAAACAGAAAACTGTTTTATCTATCCTTCACCTTTACACAAAATGCAAAGTTGTCGAACATTCTTCACTTTCTATTATCATTATAGCATATTTTCTCTTTTTTACAAATAAATTTATGCGGAAAACCGAAATTCTCAGAGTATTTTTGTCAACATGGTTTCTAAAATGCCAAAATGCTAAAAATTGCTAAAAACAATCCTTTCTTTTGGCATCATACAATTGCTTGCTGCGCAGAAGAAAAACATTTTGATGCATATAAATAAAAAGCTGCATACTATAAGAATATTGCTCTACTACCTGCACATCCGCGGCATCCAATAAAATATTCCAATTTTCATCCACATAAATGTTTGATAATGAGGTATCCTCTACGGTCATTATATTATGGCAACTCTTCCATACAGACTGTGCCTGATTTTCTGCAACAAACTGCATATTTGGACATAACTTTCGAATCGCCTGCTCTAAACCAATCTGTGCCTCATCCTTTACACAAATCTGCTCATACTTTTGCAACGCAGCAAGTACCCTTTGATCAGAAGAATCGTTGGGAAGAATTTTTTCTGGTTCTGCTTTTCCCCGCTTTCCCATAATAGCATCAAAAAAAGCATATTCAATTGTGGTAGCCACATTATGTTCTTCTCGATACATGCAGGTATATATTTCATCAAATACAGAAGAAAGCAATCGAAAGCACATGTTGTCTCGCAAAGAATCTGGTGTATATTTCATAAAAAAATGCAACTGGTTTCTCCATAGATAATACGTAGAAAACGTATTCTCTCTTCTCATATTCGCACTCATTTCATGATAAACCACAGAAGCTCCAATTGCAGCCACCTGATACCCTGCCTGTGACACTACATATCCCCATTCCATATCATCCCAGTAAATAAAATTATCCTCTGGCATCATTCCCACTTCACGTACAACCTTTGTGGGCAACATAACAGAACAGGCAGCTACCGTATCACAGTAAACGATTTCTGGTATTTCTGTGCTATCCAAACAATCTGCATAAAGTGTCTCAGCAGAAAAACAGTCAAAGCGTATCTTTAACCCCATCTGTTGCACATAGTCTGGCATTTGTAAATGCTTCACCTTAGAACCAACCATGCCAACCTTAGGATTCTTTTCCAGAAAATCATGCAATGCACCAATGGCATCTGGCGTAATCTGTACATCATTATCTAAACAATATACATACTTATAGTCGCCCTCCAATACCTTTCGTATTCCCGTATTGAACCCTCCAGAGCCTCCCAGATTTTCTTGATTTTCCAGTACCGTCACTACATCTTTATAATTCTCTTTAATTGCCTGCACTGAATTATCTGTAGAAGCATTGTCTACCACATAAATATCAAAATTCTGATAATCAGAAGCAAGAACCGTTTCTATACATTTTACTACATATGCAGATTTATTATAATTGCATATCACAATGCCAATTTCTTTCATTTGTTCCTCCTTACTTTTTCCCTTCTCTTTTGTATATTTCGGTATTTTTCTTCCTTTTCTCCACCTCTTCTAACGCAACGTTTCTATTCTATAGCCTTCCGCAAAATACCGTAGACAAAACATTGTTTACAGAAAATTTTTGAAATTCTACTCTATGAAACAAGAACTACCGTTGCCACAACTCCTACAAACGTTGCGAATAAAGCCCCCGCCAATGTATAGCGGGTCTTTTTTACTCCTGCGGCTGCAAAATATACAGCCATGGTATATAAAATGGTTTCAGAACAGGACATTAAAACCGATGCCATTACCCCAATTTGCGAATCCGTTCCATAGGTTTTATAAATATCTAGCAAAAGCCCTGTTGCTGCTGAAGAAGAAATCATTTTTATTATGACCAGCGGAACCAATTCCTGCGGAAAATGGAGCACATCCCAGATTCCACTCTGATGCTGTCCCATCCATTCAAATATTCCACTGGCTCGTATGGCAGCAATCGCAACCAAAAGCCCAATCAGAGTGGGTAAAATCTCCACCACTACTTTAATTCCATCCTGCGCTCCCTTTATAAATGCATCAAACAAATTTACTCGCTTTAACATTCCGTATCCCACAATATAAAATACGACCATCGGGATCAACAAGTTTGAAATTCTTATTAACATAGGCCACCACACTTCTGATAATCATATTATTATAAAATATGTAAAAAATATTCCTTTTAGACTACTAAAGTTATTCTTCACACAGTTGCTAATCTTAGTTCTGATTTTATTTCTTTTGTGATATAATACATAATGTAACTATTCAGATTGAATCCTGTTACATTACAATAGAAAGGAAATAGAAAATGAAACAGAAACTGAAACGTTTTCTCGCTCTTATTTGTATGGTTGCCGTGTGTTTACAGAGCAATGGCTGCAACAACGCACAGGAATCTACACACTATACCGAGAAAAAAAATGTAAACAAAGAACAGGAACAGGCAAATTTTGACCAGTTTTTAAATGAACTATTTGTAAAAGAAGTACAATCCGACAGCATTACACTAAATTATACCCTTAAAAATCCAGAAAAGTACGGAATTACAGACTTCACACCTACACTGGGAGATTATGGTGTAGACTATGCCAAAAAGAATATTGCGGAAGTAGAAAATATATACAGCCGACTTACCTCCTTTGCCTATTCTGCTCTTACAGATGACCAAAAAGTTACCTATGACATTTTGGAAGATTACTATCGTATAGACAATGATGAGGAAGATTATCTGCTTTACGGCGAAGCACTTGGGAACACTACAGGTATTCAAGCACAGTTACCAATTCTATTGTCAGAATACAATTTTTCTGACAAGGATGATGTGGATACCTACTTGAAACTTCTTTACACCATAAACGATTATTTTACTAAAATTGGTGCATTTGAACGAGAAAAATCCAAAGCAGGTCTATTTATGAGTGACCACAATGCAGACAATATTATATCCCAGTGTAAAGATTTTATCGAAGACCCAGATGAAAATTTGCTGATTACTATTTTTAATGAAAGACTGGACTCCTTTGAATGGCTAACAGCCAAAGAACGGGAGCAATACAAAAAGAAAAATAAAAAAGCGGTGACCGAATCGGTCATTCCAGCTTACCAAGGACTGATTGATACTATATGCAAATTAAAAGGTACTGGAAAAAATGATGGTGGTATAGGAAATCTTCCAAAAGGTAAAACCTATTATGAAAAGATGGCACAGTCTACTACTGGTTCAGATAAAAGTATAAAGCAAATGAAGACTGCATTACAAAGAACTATGAAAGCTGCTGCCACAAAGATTTCTACATTGACTGCCAATGATGAGACCATCTGGGATTCTTATTACAATATGAAATTTCCTATGACAGACCCAGATAAAATTGTAGGTTATCTAAAGGAAACCGTGACCTCAGATTTTCCAGAATTGAAACCTGTAAACTACACGGTAAAATACGTGGATAAATCTTTGGAAGAACATGTAAGTCCTGCCTTTTATTTGACGCCTCAATTGGATAATTATAAGGAAAACAGTATTTACATCAATGGTTCCAGCAAAAATGACCTGTCCAGCATATTCCCAACACTGGCACATGAAGGCTATCCGGGACATTTACTACAAACAGTTTATTTTCAGCAACAAAACCCCACGCCACTTCGTGCCATGTTAAATTATGGCGGTTACAGTGAAGGATGGGCTACTTACGCAGAAATATATTCTTATGACATTGCTAAGCTGTCAGACAATTTAGGGGAATACGCAAAACAATATTCTATTTTTAATCTTTGTATGTATGCAGAAATGGATATTGGTGTCAATTACGACTGCTGGACAAAAGAGGATCTGGGAAAATACCTACAAGATTTTGGTGTTTCCAATGAAGATGCGATTAATGAAGTGTTTGATATTGTAGTTGATGATCCGGGCAACTATTTACAATATGTAATTGGATATATTGAATTTGCCGATTTAAGAGCCGATGCAGAGAAACAACTTGGAGATAAATTCAATGCAAAAGAATTTCATACATTTCTTTTAAACATGGGACCATCTCCATTCCCTGTCATTAAGAAATATATGCAAAACTGGATAAAAACACAAAAATAATTTTTCTATAAAAAAGGTTATCCTGTCACAAAAGACAAGATAACCTTTTTCCTATAATTTTTTCGATTTTCTATCTCTATTCATCCAATTGTGCTTCTACAAGTTTCGCATCTGATTTTCGATTTAATATCGCATAAATACATGGCACTACAAACAGAGTAAGTAATGTACCATAAATCAATCCTCCAATTGTTACAATTGCCATTGGTTTCACCATATCCGAACCACTATCACTGGTAACTAACATTGGCAACAATCCCAAAACGGTTGTAAGTGCAGTCATAAGAATTGGTCTAATTCGTACACTACCAGCCATTACAATTGCCTCGTATTTTTCCACTCCAGATGCTCTTAACTGGTTAATGTAATCTACTAATACAATACCATTGTTTACAATAATACCAGCCAGCATAACAAAACCAATCATAGCAATGACACTGACTTCACTTCCACTAAAGAACAATGCCATAAAGCCACCTGTAAATGCAAGCGGAATGGTAAACAGAATGATAAAAGGGGATAACAAAGACTGGAACTGTGCTACCATAATTAAGTACATAAACAATACACCCACTAGCATCATCAAAATAACCTGTCCCATAGCATCATTAATGGTCTCATCTTCACCAGTAGATTCAATCTCATAGCCTGCTGGTGTATGATATTTCTTTAATTCACTCTTAACCTTCTCACTAACAAGTCCAATATTGTGATTTTCATCAATTGTAATGGATACACTCATATATCTTGTTTGATTATCATGGTGAATACTGGTTGGTGAATCAGCCATAGTAAAGGTTGCAACCTTTGACAATTTTACACTTTTGCTTTGCTGTGTCTCCGCATCTGTATAAGTCAATTTAAGATTTTTCAGTTGCTTTCGAGTAAGACTCGTATCTTTTGCATCACTTACATAAACACCCAAATCATAAGTATCCGTAGATAATGTCGTCGATTTTCCTGCCTCAGAAAGTCTGGCATTTACTTGCTGGAATACCTGTGCAACCGTAAGAGAATATTTCATAGCCTTGTCTTTGTCTACTGTAATACGAAATTCCTGCTCACTATCTTCCATTCCATTTGAAATAGAAGCAATTCCCTCAACATCCTGCACTCTTTCGATAATATCCTCTGTAATCTTTTGTAGCTTATCTAAGTCCTTACCTTTAACCTCAATTGTCATACCAGAAGAACCCATCATACTACTCATATCCATAGCAGATTCTTTTACGGAAAGTGTGCACTTCAAATCCTTCGTTTCTTTCTCTATGTCCTTTTTAATTGCTCGATTCGAACGCTTTGTTTTCTCATCCAGCAGAATATACATGCTGATACCATCTCCACTATTTCCAGAATACATAGACATGATACCGCCACCGCCAGACATGGCACCGACTGTTTCTACTCCATCTACTTTTAATATCTTCTTTATCGCTTTATCCGACATATCATAAAGTTCCTGATCTGTCATCTCTGTTCCTTCCGGTGCAGATAATACTGCTGTCATCTGTGTACTTCCCATATTTGGCATAAACACAGTTCCTCTTGAAAATGCCAGTCCGACAAAAACAATTAAAAGTACCAAAGATAGGATTAAAACAAGTGCCTTTGCATGCAGTACCTTTTCCAGCAAGGAAGTATAAATGGTTCGACGTTTGTTGGTTGTCTCCCCTTTCGTATTTGTTTTCTTTCGTAACAACCCCTGCGCCATAGCCGGAACCAACGTAAGACTGACTAACAAACTGGCAAGTAGAGAATATGCTAATGTCAATGCCAAGTCCACAAAAAGCTGTCTTGTAAGTCCCTCGGTAAAAATAATTGGTGCAAACACACATACTGTGGTAAGCGTAGATGCAGCAATGGCACCTGCCACCTGTTTTGCACCCTCAATAGATGCCTTCCTTGCGCTATACCCTTCCTCGTTTCGCATACGGAAAATATTTTCGATTACAACAATAGAGTTATCTACCAACATACCAACACCTAATGCCAGCCCCGATAAGGAGATTACATTTAATGTCACGCCACTAAAATACATCAGTACAACTGCGGCAACCACACTTAACGGTATCGAACACGCAACAATAAGAGTAGGTCGTATATCTTTTAAGAAGATAAATAAAATAATAATTGCCAAAAATGCTCCGACCAATAAATTTTGTACAACCGAACTTACTACCATATCAATATAAACACCTTGGTTCATCAATACACTCACATGAAGTCCCTTTATTCCACTCTTTACTTCATCCAGTCGATCCAATAAACGATGGGTGACATCTCCAGTAGAATATCCCGTTGCCTTTTCAATCGTAAGTGCAATTGCTGGGTTTCCATTTACAACCGTATAAAAATTATCCGCATTATCTGTCACCGCAATATCTGCTACATCCGATAATCGTATTGGTTTTAAACCATCTATTCCCAAATCACAAATTACTAATTGTTCCAAATCTTCCTGAGACTGGATTTCCTCTCCGACCTTTACAAGATAAGATGCATTATCTTCTGTCACATATCCTGCAGGCATTTCAAAATTCTGTGCTGTTAAAATACCTTCGACCATTGACTTTGTAATAATGGCATTTAAGTCAGACTTATCTTTTGCCGCCTTCTTCGCTTCTTTAAGACTCTTTTTTGCCTCATTCAACTGATTAGAACCCGTATTTACATCCATATTTGCTACACTCAACTTGATTGCAGCAAGTACTGTCTGTTTGTTTAATTCATTTTTTGCACTTTCAATAGTAATCCGTCCTGCTTCTAACTGTGCCTTAGTCTTTGTTAATTTTACCTTAGCTGCCGCAATTTTTTCTTTGCCTGACTTAATTTTCTTCTGACTGGCCTTTAATGTCTTTTCCTGCTTTTCTACTGCTTTTAAACCAGTCTGTGCCTGCGTCAGTCCACTTTCCAATTCTTTTAACTTGCTGGCAACATCATCTACTGTCATTCCCTGTGCTGTCAATTGTTTTTCTGCCGCCTTAATCTGTACTTCAACTGCCGTAAGTTTGTTACGAAGCTCTGTGGTCTCTCCTCCAGTTTCTATCATTTGCTCGATCGAAGCCTTTTGGCTATACAAGGAATCCAATGCATCCTGTATCTTTTGCAAACTACTTTTCGCTGTTGTAAGAGTCGAAATGGTTGCTTTTAATTGTGCTTTCGTTGTCGCAACCTGAACCAATCCTGTTTTAATCTGCTTAGCAGAATCCTCAAGAGTTTTCTCATTGACTTTTAATTCCGCTAATGCACTATTAATAGTAGTCAGCGTATCGGAAATCTTCTTTCCATTCTTATCTAACTCTGTGCTTCCATCTGCTAATTTTTGTGCTGTATCTTCCTGGGTTGAAGATAAGGTCTGCTTACCATCCTTTACTTTACTTTCATTCTTGGAAATTTCATCTTCCGCATCATCAAACTTTCCATTAATGGCTGCCTGTACAAGCTTATTGACCTGGTCAATCTTATCCTGCTGAATGACAACCTCCATCTTTTTCTTTACTTCACCAGATGTACTGACAGATGCCACACCTTCCACACTTTCCAAGTCAGGCAAAATATCTGCATCCATTTTATCTGCCAGCTCGTAAACATCCAAATTGTCACTGTCTACGGCTGCTACCATAATTGGCATCATGTCTGGATTGATTTTCATAATGGTAGGATTTCCAATGGAATCACTCCATGATGCAGAAATCGTATCCAAACTTTCCCTCATATCAATTGTAGCTGTATTCATATCCGCCCCGTCATTAAACTGCAATATTACAACGGATACATTGCTATTTGATATAGAAGAAACCTTTTTCATATTACTGATACTTGCCATTGCCTGCTCTACAGGTTTCGTAACCGTAGATTCTACTTCCTCTGGACTTGCTCCAGGATAGGTTGTCATAATAATTGCATAAGGCAATTCCATATCAGGTAACAAATCTGTACTCATGTTTCGTAACGACAAAACACCCAGTACGATAATCAAAACCACACCAACCAATACAGTATATGGTTTCTTTACACTGATTTTTGATAACATCTTTTTCCTTCCTCTCTCGAATACACTTTCTTTATAGAATCAAAAAAGCCCCAACCCAACAGCTCCACGTCTGTCAAACTAGGACTTTAATGCGCCGCCAGGGGTTCGAACCCTGGACACCCTGATTAAGAGTCAGGTGCTCTACCAACTGAGCTAGCGGCGCTTATTTGTTTCAGCATTTGTCTTTCCCGCGTCAACAATATGTATTATATATGATAGAAAAACAAAATGCAAGCTTTTTTTTTATTTTTTTGTAATTTTTTTATTTCCCCGATTTTCCCGTACATTTTGTGCCTTTTTAAGTCAAACATTTAATTTTCTTTTTACGGTCAGCAGAATAAAAATTCCGCTGACCAATACACAAAAATACGGGCAGATAAGCTGAGGGGAGATGCCTATCCGCCCTGAGAGGGAGTATAACAAAATACTTGCGAGCAATTTTGGGAGGTATTGCTCACAAGAGAAATCAGCTAATTAATCACTCTTCACCTGTTAAAGTTTTAAGCACCTCATGCAAAGAGAAACACATCTCTTTCCACAAGGTTTCCTGCTTATAAATCGGCAGAGGTTAATCCTGCACTTTTGGCTAATTCAATAATTGAATTTTTAGAAATCTTCTTTCCATGGAATTCAATTAAATTCTCTTTCTCACCAGTGAAGATACATGCTGGTTCGTATTTACTTAAAATAATCTTATCATCTTCCACTGAAATCTCTAATGCATCCTTATCAGATACACCAAGTGTTCTTCTTAATTCAATTGGAAGTGTAATACGACCAAGCTCGTCAAGTTTTCTTACGATACCTGTTGTTTTCATATAAAATGTCTCTCCTTTGTGATGTTTTCAATCTACTGTCAAATATAACTCTACCTTCCTCGCAATTGCGATTTGGTTACTTTGTACCTATAATTTATCACAAAAAGAAAAGTTGTGCAACCTAAAATATTAGTGATATATAGGATTTTTTTAATGTATTTCAAATTTTTTCCTTTTAAAAACAAAAAAAGGAATTTTAAACAAACACCCCTTATTTTACAAGCTTTTTTCGCACTAAATTGCTTTAAAAAATATATATTTTTCTTACTTTTTTGTTTTTCTTGTAAATATCGACCAATAATTTCTCTAAAACACAAGCAGTATTCGTACTAGATTAAAAAAATCCAAGAGAATCCCCCTTCTTTTCTATTCACGATTTGTGTACTTACAAAAAAACAATTTACTTCTTTCCAAGTTTTATCTTCTAAATGATTCCTTTTCGCATATACATTATTATAGTGGTTGTGAAAGGCCTGATGTATGTATGCTAAATTTTTTATGGGGAATCCTAATTCTGCTCGGTGTAGCAGTTGGTGTTGTAAACGGACAATCAGCAGAAGTAAATACCGCTTTGTTGGATGGGGCAAAGGAGGCAGTTTCCCTGTGTATTACCATGTTAGGAATCATGGCATTTTGGACTGGTCTGATGGAAATTGCCCGACAAGCAGGTATTATTTCTTATTTAACAGAGAAATTAAAAGGAATTTTAAATGTATTATTTCCTGATTTACCGAAAAAGCACATTGTAAAGGAATATATTGCTTCTAATATGATTGCAAATATACTCGGACTGGGATGGGCGGCTACGCCTATGGGACTAAAAGCAATGAAGGAACTGGCAAAGATTGATAAAGAAAAACACGGCGGACATTCGACAGGTATTGCTTCTATAGATATGTGTACTTTTTTAATTATCAATGTTTCCTCTCTCCAACTTATTCCCGTCAATGTAATTGCCTACCGCAGCCAATACGGTGCTGTTAATCCATCTTCTATTATTGGTATGGCAATTCTTGCAACGATCTGTTCCACCGCTGCAGGAGTTCTATTTTCTGTTGTTGCAAGAAAACACTTTGCAAAAAAATAAACTGATAACAAACCAGCCATAGTTATTTTCGTATATCTATGGCTATTTTTATTGTCAACTATTTTATATTTCTAGTTGACAATCATTTTCTTTGCGTGTACAATGGGGTTTGTAAATAAGGCTATTACAAAGGAGTTTTAAAATGACAACAGTAAATGAAACAAAACCAAAAACATTATCAATTTCAAATATGGCAATCATTGCAATTATGACAGCACTTACCTGTATTCTTGCACCTTTGTCTATTGCTATTCCCGTCAGCCCAGTTCCTATCTCTCTGACAAATCTAGTGATTTATTTTTCACTTTATTTACTAGGAGCGAAAAGAGCTACCATTAGTTATCTTGTATACCTGCTTTTAGGTATGGTTGGTATTCCTGTATTCTCAGGATACACAGGTGGTTTGCAAAAGCTTGCAGGACCTACAGGCGGATATATTATTGGCTTTATTTTTATGGCGATTATCGCTGGAATTTTCATTGAAAAATTTTCTAAAAATGTAGCATTACAATTGATTGGTATGATTTTAGGTACTGCTGTATGTTACGCATTTGGTACCGTTTGGCTTGCACATGTAGCCTCTTTAAACTTTAAGGCTGCACTTTTCGCTGGAGTAATTCCTTACCTTCCAGGAGATTTTATTAAAATGTTGTTAGCCCTAACAATCGGTGCTACCATTCGAAACCAGTTAAAAAAAGCTGGATTGATTTAGACAGCTACGTTAGTTTGACTACCTATTATATAGAAAAAGGTCACGCAAACCTATGTGATATACATAGCGCGTGACCTTTTTGCTATATAAAAATTTTATTCTGCTTCCTTGTCTAAAAGATATTGATACACTTCTCTTTTGGAAATGCCACGATCTTTTGCCACCGCTTTCATAGAATCCTTTTTGGACAATCCCTGCTTTAAGTATATGTCCATATGCTCTTCTATAGAAATTTCCTCCCATCGCTGCTGCTGTTCCGCAATAATGTCTTGATGGCTTTTCCCCTCAATTACTAGAACATATTCTCCTCTTGGTTCTGTCGTATTATAATATTCAACTGCCTGAGAAATGGTAGTCCGAAAAGCAGTCTCATGTTTCTTTGTAAGCTCTTTACATAGTGTAAGGTTTCGATCTCCCATTTTCTCTAACAATTCAGAAAGCGTTTTCTTTAATCGGTGCGGTGCCTCATATAAGATAACCGTTCGCGTCTCTCGCTCCATTTCCTCCAAGACCATAGCACGTTCTTTTTTGTCCGTTGGCAAAAACGCTTCAAAGGAAAATCTTCTGGTAGAAAGCCCAGAAAGTGTCAATGCCGTAATACATGCTACTGCCCCTGGCAAAGAAGTCACCGTAATTCCTGCTTCATATGCCTGCTTTACCAATTCCTCTCCCGGATCCGAAATGCCAGGCGTACCTGCATCGGTTATTAAAGCAATATTGGTACCCTCCAACATTTTTTGTACCAACACTTTTGCCTTTTCAATTTTATTAAACTCATGATAGCTGGTCATCGGCACTTTAATATCAAAATGATTCAACAGTTTAATGCTGTTTCTCGTATCTTCTGCCGCAATCAAATCCACACTTTTTAAAGTATTTAACACACGAAATGTAATATCCTCCAAATTTCCAATCGGTGTGGCACATAAATATAACATTCCTGCCATTTTTCTTTCCTCCACTTTCTCTTGTTTTTTACCTCTTTTTAGATTGGATGATTCATACATCCATGTTATTGCATACCCAAAAACTTTTTATCTGAAAATAACACCTATACATTGCTTTCTCGCATTGTACTCGTATTTATCTATCCATATATATCATAAATTTCGGGATGATATTTATTCACATCTTCATATACGATTAAAGGTTTTTCAATTTTTATCATAGACTTTCCACCCTTTATCGCTTCTAATAACACCATGTTAGGCTCTTTATCAATATACGGATGCACCAGCCGCATTCGCTTTGGTTCTAATTTATATTTTTCCAATGTGGTTATTATCTCCACTAGCCGAAACGGACGGTGTACCATATAAAATCGTCCATTTGGCTTTAATACTCTTGCCCCTTCCCGCACTACATCATCCAATGTACACAATACTTCATGACGGGCAATTGCTTTTGGCAAATCAGGATTTTTTAAGCCATGCTGGTCATTCATATAAGGTGGATTGGTTGTCACTACATCAAATGTGCCTGTCCCAAAAATAGAAGATGCCTGCTTAATATCTCCCTCCACAATCTTTACCTTATTCTCCAGATTATTCAACCTCACACTGCGATCTGCCATTTCCGCACTCTCTGGTTGTATCTCCAATCCAACAAACTGCTCTCCCTCTGTCTTTGCCTCCAACAAAATCGGAATAATTCCCGTACCCGTTCCTAAATCCAACACCTTTTCCCCTGTCTTTACGCGGGTAAAATCTGACAAAAGAACCGCATCCATTCCAAAACAAAACTTCTTTTGATTCTGTATAATGCGATACCCTTTTCTGTGCAACTCATCAATCCGTTCCTCTTCTTTTATTTCTATCTCCACATCATTCACCACTCTCTCATTTTCTTCATGACAAGAAAAAAGCATTCTCTTTCTATCCGAAAATGCTTCCTTCCCCTATCTGATACACAAAATGAAACGCACATCCAATCTTTACTCTAGCTTAGATTTCTTTTCATCTTGCTTCTCTAATTTCTCTAATTCTTTTAATTCCTTCATCTCTTTTTCTGAGGCAAATTTATCTTTTCTGCGACGAGGTTTAAATTTTAAATCTTTAACCGAATATTCTTTTACTTCCTTTTCGTCATTTTCCATTGTAACGACAACACGAACCATCTGCTTTAGTACACTTACATTTTGTACCTCTCCGCGGTATCCGTCTATCGTCTCTACACGATCTCCTACATTTGGAAGTTTGCTGTTTAACTCCTCGTATGCCTCTTCCTCATTTTTAAGACAACACATAAGTCTGCCACATACACCTGAAATCTTGGTTGGATTTAATGATAAATTCTGTTCTTTCGCCATCTTTATCGAAACAGGCGCAAATTCGGTCAAATATGTGTGGCAACACAACGGTCTGCCACAAATACCAATGCCGCCTAAAATCTTTGTCTCATCACGTACTCCAATCTGTCTTAGCTCAATTCTTGTCTTAAAAACTGCTGCCAAATCTTTTACCAATTCTCTAAAATCAATACGGCCATCCGCAGTAAAATAAAACAGAATTTTGTTATTATCAAATGTATATTCCGTTTCCACCAGCTTCATTGCCAGCTTGTGTTTCGCAATTTTTTCCTGACAGATTTTAAATGCTTCTTTTTCTTTTTCATGATTCTTTTGCTGGGTCTTTTCATCTGCTTCTGTTGCAACTCGAAGCACAGATTTTAATGGCTGCATAATTTCATCATCCGATACCTTTCTCGGACCTAAAACAACGGAACCATACTCCACGCCTCTGGCAGTTTCCACAATAACATGATCGCCCTTATTTATCTGATATTTAGCAGGACTGAAATAATAAATCTTTCCTGCTCTTCGAAATCTAACTCCAATAATTGTTACCACAATTGCCTCCAATTCTTTTTTAAGATAACTCCCCTTCTATCCGTCAGAAGCGGTACTACCTCTCTATTTTTTACTACAATTCTTAATTTTCCTTCATAACGCAAATCATAAGTTCCATTGCAGTATCAAAATTAACATTTGCTTTTAAACGAACCTTCGCCTTTTCGATTGCCTGAATAATCGCTTCAATTCCCTCATATTGTTTGCCCTCTGCCTGCTTGCGAATCGTAGCTATTTCATCTGCAAACAACAATCCATTTGGGTCCTGTGTTACTTTAAACATAAGCACATCCCGATACCAAAGAAGAATCAAATCAAGATAATCATCTAAATTTTGTTTTTTCTCTGCCATTGATTTAATAAAATGCATAATCTCATAATTTTTCATTTCATCTACGTGTGCCAACACATGAATCGTATCCTTCTTAATCTCCATAAACTCTTCACTAGAAGCATATCGAATCGCTTTTCCCACATTTCCCTGACAAAATCTTGCACTAAGTTCAGCCATATAATCTGGTACTTGCCTGTTTTCCATTAAATACTTCTTAATCAATTTGGGTGCAACAGGCTTTAATTGTAATGTAACACATCTGGATAAAATAGTAGGCAAAAATGTATTTACATTATCCGTAAGCAATAAAAATACTGCATACTCAGGTGGCTCTTCAATGGTCTTTAACAGTGCATTTTGTGCCTGTTCTGTCATCTTCTCACCATCTGGAATAATATATATTTTATATGGGCTGCTGTATGGCTTAATCAATACATCCGCATTTACTTGTGTACGAATATCATCCACACCAAGACTTACCTTTTCATGGGTCACATATTTAATGTCAGGCTGGTTGCCACCTTCCACCTGCAAACAGGACTGACATACCCCACACGGATTAATGCTCTTCTTCTCACACTGCAAAGTACTGGCAAAAATTCGCGCCAGTAAACGCTTTCCTGAACCCTTTTCTCCAGATAAAATATATGCATGAGAAACCTTATTTTCCTCTATTCCCTTTTGAAAATACTCAATAATATCCTCATGTCCGACTACTTGCGTAAAATCCTTCATTTCGCCACCTCTTCTCTTTGTGTTATCAATATATTAACTACGCCTTATAATATTCGAGTGTTTCCTCATTTCCCCTGCATCAGGTTAATATATCCAATAACATTCCACGTATCTCATCTACTTTTCCAAGAATCGCAAGATGATCTTTTTCATCCTTTATAAGCTCAGATGCAAGCTGATCCAAACTTTCATTCACTAATTTTACAATACCATATACACGATGTCTGCCTCGCCGATCCAAAAAATTCTCACGACTGAATTTATGTGAACGAGTCACCACTTCATTTAGAAATTCCTGAATCAGTGTACGATACTGCTTCATATCACGAATATCCATACGTTTCCCAATTCGTTTTCCCTGTTGTGTGATCTCCTCCATCATAACAGTCAGTCTTGCCTGCAAATCAGCCTCTTCAATCTGACTGGCAAGGGTAAATTTGAATGTACCATCCGATACTTCATTTGTATTTTTCGTAGCCATGTCGGTATTGATTTGTTGCATCTGGTTTATCTTAAAATCCATATCTTACGCACCCCATCATTCTTCCCCTTTTTCGCACCTCTCCTTGCTACTATTGTAGCCTATACAAGCTATAAAAGCAAGTTTTTCGTTACTGCTGCCTCTTGCATAACAGGTATATTTACTCTGTTTTATTTTCTCTTTGAATCGTATCCACCAATCGTTTTAAACATTGTTCCATATTTATATTTTCATATCTGGTTTGTATATTCAATTTTTTCAGTTTTTCTTCCGAAAAATCTTCGCTATCTGCCAAAAAACGTCTGCATAACTCCTGATATTTTGGAGTCTTCTGTTCTTTTTCCCGTTTTAATGCTCTGGACAACCTCTCTCCATCTTCCAACTCTATATATAATGGCACAACCACATCTTTTCCAAAATATGTGACAATCTGCTCATAGCCTTCTAATGTATTGATTAAAATTACACTTTCCTCCCCCGTAAACTGCGAATCATTTACGGTAAAGTAACTCCATACTCCATGTATCGTATTGTAATCTCTCCACTCGATTACTTTCTTTTCCTTTTTCATTGCCTCATAAGTCGCACAATCTACAAAATGATATTCCACTCCTTCTTGTTCCCCCTCCCGAATCGGACGGGTCGTATATGGAACTACTGGTTTTATGTCGAGTTCCTTTCTTTTTAACAATTCTTTATAAAGTGTATCCTTTCCAGTTGCACTCTTTCCCATAACAACAAAAATTTTTCTCATAATTTTCCTTTCTAATCCTGTACAATCCAAATAGTTTCCTCTTTTATGCCTTTCACAGACAATCCCTGTGCCTCACACGCTTGTACATAAGAAATCATTTCTTCTGTAATTTCCTCCCCTGGTACTAAAAGAGGAATGCCAGGTGGATATAAATAAACATAATCCTTTGCAATTTTTCCAGCAGCCTGCAAGAAAGAAATTTTTCTTCCCGCTTTTTGATCTGCTTCATAGGGAGATAATATATATTTATTTTGCTTATCTGGTGGCCGCATACTGTGACTTGCTTTCAAATTTTGTCCCATTTCTTTTCGTTTTATAGCTTTATCATTAATATCTTTTGCCGCTACAAGTAACCGTTCCAATCCCTCTTTTGTATCCATAACACTGGTCATAGCAATTACATAGGACATAGATGCCATTTCCATTTCCAAATGATGCACCTCTCTAAGATACGAATACAATTCAGCACCCGTAAACAAATTATCCTTCACACCAAACACAATTTTTCCCATATCATAATCAAATACAGCCGCATCTTTCGCTTCTTTCTTTCCATCGTACAATACAAGCATTGGCAATTGTTTTAATTGTTTACGCAATTGATACAATTGTTTGGCATACTGAGAAAATGCATTTTTCCTTTCTTTCTGGCAATAGTCCATACACCAAGCAATGCCTGACATCATTACATAAGAAGGGCTGGAAGTTTGATAGATTCCTAAAAATTGTTTTAAACGACTTCGATCCACAAGATTTCCCTGTACATGTAGCAGTGCAGTCTGTGTAAATGCTGGCAATGTTTTATGCACACTCTCCACAACTAAATCTGCCCCCTGCTCCAAAGCCGACTTTGGAAAATCCTCTTGCATCCCAAAATGAGCGCCATGCGCCTGATCCACCAAAAGTGGGATTCCGTGAGAATGTACAATTTTTGCTATGGATTCAATATCCGATACTACACCTTCATAGGTCGGAGATGTAACAACAACTAATCGAATCTTCGGATATTTTATCAACATTTTCTCAATATTTTCAGAAATAATTCCACAATTTATCCACAATTTATCCGAAATCTGTGGATAACTATAATGGGGACACAATTCATTTAGAAAGATTCCATGATATACTGCCTTGTGGCAATTTCGGGCTATGAGTATTTCATCTCTATGGCTGACACAAGCACTAATTGCAGACAATAACCCTGCAGTAGTGCCATTTATCAGTAAATAGGATTCTTCTGCACCACGAAACGCTGCTATTTCATCCATCGTATCCTTTAAAATTTCCTGTGCATCATGCAAGTTATCAAATCCATCTATTTCTGTAATATCCATGGCATAAGGATTCCATTTTGGCATAACATCAATTCTTCTTTTATGTCCGGGCATATGAAAAGGATAGGCATCCGTTTTTGCATAATAATTTAATTTGTCATACAATTTCATTTTATCCAACTATTTCCCCTCTAAAATCTTTTCCTTTATGGCAGGATCAAACTCACCACTACGAAGCATGGCAATTTCCCACTGATAAGGAGGAAAAGATTTCTTTTTATTTTCAAGCATTGGAATATATGGTGTTTCCAATATCTTAGGTATTTCTTCAAAATCTGGTGCATATACAATCTTTCTTAATGTATCAAAACCAATGGAGCCAAATCCGATATTTTCATGTCTATCCTTTCCTGCTCCCAGCTCATTTTTACTGTCATTAATATGAAATACCGCAATTTGGTCTTTGCCGATTATTTTGTCAAACTGTTCCATTACCGTATCAAAGTCCTGCACAAGGTTATATCCTGCATCATTCGTATGACAAGTATCAAAACAAACACGCAATTTATCAGAATGCGTAACACCATCATAAATGCGGGCAAGCTCCTCAAAGTTTCGTCCAATTTCACTTCCCTTTCCTGCCATTGTCTCCAAAGCAATATGCACTGGTGTATCTTTTGTTAATACAGTATTTAATCCCTTTACAATCTGCTCAATTCCAGCATCCACCCCTGCTCCCACATGAGAGCCAGGATGCAGAACTAATGTGGTACTTCCCATAGCGTTAGTCCTATCAATTTCCTTTGCCAAAAACTCCACTGCCAACTCATAGGTTTCTAGTTTTACTGTATTGGCCAGATTAATAATATAAGGGGCATGTACTACAAATTCATCAATTCCATTCTCACGCATGAGTTCCCAACCTTCCTCTATGCGTAATTCTGATATTTCTTTTCGTCTTGTATTTTGAGGTGCACCCGTATACACCATAAAAGTGTTCGCACCATAAGAAATGGCCTCTTTTACCGAGCCTAAAAACATTTCTTTTCCATTCATCCCTACATGAGAGCCGATTTTTAACATAATATTTCCTCCTATATAAACATTTCAATTATGAAATCTTCTATCTTATTTTAATTCCCATTTTAGTATATCTGATTCCCTCAAAAGTTTCTACCTAAATTCCGTTCCCTTATTGACTTTTATACTGCACTTTGATTATAATGGAATTTAGCTGGTGTGAGGTGCATATATTGTACCATTCGGTACTTTTCAGATATGTAATAACTTTATGCGAGCTACTTTTATGCCCTCATAGTTAAATGGATATAATAAACCCCTCCTAAGGGTTAGTTGCAGGTTCGATTCCTACTGGGGGTGCTCTTTTATTAAGCAAACTGTATTACAAATATTATAAACCAACGAAACGTACCCATTTTTAACATTCTGTTTTAGATGGGTATGTTTTAGCGTGTAAAGATACTATCTGTTTATAAAAGTACAATACAATATACAAAATGAGGGGTATTATAATGAAAAAAGGAACAAGCTCGCGCAAAATTCTTTTGTGCACACTACTTATTTCCTTAGCAGCTATTCTTCTATCCTATCTTGGTTTTGTCATTTATTTTTCCAACCATTTCTTATTTCATACAGAAATAAATGGAATTGATGCATCTGGCATGACAGTAAAAGAATTAGAAGATGTATTTGCTCAGGAAGTAGCTACTTACACCTTGCAGTTGCAGGGAAGAAATGATGTAACAGATTCTATATCCGCTAGTGATATTTCTATGAAATATACTACAAGTGATGAAATCTCAAATCTGTTAAAAAAGCAAAATCAATTTCTTTGGCTTGGCTCTGCCTTCCACTCAACCAAAAAAGACGTGACACATTGCGTCTCCTATGATGAGCAACAACTAAAAGAACGTTGCAAATCTCTATCCTTTCTCAAAAAGGAAAATATAGTTGCTCCTAAAAATGCAACCATTGCCTATTTGAAAAACCAAGGATATTGTCTGGTAAGTGAAAATGCAGGTACGAAAGTAAATAAAAAGAAATTACTGGAACAAGTGAAAGAAGCCATTCTTACATTAGAACCTACTCTTTCATTAGAAAAAAAAGACTGTTATGTAAAACCTGCTATTACAAGCGAAACACCTGAACTAAAAAATCTTTATGAAAAAGTACAACGCTATGCCAGTGCAGAAATCACTTACACTTTTGGCAAGAAAAAAGTTGTTGTAGACCATAAAAAAATTCATAATTGGATTACCATTCAAAATAAAAAGTTCAAGGCTAAAATAGACCAGGACAAAGTAAGAGCCTACATTGATACGCTGGCATCTACTTACAATACATATGGCAGAAGCCGTACCTTTGCCGCTTCTACTGGCAAAACAGCAACCGTTACCGGTGGAGATTATGGTTGGTTAATGGATAGAGAACAGGAGACATCCTCTCTAATGAAACTGATTAAAAAAGGTGCGAAAAAGAAAAAAACACCTGTCTATGCGCAAACTGCTGTATCCCATGGCAAGACAGACTGGGGAAACACTTATGTAGAAATCAATCTTAGCCAGCAACATCTTTGGTACTATAAAAATAAAAAACTTGTAGTCGATAGTGACTTTGTATCTGGTAATATAAGCAAAGGATATGATACACCACAAGGTGTTTACAGTATTATGTATCTAGAAAGAAATGCGATTCTCGGTGCTCGTTCCAATGCAGATTACCGTACTCCTGTTTCTTATTGGATGCCATTCAATGGTGGCATTGGTATGCACGATGCAACATGGAGAAGCAAGTTTGGTGGTTCTATTTATCGTACAAACGGTTCACATGGTTGTATTAATTTACCAAAAGCGGTAGCCGCAACCATTTTTGAAAATATCAGTTCTAAAACACCTGTTATTTGCTATTTTGACTCTTAAAAAAAGACCTCAATTCAAATTGTTTGAATTGAGGTCTTTTTCGGGTTGGGCTGTTTTTAAAAAACAGTAACAGCTCGTAGGGGAATCGAACCCCTGTTTCCGCCGTGAGAGGGCGGCGTCTTAGCCGCTTGACCAACGAGCCATATCAAAAACTGACGAATGTCATTCTATCATAGATTTCTACAAAATGCAACATTTTTTTTCTAACAACCTAATGTAATATTTTTAATATGATACTCCATTTAACGTACATCGCCCTGCATCCAGATATTTCCCTTAAAACGCGCTCCTATCATAGGAATACCCTGTAAATCTTTTTGATTCATGCAAAGATTAAACACCATCTCATTGCAACAAAGAGTCATGGAATACAAATCCTCACCTGTAAGAAAATTTTTAATTGCCTTCCATTCCAAAATAGTAGCAACAATGGAATAATTATCCGATTCTGAACCGTATGGAATCAAACTGGTATCTACAATCGAATATAAATCCTCGCTGTGAATCCTTCTGGAAACTCTGGCATACGTGTCAATATCATCAATTGTCAGACTGTCTATCGCTTCCTGATTTCCACACTTTGCTTCCATGATAAGCTTTTTCCGCATCGCTCTCTCTTCCCTTTTATGACGAAGCTGTATATCATTTTGCGTGATTCCCAAAATGATCTTTCCTTCTATGGACAACGCAGATAAATATACTCTTCCACCTTTCGCAACTGCCTGCAACATCTTTCCATCTCTGATGAAATCACAAACATTCTTCAGATAAAAAATCATAGACACACCAAACCGTAAATCGTCGCACATCCCCGTATACGCATCCGTATCTACTCTTTTATTAATACTGACATCCTCTTTCGTGCTAATATAGCATCCCTTGCAATACGGAAAATAATGCCCTAAATAAAAAAAGCCTCTCTCATCATATTCGCCTACGATTCCAATTCCTACGTCCTTCATAAATTCTTTTTTAAATTCCGCTAACCGAATTTTGTTTCCCAAGTCTACCATATGTCGCTCTGTAGGTTCTTCCATCACCATGCCCACAATCTTCTGAAAATCTGCACGATTTTTCACATCACTAAAACCAATTGCTCTCAAATAACTATGCACCAAATCACCTCCTCATATATTAATCCTCGTTTTTTTTAATCTGTTTTTTCCACTTTTTCCGAAATCTAAGCAAATCTACGCATTTGCCATTCTTACTACTATTATAAGCAAAACAAAATAAAGTAGCAAGCAAAAAAACACTGTGTAAAGACTCCTCTACACAGTGTTTCTGTTTATAAATTTTTCTCCAAATTGATACTATCACTCATATTAGCTGCCTTTGGTAATCGCAAGATTGCTTTAAAGAGATCTCCATCTATCTCTACATAAAATTCTCCATTTTGAAGCTTTGCAAGACTTTGTGAAATATCCAATCCTAACCCGCTTCCTTCTGTATTTCTAGACTGATCACCTCTTGTAAAACGTTCCATCAATTCATCTGCACTAATATTTAGTTCCACATTTGAAATATTTTTAATTGTTAGTTCTACAAAGTTTTCCTGGTTGGTTGCATCCACATATACACGGCTTCCTGGTAATGCATACTTTGAGACATTTCCCAGAAGGTTTTCTAAAATACGCCATGCACGTCTGCCATCCGCCTTAACAAAAAACTGCTTTTCACCAATGTTGTTACGAATATCTAAATCTGCCTTTTCCAATTTTTCAGAATATTCTCCTAATGCTTGATTCACCAAAGAACCAAGATCAATACTGGAAATATCCACAGACATCGCTCCACTGGTCGCTTTTGCTGCTTCAAACAAGTCATCCGTTAATACTTTCAAACGCTGGGATTTTTGATCTAATACCTCAACATACTCTTTTACCTTATCTGGCTGCACATCTTCCTTCTTTATCAAGTCTACATAGGTAATAATAGAAGTTAAAGGCGTTTTTATATCATGCGATACATTGGAAATCAATTCCGTTTTTAGTCGTTCTGACTTTAACATTTGATTTACGGATTTTTCTAACCCTTCTGATAAAGAGTTAATATCTTTTGCCATATCATTCAACATATCTTCTTTTCCATCCGTAGGAATCTGATACGTTATTTCACCATTTTTTACACGCTTTATTCCTTCGCGGATTGTTTGCAACTTACCCAGATGACGACTTAACACAATGGCAACAGCAACCATAATTGCTACCATAACTAATTGCATGAATGCCAGTAAAGTTAGACTATACGTTAGAAATCCAATAAGTTCTATAAACAACCAGACTCCACAAATGACTACATATAGAATTATAACAGTCTTGTTTGCCTTTGATTTTACAATACATCTATTTACCGCACAAATACCTCTTCCTAAAATAGACTGTCTTAACAGGATTTTTCCTTTTCCTTTTCTAACAAGTGAGCATAAAAATTGTACAACAATTATAACACAAAGTGCAATTAAAGCTAATCCTCCCCATATTGCTACTGCATGATCATCATAAGTATCTGTTGATGTTGAGCCTATAAACTCACTCAAAACTCTTGCTTCAGTGACGAACAACATACATCCACTTATAATGCAGGTTATAATCGTTATGATTTCAATTTCTGTATACCAGCGGTCTATTACCAAATATTGTATCTCCTCTGTTCCTGCCTTTCGTCCACATACATAGAATAAAAGGAACAAAATAAAGATAAACACGATTCCAACCGCAACCATAGTAGTTACCTGTCGTTCTGCAATTTGCATGTGAGCATCTTCCTGCTGCTTCTGCTTGTCATACTGTTTCATGTACACACCTTGGGTAGTATTATATAAATCCTCACTCACACCTATATAAACACTATATTTGCTTGGTGTATTAAGCACAGCCGAAACAGGAATAGAAATTTTATTCTGCGTATCCGTACTGTCATATCCTTCATAAAGCACTTTTGTAATGAAAGCATTCAAATACTCTTTTTCCTTTTGGGTTAGTTTCTGATTATACAGTTTCTGCAATTTTGTTTCTTTTTGCTGCTTTTCCTTGTTCGCAACATATTGATTATACTTCGTCGTATCTCCACTATCAAAACTTGTATTATTATCTATGTCATAATACACAGCATCATATTCGTCATAGACTAATCCTGTGCTACTGTCATACTCTAACGCATCATAGTCCAGACCCTTTTTATCAGCAAATTCTTCTAACATCGTATCAATAAGATTGCTTTTTAAGTCCTCTAATTCCTGACTGTCATATAACTTATACAAAATCTGCTTCATTGTTTCCTTATTTTTTGAATCCTGCAAATACGAACTATACAATCCATTCTGTATATTCTCCTTATATACACTTATGTGATTCACCATATTTTGTGCTATATACTTTGCATATGTTTGATTCCCTTTGCACAATTTCTCAATAATAGAATTTACAGACAACCAGCTAAAATTGCTTTCTTCTGAATCATCCTCATCATAAAAATCTACAGTCTCTTGCGTATAGGAGTCAGACGCTACTCCCTTTTCATAAGACATCACTCCATTAAAGCCATATTTACTCGTATACTTATCTCCATAATAATTTTTCCACTGTTTTATATAAGTATCTCCACTCAAATATCCTTTATATAATGCATAAATTGGAATATTTTTTATATCGTCTGTATCCTGTTTACTATTGGCAATCGTTGTTTCTTTTCCCTTTTCATCACTCCTTATAATTTGATATTGAAAGTCACCCGCTCTACTTTCCATTTCCTTCTTTTTTTCTTTTACCGTTTCACCACTTTGACATTGGCTGGCAATTGCATAATCTAAAACAGAAGACAAACCTAATTGAATCTTATTTGTTAATTGTTGATTTCCAAACAAATCAACATAACTATACCACATTGGTACCTCTTTGTTTCCTGAATATTTTTGCAATGTCTTGACCGTAGCCATGCCAAGCACCATTTCTACAATAATACATACCACCAGTAATGCATTTAAAACAATTCTTACTGGCACGCTCCTACTAAATCTTTTCCACTTTGTATCCAACGCCCCACACCACCTTTACATATTTGGGTTCTTTTGCATTAATTTCAATCTTTTCTCGAATTCTTCTAATATGTACGGACACCGTATTTTCCGCATTTACACAAGGCTCTTTCCAGACCTTCTCGTAAATCTGATGAATTGAATATACTCTTCCTGCATTTTCTGTTAAAAAGGCTAATATTCCAAACTCCACTGGTGTCAGTTTTTTTTGCTCACCATCTACCCAGACCTCATGGGTGTCTAAGTTTATTTCCAAGCTACCCGTTCGCACAATATTATTTTTTTCCTGTTCCTCCATACTGCCTAAACGAGTATAACGCCTTAACTGACTTTTTACTCTTGCCAACAATTCCAATGGATTAAACGGTTTTGTCACATAATCATCTGCTCCCACATTTAACCCAAGCACTTTATCATAATCTTCTCCCTTTGCTGACAAAATAATGATTGGAATATTTTTTTCTTCTCTAATGTGCATGGTTGCCTTAATTCCGTCCATTTTCGGCATCATAATATCCATTAAAATCAGATGAAGTTCTTCCTTTTTTACAATTTCCAATGCCTCGATTCCATTTTCTGCCCGAAGCACTTCATAACCTTCATTTGTTAAATAAATCTCCAGCGCATCCGCTATGGATTTTTCATCTTCACATACTAAAATTCGATACATTTTTTACCTCTTTCTTTTTGTGGATTTCTTGCTAGCATTTTTTCTTCCTTCCACACTATATACTATATAATACGATTCTTAAGAAACAACATACTAAATTCCTAAGAAATTCTTAAGATTGTTGTGAATGCTCAAAAATTGCACCTCTCAGTATTTTTTCTGCAAGTTTTAGCAAAAATCCGTTTCTTTTATCTTAATTTCCTTGCCAATCCAAATTCCTTTTGAATCCTCTCCATGCCCGATGCTCTGTGTCTTTGCAATTGGTATTTCTCTCTGTTTGCAAAATGGCAATATAAGTTCCTTTATTTTATCCTTACCAGACTGTTTTTCTAACTGCGAAAACGTTCCAAGTAAAACTCCCGCAACCTTTTCAAACGCTCCCATTTGTTCTAATTGATTTAGATAAGTAAGCATCAATGTAACATCCCCACTTCTTGCCTCCAACAGTAACAACTTATCCTGCAAATTTGGAAAATACTCCGTTCCTGCCAACTTTAAAAAACATCGAGTATTTCCACCTACAACAATACCTTCCATTTCCTTTCCCTGATAAAATGTCCAATTATGCTTCCATGGTTTTTGTTCTATAAACTCCTGCTTCACATACCTCTCCTGCTCTGCCTTATCCGCATACAACAAATTACAAACCTGATACAACACTCCAGGGTTCCCTGTTTTTGTATAAATAGCATTCAATATTACGGTTAAATCCGAATACCCTACAAATGGCTTTTTGCATTCCTTTATTTTATTATAATCTAAATACCTCAAAATTTCATTGGCAAGATTTCCACCACTCACATCAAAAATACAAAAGTTATCCACATCCTCATAGCTTTTCATTAACATTTGGGCACGTTCTTTTGGTGTACCAGAATGCCCATCTCCCCTGTCATATAAGCACTCTCCTGCATCTGCCAAAATACCTATCTGACTTAACTTTTCTATTAAAAGCTGTATCTCTCCTTTCCGCTCTACTCCAATCCCATCGGAACAGGCCGTTAAAACAGTTCTCTTCCCTTTCTCCTTGCACATTCATATTCCCTCCCTTTACTAAACTATATAAATAAAATCCTCTTGTATTGTAGTAAAAGTTACCACTTCTATGCAAGCCCTCTTTTTTATTTTTCTAAAAAAATAAACACGTTCTTTTCCCTTATGTACGCCAATACATAGTATTTAGATTTTTTTCTAAATAGATATTGACTTTTTACTTACGCAGAACTAGAATGTATTTAGAAAATTTTCTAACTACTTTTTAAGGAGGTTGCCATGAGTTTTGCCAATACCTTTAAGGCTTTATCTGATCCAGTGCGGAGAGATATTTTAATGCTTCTGAAAAATAAACGCTTGTCTGCTGGTGAAATCGGCAGCAATTTCAATATGACAGGAGCCACGATTTCCTATCATCTTCGGATTTTGAAAAAAGCAGATTTAATAACAGAAGAAAAAGAAAAGAACTTTATTTACTATCAATTGAATACTTCTGTAGTGGAAGAAACGATGCTTTGGCTTGCTCAACTGCGTGATAATTGACCAAGTTGATACTCTATTTTTTACTACAATTAAGTACGATTAACTTTAACATCCTACTATTTACAAAGCAAACAAGACAATAGAATTACAACCAAACCATCTATTATAAAATGAAAAAAGGTTGTATCAATAAATATTTTTTAACAAAACAACTTCAAAAAGGAGGTTCATTATGAAAAAATTTGAAAAATGGAACACATACAAAAAGAATATTATCCTAACAAGCATTTTAATTTTATTGCCTATCCTGGCAGGACTTTTATTTTGGAATAAACTTCCCGAACAACTTCCTACACACTTTGCCGCAAATGGGAAACCTGACAAATACAGTCCAAAGGCACTCACTGTTTTTGGGTTACCTATTCTTGTGTTGGTGATTCACCTATTTTGTGTTGTATTTACATTCCTTGATCCAAGACACAAAAACTTGAGTCCAAAAGTATTTAAGCTAATACTTTATATTTGCCCTGCGGTGTCACTCTTATGTAGTTTTTGCATTTATGGTTCTGCACTTCACAATGGAGTAAATACGAAACTAGCTACCCTTCTTTTTCTTGGATTGCTGTTGATTTCCATAGGAAATTATCTTCCGAAATGCCAACAGAACAACACCATTGGCATTCGAGTTCCGTGGACTCTGAACAATGCAGATAACTGGTACCATACCCATCGCCTGGCTGGCTGGATTTGGGTATTCGGTGGTTTTATTACCGTATTTTGTTCCTTGCTTGAAGTCAAACACCTATACATTATACTAATAGGAGTGTTTGCACTTATGGTACTGATTCCTATCTGTTATTCAGGTGTTTTATACTATAAAAAGAAATAAAAAAACACAATGGAAGCACCTTTGATATATGTATTAACTTGACTGATTTATTTAAACAAAAGGAGCAAGCCTTATATCTATTGATGTAAGACTTGCTCCTCTTTCTATTCAAACACGTTTTATTGCATTTTTTATTCTTCTACTTTATCTACCCTTTTGAGCAAATAAGATGTTGTCTAACGATAAGAAACACACCTTGTACATTTCAATGGAAGGATTAGTCTCTTCCAGCAATTACCTCGCGACCATTCATGTATTTACGAAGTGCTTCTGGAATTACAACAGTTCCATCTGCCTGCTGATAATTTTCCAAGATTGCTGCGGTTGTTCTACCAATAGCTACTCCACTACCATTTAAAGTATGAATGAATTGTGCCTTATCCTTTGCACTATCTTTGTACTTGATATTTGCACGTCTTGCCTGGAATGCTTCAAAGTTTGAGCAACTTGAAATCTCTACATATCTACCATAAGATGGCATCCATACCTCAATATCATACTTCATTGCTGCGGTAAATCCTAAGTCTCCCATACAAATCTTTACTACACGATATGGTAAACCAAGAATCTGTAATACTTCTTCTGCGTCTCCTGTCAAACGCTCTAATTCATTATAAGAATCCTCTGGCTTACAAAATTCAACTAATTCAACCTTGTTGAACTGATGCTGACGAATCAATCCTCTTGTATCACGACCTGCAGAACCAGCTTCAGCACGGAAACATGCTGTATATGCACAATGCTTGATTGGAAGTTTTGTTCCATCTAAAATTGTCTCACGATACATATTTGTTACAGGTACTTCTGCAGTAGGAACAAGGAAATATTCCTTTCCATCACCTGTTACCTTATATGCATCTTCTTCAAATTTTGGTAACTGACCTGTACCTGTCATACTTGCTCTACTTACCATAAAAGGAGGGAATACTTCTTCATAACCCTGTTTTTCATGTACATCAAGGAAGAAGTTCATAATGGCTCTCTCAAGCTTTGCACCTAATCCTTTATAAAATGTAAAACGAGCACCACTTGTCTTTGCACCCATTTCAGGATCTAAAATGTCTAAATCTTTACCAATATCCCAATGTGCCTTTGCTTCAAAATCAAATTTTGTTGGCTCACCAAACTTACGGATCTCTACATTTTCTTCATCGCTTTTTCCTGCTGGAACAGATGGATGAGGGATATTTGGAATTGTAAGCATCCATGCATCTAATTCTTCATCTACAGTACGAACCTGTGCATCTAAATCTTTAATCTTATCTGATAACTGTTTCATTTCTTCAAATAAAGCAGTTGTATCCTTTCCTTCTTTTTTCATAATAGGAACTTGCTTTGATGCTTTGTTTTGTTCACTCTTTAAAGCTTCTACTTCACCAAGTAATGCTCTTCTCTTGGCATCCAAATCCTTAAATTTGCTTAAATCAAATTCCTCATTTCTTGTAGATAATGCTTTTTCTACACCTTCAAAATCACTTCTCAATAACTTGATGTCTAACATGTTTTTACTCACCTTTCTTATATAAAATAATATGAATTTCAATTGTTATACCATATTTCGCCCCTATAAAACCGTAAGGTAACAATATAGACTAAATACGGTCTTTCCATGCATTTTTGCTCTATCGGACACACTTTCCTATAAAACAAAAAAAGAATTCACTTTCCCCCTGCTATGGGACGAAAGGAATTCCGCGTTGCCACCCAAATTGTCTTTTCTCCGGAAAAGACCTCTTGTTAGTAAGATAAAGGTTACCACCCTTCCGGTTCCTCACCGGCTTATGACGGAAGTGGAACAACAGGTTTCCTTTATCAACTTACACCAACCGTTGACTCTCTGCGAAAATCCACCTATCTTAGCTTCCCAATTTTTTCAATATTAAGAATAATCTAAAATGACAATTCATTTTTGCACCTATTATTTCCTTTTCTTCCTTCTTTTATACTTATAAAACAAAAAGAAAAGGCTGTTGATAATACAATTTATCAACAACCTCAATTATATCGCAATACTTTACAAATTGCAACTTAAATTCTATATTTCTTCTACCGTATCTTCAATAAAAATATTTAATTCTTTTAATAAATCCTTCTCTAACCATTCTTTGCAAGGCTTTCCCTCTGAATCCTTTAAAATACGGATTACTGGTCTGGTAGGCTGTTCTTTATTCTGTCTTAGAACAATGCCTGTTTCCCCATAATTTGTAGTAACTATGGTTCCAGTCGGATAGGCTGCAATACTGGTATTAAATACTTTGGCAACCTTCAAATCAAACTTTATGCCTGCATTAGACATAATATATTCAATTGCCTCATGCACCTTCATACATGGAGAAAAAACACCATAAATCAATCGGTCAAACGTATCGCATACAGCTACAATCTTAGAACCCATTCGCATTTTTTCACCATCAATATGCATCGGGTAACCTGTTCCATTTACATATTCATGGTGATGCAATATAATGTCCTTTGCAGTATTGGATAACCATTTTTCATTCTCAATGGCAGTATAACCATAAATAACATGCATTTGCATTTCTTTTTTTTCTTTATCAGAAAAATCGGTATACTTTTTATCCTTGATTTCTGTATTAACATAAGTATAGCCAATATCATGCAACAAACTGCCTACTGCAATTTCTCGAATCTTTTCTTTTTTTAAATTCATTCGCAATGCAATAAAGACTGCCAATGCTGCAACATTAATCGAATGTGAATACGCACTTTCCGACTTTTGTCTCACTCCACTTACATTAAACATAATTTCTGGTTCTTCCAAAAGGTCTACAATAATTTCTTGCGCAACCTCCTTTAAAACCTCCAGTTTACTGTTTCCACAATAAACAAATCTATCTAATGTCTCCTGTACTTCTTTTTGACATTGCTCTTTGATTTTAATTTCTGTAATATCTTTTTTTTCAATTCCCTCTGCATACGCATCATCTACATAAATATGTTGAATTCCTAATTCCTCTAATCTATGCACATACTCTTTTTTCAAGACAACACCTGCAGACATGAGTAACGTATCATAATCGCTAATAATATCCTGCGCCAGTATTTCGTCACCTTTTATCGCTTTTATTGCTACTTTTCTCATATCCCGACACTTCTCTCCACTTATACTATAATGACATTCCGCTTCTTACAGTTTTGAATTAAGAGCCATCTCCAAAGCTTCTTTTTCTTCCTCTGCTAAAATCACAAAGGATTCCCCTTTAATTATCTCTTTTACATATGTATAGCATCCCTCTCTTGTGCTATGCATAGAATTAATAATAAATCCATCGTTCTTATCATTTAACATTGCTAATGCAAAACTTAACTTTCCACCCATCTGGAATGCATCGTATCTTACAACTCCGACTTTCTGGTAAGTATATAACAATGTCTCATCAATCTTCTCTAAACGCGCATCAATCTGTTTTGTTTTTTCTATCAATGCATCTACCTGCCCAAATTTTCCTGCAAATGCTTTTTCCAAACTGGCAGCATTTTCTCCCTGCATAAACTGTTCATACTTCTTTTTCAATCGACTATTCTTACTAAATAAAACAATAATCAAAATGAGTAATAATAATGTTACCGCAGCCAGTCCAATTACAACAAAACTACCATCTATTCCTATTGTATCAAATAATTCCATTTTTCTCTACCCATATCCTTTCTTATTTTTCATTCTTTTTTAGCATATGTATTTCAACTACATATTTTATTTTTCTATCGACATTAACAATTCAATGATACGTTCCAAATCTTCTGGAGAATAGTATTCAATCTCTATTTTTCCTTTTTTCTTTGATTTTTTCTGTATAGAAACTTTCGTTCCCATTACATTCTTTATTTTCTCTTCTAAATCTTTATAGAACAACTCCATTTTGTCTGTCTTTTTTTCCTTTAGTTCTTTTGGCTCTTTTTGGAGTTTTCGTACCAATGCTTCGGTTTCACGTACACTCATTTTTTCATCAAAAACTTTCTGTGCAACAACCTCCTGCTCTTTTGCATCCTCAATTGGAATCAATGCTCTTGCATGTCCACTGCTAATCATTTCTTCAATAAGCATTTCCTGAACCTTAGGACAAAGCTTTAATAAACGCATAGAGTTTGTAATTGCAGTTCTGCTCTTTGAGATACGCTCTGCCAATTCATCCTGTTTTAGCTTGTATTCACTGATTAACTTTTGATATGCCATTGCTTCCTCAATGGGATTCAAGTCTTCTCTCTGTATATTTTCAATAAGTGCAATTTCAATTACTTCCTGAGAGGAATAATCTTTTACAATAGCAGGAACTTCTTTTAACCCTGCCATTCTGGCAGCTCTCCAACGTCTTTCTCCTGCTATAATTTCATAGCTTTTTCCTTTTTTCTGTAATAGTAACGCCTGCAATACGCCATATTGTTTAATCGAATCAGCTAATTCCTGTAAGGAATCCTCATTAAATTTTCTTCTTGGCTGTTCTCGATTAGGTTCAATGTCCGTAATTTTTATCATTGTTTCTCTGGACATATTTTCTTTTGACACTTCTTTACTACTGCTTTTCATTGGTTCTTTGGAAATTTTTTTGGGAATCATTGAATCTAATCCCTTTCCTAATCCCATTGATTTTGCCATTTTTAAGCTCCTTTCCAGTTCTATTTATATAATTATAACTCTATTGTCTCTAAATCTTTTGGAATATATATGTCCCCACTAAAATAACATTGCCCCTCTTTTTTATATAGTTCCTTGCGGTCTTCTATATTTTTATCCTCTGTATGGTAAAGTAATACATTTTTAACTCCCAATTGTTCTGCAATCTGACAGGCATCTTTTACAGTAGAATGCTGTTTTTCATAAGGATGAAATATATCTGCCTCTGCATGTAAACAAAATGCTTCATGCAACAGCCACTTACTTCCTTTGATATAATCCATTCCTTGTCCATGGTATGGTTCATCTCCACAACAGGTCAACTTCTCACCGTTACCGATTTCCATGCAAAAACCAAATTGTTTTGCCTTTACCGAATGAATATCAAAAAAACGAACCGTATGTGTTAAAATTGTTTTCTCCTCTTCATCTTCTACAATGACAAAATGTAACCTGTCATCAAAAAACTGGGTTTCTTTTTTTAACAGCAACTTATTCGTTATTTCTTTTAGTAATCCAATTACTTCATCATGTGCATAAATAGTAGCTTCTCCTTCATAGGTATTATGAAGCATCCCCTGACAAATCATTCTTATCATCCATACAATTCCTAATAAATGATCAATATGTTTATGGGTAACAAAGATATGTTTTATTTGTTTCCAATCAATTTTTGCTCTTTCTAACTGCTGAAGAAGTTGATTTCCACCTCCCCCATCAACCAGAAAATAATCCTCATTTTCCTGTAACACAAAACAAGTATTATAACATTTCGTCACAATAGCATGTCCTGTTCCAAGCATTGTAAGTTTCATATGATTCCTCCATACATTTTCATGAAAGATTGCCTATTTATGTCTGAATACACTAATCACAATTACCAAAAGTATACACCATGATAAAACCACAGGTATCGAATAATACCATTTCTTTGAAAGTCTTTTATTACTCATTTCTTCTGCTTTTAATCTGCTTGTTTCTAAAATAGCTTTTGGAATAAGCTTTACAGTCAAAGCAATTAGCAATGGCAATAAAATGAAATCATCTAAATATCCAAGAATCGGAATAAAATCAGGAATAAGGTCTATAGGTGAAAGTGCATACGCCACTGTAATACCTGCCATTATTTTAGCAACAACTGGAGTTTCTTTCTCTTTTAAAGCAAAAAATAAAGCGGGTATATCTGACTTTATTTTCTTTACACTATTCTTCCAGTTCATGCCTTACCTCTTCAAACCATTGCACCTTATTGGGATTCTGTTCGTGTTCACCTATATGCTTTTCCATCCAAACCATATTGTACCAACGATTAAACTTGTAACCACATTTGTAAAATTCACCGACAAATCTATAACCTAATTTTTCATGAAATTTTACGCTATCCTTTGATAAATATTCATCCTCCACAGACGGATATGCAATACAAGCATTTAGATTTAAAATATTTTGTTTTTTCAGGTATTTTTTCAAAGCATCATAAAGAATTTTACCAATTCCTAATCTCTTTTTATCTTCTTTTACATAGATGCTGGTTTCTACCGCCCAATCATAAGCAGCTCGTTCATGAAAAGTGTTTGCATATACAAATCCCACGATTTCGCCGTCCTTTTCTGCAACTAAATAGGGATACTGCTTTTCTATTTTCTTTATTCGACCTTGAAATTCTTCTATGGAAGGTACCTCATATTCAAAAGTAATTGCTGTATTTTTTACATAAGGAGCATATATGTTTAATAGTTCTTCTGCATCCTGTTCAGATGCCACTCGAATTGTTATTGGCTGTTTCACTTCTTCTACCTCCAAACATAAGTCCCTGTTACTTAAAGTTATATGGAAAACTTATAGCAATGTTTCACGTGAAACATTTTTACGATTCCATCTCCGCATTTTCAATTACTTCCTCTGCCAAATCTCGATACGCCTCTGCTCCTGCTGATTTTGTATCATATAATGTAATTGGCTTTCCATGACTTGGTGCTTCAGCTAGTCTGACATTTCGTGGAATAATGGATTTATAGACTGTTTGATTTAAATTTTCCTTGACATTTTCTACAACCTGTAGAGAAAGATTTGTTCGTGCATCATACATAGTGAAAACAACGCCCTCGATTTCCAAAGTTGGATTTAAACGTTCTCGAACTAAGTTGATTGTATGAATAAGCTGGGATAAACCCTCTAAAGCAAAATATTCACATTGAATAGGAACCAATACGGTATCCGCTGTTGTCATAGCATTAACAGTGAGCGTATTTAAAGAAGGTGGACAATCAATAATAATAAAATCATAATTATCTCTTACTTTTTCTATCTGCTTCTTTAATATAAATTCCTTATCTTCAATTCCAATTAACTCAATTTCTGCTCCTGCAAGATTGACATTAGAAGAAAGCAAGGAAACATTTTCTAAAACATTTTCAATAATACAATCTTCCAGACTACTTTCTTCCAGAATAAGCTCATACACCGTATTTTCTACTTCGTTTTTATCAATTCCTAGTCCACTTGACATATTTCCCTGCGGATCAATATCAATTGCCAATACCTTTTTTCCTTTTTCAGCCAAACAGGCGGATAAATTCGTCGCAGTTGTTGTCTTTCCTACACCACCTTTTTGGTTTGCAACAGCAATAATTCTACCCATAAACCACTCCTCATTTCTTCATTAAGTCCTTATAATATGTAATTGCGCTACTATTTCAAGCCTTAATCTAAAACCTTTATATAGCCATAAGTATAAAACAAAGCACTTTACTCTGTTAAACAAACTGTCCTATCGAACAAAGTGGACAAATTTACGCTAAATCCTATATATTCCTCACTCATGAGAGATTTACACTACTTTGCGTGCTAAATTCCAAAGTTTCATGCTTTTACAGCCATCTTTCTTTCGTATCTTTGTGCATCCCGCAAAACGTTTTACTCTATAAGACGCACTTTCCTATAGAAAAATAAAAATGTTTCACGTGAAACATTCAAAAGCAAGAATTCACGCAAACATTATTATAGCACCTTTCCATATCTATATCTATATAAATAACGGATTTTGTTACAACTATTTTAAAAATCAAAATACAGATAAAGAATTTAATAATTCTATACCTCCTTTATTTCTCCTCTTAGTAATTAATTTGCAAATTTTTATAGTAAATAAATCCTATCAAACACTTTGCACACCTCTTATCTCTTGCAACAGATGAAACAATGAAACACTGAAGCTTACTTATAAAAATAAAAAAACCTGTAGATGAAATAAGTTTCATTTACAAGTTTTTATCCATGCATTATATAATTTAAAGCAAACCACTTTATAACTTTATTTTATTTCCTAAATTTCCACAAAACCACTTTTTATAGCGTAAACGGCTGCCTGTGTTCGATCTGACACATTAATCTTACGAAAAATATTAGAAACATGATTTTTTACTGTTTTTTCGCTTATAGAAAGCTTATCTGCTATTTCTTTATTAAACAATCCCTCTGCTATTAATTTAAGCACTTCCATCTCACGCTTAGTAAGACCTTCTTCATTTTCATCTACGCTAGAATCCAATCGCTTCATAAGCAACGGTGCCAAGGATGGCTGAATATAATTTTCTCCATGATATACAGAAAAAATAGCCTTTCTTAATACTGCAAGCTCTGAATCCTTTAGTACATATCCATTTACTCCAATTTCGATTGCTTTTAATAAATACTCCACTTCATTATGTATGGTTAAAATAAGAACTTTACGTCGAATGCCAGTCTCTTTCATTTTCTGTAACATTTCAAGCCCATTCATCTTTGGCATATTTACATCTAACAAGATCACATCGGGGTCCGTTTTCTCCACAACTCTAATTCCTTCTTCTCCATCACTGGCTTCCCCAATGATTCTAATGTCTCCGTCCATTTCTAATAATTGCTTTATTCCTTCTCGAACCATAACATGGTCATCCACAATTACAACCTGTACTTGTTCCATGTAAAATACCTCCCTCTTATTTTAACAACCCCAAACAATATCACTAATTACTAAACTTTTTCTTCGGCATTTCTTCCAATACACTATACGGAATAGAAACAACCACTTTCGTGCCGTTTCCCGGACTACTATCAATTGAAAATGTTCCCGACAACAATTGCGCTCGCTCCTGCATAATAGACAAACCAAAGCCTGAACTTTTCTTTTCATCTCCATTTCCAATCTGACTTTTATCAAACCCAATTCCATCATCTTTTATGGAAACTTCAATCTCATCCTCCCAGTAGGCAATTAATATAGAAACATTTTTTGCTTGCGAATACTTAAATATATTATTACAAGCCTCTTGAATAATACGAAAAATAGTCAATGTTACAACAGATGGTAAATCAATTTCATCACTTTCAGAAGTCACTCGAATCTGGAACTTCATATCTTCATGTTCTGCTTTATTTTCCTCTACAAACCTCTGGATCGTAGGAACTAAGCCTAAATCATCTATGGACATCGGACGTAAGTCATAAATAATTCGTCTCATATCGTCAATAGAATCTCGAATATTCTCCATCATAGCTACCAGCTCTAATTTAACTTTTACCGTATCTTTATCAATCATTTTACTGCAATATTCTGTTTTGTGGACAATATTGGTCAAACTCTGTACAGTAGAATCATGCAAATCTCTGGCAATTCGTTTTCGTTCCATTTCCTGTGCTTCCAAGATGGAAATTCCACTGGCTGTAAAATTATCCTTTACAACTTCTTCTTCCTCTTCTTCTTGATCAGGATTGTGTTCCTTCATAAATAACACAATCTTTCCCATTGTATTTATTCTCTGGTTAATCTCCTTTAATTCCGTTTTTATCCGTTCTGTTTCTTCCCGTTCATCAATAATACTTTGTGTAATTTCTTCCAATTTTTCCCTATTTTTAGCACTGACAGGATTAAAAAAACTTATATTATCTTTTAACTTTTCTTCAATTACGACTTTCTCACGACAAAGAGATTCAACCCTTCTGTGAGAATCCTCTAACTGCCGTATTACTTGATTCTGTTTACCTTCTATCTCCATTAATATTTCTCGCAGAAATATTTCCATCTCCTCATGCTCTGTCAAAATAAAACCTCCCAGGAAAAATCAGCTTTTATACTATATATCGGCATATTACGCCAATTTTTATACCTATAAATTATTATATATTACCACTTAACATTTGTAAAATAAATTCCCCTAAAATTTATTGTAACTATTCCATATTTTGTTTATAATAAAATAGATACGTTAGAAACTACTTGTAAAATTAGCATTTCTATGTACATGCAATTACGTATTTTCCTTGACGCTCTAGGTCAAGGCTCAACTTTATTATGAATTAAAAATGGGAGGGTTATTATGAAACGGCAAAAGAAAACATTACTGGAAATCGTAGGTAGTATTATTTTTACCTTATCATCTATCTATGCATTGAATCATATTATATTTTTCCTTGCTACCAAACGCGAACAGCTTATCACTAAGAACGGTGACTTTTATAAGCATCACCATGGTAAAATGTACTATGAAAAAAGGGGGCATGGTTCTCCAGTCCTTTTACTGCATGATCTAAATTGTTGCAGTTCCTCTTATGAATGGCAGGAAGTTGTACATTCCTTTGCCAAAAATCATACTGTCTACACAGTGGATTTGTTAGGATGCGGACGTTCAGATAAACCTCGCATTACCTATACCAGCTATTTATATGTACAAATTTTATCTGATTTTATTCATGAAGTTATTTGCGATACACCAGACGTAATTGTAACAGGAAACACGGTTCCTATTGCTATCATGTTAGAGAAACTTCACCACAATAGTTTTTCACACATGATTTTTGTAAATCCATTAGATTTTGATAAAGCAAGTAAATTTCCAAATACAATCGACAGCTATAAAAAGGATTTATGGAATGCACCAATCTTAGGAACACTAGCTTACTGTATTTATACCTCAAAATCTGCAATTTTAAAACGTTTTCGTTCTGAGTACTTTGCTTTCAGATCTTCCAAAGAATTGCGCTACCTTCGTAGATACCACGAAGCTGCTCATTTAAAAGGAAGTTCCAGCAAGTTCTTACATTCCAGCATTCGCTGTCATTATTTGGGATGCAATGTAACAGAGGTATTTACAGAACTTGATGTATCTGCCTGCGTTATTTTAGGTGATGGAATGGAATACGCAACAGATATTTCAGACTGGGCTGTTTTCCTTAACCCAAGAACAGAAGTAGCTATTCTTCCAGATAGTAAATACTTGCCTCAGATTGAAGCGGCAGAACAGTTTGTTGAGATTTGCGAAACATTCTTTACAAATAATACGATAGAGTAATCACGAAAAGAGCGTTGAAAAACGCTCTTTTAAATATTATAGCAAATCCCAATATACTCTTTTTTTATTGTATTTTTTGCATCTAGAACCGTCCATTATAACAGATTATACATACATAAGATAGGATGTTATTAGGATACCTTTCTCAAACCTGCAAGGTTTAGTTGTCAAGTTTTTTCTTTCGTTTACCTGAGGGCAAATTTCACCCTCATTAATCAATTCCTCTACGGACTTATATCATACTTGAAGCACATTAATATTAATGCTTTCAGCAATCGTTAGTTCAGTAGATTTAATTATTTTTTACTTTTGAGTCCTAAAGTATAACACTAATAAATATTAATTTACGACCTATACTAACGCTTCTTTTATTTTGACAAGTTTTTGTATCAAATTTGCTTTTAATAAAATGGAATTATTTTTCTGAACTTCTTTAATGAATCTTTCTATATTCAATATAATTTCATTACACCATTCTTTAATAGTCATTTTCTCAGACCAAATAACTTCATCTGTATTAGTATTAACAAAACTTATTAATAGGTTATCATTTTTCTTTAAAATTATTTTAGCCATATTCATGGAAAGTAATCGTATTTCATATTCTTGACAAACATTCAATTGAATAATTCCATCTGACAATTTAGTTAACCAATATAAAATATCTTCATTTCCTTCCTCGCCAGCTAATAATTCTCTATCTGGACAAAAGCCTAATACATGATTATTAATACATATTTCAAAATAGCCATATATCCCATCCCATTCTGTATCAAATTCATTTAAATCAACATCATTAATTGAATCTGTAATTATCCATTTAATTTTTATCATTTTACTCGCCTCCTAACAACTTAACTAATTCGTCATATGTATAAACATAATCACCATAACCAGTTTTTAATATGCCATCTTCTAAATAAACTGTAACATTTTCGCCTAAATACTTAAATGAATATTTCTCTGTTATAACACCACTATTTAATGCTTCTTTATAACCAAAATTTAATGCTGCTCTTACCTGCTCATCTGTCCAATTTGAATTAAAAAAAGTCTTATAGTTTAAATATTGTTCTGCCCCCTCTTTACTCATATATTGTAATTGCTTTGCATATCTTGCTGGCATATGGTCGTTCATAGGATGTTTGACTGCCTTATTACTTAAATCTGATATTGTCTTACTACCACTCTCACCTCTACTCCACCGTACATCCTTACCAACCAGCTTCTCTACTTCCCCCACGGATACTTTTCCTACACCTGCAAATTCTACTTGTGGTCCAGTGTTTTGACTCTTCGCAAACAACCGCTTTATATCTACATCCTCTTCCAATACATTACGGATTTCTCGCAGAAGCAAGTCCATTTCTTTCTTAGCATCCTCACACATGGTAATGCCAGCTTTTGCTCCTTTTTTGAACAATTGTTTTTCTGATAGTCGACTCACTTTTTCAGCTATATTTGCGTTCTTTCCTGCTATCCTTACCATGGAACCACTGATAATCGGCACTATGACACAGGCTCCTGCTAATACTCGTTCCAAAGCGGATAACTTTTTTCCTGTTATCAAATCCATTCCACCAATAGCTTCCTGCAAATCTTTCGCATCACCTAGCCCTGGTATTAGCGATATACCAAATGAACTGACTTCTTTTACAGCACCGATTTGATCGTACTTCTTTTCTTTCTCTTCTGCCAAATGCATTTCTATACTTACCTGTTGCAATGTTTCTTTTGCAGTTAAAATTTCTTCCTGATTGGCAGTATAATATAAAGAAAATAGGAACATCTGATCCGATAAATAGGAAGTAGTCTCCCACCTTTTATAGTCTCCAGTTTGGTAGACTTCCATATCTCGTGATACACAACTATATTCTGCCAGACTCCCCTCCAGTACTCCTACATAGTCTTGTATTATTGGAAGCTTGTCCATCGCATAATCAAAGGTTATGCGGTCTATCATTTCTGCTTTTTGATTTAATACCCCTCTTATTTCTTCACAATCTTCCAGCAAACTACTACAATTGCGATGGCAGATAGAGGTTTCCAACATGTCATTATAGTCATACCCATAGCTAAGCGACTCCTTTTTGGGTATTGCAATTGGCCCCAGCCCTCCTGCCTTCCATTCCGTTTGAATTGGCTCTATCGATATTAAATCCCTAATTCCATTCATCAGTTTATTTACGGAATCGATAGTTTCATCCATGTCGAAATATTTGTTCTTTACTTGATCCCGCATTCCCAATAAATCGGATACAGGAACTCTTGCATAAGGCGAAGAATCCACATTGCACAAAATATCCATAGTATATTGATTTAACATAGATTCAAATTCTGTAAGTGCTTCTGCTATCGCTTCTAGTAAAAACAAATGTACTTCTGAAAAATAAGTTTTGATGCTCTCTGCGGCTTCCCCTTCAAATCCATCCAACATTTGTAATTCCTGAATTTTTGCTGCCATTTTTTTCATAGCATCCGTACAGAAACGTATCTCTCTTTCCACACTTTCTCGAAATTCTAAAATCGCCTTATTATCTATAATGATGCTCTCATAATTATATTGTCCACTCATTCTTTTTCCCACTTATCTTTTTTGAAAACATATTAGTTTAATCATAGTCTGGTATGTAATAAAACGTCAAGAACTAATTTTCAAAAATACTATATAACATGATGTTGGGGTCAAATACTTTTTGACCACAACATCATGTTATAGCTCCTCTATAGTGGTGCCTTTGAAGGCTTTCCTCCACCTCTTGGATATTTCTTATTTGTACTTTCTTCCTTGTCAATTACAATTAAAGCTCGTTTAATATCAGAATCAGGTAATTGAAACTCCTCTATTGATGCCAATGTACCACCTAATGTTAAAATTGCATGATCTGCCCGATCTAATTCTTCCTCTATATCACCTGATTTATAAGAAACAAAACTTCCTCCTACTTTAACAAACGGAATACAATATTCTGATAAAGTAGCTAAATTTGCTACAGCTCTAGATACAACTAAATCAAAAGCTTCTCTATATTTTCCCTTTTGTGCAAATTCCTCTGCACGACCATGATATGCCTCAATTCCCTTTAGTCCCAATTTTTCAATTACTTCCTTTAAAAAATTGATACGTTTATTCAGAGAATCCAATAGAACAATTTTCATCTGTGGAAAAGCGATTTTTAGCGGAATCCCCGGAAAACCAGCACCTGTTCCTAAATCCAACACATACATTCCATCTTCAATTTCTGCCGCATATACCAGTGACAAGCTATCCAAAAAATGCTTTTGTACAACTTCTTCCCACTCTGTAATACCCGTTAAATTCATAACCTTATTCTTTTCAACTAACAACTCATAATATGCAATAAATTGTTGAAACTGTTTCTCTGTTAATTCAATTTCTAACTCCTTTAAACCATCCTTAAATGCATCTAAAGAATACATATTTTTGCCTCCATTCTTACTGAATTTGATAAGCAATTTCTCTGCTACATCTATTTATATAAGTGTCACAATGCCTGAAAACGTTTCCTTCCCTTAAGATTCTTTGGCTTTGTGATGATACTGCTCCAAATAAACGAGCAATACAGAGATATCTGCTGGAGAAACTCCAGATATACGTGATGCCTGACCAACTGATTCTGGACGAATTTGATTCAATTTCTGCTTTGCCTCTAAACGCAAACTGTAAATATCATCATAATCGATGTCCTGTGGAATCTTCTTTTTCTCCATTTTTTTAAACTGCTCTACCTGTTTTAATTGTCTTTTGATATATCCTGCATATTTTAATTGAATATTGACCTGCTCTACAATATCCTTGGTCAATGGCTCTCTATTTTTATCAATTGCTTCTAAATATTCATATTTTAACTCAGGTCTACGAATCAATTCTGCCAAAGTAGCTCCAGAATTTAATGGGGTGCTACCGTAAGATTCAAGCAATTCATTTACCTTTTTGTTTGCACCCACTGTGACCTTTTCTACACGAGCAATCTCCTCCTTTACTGCCTGTTGCTTATGCAAAAACTGTGTGTATCTTTCCTCAGCAATTAAACCGATTTCATGTCCAATCGGAGTAAGACGTACATCTGCATTATCCTGGCGTAATAACAAGCGATATTCTGCTCTGGAGGTCATCATACGATATGGTTCATGGGTCTCTTTTGTAACCAAGTCATCAATCAATACTCCAATATATGCCTGACTTCGATCTAATATTAACGGTTCCTTTCCTAACAATTTTTGAGCTGCATTAATACCAGCCACTAATCCCTGTGCCGCAGCCTCCTCATAACCAGAACTTCCATTGAACTGTCCGCCACTAAACAAACCTTCTACTTTTTTAAATTCCAACGAAGGTTTTAATTGCATTGGATTGATACAATCATATTCAATGGCATACGCATTTCTTACAATCTTTGCATGCTCCAATCCTGGTACAGAACGGTACATTTTTACCTGTACATCCTCTGGCAAGGAACTGGACATACCACCAATATACATTTCATTGGTATAATTTCCTTCTGGTTCAATAAAAACCTGATGTCTGTTTTTATCCGCAAAACGTACAACTTTATCTTCAATAGAAGGACAGTATCTTGGTCCCGTTCCCTGTATATTTCCGGAATACAATGGAGAACGGTCTAAATTATCTCGAATAATCTTGTGCGTATCTTCATTGGTATAAGTCAGCCAGCAAGATACCTGTTCTTTTTTAATATCCTCTTCTGTATTTGTAAATGAAAATGGAACAATCTCTTCGTCTCCAAACTGCTCTGCCATTTTACTAAAATCAATGGAACGTTTATCAATTCTTGCAGGTGTTCCTGTCTTAAATCGATATAATTCAATACCAAGCTCCTTTAGGCTGTCTGATAAATGATTAGCGGCAGATAATCCATTAGGACCAGTATAATTGCTTACCTCTCCATATACACAACGAGCCTTCAAATATACCCCCGTACAAAGCACAACCGCTTTACAAGGATACACGGCACCTGAATAAGTCTGTACTCCTGCTATTTTTCCTTCTTCCACAAGAAGTTTTGTTACTTCTGCCTGTTTTAAAGTAAGATTCTCTGTATTTTCAATCACACGACGCATTTCTCTCGTATAATCCTGCTTATCTGCCTGTGCACGAAGAGAATATACCGCAGGTCCCTTTGACTTGTTTAGCATTTTGGATTGAATATAGGTCTTATCAATATTTTTACCCATTTCTCCACCCAACGCATCAATTTCTCTTACTAAATGTCCTTTCGAACTACCACCTATGTTAGGGTTACAAGGCATTAACGCTACACTATCCATACTAACCGTAAACATAATGGTATTTAATCCAAGTCTTGCACATGCCAGTGCTGCCTCACACCCCGCATGTCCTGCTCCTACCACACAAACATCATAAGCTTCATATTCGTACATCATGTTTTGTTCCTCTTTTCTCTATTTTCCTACACAAAATTCTGAAAAAATCTTATTGACCAAATCTTCTTCTACCGTTTCTCCAATTACCTGTCCAAGCACCTCATAAGCATTCATTAAATCAATTGAATAAAAATCTTCTGGCATTTGATTCAAAATACTTTCTTTTACTTGCTTTAAACTTTCCAAACCTTCCGCAATGGCTTCCTTTTGTCGCATATTGGTAATATACACCTCGTCATTAAAAGAAATCTTTCCCTGATAAAACATTTCTTTTAAGGTATCTTCCAATAAAGGAATTCCCTGCTCCAATTTTGCAGAAATTGCCAGCACTGTACAATCTTTTATCTCATATTTTTGTAATTCATTCTGAATATCCTGCTCGGATACAACTACATCTAAATCCTGTTTATTTAATAACACAACAACTTTTGTTTTTTGCAGCTTTTCCTGAATAAATTCCAATATCAATCGATCATTTTCATCCAATGGTCTAGAAGAATCTACCACATACAAAATCAAATCTGCTTGATTCGCAGAATCCCTTGCCTTTTCCACTCCAATCTGCTCTACCACATCGGCAGTCTCACGAATCCCCGCAGTATCCTTTATATGAAGCATTACAGAATCTAGCAAAATGGTCTCTTCCAACGTATCTCTGGTGGTTCCTTCAATATCCGTAACAATGGCTCGTTCCTCTCCTAACAATACATTCAGCAAAGAGGATTTTCCTGCATTTGGCTTTCCAAGAATAACGGTTTCAATTCCTTCTTTTAGGATTCTTCCGTTATCTGCGGATTTAACAAGTTTATTCAGAATCTTTATATTCTCTTCCACTCTCACCAAAAGTTCTTCTCCAAAGCCATCTACACTAATATGCTCTGGATCATCCAATGCAGTCTCTATAAATGCCGTATCGTGCAAAATACTCTCTCTTACTTCTCTAATCTTTTCTAACACACTTCCTCTTAATTGTGTCAACGAACTAGATAAAGCATAAGAATTTTTTGCATTGATTACATCAATTACAGCCTCTGCCTGTGATAAATCCAAACGTCCATTTAAAAATGCACGCTTTGTAAATTCTCCAGGCTCTGCAGTTCTCGCTCCATATTTTATTACAGTCTCCAATACTTTTCTAGTGACCGTAATACCTCCATGGCAATTAATTTCTACTACATGTTCCCTTGTATAAGTATTAGGTGCTTTCATAATTACAACCAACACTTCATCTATCAATTTTTCACCATCATAAATGTATCCATAATGAACCGTATGACTTTGCTGTTCGGAAAGTATTTTTTTCCCTGATTTAGAACGATATATCCTGTCAATGATGTCAAATGCATCTTCTCCACTAATACGAACAATACTAATTCCACCGTTGCTCATACCAGTAGCAACTGCAGCAATGGTATCTGTTTTCATATTTGAATCAAACCTTTCTATGCGAAAAGAAGGGGTTTATACAAACCCCTTCTTTCTCTCTATTTTTTACTGTCTTCCTTAACAGACGTTTCTGTCTCTGTTGGAGCTTCTCTATTTTCTCTTGGCTCAAAATTTCGTTTTTCGTATCCGCCTCTATTGTAATTACTCTTTTTGTAATTTCGATTATATTTCTTATATCCATTATTTCGATTGTTATAATCTCGATACCCTTTTTTTAGAGCAACTACAACTTTACGATTTGGCTCCTCACCTTCACTGTAAGTCTCAACCATCTTGTCATACTGTAACGTAGAATGAATAATTCGTCTCTCGTATGGATTCATTGGTTCTAATTCTACAGGTTTTCTAGTCTTTTTTACCTTGGAAGAAATATTTCTTGCAAGATTCTCCAATGTTTCTTTTCTTCTTGCTCTATAATTTTCGGTATCCAATTTAACTTTACAATAAGTGCTGCTCTCTTTATTGACAACCAAGCTAGTTAAATACTGTAAAGAATCCAGTGTTTGTCCTCTCTTACCAATAAGCAATCCCATATCTTTACCAACAATATTAATATCAATACGGTTTTCTAGGTCATTACACTGTACTTCAAATTCAGCTTCCACACCCATATGCAGACAAACTTTTTTCAGAAACTCTATTGCAGTTTCCCCAAGTGACTGAATCTCAACACTTTCGTTCTGCTCTTTTGCTACCTCAACTTCTTCTGTGGTATCCGCTTGCTCTGCCTTTGTAACACGTTCTATAATTTCTGCTGTTTCTTCATTTTCTTTTAAACGTACTCGAATTTTAGCAGGCTTTGCAAACAATCCTAAAAGACCATTCGTTTCTTTTTCAATTACTTCATAATCTACATTATCACTGGAAGTACCAAACTGATCTAAAGCAATATCCAATGCCTCAGCAACATTTTTTCCTGTAAATTCAACCCACTCCATCTTTAATCCCCCTTATTTCAATCCTTGCGTTTATCCATCATGTGTGCAATCGAAGCAATACTTCCCTTTTCATAAGATGCATCATCCTTTGCTTCTTTCTCACTTGTATCCATCTTTGCAATATCTTTCACACTAGAGTTGGTACGCATGTTTGCTACACTTTTAATACTTCCATCCGAAGCTTCTAAATGTAGTCTCTCTCTCTTCTTCTGTGCCTTTTCCATATTTTTAGCAATCTCTTCATCCATATCCATCTTGTCCATATATTTATTTACAAAGAGCTGCTGAATAATACGAAATGCACTACTTGACAACAGATATATACCATTACCAATCGGGAACATCAAACAGAAAAATCCTGACATTAAAGGCATAACTGTATTCATAGACTTCATAGTTGCTGCAGATGGATTTGATGGATCAATGGTCTGTTTTGCCATCATAAAATGTGTCTGTACATACTGCAATACAACCGAAAGAATCGGAATAAGCAACCCTGGCCATGGCTTTGTCAAAGGTGTCTCTGCAAGGTTTAAGTTTCCAAAAATACCATTTACATGCATAATCTTATCTGCATTTGTTGTAACTACAGAAAGCTGATCTCCTGAAAAGAACTGTGCAAATGCCTCCCAATTTTCACGACCAAACTTTGTAAATACATCAATGATATAGTTAGAATTATCTCTAAATGTATCTAATGTAGCACTACTCCATGTAATGGTGCTAACATTCAGACTTTTTCCATTATCTAATAAATATTGTAATGCATCCTTATTTCCAGTTGTTAAATTTGCGATTGTCTCGTAAATTTCTTTAATCTGTGGTACATATGCAGGAATTGCATAAATAACACGGTACAATGCAAAGAATACGATCATTGTAATAATCATCGGTAAACATCCGCTTGAAGCTGATGTTCCATATTTTTCATACAATGCTTTCATTTCTTCCTGCTGTGCATACATGGAAGCATTATCTTTCTTTCCTTTATACTTTTCCTGAATCTTTTGCATCTCAGGCTGCATCCTTGACTGCATTTTAGAAAACTTTTGCTGCTTAATTGTAAATGGCAACATCAAAAGGTTAATACTGAATGTAAATATAATGATACTTACCGCAGCGTTCTCAATACCAAAATGTGCTAAAAAATTATAAATCGCACTCATAATGTAACCGAGTACCTTTGCAATCGGTCCTAAAAACTTGCCACTATACTGTGTCAAATAAAAACTAAACACGTTCTAATCCTCCTTGAGTTTGCTTTTCACCCTAGGGAACTGGATCGTAACCACCCTTCGCAAAAGGATTACAGCGCAGAATACGCCACACAGTCAATAAACTTCCCTTTATCACACCATGCTTTTCCAATGCCTCTATGGCATATTGCGAACAGGTAGGTGTATAAATACAGGTACTATGCCCCTTTAAAGGAGATAAAAATTTACGATATATCTTAATTAAAAAAATTAATACTTTTCTCATTTACATCATCTTTTCATCCAAAATATTATGAAGCTTACCTAAATGCATTACTGCACTGTTAATATTCCAATAATTCTTTCCCTTTGCCGTATTTCTAGCTATTACTACAATGTCCAGTCCACACTGAAACTTGTGTCCATTCAATCGAAAACTCTCTCTAATCAATCTAGCCAATCGGTGTCTCACAACACTATTACCAACTTTTTTACTAACGGAAACACCGATTCTATTTCTGTTCAATTCATTCTTTATGACATACATAACTAAATATTTGTTGGCATACGATTTTCCATATTTGTATACTTTTTGAAAATCCTGATTCTTTTTTAATGATTCTGACAATTTCAAAATCTCCAATTCTAAAGCTGTTCTTGTCTCAAAAAATTATTCATAGAAAACAAAAGGCCACAAATATTGCGACCTAAGCGGATAATTTCTTTCTTCCCTTTGCTCTTCTGCTAGCTAAAACTTTTCTTCCACTCTTAGTGCTCATTCTAGCTCTAAAACCATGAACCTTTGATCTTGATCTCTTCTTTGGCTGAAATGTCATCTTCATATTGCTGCACCTCCTTAAAAATAGTATAGGCATATTTAGACTATTATAACTAAATATCACGACTCATTATAGTATGAAATCATTTTTTCGTCAAGCTTTTTATTCCCATTTTTGCCCTAAAATAGGTTTTGTGAACAGAAAACAACATTTTTACCCCTAAAACTGCAATTTACACACACTGTGGAAGGTAGTTATCAACTTATCCACATTTTGTTGATAAGTTGTGGATAAATGTTTATGATTTCGTGGATAACCAGAATCCCGAACGCCATTTTTTGTTGAATCTTCAACATTTTTCGACACTGTGATTCATTGGTATAAGTTTATACACATTTTTGTGAATAAACATCGTTTTTTTTATTTTCCACAGCTTTTCCTTTTGTTATGCACATATCTATCCGCAAAAAATTGTAACTGCCATTGAAAAAAACTGAATTTTAGTATAAAATAAAGTAAATATGTCTGCCTAATTATTGGGCCGCTTTAGACTTTGGAAGAAAAATTAAACGAAAGGATGCCACGAAACTTTCTTCCATAGATATGTTTGTGGCAATATCATCAGCATTTTGCTCCATGATATGCAATGGGTACAAATATGAAAGAAACGCTAATCGCAAATTGGGATACAATTTTACAACAAGTAAAAACGGAACACTCCATTTCTGAAGTTGTTTTTCGTACATGGCTTCAACCACTTAAGATTTATTCAGTAGAAGCCGGTGTTATTACTGTTTCGGTTGACGAGGCTAAGGTTGGCACAGCCAGTATACCTTACATAACTACAAAGTTTTCTGTTCCCTTACAGGTTACGATTGAGGAAGTTATGGGTGAACATTTTGAACTAAAATTTGAGCTTGCCCGCGATTTAAAGGAACGTGAAGCAGAAGAACCAGTAGAACAAAAGACAAAAAAAGCATCTGATTCCTCCTATTTGAATAGTCCACAAAACATTGCGACTTCACTAAACCCCCGTTATACCTTTGATACCTTTGTGGTTGGTAGCAACAATAGTCTGGCACACGCTGCATCATTGGCTGTTGCAGAAAGCCCTGCAGAAGTATACAATCCTCTATTTATCTACGGAGGCGTGGGACTTGGTAAAACCCATTTAATGCATTCCATTGCACATTATGTACTGGATCACAACAGAGACGCAAAGGTACTTTATGTAACCAGCGAAGTCTTTACAAATGAGCTGATTGAAGCCATTCGTAATCGTTCGGATACTTCCTCTATACAGGAGTTTCGTAAGAAGTACCGTAACATTGATATTCTGCTGATCGATGATATACAGTTTATTATAGGAAAGGAAAGTACGCAGGAAGAATTTTTCCATACGTTTAATGCTCTCCATGAATCAAAGAAGCAAATTATCATTTCCAGTGATAAACCACCAAAAGAGTTTGAAACCTTGGAAGAACGTCTGCGTTCCCGCTTTGAATGGGGGCTTCAGGTTGATATACAGGCACCTGATTATGAAACACGTATGGCGATTCTCCGCAAAAAGGGGGAACTGGAAGGATACACCATTGATGATGAAGTCCTTAAATATATTGCTACCAATGTAAAGTCTAACATTCGTGAAATTGAAGGAGCTTTGACAAAAATTGTTGCAGTCTCCAGATTAAAAAATATAGAAGTAAACGTGGTTCTTGCAGAAGAGGTTTTAAAAGATTTAATTTCCTCTGATGTAAAGAAAAATGTGACCGTAGAATCCATTACGGAAATTGTTGCAGAACACTTTGGAATTACCCCTGCTGACATTCTTTCCTCAAAGAAAAGCAGAAATATTGCACATCCAAGACAAATCTGTATGTACCTATGTAGAGATTTGACAGAGATTTCCCTGAAAGAAATTGGAGACAAGCTTGGTAAACGTGATCATTCTACAATTCTTCATGGATTTAATAAGATTTCTGAAGACCTCAAGACAGACACTTCTTTGCAAAGTGTCATTGATGTTCTTAAGAAGAAAATTAATCCACAGTAATTTGTGAATCTTTATGTGAATTTTGTGTGGATAGAATCCTTGGGGATTCCCCCCAGATTCTATTCACTCTTTTTCAACTAGTTTAAAGAGTAAAATTCACATTTTGTGAATCTCCGCAAAGCATGTCTTTTCTAAGATTCAGCGGTTATTCACATTTTCACACCCCCTATTAATACGAATACTATAATTAATTAATTATCTATATGAACTTATGCTCGAAAGGAGTTATTCACAACCATGCAAATTAGATGTAAAAAAACGGATTTACTCAATAGTGTTAATATTTCATTACGCGCAGTTACATCCAAGACTACCTTACCTATTTTGGAATGTATTGTAATAGAAGCACAGGATAACATTATTAAATTAATTTCCAATAATCAGGAATTGGGTATTGAAACCATTGTAAAAGGTGAAATTATCGAAAATGGTAGCATTGCAATTAATGCCAAGCTGTTCTCTGAAATTATTCGTAAGTTACCGGATAGTGACGTAACCTTTACAACCAATGATTCATTTATGGCTAATATTCAATGTGAAAAAGCAAAGTTTAATTTAATGGGAAAAGCTAGTGATGAATTTCCGTTACTTCCAACAGTGGAAACAGACAAATCGATTCGTGTTTCTGACTTTGCTTTAAAAGAAATTATTCACCAAACAATATTTTCTGTTTCTGATAATGAAAGCAACAAGATTATGACAGGAGAATTGTTTGAAATTAAAGGTGATATTTTTAAAGTGGTATCACTGGATGGACACCGTATTTCTATTCGTAAGATTCAATTGCATGAATCCTACGAAGGTACTCGTGTTATCGTTCCTGGAAAAACATTGCAGGAAATCAGTAAGATTCTATCAGGAGAAATGGATCAGATTGTTACAATTTCCTTTACCAATAAACATATCTTATTCTCCTTTGACCATACAACTGTATTGTCAAGATTGATCGAGGGTGAGTATTACAAAATTGAGCAAATGCTTTCAGACAACTACGTGACTAAAGTTAATGTAAATAATAAAGAGCTGTTAAGTTGTATTGATCGTGCATCTTTATTGATTCGTGAAGTGGATAAGACTCCAATTGTTTTAAATTTCCAAGATGAAAATTTGGAATTAAAGATAAATTCTAATATGGGATCTATGAAAGAGGACTTAGATATTAAAAAAGAGGGAAAAGATATTTTAATCGGCTTTAATCCTAAGTTTCTTATGGATGCGCTTCGTGTAATTGATGACGAAACGGTCGATATTTATTTATTTAATCCGAAAGCCCCTTGTTTTATCAAAGATAAGGATGAAAATTATATTTATTTAATTTTACCAATTAACTTTAATGCAGTGCAGTAACAGTACAGGAATATTTTTCCAGATTGGAGTATGTAAATGGAGACAATAAAGCTTAGGGATGAATATATTAAATTGGGACAGGCATTAAAAGCAGCCGGTTTTGTTCCATCTGGATTAGATGCAAAAATTGTAATTCAGGAAGGTCTTGTTCGTGTAAATGGAGAAGTGGAGTATCAACGTGGAAAGAAACTGCGTAACGGTGATATAGTCGAATTTGAGGGTGAACAGATTCAGATAGTGGGATAGATGCAATATGTATATAAAATCAATTGAGTTGAGTAATTTTAGAAATTATGAATATTTATCCATGGAGTTCCATCCGGAAAAAAATATTTTGTATGGCGATAATGCACAGGGAAAGACCAATATTTTGGAAGCACTTTATTACTGCGGAATGATGAAATCTCATAAGGGTAGCAAAGAAAAGGAAATTATTAAGCTAAACGAAAAAGAGGCACATATCCGTATGCTAATTGAAAAAAAAGGTGTAACCAGAAAAATTGATATGCATTTAAAACGGAGTAAACCAAAAGGTGTTGCCATTGATGGGATTCCAATCCGACGTTCCAGTGAATTGATCGGATTGGTAAACATTGTATTTTTTTCTCCAGAGGACTTAGGCATTATCAAGCATGGTCCTAGTGGGCGAAGGCGTTTTTTGGATATGGAGCTTTGTCAGCTTGATCGGGTGTATTATCATGATTTGGCAAAATACAACAAAGTAATGGAACAAAGAAATAATCTGTTAAAACAAATCACCTATGACCAAAGCTTATTGCCTACGTTAGATATATGGGATGAACAATTGGTGGAATATGGTTGTCGAATTATTCGACGTCGCGAAAAACACATGGAACAACTCAATGAGGTAATTGCATCAATACATCATAAATTGTCTGGTGGAAAAGAAAAGTTAGTTCTTGGATGCGAGTTTAGTACATCCGTTTCGTCTTTTCGAACTATGTTAGAAAAAAATCGTGAGAAAGACTTGTACCAGAAAGTTACCAGCGTTGGTCCTCATAGAGATGATATTTCTTTTATGATAAATGACATTGATATTCGTAAATACGGTTCGCAGGGGCAACAACGTACATCTGCATTATCATTGAAACTTGCTGAAATTGAAATTGTAAAGCAGATAGTAGGGGAACGCCCGGTATTGTTGTTAGATGATGTGTTATCCGAGTTGGACCGCAATCGGCAACATTATTTGTTGGACAGTATAAAAGACATTCAGACGATTATTACTTGTACGGGTTTGGAAGAGTTTATAAAAGAACGTATCAAGGTAAATCAAGTATATAAAGTAACAAATGGAACAGTGAATCAGGAAAAGAATTAGGAGGAAGCATATGAATCAGGAGTATGGTGCTGACCAGATACAGATTTTGGAAGGATTGGAAGCAGTACGAAAGAGACCAGGTATGTACATTGGAAGTACATCCATAAGAGGATTGCATCACTTAGTTTATGAAATCGTAGATAACTCTGTGGATGAGGCATTAGCAGGTTATTGTACAGAAATCAATGTGACAATCAATGCAGATAATTCGATCACTGTTGTTGATAATGGACGTGGTATTCCAGTTGGCATTAACCATAAAGCAGGCTTACCTGCTGTTGAGGTCGTATTTACTATTTTGCATGCAGGTGGTAAATTCGGTGGTGGAGGATATAAGGTATCCGGAGGATTACATGGTGTTGGTGCATCTGTTGTAAACGCATTATCAGAATGGCTTGAGGTGGAAATTTACAAAGAAGGCAAGATTTACAAGCAAAGATATGAAAGAGGAAAGGTAATGTATCCGCTAAAAGTAGTTGGAGATACCGAACGTAGAGGAACTAAGGTTACTTTCCTTCCAGACAAGCTTATGTTTGAGGAGACTGTTTTCGATTATGATACATTAAGACAGCGTTTGCGGGAAATGGCATTTTTAACAAAAGGATTAAAAATTACATTGACAGATATGCGTCTAGAAGAACCAAAAACAAGAGAATTTCATTATGAGGGCGGAATTAAGGAATATGTACAGTATTTAAACCGTCACAAAGAGGCTTTATATGATGAAATCATTTATTGTGAAGGCGAAAAAAATGGTGTAAGTGTGGAGATTGCTTTTCAGCATAATGATTCTTATACCGAAAGTTGTTATAGCTTTGTAAATAATATTACTACACCAGAGGGTGGTACCCATATGGTTGGTTTTAGAAATGCTTTGACAAAGACATTTAATGACTATGCAAGAAATCAAAAATTCTTAAAAGATAATGAGCAGAATCTTTCAGGTGAGGACATTCGAGAGGGATTAACTGCAATTATCAGTGTAAAAATCGGAGAACCACAGTTTGAAGGACAGACAAAACAAAAATTAGGAAACAGCGAAGCTCGTGGTGCAGTAGATAGTATTTTTAGTGAGCAATTAACCTACTTTTTGGAGCAGAATCCAAATGTTGGAAAATCTATTTGCGAAAAAGCGGTTATGGCACAACGTGCTAGAGATGCAGCACGTAAAGCTCGTGATTTAACAAGAAGAAAAACTGCATTAGAAGGCATGAGCCTTCCTGGAAAATTAGCGGATTGTTCGGACAAAAATCCAGAAAACTGCGAAATTTATATTGTCGAGGGAGATTCTGCCGGTGGTAGTGCTAAAACTGCACGTTCCAGAGCAACGCAGGCAATCTTACCACTGAGAGGTAAGATTTTAAATGTTGAGAAGGCACGTTTAGACAGAATCCTGACAAATGAAGAAATCAAGGCAATGATTACAGCTTTTGGTACAGGAATTCATGATGATTTTGATATATCCAAATTGCGTTATCATAAAATTATTATTATGACCGATGCCGATGTGGATGGAGCACATATCAGTACCTTGCTCTTAACATTCTTTTACCGTTTTATGCCAGACTTAATCAAACAGGGATATGTTTATCTGGCACAGCCACCACTTTATAAAGTGGAGCGTAATAAAAAGACATATTATGCATATAGTGATGCAGAACTAAATAATATTTTAGGTGAAATTGGTAGAGATAATAACAACAAGATTCAGCGATACAAAGGTCTTGGAGAGATGGATGCAGAGCAGCTTTGGGATACTACAATGGACCCAGAAAAGAGAGTGCTTCTAAAGGTTGTAATGGATGAAGAACAAGAATCTGAAATTGATGTTACATTTACAACATTGATGGGAGATAAAGTAGAGCCAAGACGTGAATTTATTTCAGAGAATGCTAAATTTGTTGAAAATCTGGATATATAACAGGTTTTATCAGTTTGAAAAGAAGTATTAATTTGCGTAATAAAAAATACTTTTGTAGAAAATTTAATTTTTCAAAAGCATAGAAAAATGGAGGCAGTTAGATGGATGAGAATATCTTTGATAAAGTGCATGAAGTCGATTTAAAAAAGACGATGGAAAAATCCTATATTGATTATGCCATGTCTGTTATTGCGGCGCGTGCTTTGCCAGATGTAAGAGATGGTTTAAAACCTGTACAGAGACGAATCTTATATGCAATGATAGAGTTGAACAACGGACCGGATAAGCCACATCGTAAGTGTGCCCGTATCGTTGGTGATACAATGGGTAAATACCATCCACACGGAGATAGCTCAATTTATGGTGCATTGGTAAATTTGGCACAGGATTGGTCTACTCGATATCCGCTTGTGGATGGACACGGAAACTTTGGTTCTGTGGATGGAGATGGCGCAGCAGCCATGCGATACACAGAGGCTCGTTTAAGCAAAATTTCTGTTGAGATGTTATCGGACATCAATAAAGATACAGTCGATTTTGCGCCAAACTTTGATGAAACAGAAAAAGAACCATTGGTACTTCCATCACGTTTTCCAAACCTTTTGGTCAATGGAACTTCTGGTATTGCAGTAGGAATGGCGACAAACATTCCACCTCACAATTTGCGAGAGGTAATAAATGCGGTTGTTAAGATTATTGACAATATGGTAGAGGAAGATCGAGCAACTACAATTGAGGAAGTCATGGAGATTATTAAAGGACCTGATTTCCCTACGGGAGCATCAATTTTAGGTACACGCGGAATTGAACATGCATATCGTACTGGACGAGGAAAAATAAAAGTTCGTGCAGTTACAGATATTGAGACGATGCCAAATGGAAAGAGTAGAATTATTGTATCTGAATTACCATTTATGGTAAATAAGGCGCGTTTAATTGAAAAGATTGCAGAGTTGCATAAAACGAAAAAAATTGATGGAATTACAGAGCTTCGTGACGAATCTGACCGCGATGGTATGCGAATTGTAATTGAATTGCGTCGTGATGTAAATGCAAACGTATTGTTAAATCAATTATATAAACATACACAGTTACAGGATACGTTTGGCGTTATTATGCTGGCATTAGTAAATAACGAACCAAAGATAATGAGCCTTTTGGAAATGCTTGAGTATTATTTAAAGCATCAGGAGGAAGTTGTAACAAGAAGAACACAATATGACTTAAATAAAGCAGAAGAGCGAGATCATATATTAAGTGGTTACTTAATTGCACTTGATAATATTGATGAAGTGATTTCCATTATTCGTGCATCCAGAAATACTGCAGAGGCAAAAGAACGCTTAATTGAGCGCTTTGAATTGGATGATATACAGGCAAGTGCTATCGTAGATATGCGTCTACGCGCGCTTACTGGTTTGGAACGCGAAAAGATTGAAGACGAACATGCTGCATTGTTGAAAAAGATAGCTGAATATAAAGCTATTTTGGGAGACAAAAAATTATTATTAAATGTGGTAAAAGAGGAAATTATATTAATTCGCGACAAATATGGAGATGACAGAAGAACTTCTATCGGCTATGACGAGTTTGATCTTACAAATGAAGACTTGATTCCACGCGAAAATACAGTAATAGCCAGAACCAGTCTTGGTTATATCAAGCGTATGACAATTGACAATTTTAAGAGTCAGAATCGTGGAGGAAAAGGTATCAAAGGAATGCAGACCTTAGAGGAAGACTATATAGAAGATCTTTTGATGACAACAACGCATCATTATGTAAACTTCTTTACTAACATGGGAAGAGTCTATCGAATTAAGGCATATGAGATTCCAGAGGCAAGTAGAACTGCAAGAGGAACTGCATTAGTAAATCTCTTACAGTTACAGCCAAATGAACGAATTACGGCGGTAATTCCAATTAGGGATTATCCAGACCATAAATACTTATTTATGGCTACGAAAAAAGGTATTGTTAAGAAAACATCTCTTACAGACTATTCGAAAGTAAGAAAATCAGGATTGCAGGCCATCAATTTACGTGATGATGATGAATTGATCGAAGTAAAAGTTACCAACGGTAAAAAAGATATTTTCTTAGTGACAAAATATGGAATGTGTATACGCTTTAGTGAAAATGACGTTCGTCCAACAGGTAGAACATCAATGGGTGTAATTGGAATTAACCTGACAGATCAGGATGAAGTAGTTGGTATGCAGCTACAGACCCAGGGAAGTCATTTGTTAATTGTTTCTGAAAATGGATTAGGTAAACGAACAGCATTAGAAGAATTTTCATTACAATACAGAGGCGGAAAAGGTGTAAAATGTTATAAAATTACAGAAAAAACAGGAAACATAGTAGGTGTTAAGGCTGTAAATGAAGATAACGAAATTATGCTGATTACTACAGAAGGTATCATCATTCGTACAATGTGTAATCAAATTTCTGAATTAGGCAGAATCACATCAGGAGTAAAATTGATGAATATTGACCGAGATTCAGATATTAAAGTTGCAAGTATTGCAAAGGTAAGAGAAAGTAATGATGCAACAACACAAGATCAAGTATTAGAACGTTTAGAAGCTGAATTACTGGAAGAAAACAATACGCAAGAATAATGTAAACACATTTAACTTTGGTATTAGATAATAAGGATTGCGCTGTTAGTATAGCATCTGCAATTCTGCAAACATTTGAAATATATTAATTTACGGTGTAAATTGCTATTTTCTCATGTTTGAAATGTGCTAAAGTCAAATGCTTGATTGTGTAAACCCAAATGAGCAGTTGGCTTTGGCATCATGTAGTTTTGTAAATAACAAATAAGTAGGACAAAAGACTTCTATGCGGGAAACACCAAACAGAGGTCTTTTCCGTTTTTTAATAAAAGAAACCCAAGATTAGCATGGAGGAAAAATATGAGAACAATACATACAAATGAAATAACATCAAATATTAAGGAAATGTGTATTGAGGCAAATTTGCAGTTAGCAGATGATGTAGTAGGTGCAATTTCAAATGCAGAAAATACCGAGGAGTCTGAAGTTGGAAAAAAAATATTAGGACAACTACAAGAAAATATGCAAATTGCAAAACAGGAGAGTATACCTATATGCCAGGATACAGGAATGGCAATTGTATTTATAAAAATCGGTCAGGATGTGCATATTGAAGGCGAGAATCTAGAGGATGCCATAAATGAAGGAATCAGACAGGGATATGTGGATGGTTATCTTAGAAAATCAGTGGTAAAAGATCCATTGTTGCGAGAGAATACAAAAGACAATACACCTGGAATTATCCATTATGAAATTGTACCAGGGGAGCAGGTAGAAATTACAGTAGCACCAAAAGGATTTGGAAGCGAAAATATGAGCCGTATTTGCATGTTAAAGCCAGCGGATGGTATAGAGGGCGTAAAAGAAGCTGTAATTGAAACAGTACGGTTAGCAGGTCCGAATGCCTGTCCACCAATGGTCGTTGGAGTGGGTATTGGTGGAACGTTTGAAAAATGTGCGATTCTAGCCAAAAAGGCACTTACAAGAGATTTAACAGAAACATCTACAATACCATATGTAGCAGAGTTGGAAGCAGAACTTCTTGAAAAAATAAACGCATTGGGATTTGGTCCAGGAGGTTTGGGTGGAAGAAATACTGCCCTTGGTGTAAATGTAGAAACATACCCTACGCATATAGCAGGGTTGCCAGTGGCAATCAATATTTGCTGTCACGTAAACAGACATATAAAAAGAATTATCTAGTCAAAATGAATCAGGAATGTTACTACTAAAAATTCTGTTGTAAGAAATAAAATACATTCTGAACAGTAACAATAAAGAAAAAGAATGGAGATAAAATATGGAAAAGCATATTGTAGCACCAATTAATGATGAAATTATAAATGATTTAGCAGCTGGTGATTATGTATATATATCAGGGGTAATATACACCGCAAGAGATGCAGCACATAAAAGAATGTTTGAGGCAATGAATAATGGGGAAGAACCAGCATTTTCTCTACAGAATAATATTGTGTATTATCTTGGACCATCTCCTGCAAAAGAAGGACAGGTAATTGGTTCAGCAGGACCTACAACCAGTAGCCGAATGGATAAATATACACCTTTAATGTTGGCAAATGGATTAAAAGGCATGATAGGAAAAGGAAAAAGAAGTCCGGAGGTAATTGAGGCAATTAAAAAGAATCATGCAGTTTATTTTGCAGCAGTTGGAGGAGCAGGAGCTTTACTATCCAAATGCATAAAAAAATCAGAAGTAATTGCATATGATGATTTAGGAACAGAAGCAATTAGAAGGTTAGAGGTAGAAGATTTACCTGTAATTGTGGTAATTGACAAGGACGGAAACAACCTATACGAAACTGCGACAGAAAAATATAAAAAAAGTTAAAAAAACTTATTGACAAACATATAGTGCTGTGCTAAACTTGTAAATGCGTTTGACGCAGAAATAAATATTGAACAAATAAGTTCAGTTCGGAGAAGTACTCAAGAGGCTGAAGAGGTGCCCCTGCTAAGGGTATAGGTCGTTTGCGCGGCGCGAGGGTTCAAATCCCTCCTTCTCCGTTAAGTTTTGAAAAAAACTTAAAAAAGTTGTTGACAAACAGAAAAATGTATGGTAACATATTAAAGCTGCTTGTTGATATAGCAAAAAGAACATTGACAATTAAACAGTGAAACAACCTTGAAAATTCAAAAGAATTTCATGGGA
>OLGB01000349.1_pt1 | contig 68580 bp, 54 predicted proteins | sample 1605691 | NCBI WGS metagenome assembly OLGB01 (sample SAMEA3888925, study PRJEB22519) | human gut metagenome | biome: human gut; feature: human-associated habitat; material: faeces | place: Denmark | collected 2010
TGATTTCGAGATGCACTGCTCTGTTTATGAACCTTGAAAAACAGAGCAGTGCATCTCGAAATCAGAGATTTCTCGATGTACGTGCTTCGCACTATTATACAATAAAAATATCATATGCCCAGTGCAAGCACGGCATATGTCATTTTTATTGTATGGCACTGCTCATTGCCTGCGCTCATTATATCATAAACTGATAAATGGCGCAAATGAATCGTACGGAAAAAAATACAAAAAAATGAAATATTGTTATTGACAACAGACAGACGTTAGAATATACTAACCATTGAAAAGGAATTGAAAATCATTCTCAACAATGAATGCAGAGTACGAGAGGAGATGGACTTATGCCATTGTCAATGGTTCAGGCAGGAGAAAGCAACGTGATTAAGCGGATTGGCGGCAGGGAGGAAACAAGGCTGTTTCTGGAGAAACTGGGGTTTGTCGTGGGAGCTGCGGTTACTGTGATTTCTGAAGCTGGCGGAAATATCATCGTCAATATCAAGGAGTCCAGAGTTGCCATCGGAAAAGAAATGGCAAACAAGATTATGGTGTAAACGGAAGGTCTGATTTCAGGAAAAGCCTTTTGTTTAGATAGAGTGAAAAAAGAAGGAGAATGTTATGAAGACATTAAAGGAAGTTGCCTGCGGGCAGACCGTCAAGGTCACAAAAATTTCCGGTGAAGGTCCGGTCAAAAGACGTATCATGGACATGGGAATCACCAAAGGTGTTGAAATCTATGTAAGAAAGGTTGCTCCGTTAGGGGATCCGGTAGAAGTAACAGTAAGAGGATACGAGCTGTCCCTGCGTAAGGCAGATGCGGAAATCATCGAAGTAGAGTAGTTCTTTGTTGTTTTTTGACTATTGGTTAGTGATTTCTAACAAATAGTAGATATAACTAGTAATTGTAACAAATCAAGCATAAAATTATGAGGAAGAAGGAACAGTAAAATGGCGATTAAGATTGCATTGGCAGGTAATCCTAACTGCGGTAAAACAACATTATTCAATGCGTTGACCGGTTCCAATCAGTATGTTGGTAACTGGCCCGGTGTTACGGTAGAGAAGAAGGAAGGAAAGTTAAAGATTGACAAGGAAGTTACCATCATGGACCTTCCCGGTATTTATTCCCTTTCTCCTTATACACTGGAGGAAGTCGTAGCAAGAAACTACATTATCAACGAGAAGCCTGATGCGATTATCAATATCGTAGACGGAACAAACCTGGAGCGTAACCTGTATCTGAGTACACAGGTCATTGAACTGGGAATCCCGGTTGTCATGGCAATCAACATGATGGATCTTGTAAAGAAGAACGGCGACAAGATTAACACTGCAAAGCTGGCTCAGAGCCTTGGCTGCGAAGTGGTGGAAATCTCTGCATTAAAGGGAACCGGTATTGAGGATGCTGCAAAGAAGGCGGTAGCACTTGCAAAGAAGAAGCAGCCTGTAAAGCTGGTACATAAGTTTGCTCCTGAAGTAGAGGCAAGCATCAGTGCAGCAGAGGCAAAGCTTACCGGTGTAGAAGAGGCGCAGAAGAGATTCTTCGCTATCAAGCTTCTGGAGAAGGATGAGAAGATCGCAGCTCTTCTTGGAAAGACTCCTGATTTATCCGCAGAGATTAAGGCTATGGAGGATGCTTTTGATGATGACACAGAGAGCATCATTACAAATGAGAGATACAATTATATTTCCAGCATTATCGGAAGCTGTCTGACAAAGGCAAAAGCTAAAAATGAGATGACAGTTTCAGATAAAATTGATAGAATTGTAACAAACCGTATTCTGGCGCTTCCTATTTTTGCAGTAGTTATGTGGCTGGTATATTATATCGCAATGTCTACCATCGGTGCAGCAGCAACCGACTGGACAAATGATAATCTGTTTGGGGATGGCTTCCATCTCTTCGGTATCGGTTCCGGTGCATATGAAGAGGTTGCAGAAGAGTATGGCGGAGCAGCAGAGGTAGTAGGTGGTTTCCTTTCCTATGCAGAAGAGCAGGGAATGGATGTAGATGCGATTTCCGAAGCACTGGATGCTGAGGCAGAGGATTATGATACTGCAGCCGCCGCAGCAGCTCTGGATGAACTGGTTGGTATGTTTGATGCATCCAGCGAGGCAGCCTATCTGGTAGAGGATGAGGAAACTCTGGCAACAGAAGAAACCACAGCATCCTATGATGATTTGGTTGAGGCAGCAGCAGTTGAGAAAAAGTACGACTGTACAGAGCCTGACCCTGCTGACTATGGTGTATTCGTACCCAGTATCCCCGATGCGATTTCAGCAGGTCTGGAAGCAATCAACTGTGCAGACTGGCTGGAGGGCTTAATCATTGATGGTATTGTAGCAGGTGTGGGTGCAGTCCTTGGTTTCGTACCTCAGATGCTGGTACTGTTTATCCTGCTGGCATTCCTTGAGTACTGCGGATATATGGCACGTATCGCATTCATCATGGACAGAATTTTCCGTAAGTTCGGTCTTTCCGGTAAGTCCTTCATTCCTATGCTGATTGGTATGGGATGTGGTGTTCCCGGTGTTATGGCTTCCCGTACAATCGAGAATGAAAAAGACCGTCGTATGACCATTATGACAACAACCTTTATCCCCTGTGGTGCAAAGGTTCCCTTCATCGCAATGATTGCAGGTGCAATTTTCGGTGGCTCACCCTGGATTGCAACCAGCGCTTACTTCATCGGTATTGTAGCAATTATCTGTTCCGGTATTATTTTGAAGAAGACAAAGATGTTTGCAGGCGACCCCGCTCCCTTCGTTATGGAGCTTCCTGCTTACCACTGGCCGACAGTTGGTTCCGTTCTCCGCAGCATGTGGGAGCGTGGCTGGTCCTTCATTAAGAAGGCAGGTACCATCATTCTGCTTTCTACTATCGTTGTATGGTTCACAACTTACTTTGGTGTTGTAGACGGTTCCTTCAGAATGTTGGCAGAGGACGAAATCGAGTTCAGTATTCTGGCTAAGATTGGCAGTGCTCTTGCATGGATTTTCATTCCTCAGGGATGGGGCAACTGGCAGGCAACTGTGGCATCTATCACGGGTCTGGTTGCAAAGGAAAATATCGTTGGTACTCTTGGTATTCTGTATGGCGGCGGAGATGGCACTGTATATCAGAACATGGCAGCCGTATTTACCACAGCAAGCGGCTTCTCCTTCCTGGTATTTAACCTTCTGTGCGCACCCTGCTTCGCAGCAATGGGAGCGATTAAGCGTGAAATGAACAATACAAAGTGGTTCTGGTTTGCAATCGGATATCAGTGTGGTCTTGCTTATCTGGCATCTCTGGTTGTATACAGAATTGCTGGTCTGTTCACAGGCGCATGCGGATTCAGCTTCTGGACAGTTGTAGCAATTGCAATTATTATCGGATTCTTCTATATGCTTTGCAGACCTGACAGGAATAAGCTGTCTGCAAAGGGCGAAAGTGCAGTGAAGAAAGCAGCGTAAAAACTTTGTGCTTGTAGCCGGAGATTTACAGGCTGCGGAAAGGCAGGTTTATTATGGGAACAGTAATCGTTGGTGCAGTGCTGGTACTGATTGTAGGTTGTATTATCAGAGGTCTTGTAAAGGATAAGAAAAACGGAAAGACATCCTGCGGTGGGGACTGTGCTCATTGCCATGGATGCAAACCATAAAAGCACCTGTAGAAAAAGGAAAAATGAATGGGTGGAATTTCAAGTGCTCAGGAGACAGAAAAGACAAAAAATTTGACAGGGAACGCGAGAAATTATCATAGAACCCGGATGCAGCGGGAACTGATTATCCAGAAGCTGAAGGAGCAGGGCTGCCGGATTACAAAACAGCGGCTGATGCTTCTGGATATCATCCTGGAGGAAGACTGTTCCTGCTGCAAGGAAATATTTTATAAGGCATCCAGACAGGATAAGCAGATTGGCACAGCAACGGTTTACCGGATGATTAACACACTGGAGGAAATCGGTGCCATCAGCAGGAAGAATATGTACAAGATAGCCTGCGGCAATACCTGCGGGGTAGAAAATGCCTGTGTGATTGAATTTGATGACAACAGTCAGTTGGAACTTTCGGCAAAAAACTGGTATCAGATTATCGAAAAAGGCCTGGAGGAATGTGGTTATAGTCATGGCAGAACCGTAAAAAGTGTTGTGGCGAAGCAATGTGACTGTGAAGCGGCATGTGTCTGAAAAGACTGTCCCTGACGCAATCAGAGAAAAGAAATGAACAGGTAGTAAATAAGAAAATGCCATCTTAAAATAAGGTGGCATTTTTTGTGCTTTTATGTTATCTTTACCTGACAGAAAGACGATGTAATAAGTGTAAAACGAAGAATGCAAAGGAATGCGGAATGGAGAGCAGGATGAACAGAGGATGGATGAAAAAGAGTTTTTTACCGGTGGCAGCGGGAATGGTTTTACTGACAGCATGCGGGGCAGAAACACCGGGAGCAGAGATAATACAGAGCAGTGAAAGCATAGAAGCAGGTACTTCCGCTGGTGAAAGCACGGAAAACGTCAGTGACAGTCAGAAACAGCCCCTGACGGAAAAAGAAAAGAGAGATGAGAAGGAATGGGAGCAGCTTCTGGATTATACCGCAGAAAGGCAGGCAGAGCTGGCAGAAATTGTAGTTGATTTGTCTGAGGAAAGTGAAGAGATACAGGCAATGGGGCAGAATGTATTGAAAGCCCTGACAGAAGGGCAGACCGGGCTGGCAATGGAAATGGTTACTTCTTCGGAATGGATGGAAACCATGCTTCCGGGGCTTCTCATCGGACAGCGCAACTATACATGGGAGGAAGGCAGTGAGAGCGGAAGCATTACGGTAATCAGCGATGAACTGGGACAGGCTTATACGAAGATTTTTACGGCACCGGGAAATGTGCTGGAGGTTACGGCAGACCAGATAAGGCTGACAAACTGTGAAGAAACAGCTCAGGCAGCCGGAAATTTTGTATGTGAAAGCATGGAACTGCAGAGCGGCAGTTACCGGAAAGTGGAAGGCAGTTTTGCAGAGGGCGGTGTTTTACAGGGAATACTTCAGGTGAGTGTGGCTTCCCTTGATTTAAGCGGAGGAATTGCTTCCGGCTGGGACAGAAGAGGGGAAGAACTGACAGTTTATGAAGGAGAATTTGATGAAGCGGGGCATACGCTGGTAGAAACCCCGAAGCAGCTTAAAGACGCTGGAAAGACAGCCTATGCTGTGAAAAAAGAGAATAAGAGCGGGCTTTATCTGACCGTAGATGGAGCGGAAGATATGATATTTACGGCAGACCTTTTAGGGGTAGATTTGTGGTAACGGACAGGAGAAAGGAAACGAAAGAATGACAGGAATAAGAAAAATACGCAGACAAAGCCTTTTTCTGGCTGTGATGATGCTGCTTGCCGGGATAATATCCTTCCTGCCGCCGATACAGGTAAAGGCAGCTTCCCAGACAGTCGGAAATATGGTAATTATGGTAAGCTTTGAGGAGGATGCAGAAGGTAATCCCAATGTAAACAGATTTACTCAGGGAGACAGCAGTGGTGTTTTTTGTTATTGCTGGAGCGAAAAGGCCGGTAATATTGAGACGGGCGGGAAATATATATCTTCGTACCGGAAAATGTTTGAAGATGCCAAAAACAGCCTGCCGGACTATATTCGTACAATTTCTGACGGGCAGGTTCAGGTGAACTGTTATTATCCTCAGGAGGATGAAAATGGATTGGTAACAACCATTGTATTACCGGGAAAATCCATAGATTATCAGAATTCCGCTACCGGGGATGCAGAGTTTATGGGAAAGGTTCTGGAGGCATTAACGAAGCAGGAGCAGGATGGGATTCTCGCGAATCTTACTGCCGGGCAGCTGGATGTGTGGAATGGTGCAGATGGATGTATTGACAATCTGACAATTCTGGTAGAGGGTGAAAATGCAGGTGCGTTTACTTCCCATAAGAGTAATTATGGCGGCACGGAAACAATTTGTTACGGATTAAGGGTGAGCGCTTACAATCTGATTTCAACCGGTTCTCTTAATCTCTCCGATTATTCCGTGGTATGTCATGAGTTTTTACATACGCTGGGAGCACCGGATTTATATCGGAATGGCAAGAATGGAACGCCTGTCGGCGTCTGGGATCAGATGGCGCAGGTACCTCCTACGCCGCAGTATCCGCTGGTTCAGACGAGGAGCGATCTTGGCTGGCTGACAATGCCTGAGGCATCGGTAAGCGGAGATTATACGCTGGCACCTGCTACGGCAACCAGTGGAAACCGTGCGTATGTGTTGAAAACACAGCTTGCTGAGGATGAATATTTTGTCGTGGAATACCGGCAGAAGAAGAACATGGGTGAGTACGACAATTACGTACCGGAAAGCGGACTGATTGTTTACCGGGTAAACAAGGCAGTGCCAGACCATACAAACAGGGATGGAAATAACTATATTTATGTGTTTCGTCCGGGTACGGCAATCAATCATGCAGATGCGCTGGAGGAAGTAGATTATTACAGCACTAAGAGAAGTGCGGTTTATAATGCTGCAGTTGGAACAAATTCCAGACCGTCTCTTGGAAAAAGTGATATGACGGCAGACTGTACGCAGGATACTATTTTTTATTCAGATGGAAAGAACAGCGGAATTGTTATAGACCAGATTCGTTTTAACGGAGATGGAACGGCAACCTTTCATGTCAGCTATCCTGAGCTGAATAGTGAAAATACCTGGATGAAGCAGGATGAAAGTATTGCAGGTGCCAGCAGTGTATCTCTGACTGCGGATTCAGAACAAGGATATCTGTATATGGCAGCCTTGAAGGGGAATTATCCCAATAATATACTGACGGTATATGAGAACAGGCTGCAGGGCAGCGGCTGGCAGCAGCTGGGCGGGGAAATTAATGTAAAAGGCGGTGCAGTACCGCAGCTTTTATGGAATTCCGGAAAGCTGTATGTTGCTTATTTAAATGGAAATACGTATCCGGCGTTGACCAGTTTTTCCGGCGGAAGCTGGTCAACAGAAATTTCCTGCAATAAGCAGGATGCCAGTTATGCTTCCTCTTTGCAGCTTTTTGAACAGAATGGTGAAGTGTGGGTGGCTTATAGAACAGGAAATACCATTTCTTTCTGGAATCCTCAAAATGGAACATACAAGACAGCTTTAACAGTAAGCAGTCTTGCAATCAGCGAAACAGTATTTGTAAAGCAGGGAGAGCTGTACGCCGTTTATGCAGACTATTTTGCATCAGATGCCGAAACGAAAAAGCCAAGAATTGCAAAATATGATGAAACAAGTGGAAGCTGGCAGACTGTCTATACGGTAAGTGGCATGGAGACCTTTTCACAGGCAGATGCCTTTGTGACGGGGAATGAGGTACAGGCAGTACTGATGGCTGCAAATGAGGCACCGATGGTCTTAAAGTGGACAGAGGCAGGAGGCTGGCAGGAAGAACTGCTTTCCGGAATTACTGTGACGAACGATGCAAAAATCCGTGTGTACAATCAGATTCCCTATGTGGTTTATGGAGAGGGACAGACAGTCAAGGGGCTTTATAAAAAGGACGGAAGCTGGCAGCAGCTTGGAAATCCGGTCTGCTTTGATGCAACGGGATTTGATATGACGATGTTGGGAGATACCGTGTATGTTGGTAATATTTCCACAACGGGTGCGGCGGTCAGAAAAATGAAGACAGTTGACGGAACCCAGACCCCTGCAACCCCGACACCGACCCCCGCAACACCGACGCCGACCCCTGCAACACCAACGCCGACACCCGCAACCCCAACCCCTGTCCCTGCGGCAACACCGGCAGCAGGAGAGGTGGTATTTACGATTCCCGATGGGTATGATGCAGGCGGAACGGTTTATCTGGACGGTGTGGAGTATCCTTTATCTGTATGGAATCAGGATACGTCAAAGTGGGTAGTACAGACAGGGGGAAACACTGTAAAAATGGCTTCCATGTACAGCTATAATGGGAGCGGAATTCCCACAGGCATGTATGTATGGCGGCTTGTGCCCTCCGGTGGAGGCTATATGGCAGTGGCGGTGCCGGAGCTTGAGAATTTCTTTTCCTATCATGGATTTTCCGTGCGATATACGGGAAATACCGGGCTGCGATGCAGCTTTGGAATCGGCACCCAGATGAAAAGCCGGTTAATGGGGGCAGAAGGGCTTGCCGGGTATCATTTAAAGGAAATGGGCACTCTGATTATGCGCCCTGACAACAGGCAGAAATATCCTATGGTTTACGGAAGCAATAAGGTGTCCGGCGGCAGAACCTTTTATACGGAAAACGGAAAAGTATATAATAAGGTAATTAAGACGGTAAACGGAAGAGAACAGTTTGCAAATGTGCTTGTAGGGCTGCCGGAAAGCCGGTATGCGGTAAACTATGTGTTCCGTGCCTATGCAGTAGTGGAGAAGGATGGCGTGGAAAGTGTGATTTACGGACCGGAAATGTCCAGAAGTATGTACACTGTCTGCAAACAAATTCTTCAGAGAGGCGACTTCAAGCCCGGAACAGCAGGCTATAGCTTTTTACATAACATTGTAGATTATGTAGATAAAACAAATTAGGAGGAAACAGGGGTGAAAAAGAATACAACCTTGGTAGTGCTCAGTGTGTCAACTGTTATCAGCGTGGTGGCAGCAATTGTGTTTCTGGTTCTGCTGTTGCAGTCACAGCAGGTTATCCGCCGGATGCAGGCATTGCAGACAGAGGGCATAAAGAATGTGGCAACAAATGAAGTAGTGAGTCAGGAAAATGCCGGAGGAAGAGAAGAAATTATCCGGCTTCTGAATGGCAGGATACAGGTACAGGAGAACGGGGAGTGGACGGATTTCTGTTCTCTGGAGGAGCTGGAGCAGTCAGACCCGGTGACACTGGGAAGACAGAAGATGCAGGATATTATCAATCAGAACAAAGAGGCTCTGGCAAATGGAACTCTGCCTGAGGGTGTGGAAGAAAGAAAACTGGCACAGGTTGAGCTGACGGTAGAAGAGGTAGTGGAAAAAGGACAGGAAACTGTGAAAAAGCCTGCCCAGAGCACCGGAAGCCAGAGTACAGGGACACAGCCTAAAGTAACTCCTGCCCCTGCGGCAACCGCTGTACCTGCGGCAACACCCGTACCGGATACGAATACTTCGGATGACGGCGGTTCGGATGATGGTGGTTCAGACAGCGGCAGTTCAGATAGCGGTGATTCCGGCAGCGGCTCTGAGGACAGTGGTTCTGACGGCGGCGATGGGGAAGATGTAGGCTGGACGGATGAGGTGCTTTAACCAAAAAAGAGAGGGAACATATGCGGGTAGATTCAAAGAGCAATCATGAGGAGTCAGGTCGAGTTCAACAGCCATATATTGCGCAACAGAATAATCTGGTACAGCGTGCGGGTATGACCCAGCAGGCAGATATAGCACAGAATACAGGTATGGTACAGCAGGATGTTTTGCTGGAGATTTCCAACGAAGCCAGAAGCTGTCTGGTGGAGATGTTACAAAAAAGCAGGGAAGATAAAGAAAAATCCAATGATGTGATGGACGATATGGCAAAGGCAATGGAAATTGCAAGACGAATTTCCAGAGGGGATCATGTTCCCGCGTTGGATGAAAAAAAGCTGATGGAATATTCTATGGAATTGTATCAGATTGCCAAACAGACCTCTATTTTAAATGTCCATAAAAAACATAAGGACTGGAAATCATTGTATAAAGAGGAAGAAGAACGGGAACGGCAGCGCAGGCTGAAGCAGGAAATGCAGCAGGGTAGTGGTACACTGGAAAGCGTTGCCATAGAAAGTGGTGCAATGGGAAGCAGTGAAACAAGTGCCATGGAAGGCGGTGCTATGGAAAGCAGTGCCGGGAGAAGCAGTATAGAGGAAGGACAATTTGCATAAACGTAAACAGTTAAGGCAAGGCAGCAGAATCTTTTGGTTTTGCTGCCTTGTGTTTTATAAGAGAAAATGATACAATATTTCAGTTGGCTATATACTTGAGATGTGCAAAAGCAGCGCAAGAATGGAGAGCAGAATGAAGTATGATGTAATTATTATAGGGGCTGGTCCCGGTGGTATTTTTTCGGCGTATGAGCTGGTGCAGTGCAGACCGGAATTGAAAATTGGAGTTTTTGAGGCAGGTCATGCATTGGATAAGCGTCATTGCCCCATTGATGGGGAAAAGATTAAGTCCTGCATTGGCTGTAAGAGCTGTTCTATTATGAGCGGATTCGGCGGGGCAGGTGCTTTTTCTGATGGAAAATACAATATTACCAACGACTTTGGCGGCACCTTATATGAATACATCGGCAAGAAGCAGGCTCTTGATTTGATGAAATATGTGGATAAAATCAATCTGGATTTCGGCGGTGAGGGAACAAAGCTTTATTCTACGGCTGGAACAAGGTTTAAAACGCTGTGTATTCAGAATGATTTGCATCTTCTGGATGCTTCTGTACGTCATCTTGGTACGGATATCAACTATATCGTGCTGAAAAATATGTATGCCTATCTGAAAGATAAGGTTGATTTTTATTTTGATACACCGGTGCAGTCTGTTGTGGCAGAAGAGGGCGGATACAGGATTCTCTGTGAGAAAGAGGAATATTTCTGTGAAAAATGCATCATTTCTGTCGGAAGAAGCGGCAGCAAGTGGATGGAAAGAGTATGCCATGAGTTGAATATTTCCACTAAATCAAACCGTGTGGATATTGGCGTGCGTGTGGAACTGCCTGCGGAGGTATTTGCACATCTGACGGATGAACTCTACGAAAGCAAGATTGTATACCGGACAGAAAAGTACGGGGACAAGGTAAGAACCTTCTGTATGAACCCCAGGGGCGCTGTGGTAAATGAAAATACCAATGGTATTATCACTGTCAATGGGCACAGCTATGAGGACCCGGAAAAGCAGACAAAAAATACTAATTTTGCGCTGCTTGTGGCAAAGCATTTTTCAGAGCCTTTTAAGGATTCCAACGGATACGGTGAATCTATCGCAAAACTGAGCAATATGCTGGGCGGCGGTGTTATTGTACAGCGCTTTGGCGATTTAATCAGAGGCCGCCGTTCTACGCCTAATCGTATTGAAGAGGCATTTGTGACACCCACCCTGAATGCGACACCGGGGGATTTAAGTCTGGTATTGCCCAAGCGTATTCTGGACGGCATTATCGAAATGATTTATGCGCTGGATAAGGTGGCGCCCGGAACGGCAAATGAAGATACTTTACTCTACGGAGTAGAAGTAAAATTCTACAACATGGAAGTAGAGGTAAATGATAAGCTGGAGTCCGAATATCCGGGACTTTACATTATCGGGGACGGCAGCGGCATCACCCATTCCCTGTCCCATGCTTCCGCCAGCGGTGTGCATGTAGCAAGAAATATCGCGAAGGAATGGGTAGAGCAGGCATAAGAACAGGTTATACGGACATAAGGGATAGAAGCAGGACTGCCACTTTCGCAATAATCATTGCGGGAGGCAGTCTTTTTTGTTGTGGGAGAAGGGGATGGTACGGTAAATCTAACATAGTAAGTAATCATAATGTAAGTTGCGCTATGCCGGAGATTCCCTTATAATAAATGTAGAAATTACTTATATTTTGAAACTTTTGGAAGGGTACGATAAAACAGGGAAGGAAATTGTCTTATTGATTATGTTATCAAGATTAGAGTTGTTGCTGAGCAGTTCTGAGGAACTGTCTTATCAGATGTCATCCCTTTTTCATGGGGCGCTTATGGAGCTGCTGCCAATAGAATATGCGGAAAGGTTGCATATTTCACAGTTACATCCCTATTCGCAGCATTTGGAACGGAGAGATAAGAACTGGTATTGGGTTATCAATTGTATCAATGAAGAGGCAGCCGATATAATAATCCATCAGATATTGGAGAATACGAAACAAATTGTTTTAAAGAAGAAACAGATTGTTGTGGAAATAAAAGAAAAATCATATACGGAATTGTCGGAAAAGAAAATGATGGGGGATTTTTACCGGGAACAGGGTTCCAGATATATACAGGTACAGTTTATTTCACCAACAGCATTTAAACAAAATGGACAGTATATTTTCTATCCGGATTTAAGATGTATTTTTCAGAGTCTTATGAATAAATATGATGCGGCAGCGGGTGAAAATATCATGTTGGATGAAGATGCACTTCTGCAATTATGTGACAACGCATCCATTATTAAATATGACTTGAAAAGTGTAACTTTTTCATTGGAAGGAGTTCGGATACCGTCATTTATTGGAAATATAACAATTAAAATGCGGGGAACACAGACGATGGCGAATCTTGCAAACTTATTATTTGAGTTTGGTGAGTTTTCAGGTGTGGGAATTAAAACAGCGCTTGGAATGGGAGCTGTAAAACGAATAGAGGGAAGGGAAAAGGATGCTTACAGACAGGCAGATTAAACTCATTGTTGGAAGTTTGTTACATGATATCGGGAAAATTGTATATCGCAGCGGGGATGGACGCAATCATAGTACAAGTGGTGCAGAATACCTGAAAAATGACGCAAACATAACAGACAGCGAAATCCTGCATTGTGTCAAATATCATCATGGAAAGTATTTGGCAGGCGCGGACCTGAAGGAAAATGATTTATGCTATATTACCTGTTTCGCAGATAATATTGCTGCCTTTGCGGACAGGAGAGAGGTTGATTTACAGGAAGCGGGATTTGACAAAAGGATTCCTCTGGACAGTGTTTTTAATATATTGAATGGAAATCAGGGAAACAGTCATTATGCAATGCAGAGATTGAATCCGGCGATGGGTATCAATTATCCGACAGAAGAACCTGTGGAGATGGAAGAGCATTTTTACAGGACCGTTGTGCAGGATATTACGGATAATTTACGGGGAATCAGTCTGGAGGAAGAATATGTAAATTCCTTACTGACGGTGCTTGAGGCAAATTTAACCTATATCCCCTCTTCAACATCCAGAAAAGAGCTATCGGATATTTCGCTGTATGACCATGTGAAAATCACTGCTGCGGTGGCTTCCTGTGTAGAGCAATATTTAGAGGAGCGCAATCAGAATAATTACAGGGAAAAATTATTTGAAAATGCAGTCAGTACCTATGAGGAGCCGATTTTTCTGTTGTATTCCATGGATATTTCAGGAATACAGAAGTTTATCTATTCCGTCGCAGAGGCAGGGGCTTTAAAGGGACTAAGGGCAAGAAGTTTTTATCTGGAAATCATGATGGAGCATATTATTGATGAACTGCTGGAGCAGGTATCCTTATCCCGGGCAAACCTGATATATTCCGGTGGCGGACATTGCTATTTGCTGTTGCCGAATACAGATAAAGTAAAGAAGATAGCAGAAGCATATGTGGCAGATATAAATGAGTGGCTCAGACAAAACTTTGATATTGAGCTTTATATTGCATGCGGCTATGCGGTGGCAACGCCAAATACCTTAAGAAATGAGCCCCGTGGAAGCTATGAAGATATGTATCTTACTGTTTCTGAAAATCTGTCCGGCAAAAAGGCACATCGATATCAGGCAGATGTGATTCGGAAATTGAATTGCCAGAAGCATGAAGGAGAACGGGAGTGTAAGATATGTCGCAGAATTGCAAAATTGCAGGATGATAAATGTTACATATGCAATGCTTTGGAAAAAATGGGAGCTGCTATCCTGTACGAAGATTGCTTTACAATTCTGTGCAAAAAAGAGGATAATTCTCTTCCGTTACCGGGAGGAAAATATCTTGTGGCGGAATCTAAAAAGCAGTTGGAGAACCATATGAAACAGGAGTTTTATGTGCGCTGCTATACTAAAAATGGATTATATACAGGAAAACATGTATCAAATAAACTTTGGGTAGGGGATTATCTGCCTGAAGATACCGGGAATACATTTCAGGAAATGGCAGGAAAGGCAGCAGGTATTCAGAAAATAGCTGTTTTGCGGGCTGATGTAGATAATCTTGGAACAACCTTTGTATCAGGCTTTAAAAGAGGCGGGGATGACAGATATGTTACGCTGTCCCGTACGGCAGCACTGTCAAGACAGTTATCCCTGTTCTTTAAGGGGTATATCAATAAGATTCTGGAGCAGGGAACGGAGCGGATATTCGCAGGTGCCGGAGCGCGAAATGTTGTAATTGTATATTCAGGAGGGGATGATGTCTTTATAGCAGGGGCGTGGAATGAAGTAATAGCTGCTTTTTGCGATTTACGGGATGCACTGGAAAGGTTTACACTGGGGACGTTACATATTTCCGGCGGAATTGGAGTTTATAATCCTTCTTATCCAATCAATGTAATGGCACAGGAAACTCAGATGTTGGAGGATGCTTCCAAGGGAATGAATGGAAAGAATGCGATTACAATATGGGGAAAAGACCATACCTATCCATGGAATACATTTCTGAGAAAAGTCGTAGGAGAAAAAATGGAGGTGCTTGCGGACTATTTTGGAAAAAATGAAGAACGGGGAATGGCATTTTTGTATCATTTAACAGAACTGCTTCGGGAAGAGAGAGAGCAGATACATATTGCCAGATATGTGTATCTGCTGTCCAGAATGGAGCCGGATTCAAAAAGCAGCGATGAGATAAAGGAAGGGTACCGCAGATTTTCTTCAAAAATGTATGAATGGAGCCAGAATGTAACAGACCGGAAAGAATTGATTACAGCAATTTATTTATATGTATATCTTCATCGAGGCGAAGAAGGAGGAGAACAGTAAATGGAACGATTGGCGGAAGATAATTATGTGCAGATTGCAGAGAACGCAATAAAGGAACTGGTGGCACCGGCAAGAAGAGATAAAAACGGAAATCCTGTCGGAATAGTGACTACCTCAAAAATCAGAAATCTGCTGGCTATGACGGCGTCTATATATAATGAAGTGATAGTATATCAGCAGGACAAGTTATCTCCGGAAATTGTGGGGAGAATCAATTATCTGAAAATCCGTTTTGTATATGAAGCAGGGCGGGAACCAAAGGTCAGGGATTTGATAACAAAGGCGAATCTGTTGAATTATATCAGTCAGATAGGGGACAGCAGACAGCGGTACATCCTGTTTAGCAGATATATGGAAGCGCTTGTGGCATATCGCAAATTTTATGGTGGAAAGGACGAATAGGAGGAGAGAGTATGTTTGCCAAAATAGAAATAAGTGGAGTGATGGAGGTTGTAACAGGGCTTCATATTGGAGGTTCCAGTGCATTTTCGGCAATTGGCGCCGTAGATTCTCCTGTGGTTATGGATACAAGGACAAATCAGCCGATGGTTCCGGGGAGCAGCTTAAAAGGAAAGATGCGGGCTCTTTTAGCGAAACAGTATAATGAAAGTATAAGCATAAAGCAGGACAGCCCGGATGGTGATGCAGATTGCCTGACAGACTTGTTTGGAAGTGCCAGATTAAAAAAAGCAAGCAGAGTACTCTTTTCGGATATGTTTCTGGATAATCTGGAGGAATTAAAGCATGCAGGACTGACATCGGCTACGGAGGTGAAGTTTGAAAACTCTATCTCCAGGGCGACGGCAGTGGCAAACCCAAGACAGATAGAGAGGGTAGTCAGGGGAGCCAGATTTCCGATGCAGTTAATCTACGAGGTATCTTCGGACAGGACTTCTGAGCAGGTAATTTCAGATTTTAAATTGCTGAAGGAAGGACTGAAATTGCTGGAGTATGATTATTTAGGAGGAAGCGGTTCCAGAGGATATGGTCGGGTACACTTTTCGGAACTTACGGCAGATGTAGTAATAGGCACTGTGGATGAAGAACTGATGGAGCAATGTCAGAAGGTATTGGAAGGATAATACGATGAAATATGCTGTTTACAAGTTTGAATTTCAGACGGGTGTACATTTTGGCACAGGAAGATTAAATGAAACTACATATGTATTTCATGCAGACCAGCTGTTTTCAGCACTTTACATTGAAGCATTAAAATCAGGGGTGGCGGATAGGTTTTATCAGGATGTTATGCAGGGAAAACTGATTCTTTCCGATGGTATGCCATATGTTGGAACGGATTATCTGGTGCCGAAGCCTATGATATATGTAAAAACAGAGCAAAAGGGTGTTTCTGAGCAGAAAAAGGCATATAAGAAGCTGAAGTATCTGGAAATTAATCAGTTGGATGCTTTTCTGCAGGGAAAATTTAATTTGCTGTCTGATTTGATGGATGATTACGGAAATTATGTGCAGATGACAAAGGCAAGTGTAAAAGAGAATGCGGATACGGAACCCTATCGGGTAGGAACCTTTTATTACAATAAAGGGTGTGGTGTATATATCATTGCAGGGTATGAAAAAGCAGAAACGCTTACCCTTTTCGAGGATTTGCTGGATGCCCTGTCTTTTACAGGACTGGGAGGAGAAAAATCGAGTGGTCTGGGCAAATTTGCTTTTTATAAAGGAAAGTTACCTGATCAGTTCTCAGCCAGGTTACAGACAAAGCGGGAAATAAATATGCTGTTAAGCGTGGCATTGCCAACGGATAGTGAACTGGAGAAAGCTCTGGAGGGAGCTTCCTATTTACTGGAAAAGCGTGCAGGGTTTGTCGCACCGGGTGTCAATAATGAAGCGATGGAATGCGAAGAGTGGCAAAAGAAAAGGGATTTATATGTATTTTCAGCCGGCTCCTGCTTTAAAAATGTGTTTGAAGGAAATATTTATGATGTATCCAGAGGAGGACATCCTGTTTACCGATATGCCAAGGCAATGTTTTTGGGGGTATGATAATGCAACAATGTTTCAAAAATTATAAAATGACGATTCGTGCGGTATCTCCGATTTTTATTGGGAGCGGAGAAGAAATCGGTAAAAAAGAATATATTTATATGCCGTGGAATCACCGTGTCATTATTCCGGATATTTACACAATGTATGATGATTTGAGAAAAAGAGGATTATCCGATGAATATGAAAAGTTCATGATGGACAGTCGTAACAATCAGATGTCCCTGTCTAACTGGCTGGCGCAGAAACAGTTTCGGCAGCAGGACTATGAGCGGTGGGCAAAATATGAACTGGACGCGGGAGAGGCTTTTCAGGATAGAAATAGCAGACCAAAGGGAATATCTGCTTTTGTAAAGGATGCCTATGGAATGCCATATGTGCCGGGAAGCAGTATTAAGGGGATGATACGAACAGCGCTGCTGATAAAAGAAATTACGGAAAAACCTGAAAAATACCGTATGAATCGTGAACAATTTAAGCGGGGTTCAGGAGAAAGGTCAGGACGGAATAACTATTTAAAGCACGAAATAACGGAACTGGAGAAAGACACCTTTTATTGTTTACAAAGGGATGACAAAAAAAGCAATAATGCAGTCAATGATTGTATGGCCGGGATTTCTGTGGGCGACAGTTATCCGGTTTCTGCGGAATGTCTGACCCTGAGCCAGAAAATAGATGTTACCTTAGAAGGAAAAAGAAAATTACTTCCTATATTAAGAGAAACACTGGTTCCCGGAACAGAGATTCATTTTGATTTAAAGATTGATTCGTCATTATGCGCATATACCATAGAGGATATCATGGATGCAATGCTGGTATTCAGAGATTTGAGTAATCAATATTTTTACAGTCGCTTCCGAAGAAATATAGAGGAAGAAAATGCGGTATTTCTGGGTGGCGGTTGTGGATATGTATCTAAGACAGTAATGTATGCAATGTTTGGAAAGGATGCAGTTTGGTTGATTGACAGGATTTTTCAGGCAACACTGGGAAGAAATTATTCTGACCATAAACATGGGAGGGATATTGACTTGCAGATTGCGCCACATGTATGTAAGTGTACAGTATATCAGGGCAAATTATATGATATGGGAATCGGGCAGATATTCTATGAGCAGGTATAAAGGATGCTATTTTGCGCCGATGCGCATAAATACTGCAAAATCAGGTATTATTGTGGGGCAGAGAGCAAAAAAATCTGAGCCAATTTTGGTTTGAGCCGCAAATTAGCTTTTTGCCCCGGAAAAAACAAGGGTTTTGAGGGACAGGATAGAGAATTAGCAAACCCCGGAAGGGGACGGAAACCCTGCTATGCGACTGTCCTTAAACAATTTCATTTTTATAGAGAATTAGCAAACCCCGATAGGGGACGGAAACTTTGACATGGTAGAATTTACAAAATGTCTTTATTTCATAGGGAATTAGCAAACTCCGGAAGGGGACGGAAACTCATTAGATAAAACCCAAATATATGTCTTCTTTTCCAGATTAATAGAGAATTAGCAACCCCCGGAAGGGGACGGAAACTCAATAAGTTTCTTTGTAATGTTTTTAATGTTTGATAGAGAATTAGCAAACCCCGGAAGGGGACGGAAACTCAACAACTTTCATAGATTCAAATTTCTTCATAAATAGAGAATTAGCAAACCCCGGTAGGGGACGATGGAATATATAAGAGATTCTTTAATTGAAGAACAACTGAGGAAAGTGAAAAGAGGTGTGTGGATGGGCTATTTGTATGTCTGTGAGCAGGGAGCAAGTATAGGGATTGCGGATAATCGTTTTCAGGTAAAATATAGAGATGGAATGATTAAAAGAAATGAAAAATATGTATCAAGAATTGGATACAGCAAAAAGCATAGAGTAGGTTATGGGATATGAGGGAACGGAGAAGTAAATCTTTTTGGAGTCAATTCTGTTATTGAGGACGAAGAGGTAATTATTATTTAAGAGAGGACGAAAAAGTGGGAAAGACTATTTTATTTACACCGGTTGGCGGCACAGACCCGATTTCAGCAAGTAATTGTTATGAGGGAGCAGTTTTACATATATGCAGATATTATAAGCCGGACAAGGTAATTCTATATATGTCGAGGGAAATGCTGGAAAATCAGGAAAAAGATAATCGATACCTGTATTGTCTGGAACGTTTGGAAAAATTGCAAAACCGTACAATAGAATATGAAATTGTGGAGCGAAGAGAACTGTCAAATGTCCATGAATTTGATTATTTTTATAAGGATTTCAGAGCGATTATTCAAAACATATATGCTTCTATGAAAGAAGGAGATTCGCTGTTGCTGAATATATCATCAGGAACTCCTGCAATGAAAAGCGGATTGCTGGTTTTGCAGACAATAGGGGAATTTCCGGCAACACTAATCCAGGTTGCAACGCCGGAAAAAGGAATGAATGAACACATTCATAAGGGATATGATGTGGAAACCTTATGGGATTTGAACCAGGACAACTTGCCTGATGCAAAAAATCGCTGTAAAGAGATTACCTGCCCGAGTTTAAAAAAGATAAAACAGGAAGAGATAATAAAAAAACATATTGAGGCATATGATTATAACGCTGCCTTATCCGTAACGGAAACGATGAAACAGGAAGATGTAAGGAAGTATCGTTCTATTATTGAACTGGCATCAAGGAGGGTACTGCTGGATTTCGCCGGGGTGGATAAAATTGCGAGGCAGACGGGTTTTGATTGTATTCCTGTAAAGGCTTCTTCCGACCGCAAGTTATTTGAATATGCTTTAAATATGGATGTGCGTTTAAAGAGAGGAGAGTATGTTGATTTTATAAGAGCGATTACCCCATTACTTGTGGATTTGTTTGAATTGGTACTAAAAAAGCAATGTGGTGTGGATATTAACGATTACTGCGAAGTCAAAAAGTATAAAAAAGTTTCAAGAAGACAATGGTCGGAAAGCAAATTGCAGGGAACAGAAGAAGAGCAGGTTCTGGACAAGGCGTTTCAGGGGAAATTTAATGGAACTGATATTTATGCTGTCCATTTAAAATACCTCATAGACCATTTCTCTGACAATAGTACATTAAAGGAACTGGTGGAAAAATTACGTTCTGTTGAAGAACAGATACGAAATGATGCAGCACATGATGTGATATCTGTGACAGAAGAAACGATTATTCAGAAGACAGGGTTTACTTCGACAAAGATAATGCAGATGATACAAAATTTATTTTATTATACAGGCATTTCTGTTAAAAAGGAGTACTGGAAGTCTTATGATGAAATGAATATGAGAATATTGAAAGAGATTGATGCATAGAAAGTTATAAAAACGAGTAGCTGGTGACGGCTACCCGTTTTTGTATGCCTGGAATAGGTGGGACGATTGTAAAGGTAAAAGCAGGCAATTTTTTGCGTTAAATTTTTCAATTAAAGCCTGAAAGGAAGATGATAAAGGGATTTTTATTGGACTCAAAAAGTGTTACTCTTTATTCAAGGTATTCAAGATATTCAAAGGACTCAGAAGCGGGATAAAAACAAGAAGCATCATACTAAGTAAGGATGCAGCGAAATTGTTTGGAAAAGTGTCTGAACAGGGAGGAAAATCAGGATGAATAGAGAGCATGCAAAAACAGGGCAGGAAAGCAGGATACAGAAAGCTGGGAGCTATCAGAGAAGAGAACAGAACGGCAGAGAGCGGCGGAATATCAGAGAATGGCGTAACAGGGGATTTTGGCTGGCAACGGTTCTTTTGATTATGGTATCTGTTTTGTCTTTCGCAGGAACGGTGATGAGCAGGACAGATTTTGATGCGGCAGAAATGGAAGGATATTACAGGGAGCAGGAGAAGAATCTGGAGAGGCAGGTCAGGGAATATTTCGAGGGAAAAGGTTTAAAAAACAGCGGAATTATGCTGACAAGGGTAGTTGATACGGATGGCAGCAGGGAATATACTATCAGGGTGCATCACAGGGAATTAAGCGGAATGAGCGAGGAAGAGTGTGGCAGACTGGAAGAAGAGCTGCAGAAATTGAATTTTCAGGATGAGAACAGCAGTTTTTGTTATGTTTTGAATGACTTTTCTTCAAAATAGGGGTATACTTTAAAAACAAAGAGTAAAAGAGAGCAGCAAAGAAAGCAGCGGAAAAACAGCAGAAATGCAGGCAGAGTAAAAGACAGAGTGGGAAAGGATAGAAAATATGGCATTTATACCGAAACCGCAGGAAATTTACAGACATTTTAAGGGGAACCTGTATCAGGTGACAGCAGTAGCGGAACATACGGAAACAGGGGAATTGTTGGTTATTTATCAGGCACTTTACGGAGATTTCAAGATATATGCAAGACCTCTTTCCATGTTTACCAGCCGGGTAGACAGGGAAAAGTACCCGGATGTGGAGCAGGAATTTCGGTTTGAATTGCAGGGAGCAGAGGCAGACAGGCAGAGCAAAGAGTCTGTAGATATAGGTGAAAACCGGACTGGCAGAGGGTCTGAAACAGAAAAAAGGACTGAAATAGCCAGAGGAATTGAAGCGGGAAATGGGATTGAAGCAGAAAAGGAAACTGAAACAGCAAAGTCATCTGAAGGTGAAGGTGAGGAACTCAATCTTGACCCCTTTGTGTTGGAATTTCTGGATGCGGATACCTATGAGCAGCGGCTGAATATCCTTGCAGGGCTGCATCACAGGATTACAGAGGATATGCTGACAACGATGGCGATTGCCTGTGATGTGGAACTGAATGAAGGGGATGTGGAAGAAAAGTACGAGGCATTGAAAAATTGTCTGCTGACACTGGAAAAGTACGAGTGTAACAGGATGCGCTGATATTCTGAAAGACAAAGTACAGACGATGGACAAAAAGTGCAGGATTGGAGATTAGGGTGCAGTACGGCAATATCATCAGAGGAAAATTTTTAGAACGGGAAAACCGCTTTATTGCATATGTCAGTCTGAATGGCTGCCGTGAAAAGGTGCATGTGAAGAACACTGGGAGGTGCCGGGAGCTGCTTGTGCCGGGGGCAGTTGTTTATCTGACAAAAAGCAATAACCCGAAGCGGAGTACTGTCTATGATTTGGTGTCGGTGGAAAAGGATGGACATATTTTCAATATAGATTCCCAGGCACCAAATCAGGTGGTTTATGAGTGGTTGAAACAGGGCGGACTTTCCGGACAAATCGGGGAGGCGTTGGAAATTCGCCCGGAAACAAAATTTCAAAATTCCAGATTTGATTTTTATGTAGAAACAGAAAAAGAGAAGATTTTTCTGGAAGTGAAGGGCGTTACTTTGGAAGAAAACGGAATTCTGCGTTTTCCGGATGCACCCTCCCAGCGGGCAGTAAAGCATGTGGAGGAGTTGATTTCGGCAAAAAAGTCGGGATACCGTGTTTTTGTGATGTTTGTGATTCAGATGGAGGGTGCGGAGCTTTTTATGCCCAATCAGGAATTACAGCCGGAGTTTGCGGAGGCACTGGCGAGGGCAAAAGGGGAAGGTGTGGAGATTCTTGCCTACGATTGCCAGGTGACAGCAGATACGCTTAATATTAAGAAGCCGGTTCAGGTGAAAATCGGAGAAGAGAAAACTGAAGAAAATAAATCAAAAGTGGAGAATGCAGCGAAAGACAGGGAAGAAGCTAAGGAGCAGAACGAAACCACGGAGCGGGGAAAAACAGGAAAACAGGAAAAATCTTCAGGAGTTGTTAAGGAAACATTAAGGTTTGGAAGCCTGGAAGCCATTCCCAAATTGTTGCTGCCATGGTATGATACAAACAGGCGGATACTTCCCTGGCGGGAGGTGGCAACGCCTTATCGGGTCTGGGTATCGGAAATTATGCTGCAGCAGACGCGGGTAGAAGCGGTAAAGCCTTACTTTGAACGGTTTATGAAGGCGCTGCCGGGGATTCAGGAGCTGGCAGAGGCAGAGGAGGATGTACTTTTAAAACTCTGGGAGGGACTTGGATATTATAACCGGGTCAGGAATCTGCAGAAGGCGGCAGTCACGGTTATGACGGAGTATCATGGCGTGATGCCGGATTCCTATGAGGAGCTTTTGAAGCTTTCCGGTATCGGAAGCTATACGGCGGGCGCCATAGCGTCGATTGCCTATCGGATTCCCGTACCGGCGGTGGATGGAAATGTACTGCGGGTGCTGGCGCGAATCAGAAAGGATGACAGGCTGATTTCGGACGCAAAGGTAAAGAGCGCGGTGGAGCAGGAGCTGCTTCCGGCTATGCCCCAGGACAGACCGGGAGATTTTAATCAGGCAATGATGGAAATCGGTGCCTGTGTCTGTCTGCCAAATGGAGCGCCGTTATGTGAAAAATGTCCGCTTGCTTCTATCTGTATGGCACATAGGGACGGTACAGAGCTGGAATACCCTAAAAAGGAAGGAAAAAAGCCGAGAACTGTGGAGGAAAAGACCATACTGGTTTTACAGGATGCGAACCGGACGGTAATCCGGAAGCGTCCTGACAGGGGTCTGCTGGCGGGAATGTATGAATTTCCCTGGCTGGAGGGCTTCCCTGGAGCGGACGAGGTGGTTGACTGGCTGGCAGAAAACGGAATCCGGACAATCCGGATAGAGGCATTGGAGGATGCCAGACATATTTTTACCCATAGAGAATGGCTGATGAAGGGGTATCGCATCCGTGTGGATGAGCTGGAAGAAAAAAATACCAGTGAGGCGTGCGAAAACTGGCTTTATATCAGACCGGAGGAAGTAGGAGAAAGTTATCCGGTTCCCTCGGCATTTGGCGCTTATACAAAGGTGCTGAAAATTAAGAGGGGAAAGGAAAGATACAAGGAGGAAGAAAGTTGAAACTGTTATCTATAGCAATACCCTGCTATAATTCTGAAAATTATATGAGAAAGTGTATCGACTCACTGCTGATTGGCGGAGAGGACGTAGAGATTATTATTGTTGATGATGGGTCAACCCGCGACAGGACGGCAGAAATCGCGGATGAATATGCGGCTCAGTTCCCGACGATTGTAAAGGCTGTGCATAAGACAAACGGGGGACATGGTTCTGCGGTGAATGCGGGAATCGCCAATGCTACCGGGCTTTATTTTAAAGTAGTGGACAGTGATGACTGGGTGCGGAAGGATGCCTACGAGAAGGTGCTGGACAAGCTCAGAGAGCTGGCAGGTGGCAGTCAGGCACTGGATATGCTGATTTGTAATTACGTTTACGAAAAAGAAGGGGAAGTCCGGAAGAAAATTATACAGTATAAGCGCATCCTGCCGGAGGAGCAGATGTTTACCTGGAAGGATTGTCATCATTTTGCCAAAGGGCATTATATCCTGATGCATTCCGTTATTTTCAGGACAAAGCTTTTACGGGAATGTGGGCTGAAGCTGCCGGAGCATACTTTTTATGTGGATAATCTTTATGTTTTTGAGCCGCTTCCCTATGTGAAGAACATGTATTATCTGAATGTGAATTTTTACAGATATTACATAGGCAGGGAGGATCAGTCTGTAAACGAGCAGGTTATGATTTCCAGAATTGACCAGCAGATTAAGGTCAATAAGCTGATGATGGATTATCTGGTGGAAAATAAAGTGGAAATTATGAAGAGCAAGCGGCTGTACCAGTATATGAAAAATTACCTGGAGATTATCACGACAGTTTCTTCCGTTTTGCTGCTTCGGGCAGATACGCCGGAGCATCTGGAGAAGAAAAAGGAGCTCTGGGAGTATCTGGAGGAAAAGGACAAGGCGATTTACAGGTGGATGCGGAGAGGGCTTCTGGGAAGTGCCATGAATCTGCCGGGTAGAGGTGGAAGAAAAATCTCTGTGGAAGGGTATAAAATCTGTCAGAAGATATTTAAATTTAACTGAAAAAGAACTCCTCAGTCAACCTGAGGAGTTCTTTTGTCTTTATTTTTCTGAGCCTTATCGGCGAAGAGCAGTTCTCTTTTATAAACCAGAGCATACATGATGGCGCCTAAAGCAAGTCCGGTAAACACATCAAACACGGAATGTTGTTTGATGAACATCGTAGATAATACGATGGAAAAAGCAAGGATGCCGGAGCCTGTTTTAATGAGCTTCCCGTGGCGGCTGTTCATCAACCGCTGGCAATGGGTTATGGCAAAATGTGCGCCCAGTGAGTTGTACACATGGATGCTGGGCCAGAGGTTTGTCGGTGTATCTGTTTTCCAGAGCATAGCCACAAGTCCTGTACAGAAATTCTCTCTTGGCATGGAAGCAAGCCGCAAATTGTGACCGTTTGGCCAGAGGGTGGAAATAATCAGAAACAGTGTCATACCCGTTGCGAGGAAAACGCATGCTTTATAGTATTCCGTCTTGTCCTTAAAGAACAGATAAATGACAACCACGGCAACATAGCCGAACCAGAGCAGATAGGGGATGACAAACGCTTCGCAGAAGGGAATGTAATCGTCCGCGGCCAAGTGAATCAGCCAGCTGTTCTTGACACTGCGCTTTTCCAGCCAGGAAAACCATACCAGATAAACTACCATATAGGCAAGCATGGGTATGGCATGCTTGTACCTGTTAAAAATTGTTTTTATTGAAGTCATTGCAACCAGCCTTTCTTACTGAGTTGTTACATTTGGAACATAATTCAGTATAGCGTGAAAAAAAGAAATTGCAATGCTTTTTTTTATTCCTTAAGTAATCTTTAGAAAACATTAAGGAACCAGAATCCGGATACTCTGCTGGCGGCAGGAAACGGTTATTCTGGAGGATTTCCGGGTAACTTCCCCGTCGGTATGTACCCAGAGGGGGGCACTGGACTCAATCGTAACCTGTTTTGCCTGATAGGGGGTGATGCCCTCAAAGCGGTAGTGGCTGCCGGAAAAGGCGGTAGGCAGAGCCATTAAAATAATGGGCTTTGGCAGGTCCCCTACGACACACAGGTTTAAAATGCCGTCTGTTGCATCCGCATCCGGGCAGAACATAAAGCCGCCGCCCTCAAAGCGGTGCAGCATACAGGCGGTAAAGAGCATATTGTCGATGGTGATGGGATAGCCGTTGTCCAGCGTGATTTTACCGGAAACGGCTTTCGCTGCAAAAAGCTGTTTCAGGGCAATGCTTAAATAGGTCAGCTTTCCCAGCCCTATTTTATTAAGTACGTTCTTCATTTTAGAATGAAGGGCTTCCTCACATACCGCCGCGTCATAGCCGATACCGCAGCTTACACAGAAATGGCGGCTCTGACCGTCCTCGTAGGTGACGGTTCCCAAATCCATAGGGAGAGCCTTGCCGGTATGGAGAATCAAATCCAGGGCAGCAGAAGGGTCGGTGGGTATCTTTAAATCCCTTGCAAAATCATTGCTGGAGCCGGTGGGAATATAGCCCAGAATAATTTTGGAGGGGTCGGAAATACCGCAGAGCGCTTCATTGATGGTGCCGTCACCTCCAAGAATGATAAGCTGTATGGGAGAATCGGTTGTTTCCTCCATGAGCTTTTCGGTAATTCTGGCAACATCCCCCGCCTTTGCGGAAAAGTAGCACTGATAGTCAATATTTTCCCGGTTCAGAGCCGGTTCAATCATTTCTTTCCATATTTTCCTGCCGCGTCCGGAACGGGAGGCGGGATTGATGATAACATGGTACATGAGGTATCCCCTTTCCTTTGTGATAAATCCGGTTTTTCTTTCTATTTTAACAGGAATCTGAAAGAGTGCAACCAAAAATATTTGCATAAATATTCGTATAATATGTGTAGGAGTGTTTTGACATCTATATTAAAGTATGCTACAATAAGCGCCAGGAAAACAGGCAGTCGTGCAGATACCACCGGGAAAGCGGGAGAAATATCGGACACAGATTTGCCGGTATAAAAATGAGGAGGAAGAGGAATGTATTCATTGGATGAAGTGAAAAAGGTAGACCCTGAAATTGCACAGGCAATTGTGGACGAGCAGAACCGGCAGAACAGCCATATTGAGCTGATTGCTTCCGAAAACTGGGTGAGCAAGGCAGTTATGGCGGCAATGGGAAGTCCCCTGACCAACAAATACGCAGAAGGTTATCCGGGAAAGAGATATTACGGTGGCTGCGAGTGTGTGGATGTGGTAGAAAATCTTGCGATTGAAAGAGCAAAGGAACTGTTTGGCTGTGAATATGCCAATGTACAGCCTCACTCCGGGGCACAGGCAAATATGGCGGTACAGTTTGCCGTATGTAAGCCGGGAGATACCATTATGGGTATGAATCTGGACCATGGCGGACATCTGACCCATGGAAGCCCGGTAAATATGTCCGGTAAGTATTTCCACATTGTACCTTACGGTGTCAATGATGAAGGCTTTATTGATTATGACAGGATGCGTGAGCTGGCGCTGGAATCAAAGCCGAAAATGATTATTGCAGGCGCATCCGCTTATGCGAGAACCATTGACTTTAAGAAATTCCGTGAGGTGGCAGATGAGGTTGGCGCTGTGCTGATGGTAGATATGGCTCATATTGCGGGACTTGTGGCAGCAGGACTTCATCCGAGCCCGATTCCCTATGCGGATGTAACAACCACGACAACCCATAAGACTCTGCGGGGACCCCGTGGCGGCATGATTCTTTCCAGCAATGCAGTCAATGAGAAATATAACTTTAACAAGGCAATTTTCCCCGGTATTCAGGGCGGCCCTCTGATGCACGTTATTGCCGCAAAGGCAGTCTGCTTCAAGGAAGCACTGAGCGATGACTTCAAGGTATATCAGCAGGGAATCGTAGATAATGCACAGGCTCTCTGTAAGGGGCTTATGTCCAGAGGCATCAGGATTGTATCCGGTGGAACAGACAACCATCTGATGCTGGTAGATTTGACAAACTTTGGTCTGACCGGTAAGGCTGTGGAAAAGATGCTGGATGCAGCCCATATTACCTGTAATAAAAATACTATCCCCAATGACCCGCAGTCGCCGTTTGTAACAAGCGGTGTCCGCCTTGGTACGCCTGCGGTAACTTCCCGGGGCATGAATACAGAGGATATGGATAAAATTGCAGAGGCGATTGCGCTTGTCATCAAGGGCGGCGAGGAGAAAATTCCCGAGGCACGCGCGATTGTGCAGACCCTGACGGACAAGTATCCTTTAGTGTAGTTGTAAAAATATACAAAAAGTCCTTGTGCTTTCTGGACACATGTGCTAGAATATCTTTCATTGGCAGACATGTGTCCGTGACACAAAAACGCATAGTATTCTGCCAGAAAGCAGGAAACATATGAAGGAAGCAGCGAAATACTATGTGGTGACGCAGAAAGCGGTGCCGGAAGTGCTGTTGAAGGTGGTCGAAGCAAAGAGGCTTTTAGAGTCGGAGAAGGTGCCGACAATTCAGGAAGCGGTTGATGCTGTCGGCATCAGCCGCAGTTCTTTTTATAAGTACAAGGATGATATTTTCCAGTTCCATGACAATGCGCAGGGGACAACGGTAACTTTGACCTTTCAGATGGATGATGAGCCGGGGCTTTTGTCAGATGTACTGAAGATTATAGCGGAATATCAGGCAAACATATTGACGATTCACCAGAGTATTCCCATCAGCGGAATTGCATCCTTAAGTATCAGCGTGCAGGTTTTGAAAAATACCGGTGATATATCCCATATGATAGAGAAGATGGAAAACCAGAAGGGTGTCCATCATGTAAAGATTCTGGCAAAAGAATGATAGAAAAATGCGAGAGGCAAAGAGGAGGAAGTTATGATTAATGTAGCAGTCCTGGGATACGGCACTGTGGGAAGCGGTGTTGTGGAAGTCATTGAGAGAAACAATGAGCAGGTAAGTAAGAGCGTGGGAGAGGAAACACATGTAAAATATATTCTTGACCTGCGCGACTTTCCGGGGGACCCTTACGGGGACAGAGTGATTCATGATGTGAATATCATTATGAATGATGCGGAGGTATCCGTTGTCTGTGAGGTTATGGGAGGCACCGGGGCTGCATATCAATTTACAAAGCAGGCGCTGGAGGCAGGAAAGAGTGTCTGCACCTCCAATAAGGAGCTGGTGGCAAAGCATGGTGCAGAGCTTTTGAAGCTGGCGGCAGAGCATCATTGCAGTTATCTGTTCGAGGCGAGTGTAGCGGGAGGAATCCCGATTATCCGTCCCTTTAATACCTCTCTTACGGCAGAGAAAATTTTACAGGTGACAGGAATTGTCAACGGAACAACCAACTACATACTGACAAAGATGGATAAGGAAGGCGCGGCCTACGAAGAGGTTTTGAAGGAGGCGCAGGCGCTTGGCTATGCAGAGAGAAATCCCGAGGCGGATGTGGAAGGCTATGATGCCTGCAGAAAGCTGGCAATTCTTTCTTCCCTGATGACAGGAAAGTATGTAGATTCTGAAAAGATTTATACAGAGGGTATCAGTAAGATTACCAGTGCCGATTTCGAGTATGCGAGAGCGGCCGGAATGTCCATCAAGCTGCTTGTAACAAGCAAGGCGCAGGAGGATGGCAGTGTGCTGGCGATGGTAGCCCCCTTTATGCTGGGAAAAGAGAATCCTCTTTCTTCTGTAAATGATGTATTTAATGCGGTGCTTGTAACCGGAAATATGTTAGGAGATGCCATGTTTTACGGCAAAGGAGCAGGAAAGCTTCCTACCGCAAGCGCTGTTGTGGCAGATGTGATTGACTGCGCAGGCAACCCCGGAAAGACACTGATGCGTGGCTGGACAGAGGAGCCCGCAAAGCTGGCGGAAATTGATAATGTAAAGAATGCCTTTTTCCTGAGAGTAGCTGCTTCTGCAAAGAAGGATGCGGAAAAGCTGCTGAAGGATGTGGGGATGTTCGTGGCACCGGGAAGAACGGAGGACTTTGGTTACTTTACACAGCCCATGACAGAAAAGGAATGCAGAGAAATCTGCGAAAAGCTGGGCGAGGCGGTACTTGGCAGAATCAGACTGGCTTAAAGAACGCCTGAGGAATGAATGATTAAAGTGATATATATTATAAGAAACAGAAAAGAGGATTTGGGGAATGTCTAAGGTAGTGAAATTCGGCGGAAGCTCTCTGGCAAGTGCAGAGCAGTTTGAAAAGGTAGGAGCAATCATCCGGGCAGACGAGGAAAGACGCTTTGTTGTGCCTTCAGCACCGGGAAAGCGCTTTAAGGAAGATACAAAGGTGACAGATATGCTGTATGGCTGTTATGCACTGGCGGAAAAGGATGCGGATTTCTCAAAGGAACTGGAAGCGATTAAGGCAAGATATCAGGAAATTATTGACGGATTACATCTGAATCTGGATTTGACGGATGAATTTGCCGTTATTGAGAAAAATTTTAAGGAAAAAGCGGGAAGCAATTATGCAGCTTCCAGAGGCGAATACCTGAATGGTATTATCATGGCAGAGTATCTTGGCTATGAATTTATTGATGCGGCAAAGGTTATCTTCTTTAATAAAGAGGGCACTTTTGATGCAGTTAAGACCAATGAGGTGCTTTCCAAAAAACTTGCAAAGTGTAAGAACGCAGTAATCCCCGGATTTTACGGAGCAATGCCGGATGGGGCAGTAAAGACCTTTTCCAGAGGCGGTTCTGATATTACCGGTTCCATTGTTGCAAAGGCAGCAGGAGTGGATGTGTATGAAAACTGGACGGATGTATCCGGCTTTCTGATTGCAGACCCCCGTATTATAGACAATCCGGAGGGAATCGAGGTCATTACTTATAAGGAGCTGAGAGAGCTTTCCTATATGGGAGCGGGCGTGCTGCATGAGGATGCTATTTTCCCGGTACGTCAGGAGGGAATCCCCATTAACATCCGCAACACCAATGCACCGGGGGATAAGGGAACCTGGATTGTGGGAAGCACCTGTCAGCGTTCCAAGTATGTCATTACAGGAATTGCGGGAAAGAAGGGCTTCTGCTCTATTACCGTAGAAAAGGATATGATGAATTCCGAAATCGGCTTTGGCAGAAAGGTATTGCAGGCTTTTGAGGAGAATGGCATTTCCTTTGAGCATGTACCCTCCGGAATTGATACTTTGACTGTTTTTGTGCATCAGGATGAGTTCATGCACAAGGAGCAGCAGGTAGTTGCTGGGATTCACAGACTGGGAAAGCCGGATACCATCGAAATCGAATCAGACCTTGCGTTGATTGCCGTAGTAGGACGGGGCATGAAGTCCACAAGGGGAACTGCGGGCAGAATTTTCTCTGCACTGGCACATGCAAATGTCAATGTCAGAATGATTGACCAGGGTTCCTCCGAGCAGAATATTATTATCGGTGTGGCAAATGAGGACTTTGAGGCTGCTATTAAGGCGATTTATGACATTTTTGTAATTACCAGGTTGTAAATTGTGGAATGGTGTTGACAATTGCCGCATGCACTTTTATAATGAAATCATCAACTTTCACAGGTGTACAAAAGGAATTTTAACATCAGAGGACAGCTATGAGATACAAAAGCACAGCGGACGAAAGAAGCGGTGAAAGTTGTATGATGAGGAAGCTGTATAAGGAAACGAAGAAGTTCGTTTCCTTTTATTATTGGAAAAACACATGAAGTGCGTTGGAACGGAGTTTGAAAGATGCAGAAGGAAGTAAACGGGCAGAGCCGGGATAAGGAACGGAATCAAAATAAGGAACGGAATCAGAATACAGAACAGAAACAGGATAAGGAACTGCTGAATCTGGAGAAGCGGGAAGAACGGAGAAAGCGCAGAATCAGAAATCAGATAATTTCCTATCTGGTGCTGGCAGTTCTGGTGGTTTTGATTATAGTCGGTGTGGTAGCTGCAGCAAGATTGATTTCGGGAGAGAAAAAGCGGCAGCAGGAGGATATTCAGAGCAGTCAGTCGGCGGCGGAGAGTATTTTCCAGTCGGAGGAGGTTATTCAGACGCCGGAGCCGACACCGGAGGTAACGGAGCTGACGCCGGAACAGAAGCTGGACAGCATTGTAGAAGAGGGAATCAGTGTGATGCCTCTGGAGGACAAGGTGGCAGGGCTTTTTATTGTAACGCCGGAGGCAATTACCGGGGTATCCACTGCGGTACAGGCAGGGGAAGGAACCCAGAAGGCTTTGACGAAATATGCGGTGGGCGGCATTGTTTACTTTGAAAAGAATATCCGCTCCAGGGAACAGATTACGGAAATGCTGGATAATACGGAGCTTTACACAAAGTATCCGATTTTCCTTGCAGTGGACGAGGAGGGTGGAAGCGTTTCCAGAGTAGCAAAAGCTGGAATCGGAGAAAAGACAGCATCTGCTGCCGAGATAGGCGCTGGTGGGGATACTCAGGCTGCTTATCAGGCGGGAACAACAATCGGCGGAACTTTAAAGGAGCTTGGATTTAATCTGGATTTTGCACCGGTGGCAGACGTTGCCAGTGTGGAAAACAGCATCATGGCGAACCGTTCCTATGGGTCGGATGCAGCGGCTGCGGGTGCTATGGCAGGTGCTATGGTGCAGGGCTTGAAGGAGCAGGGGATTGCTTCCTGTCTGAAACATTTCCCGGGACTGGGTGCGGCAACGGAAGACCCTCATCAGGGGCTTTCCACTATCAGCCTGACCATGGAGCAGTTTGAAAACGGTGAAAAGGCAGCTTTTGTGGCAGGTATTGAGGCCGGAGCGGATATGGTGATGATTAGTACGGCTTCCGCGCCGGAACTGACCGGTAATAATGACCCCTGTATTTTTTCCTCTTCCCTTGTGACAGATGTCCTGCGCAACGAAATGGGGTTTGACGGTGTAATTATTACGGATGCCCTGAACATGAGCGCTGTATCGGAATATTACGGTTCCGCGGAAGCAGCGGTGATGGCGCTTCGCGCCGGCTGCGATATGATATTGATGCCGGAAGACTTCGAGGCGGCGTATGAGGGCGTATTGCAGGCAGTGCAGGACGGACAGATATCCGAGGAAAGGATAAACGATGCCCTGAAGCGGATTTACCGGATTAAATACCGGGAAAAGTATGCGGAACAGATTGAGTAAAAGCTAACGGATAAAAACAAAAGTGCGCAACATTCAAAAACAAATGTTGCGCACTTTTTTGCGCTTTTGAATAAGCTGTATACTTTTTGCTGGTTTCTATTTTGGGAATCCGGTACATTGACTGCAAAACGCACAAGGAATATAATGAATACAGAACAGAAAAAGACAAAACGCACAAAACAAAAGGACAACATATAGCGCAACTAAGCGCAACTGGAAAGGAGAAGCCGTGAACAGAACGAAGAAATTTTTTAAGAAGGTTTATAAATATCGTGCCTTTCTCTTAATGCTTCTGCCGGCAGTTATTTATACTCTTATCTTTGCCTATTATCCCATGACGGGAATCGTGCTTGCCTTTAAGAAGTACACCTACGCAGGAGGCATCTGGGGAAGTGCCTGGAACGGTCTGGAGAACTTCAAATTTTTCTTCCAGTCAGGGCAGGCGGGATTGGTGACAAGAAATACGGTGCTGTACAACATTGCTTTTATTGTTATCAATACAGTTGTCCAGATTGCGGTGGCAATTCTGCTGACAGAAATACATAACAGGCATTACCGGAAGATAACTCAGTCCATTATGTTTTTACCTTACTTTATTTCCTGGGTTATTGTAGGGGTTATGGCATTCAACATTTTCAGTTCCGATTACGGTTTTATGAACCGGCTGATTACAGCCTTTGGCGGACAGAAAGTGACTTTCTATACAAAGCCTGAGGCATGGCCCTTTATCCTGGTTTTCTTCAATCTCTGGAAGGGCGTTGGATATGGTTCGGTTATGTATCTGGCGGCGATTATGGGGATTGACACTTCCATTTATGAGGCGGCAGCCATCGACGGTGCGAATGTGTTCCAGCGGATTTTCAAGGTGACAATTCCGATGATTATGCCGACAACGATTATTCTGTTCCTGCTTTCTGTGGGCGGTATTTTCAAGGGAAATTTCGATATGTTCTACAATCTGGTAGGAACAAACGGTTTGCTTTATAACTACACGGATGTTATTGACACGCTGACCTTCAGGGCTTTAATTACCAACAACAATTTCGGCATGTCGGCAGCAATCGGTTTATTCCAGTCTGTTCTCTGCTTTGTTACGGTTGTGCTTGTCAACAAGCTGGTAGGACGTTATGACAGAGATTACACCTTATTCTGAGAAAGGAGAGAAAGACATGGCAGCAGAAAATACACATCTAGGAAGAGTAAAGCATGGCGGGGATGTCGTGGCATTAAATATCATAGCCTACGGATTTTGCGGGCTGATGGCGCTGATTTGTCTTGTGCCCTTTTTGATGATTCTGGCAGGCTCCTTTTCCTCGGAGGCGGCAATCATGCAAAATGGATTCAGCCTTTTCCCCCAGAATTTTTCCCTGGAAGCATATAAAACGGTATTTCAGGAGCCGATGGTAGTAGTCAGGGCTTACGCGACAACCATCTGCCTGACGATTGCGGGTACGCTGCTGGGGCTTGCCCTGCAGACAATGACAGCCTATGTGCTGGCAAGAAAGGAATTTGAATGGAGAAATTATTTTTCCTTTTTCTTCTACTTTACGACTCTGTTCAGCGGCGGTCTGGTTCCTTACTATCTGTTAATCAGACAGACACTGCATCTGGCAGATTCCTATCTGGCGCTGCTTTTACCGCTTCTGTTCAGTGTTTACAATCTGTTAATTATGAAGAGCTACATTCTGGGGATTCCGGAATCTCTGATTGATGCAGCGAAGATTGACGGCTGCGGAGAGTTCAGAACGCTGGTGCAGGTAGTACTTCCCCTGATAAAGCCGGCACTTGCGACAGTTGGTCTGTTTATTGCTCTTGCCTACTGGAATGACTGGTATAATGCGATGCTTTATATCAAGTCGGAAACGAAGTATCCCTTACAGTACTTCCTGTATCAGAAAATCAATGACATTGAGGGATATAAAAAGCTGATTGCAAACGGAACAGTCAGCAGTGCCGTAGTCAGCAGTGTATCTCTGCCGACCCAGACCTTGAAGATGGCGCTGACAATCGTTGTAACGGGCCCTATTGTACTGGCTTATCCCTTTGTACAGAAATACTTTGTACAGGGAATTACAATCGGAGCAGTTAAGGGTTAAAGGGTTATTAAATTATTAAAGTGAAAAATGGATTGCCTGTGTCCGTGCGCATCCGGCGCGGGTTATCCTTAATTTAGAGGTGCGCAGAAAGAGGGAATTTATGAAAAAGAACATGAAAAAAGCAGCAGCACTTACCTTGAGTGCAGTGATGGCAGCGGGACTTTTAACCGGCTGCGGTTCCTCCGGGAATACAGCATCCACAGGTGGAAGCCAGAGCACGGGCAGTACCGGTACAGGCACGACAACAACAGGCGGTATCGACCTTTCCGAGCATGTGGATTTGACGATGTACCTTTTAGGGGACAGAAGTGCTGATTTTGATGAGGTTTACGGAGAAATCAACAAGATTCTGGAGGATAAGCTCAACTGCTCCATCAATGTGGAGTTCCTTTCCTGGGGCGAGCATGATACAAAGTATTCCCTGCTGTTCTCCGGCGGAGAGGATTTTGATTTAATCTTTACCGCGTCAAGCTGGGGACATTACGAGCAGACAGTAGCTCTGGGCGGCTTCTATGAGCTGACAGAGGATTTCCTTCAGACCTATGCACCGGAAATCTGGGAAACAGTTCCCGAGCTTGCATGGAGCCAGGCAAAGATTGACGGAAAGATTTACATGGTACCCAACTATCAGAACGAGTTTGGTCAGGACGTACTGGCTGTCAGAGGCGATTTGATGGAAGAGTACGGCATCAAGCAGATTACCAACTGGGATGAACTGATGGCATTTTACAAGGCATGCGCAGAGCATGGCATGTATGCAAGTCAGGGCGGCCCCTGGTATCAGTACTTCCAGTCCTATGGTCTGACAACAACCGGCGGCGCACCCAAGTCCGGCGAGCTGATTCTGTATCATACCCAGGACGCTTCTGACCTTGACTTTACCTACATCCTTGACTGGGACGGCTTTGCAGATTACTGCAAGCAGATGAAGGAGCTGGCAGATATGGGATGCTGGTCCTCTGATGTATTAAGCTCCAGCGATGAAAGACAGACAGGACTTCTGACAGGAAGAACCGCTTCTATGGTATGGAACCTGGGAAGCTGTACCACATACGCAAAGCAGGCAAACAGCGAGAATCCTGACTGGAACGTAACTCTGGTAGACCCTGTTTCCTCACAGCCCAAGAAGGTAAATTCCTATATCAACAACGGTGTGGCAATCAATGTAAACAGCAAGCATCCGGAACGGGCAATGATGGTATTGAACGAGCTATATACAAATCCTACCATCAACGATATGACAAGATTCGGTATTGAAGGAAAGCATTGGGAAGCAGTAGGTGATGACCAGTACAAGGTAATTGACGAGAGCAACTTCGGTGTAGATTCCAACTGTAACTGGGGCTGGATGAATGAAACCATCAAGAGAACAGAGTATATCGAGAACAGAACCACACTGGATGATACCCATGATGCAATGCTGGCTGACTGGAATGCAAATGTAAAGGGCGAGCATGTATACGATGGCTTCAACTTTGATTCTACCAATGTAACAACCCAGATGGCGGCAGTAGATGCAGCGCTTGCAACCTACTATGACCCGCTGGTAAATGGTCTGGTATCTGATGTGGATGCTTCCCTTGAACAGTTCAAGGCAGCTATGGAAACAGCAGGTATCCGCGATATTATCGCAGAACTGGAAAAGCAGGCAGCGGCATACGTTGCAGAGAAGTAAGAAAAGCAACTGGGAACTGCCCCTTTTATGAGGTGGTTCCCTTTTTGAAAGGGAAGTCTTATGACGATTGACGAAATGGCAAAAAGCCTTGGAGTATCCAAAAGTACAGTATCCAGAGCACTTTCCGGCAAGGGAAGAATCGGGGAGGAAACAAGGGCACGAATTGTGGAGTTTGCAAAAAGCCGGAATCAGGCAGTAAAACCTTTGAATGAAGAGGGTGGTATGACAAAAAACCTTGGTGTTATTCTGCCTGCTGATGTATACTCAAACGGAGGACCGTATTTTCAGGAGTGTATTCTGGGTATCTGTGAAACTGCCACCTTCCTTGATTATGATGTGCTGATTGCCACGGGAACAGCCAATGATGTTTCCGGCATCCGGACACTGGTGGAAAAGAAGAAGGTGGACGGCATTATCCTGACAAGAAGTATTGAGGGAGATAAATGTCTGAAATATCTGCTGGAAATCGGATTTCCCGTGGGTCTGACAGGAATCTGCCATTCTGAGGAGGTTATCCAGGTGGACACGGATAATGAAGCCGCCTCGGAAAGCCTGACAGCCTTACTTTTGGGGAAGGGCTACCGTCATTTTGCCCTTGTAATTGATGATATGGAATATATGGTAAACAAGAGCCGTTACCGGGGCTTCTGTAAGGCACTGGAAAAGAGCAGTCTTTCCCTGCAGAAGCAGGAAATCCTGTCGGGGCCACTGCGGGTGGATTTGCTGGATTCCGTACTGGAAAATCTGATTGCGAAAAAGGTGGAGTGCATTATCTGCGGGGACGATATCATCTGTACCAGAGTCATGTCCTCTTTACAGGCAGCCGGGTACCGGATACCGAAGGATATTGCAGTGGCATCCCTTTATAACAGCCCCAATCTGGATTGTTTTTCCCCTTCTGTAACAGCGGTGAATGTATCTGCAAAGCAGGTGGGAAACATGATAAGCAAGCAGATGATAAGTTATCTGGAGGGGCGGGAGTATCAGAAGCAGACCATGATGGATTACGAGATTCTTGTCAGAAAATCTGCCAGTGGGCGGAGAGAGGCATAACTGAGACAAAGTAATTGCTGGAAAATGAGGTTTTGTATGTTGGATTTTTATAAGGGTGTGGATATTTCCTCGCTGCCGGAAAGTCTGGCAGAGGGGATGAAAACCTTTGACAGGGACGGAAGGGAAATGGAACCCTTCGCACTATTGAAGAAGTATGGCGTAAATGCCATTCGGCTGCGCATCTGGAATCAGCCGGAACTAGTTCCGGAGGCTAAGGGGTATTGCAGTCTGGACCATACCTTGCAGATGGCAAGGAAGATAACTGAAAACGGGATGAGTTTCCTGCTGGATTTTCATTATTCCGATTTCTGGGCGGATCCGGGGCATCAGAAGAAGCCGACTGCCTGGGAAAAGCTGGACAGGGAACAGTTGAAGGAGGCAGTATATACCTATACGAGAGATACCCTGCTGGCACTGGAAGCACAGCAGACGCTGCCGGATATGGTGCAGATTGGAAATGAAATCAGAAGCGGGCTTTTGTTCCCGGAGGGGGAGCTTCCCGATTATGAAGGCATGGTGGAGCTGATAAATGCGGGGATTCGGGGAGCGAGGGCTGTAGCGGGGCCTGACAGGATGCAGATTATGATACATCTGGACCAGGGAGGACGCTACGAATGGCTGCATAAGTGGTTTGAGGGAGCGTTTGAGAGGGGACTTATGGATTTTGATATCATTGGGCTGTCCTATTATCCCTTCTGGCATGGAACCTATCTGGATTTGCAACATTCCATGGAAAAACTGATTGCGGATTATGGAAAACCGATTATTCTGGCGGAAACAGCCTATGCCTGGAGGCAGAGCGAAAAGGGCTTTATTGATGCCAGACAGATAGAAATCGGCGGGCTTCCCGCAAGTCCGGAGGGACAGCTCCGGGAGCTGGAAACGGTGATGCACCTGACGGCGGCGTTGCCGGATAAGCTGGGAAGGGGTATCTATTACTGGGAGCCATTATGTGTACCGAAGGCGGAACATGGAGGCTGGTCGGAAAATATGGGGCTTCTGGATGAAAAAGGATGCGCCATGCAGGGCTTTCTGGCATACCTGCAGACCAGAGAGGAAATGGAGCGGGTTCCGGCGGGCTTTGAGGAACTGATGGAAAAGGTCAGAAATACAGTGAGTGAAGCGGGAAGCTACAGTGGAGAAAATAAGGTGAAAAACGGTGATTTTCTGGAATTTACCTCTGACTGGGAAATCACAGGGTCAGAAACCGCAAAGCTTACCTTTGAAGAGGGGGAACCGGGTTGTACCTCCCGAATCCTTCGGCTGGAAAGTCCTAAAAAGTTCCGCTTTTGTATGAAACAGAAGATAAATCTGGCACCGGGAGAAACTTATCGGCTTTCTGTGGAGGCGAAGGGTGTGGACACGACAGGGGTGGAGGTATGCCTCTTTGCCGGCGCACCGGAGGAAAATACAGAAGAGGAACAGAGGGTAATGATTCATCCCACGGAGAACTGGAAGCAGTACAGTCTGACAGGAAAAGCCGGGGAGGATGGACAGATGGTATTGGGAATCCGGGTGGATTCTCCTGCAATTTATCTTTGTATCAGGCAAATCTGGCTGACCTGAAATGCAGGTTTTGCGGGCTTTAACAGTTACAGAGAAAACATAAAAGACAGGTCGGTGCATCCGGCGGAAATGAGAGGATGAGATTGTGGCAGAATATACTTATAACGAGCGTTATTTAATGAAAGACGGAAAGCCCTGGTTTCCTGTAATGGGAGAAATGCACTATACCAGATACAGAGAGAACCTTTGGGAGGAATCTCTTCGGAAAATGAAGGCAGGGGGAGTCACGGTTGTTTCCACTTATCAGATTTGGATTCACCATGAGGAAGAGGAAGGAATTTTTGACTTCACCGGATGCAGAAATCTGAGAGGCTTTCTGGAATGTTGTAAAAAAGTGGGGCTGAAGGTCTTTCTCCGTCTGGGACCCTGGGTACATGGAGAGGTAAGAAACGGCGGTTTTCCGGACTGGGTTGTGGAACTGGGAAAGAAGGGCGTGGATTTAAGAAGCAATGATGAGAACTATCTTTTCTATGTGAGAAGGTACTGGGAACAGGTTTATGAACAGGCAAAGGGAATGTTCAATAAGGATGGCGGCCCGGTGATTGGGGTACAGCTGGAAAATGAGTACGGTCATGTGGGCGGCTACCGGGGCGAAAAGGGAGAGGCACATATGCGGAGGCTGATGAGCCTTGCAAAGGAGATTGGCTTTGTGGTTCCGCTGTATACTGCGACGGGCTGGGGCGGTGCCTGCATCGGTGACTGCCTGCCGGTAATGGGGGGCTATTGCGAGGCACCCTGGGACCAGAGTATCGGGGAGCTTTCCGCAAATACCAATTATATTATCAGCCATGTGCGCAATGATGCCCTGATTGCCTGCGACCATCACGTAGAGGATGCCGTTACCTTTGATGAATCGAAATTCCCTTATCTGACTGCAGAACTGGGGGGAGGAATGCAGGTGACAGCACACAGACGTCCGGTGGCGGAGGGAAAGGACATCGGAGCCATGTCTACTACAAAGCTGGCAAGCGGTGTGGCGCTCTTAGGCTACTATATGTATCATGGGGGCAGCAATCCGAAGGGAAAGCTTTCTACCCTGCAGGAGAGCAGGGCAACGGGATATGCCAATGACTTGCCGGAAATCAATTATGATTTCAATGCGCCCATCAGACAGTATGGCACAATTTCCGATAATTACCGGGAAATCAAGCTGCTGGCGCTGTTTTTAAAGGATTATGGGGAAGATATGGCGGTGCTTCCGGCGGAAATCTTTGATGAAACCATTAAGCCGGAGGATATGCACTCCCTGCGCAGCTCCGCAAGGCATGATGATACCCATGGATATGTATTTTTTAATAATTATCAGAGAAGACGGGTGATGGATGCCCATAAAGACGTAGTGTTTGAGGGCCCCTGCGGCGGAGAGAAGGTAACATTCCCTGCGGTGGATTTACCCAGCGGCAGCTATGGATTCTTCCCGTATCATATGCAGCTTGGGGAGGCAAAGCTGCTCTCGGCGCTGGCGACACCTCTTTGTAAAGTGAAGGGAAAGAAGGGGGAAACCTTTGTCTTTTATGGAGATTTTGAACCAAAGTATACCTGGGAGAGTGAAATAACAGCTGATATTCTACACCTTTCCAGAGAGGAAGCGTTAAATGCCTGGAAGGTAACACTGGAGCAGGATTATCTTGTTTTAAGTGAGAATTACGTCTGGGAGGAAGCCGGGGAACTGAAAGTGACCGGCGGAGCGGATACGGTAATCCGGACTTTCCCGGCGCTTGAAAAAGTACCTGCGGGCTTTGAAATGAAAGGGGAAGAGGGCAGATTTACAGTTTATGAGAGGAAATGCCCGGAAAGTCTGCCGGAGCTTTCCATAGAAAAGACAGAGGAAGAAAAGGACAGTATTACTTATCATGTAAGGCTGAATTATGCCGGGAAAAAGGCAGAGGACTATCTGCTCTGGATAGAGTATGCCGGTTTCGGGCTGGAAATCCGGAAGGATGGGGAGAAAATCAACGACCATTTCTACACCGGTCAGAAGGTGCCGGTTAGCTTAAGATATTTTGATTTCCCGGAGAACTTGGAAATTAAAATACAGGCGTTATATAAAGAAGACTGGGTGTTTATTGAGAAGTGGCCCCGGTTAAAGGATGACAGAGCCTGCGAACTGATTGAGGTTTCTGTCATAGAGGAAAACAGATAGGGTATTTTTACAAATTTCCCCTTTTCCGGTAGCAGTACAGAATTGTTTTTGCTATAATAGGCGCAAGGCAATCTGATATATGCTATCGGGGAAGGGGATTTTTATGGGTTTTTATCTGGATACGGAAAAGGGTTGTAAAATAAGGTTACTGGAATCAGAAACCGAAGCAGTTAAAATTGCTGCCAAGAACTTAAAACAGGATTTAATAAAAGTATTTGGCGGCGGGTTTGAAGTTAAAGTAGAAGATGCAGCCGGGCAAGGGGTTCAATCAGAAGGCAAAATAAACAGTACGGCAGGCAGAGCAACAGGCGAAGCAACAAGCGAAGAAACAGAAAACGGAAAATCAGATGGAAGCAGGATTGTGATAGCCACGCTGCCTGTTTTTTCGCCAGGAGAGGAAGTACAGCAGAGTCTTCCTGAGGGGTTCTCTGACAGGAAAGAAGCATATTGTCTTCTGGTGAAGAAGGGACAGCTTTATATTATCGGAACGGACAGGCGGGGAACCATTTACGGTATTTATGAGCTTTCTGAAATGTTGGGAGTATCTCCCTGGTATTTCTGGGGAGATGCTCCGGTAAAGACAAGAGAGAATTTTACATTGGAGGAGGGCTTTATCAAGTGGGATTATCCTTCCGTGGAATACCGGGGTATTTTTATCAATGATGAGGAGGAACTGGAAGCCTGGGTGAAGAACCGGATGGGAGAGGAAACCATCGGGGTAAAAACCTATGAAAAGATTTTTGAACTGCTGCTTCGATTGAAGGGAAATTATATCTGGCCTGCCATGCATGTAAATTCCTTTAATGTAAAGCAGGAAAACGGGGCTCTGGCGGAACGGATGGGAATGGTGGTCGGTACTTCCCACTGTGATATGCTGATGCGCTCCAACAACAGAGAATGGAAGCCCTGGCTGGAAAAGAAGGGTTATCAGAATGTGGAATACGATTATTCCCTGTCCGGCAGAAACCGGGAAATTTTACAGGAATACTGGCGGGAGAGTGTGGAACAGAACAGAGAGTTTGAGGTCAGCTACACTCTGGGAATGAGAGGGATTCACGATTCCGGGTTTGAAACAAGAGCTTTGGAAGGCTTAAGCGGGGAAGAACTGAAGCAGGAAAAGATTAAGCTGCTGCAGCAGGTTATGGAGGACCAGAGGCAGATTTTACAGGATACGCTGGGAAAACTGCCTTTGATGAACTTTGTTCCCTATAAGGAGGTCTTACCCTTATATGACGGTGGTTTACAGGTGCCGGAGGATATTACCCTTGTCTGGTCCAATGACAATTACGGGTATATCAGAAGGTATCCTTCGGAGAGTGAGAAGAAGCGCCGGGGCGGCAATGGTATTTATTATCACAATTCCTACTGGGCACCTGCGGGAATGAGTTATGTGTTCCTCTGCTCGATACCTCTGGCACATACGGCGAATGAGCTGCGGAAGGCTTACGGGGAGGGGATTCGGAAACTATGGGTTATCAATACCGGAGCGATGAAGCCTCTGGAACAGGAAATCACCTTCTTTTTATCGCTGGCATGGAATATCGGAAAGCCGGGGGAGAAAACAGCGGATGTGGAGAAGTGGACGGCAGACTGGATTGACAGAACCTTTTCCGGCAATATCGGTAAAAAAACAGCCGTTCTTTTAAATGATTTTTCCCAGCTTACCAATGAGAGAAAGCTGGAAATGATGGATCAGTTTGCTTTTTCCCAGACGGCGTATGGGGATGAGGCGGTGACGCGGATTCATACCTATGAACGGCTGTTTCGGGAGGGAAACCGTATTTATGCGGAACTGCCGGAGGCGGAGCGCCCTGCTTTCTTTGAACTGGTGCTGATGCGGCTGCATGCCGGTTACTTTACCAATCTGGCATATTATTACGGGGACAGGAGTACGCTGGCGAACAGTCAGGGGAAGAAACAGGCGGCGCTGTTTTACGCGAAAGAGGCGCGGAAGCTGGAAGATACCAGACGGAGAATGCTGTATTTTTATAATGAAAAGATGCTTTCCGGGAAGTGGAAGGGGATTTTAAACCCGGAGGGATTTCCGCCTCCAAGGGCAGCGATGATGCCGGTCTGCACCCCGCCCTTACAGATAGAAAAGGAGCCGAAGCTTTGTGTGACAGTCTGGAATAATGAAAAGGAACTTTCCTTCCGTACATCCTGTACGAAGTGGCTGGAAATTGGAAATGCAGGAGGAAGTCTGGAATTTTCCATCGAGGCACCGGACTGGCTGGAGCTTTCCTGCAAATCGGGAAGGATTGAAACGGAAGCGCGGATACTGATAAAGCCTGTGGAAGTACTGTCGAAGAAAGAAACAGGAATTATCAGGATTGCTGCGGGAAATACGGGAGAGAGCGTGGAGCTTCCCGTATCCTGCGAGATAGAGGAAACAGAAGAGGATGGGGTTGTCTTTGTGCGGGCGGATTCGGTTGCACCGCCGGAGGGCTTCCGGCTGATTGAAAGGCTGGGACGGGGAACCGGAAAGCTGCTGGAGGTTTACAGAGGGAAGTCAGGACAGTTGGAAAAGGAGCAGGAAAGGGAAAAGGGACAGGAGAACGGGCAGGAAGAGGAAAAGACCGTGAAACCGCAGATAAAATACCAGGTGAAATTTAATTCTGCGGGGGAATTTCTGCTGGAAATACATCGCTTCCCTTCCTTAAATTCTGTAGGCAGAATCCGTATCGGATGCCGGGTGGATGGCGGAGAAGTTATCCTTCTGGAATCGGAGAGCCGGGATGAGCATCTTGGAAGCTGGAGGGAGAATGTGCGCAACGGTATCGACAGGCTTTATGCAAGACTGCCTTATCTGGAAGCCGGGGTGCATGAAATCTCCTTTGAGGCAATAGACAATTATTTTGCTTTCAGCAGCTTTGCTGTTTACACGAAGGAGCGCAGGAGAAATAACCTGCTGGGAGTAACCTGGAAAGAAAATCAGAGTCTGCCCCGGGCTTTTGATGCAGACGGCTTTGCAGAGTGTTTTTACGGTGAAACGGAAATTTTGCCAAGACCCATTGAGTATGCCAGAGTGGAAGAGGAAGCGGACGGACTGGCAGCAAAGGATGCCATCGTACAGGAAAAGCAGTGGGGGGCACCTGTCAGGGCAGACTGGTATCTGGAAGAGCAGAAGGCACCCTTTGCAGAACAGGACGGTGTGGTTCTGATAGATATGGCAAAGGTGTTATCTGGCAGCGGAAATGCGTTCTCTTCCGGCGGGGACTGGAAGTACTGTCTGGGAGAGTCCTTTGGCAGAAGTGGTCTTGTCATGTACCGGCCGCCGGTGTCCATGGGAGAGGGCATTTACAGAGAGGAATTTTTGAAAAACAGAGCAGAGGCTGTGGCAGAAACGGAAGAAAATGTATTCCCTGCGTTACATTACCGGGTGAATTGCAGTGGTGGAAGCTATACCTGCTGGCTGCTTTCCAAGTTTAATATGCGGGAGGAAGCTTTTTTCCAGATAAGAGTGGATGAAAAAGACATCCCCCGGGAAGAAACCTATAACAGGGGATGCCTCTGGAGATACGAAGCGGAACAGATTTACAGATGGGTGCCCGTTGCCCGGATAGAGCTGGAAGCGGGAGTACATACCATTTCCATCGGAGCGGCAGCGGGACTTCGGCTGGACAGACTGTATCTGACAAAGGGAGAGGACAGACCGCCCTTAGACACCGGCTGGCACCCATTCCGGTAAGAGAAGATGGAAAAATAAAATTTTTCCATCGCGAGATTTGTGTCTGCGCGCACTTGACACAAACTCGTTATGCGCAAGGAACGTGCGCAGAAATGGGGAGAAAAATGAAATAAAATAAGATTGACATTTTGTGAATGGTCTAGTATAATTTGACTTGTTCACAAATGCGATAGTGGCTCAGTTGGTAGAGCGCCACCTTGCCAAGGTGGAAATCGCGGGTTCGAGTCCCGTCTATCGCTCTTTTGAGAAAGTGCCGTATTTACGCTGAAATCTTTGAAAACCGCGTAGATACGGCATTTTTGTGGTTTCACATACGAAGTTTATCTATCGGAGCAGTTTTTTCCGCAGCCAGCCGGAAAAGCGTCTTTCGATAAGCTCATAGGAGAGAAGCCCCAGAAGGACGCTGACAATCAGGGCAACGCAGACCCCTGCAAGGGAGGCAGGAGAAAAGCTGCCAAAGTCAAAGAGCTTTCTGTCCAGAAAGACCACCGGGTAGTAGTGGAGCAGATAGATGGAAAAGCTGCTGTTGCCCAAAAGCACCATAGAGGGCGGGAAGGTAACGTAAAATTCCAGCAGGAAAAAGGCGAGAACCAGCAGGGCTGCCGGAATCCCCCAGATAAGGGGACGGCGGAAGCCTAAAATATTGACGGTTGGCTTGGTTATCAGAAAATACAGGTAGATACCAAAAATCAGCAGGAAAGCAAGCCATTTGCAGAAGGCTGGCAGCTTTCCTTTTTCCCGGGCAGTATAAAGCAGTCTTGCCAGATAAAAGCAGAGAATCCCCAGAATAAATTCCAGCATCACAGGCGCTCCGTAGAAAGAAAGAAAAAGGGAAGGAGCCGGAAAGAATCTGGCTGCCAGCACAAAGCCGGCTAAAAGCAGAGAGCAGACAAGCCCCCTGAACCGGTGGCTTATCCACAGGGAAAACCGGAAAAGCAGGTAGAAAAAGATTTCACACTGAATTGTCCAGCCTACCCGCATCAGGGGCTGGATGGCACCATCCCCGATATCAAAGGGAAGAAACAGAAGGCTTTTTACCAGATATTCTATTTTGGGAGTGCTTGTGGCAAAAAGATTCGGGAAAAGCAGCAACAGGAAAAAGGTGCCGAGGGTCATGAGGTAATAAAGGGGAAGAATCCGAATCAGCCTTTTGGATAAAAAGTGGGAGGTATCCTTCTGGGTGGAAAACATAATCATAAATCCGCTGATGCAGAAGAAAATATCTACGCCGAAGGCACCGCAGTTTAAAAAGCGGATATGCTCCAGCACAATAAAAAGGGCAGTGATGCCCCGGAGTACCTGAATACCGTAAAAACGTTTATCATAAAAACAGGACTGTTCCATGGAAATCTCCATTCCTGCGCAGACTCCTGTCATTTTCTGAAATCTGCCGCATATAATGTAAGCATATTTATTTTATCATTTTTTCCCATGTTTGAAAACTAAGGAAATCTTAATTTTATCTTGCGATTCCCCCGCAAACATAATACAATAATACCGACCATGCTTAAAAGGAGGTGACAGCTTTGGAGCAGGAAAAGAAACTGAATGAATGGACTGATAAACTGGAACAACAGATAGCTGTCACCGGTGACGTAAGGGAAGAGGATGTGGAACTGGCTTTCCGGCATATTACGGAGCAGGCAGACAGAGGGCTTTATGGGAAATGCTGTTATTACAAGGCATATTACTATATGAAAAGAGGAAATTCCGAGGACAGCTTCTTTTATCTGAATGAGGGCATCCGGTGTATGGTGGGAACCGAAGAGGAAATTCATGTTTCCAGATGCTATAATATGCTGGCAATTATTGCCCACAGCAGAAATAACCTTCTGCTGGCGGCAGAGCATTATAACAAGGCGCTGGATTATGCTGCAAAATATCAGGATTCCAACATGAGTAATATTGTCGGGATGAATCTGGCGGATTTATATTACCGTCTGGGAGATTACGACAAGGCATTCTGGTGGTACCGGGAGAGTACAAAGCCCTTTGAAAACGGGGAAGACGATACCTTAAACGGTGCGGATAATTATATGACGCTTCTGGCGGGCTACGGCTTCTCTCTTGCCATGACAGGACGGCTGAAGGAGGCAGAGGAGGTCTGCGGGAAGCTGGAAAAGATGCGGGAAGGAAAGTATGCCAGCCGTTTTCCGGTGCTGTTTGCCTATACCTTTTTCGCGCTTCTTTATTACAGGGAGGAGCGGCAGGAATATGCTTCTGCCTGTCTGAATGTGGCAGTGCAGGAGGTATTTGAGAATGTCAATATTTTGCAGAATATCGACTGTATTTTAAATCTTCTGGAGCTTCTTGTTATAATGAAGCAGTATGGCTATCTGGGAAGTATACTGGATTATCTGGAACCTCTGGCAGACAGGGAAGGCAATCAGGGACTGCTGTTACAGCTTTTGGAGTATCAGCTCCGGTATTGCGGAAGCGAGTTGTCCGAGGAGCAGTATGTGGAGAAGGCAGACCACTTTTTCGCCATCAAAAAGGAATATGAGAACCGGCAGAACAGTGTTGTGCTGCATATGATGGAGATGAGGAAGCAGCTTTTGAAAATAGAGGCAGACCAGGAGGAATTGAAGAAAAAGAATATCCGGCTGCGTTATCAGGCAGAGCATGACGAGCTTTCCGGCTTATATAATAAAGGAAAGCTGAACCGGTATGCAGAAGAGGTCTTTGATGTGGCAATGAAGAACAGGCTGCTCCTGGGAGTGCTGTTTGTGGATATTGATGAATTTAAGCAGATGAATGACCGGTATGGGCACCGGGCAGGGGATGCCTGCGTACAGGCTGTGGCAGAGTGTATCAGAAGCTGTATGCCGGAGGATTTTGCAGCAAGGTACGGCGGGGATGAGTTTGTGGTAATTACCTTAAACCGCGGGGAAGAATATGTCCGGGAATGTGGCGAAAAGCTGGTACAGGCGGTAAAAAACACACCTCTGACAGAGGAAATCGGGGCAGGAGTACTTTCCGTGACAGTAGGGGCAGCCTGTGCTGTTCCCACAGGAAAGAATAAAATCTGGGATTTTATGTCTGCGGCAGATAATACTTTATATGAACAGAAGAAGGAGAAGAGAGGCTGCCTGCGCGTTGGCAGCACAATAGGAATTATCAATGGAGAATAGACAGTATGACAGTAAGGAACTGATAAAAAGATTTATTCCGTATTTTAAGAAGTATCGGGGCACTCTGATGATGGATTTGTTCTGTGCCTCCCTGACAACAGTCTGTGAACTGGTGCTGCCTCTAATTATGCGGTATATTACCAATGAAGGTATCCGGGATTTGGCAGCTCTTTCCGTGAAAACAATCGGTGGACTTGGATTGTTATATCTTGTTTTAAGAATTATGGACTGTATTGCCGCATATTATATGGCGGATATGGGGCATGTTATGGGTGCAAAAATAGAAACGGACATGCGCCGGGATGCCTACAGCCATTTACAGCAGCTTTCCGACACCTATTATAACAATACGAAGGTCGGGCAGATTATGGGACGGATTACAAACGATTTGTTTGACGTCACGGAGTTTGCCCATCACTGCCCGGAGGAGCTGTTTATTGCCGCAATCAAGACAATCATTGCATTTCTGATTCTGGCGGGTATCAGTCTGCCTCTGACGATTTTGATTTTTGCCTGTGTTCCCCTGATGCTGGTGGTCTGTCTGACCCTGAACCGTCGGATGAAAACTGCTTTCAGGAAGCAGCGCAACCAGATTGGAGAGCTGAATGCAAGAATTGAGGACAGTCTTTTAGGACATAAGGTGGTAAAAGCATTTACCAATGAAAGCGTGGAAAAGGAGAAGTTTGAAACAGATAACGCTCTTTTTCTGGATACCAAGAAGCTTGCTTACCGTTATATGGCAGCTTTCCAGATTTCTGTCCGGGCTTTCGACGGGCTGATGTATCTGCTGGTACTGGTGGCAGGTGGTATTTTTATGATAAAGGGGCTGATTGTGCCGGGAGATTTGGTGGCATATATGCTCTACGTTTCTACTCTGATTGCCACAGTGCGCCGGATTATTGAGTTTGCGGAGCAGTTTCAGCGTGGTATGACGGGAATTGAACGGTTTTTACAGATTATGGATGCGGATATTGAGATTTTCGATGAGCCGGATGCTGTGGAATTAAAGAATACAAACGGGGAAATCGCCTTTGAAAATGTCAGCTTTGAATATCCGGACGACCATAATAAGGTATTTAAGAATCTGAATCTGCAAATCCATTCCGGGGAGAAGGTGGCAATCGTGGGCCCCTCCGGCGGCGGAAAGACCACCCTCTGTAATCTGATTCCCAGATTTTATGATGTATCAGAGGGAAGGATTACTCTGGATGGGGAGGATGTCAGACATTTTACCTTAAAGAGTTTAAGAGGCTGTATCGGCATTGTGCAGCAGGACGTTTATCTGTTTTCCGGCACAATTCTGGAAAATATTGCCTATGGCAGACCGGGGGCAGCCAGAGAAGAGGTAGAGGAAGCAGCAAAGAGGGCTGGCGCCCATGATTTCATACTGGGCTTAAAGGATGGATATGACACTTACGTGGGAGAGCGGGGAGTAAAGCTTTCCGGCGGACAGAAGCAGCGGATCAGCATCGCAAGAGTCTTTCTGAAAAATCCGCCCATTATTATTCTGGATGAGGCAACCAGCGCGCTGGACAATGAAAGTGAATTTGCTGTGGCACAGTCGCTGGCAAAGCTTTCCGAGGGCAGAACCACTTTAACCATTGCCCACAGACTTTCCAGCATCCGCAATTCCGACAGGATTCTTGTACTGACGGAGAACGGAATTGTGGAAGAGGGGAACCATGAAAATCTTCTGGAGAAAAAGGGAATATACTATCATTTTTATGAAACAGCAAATGCCTTAAAGTAGAAACAGAACAGGAAAAACCGATGGGGAAAGAGAGGAATTGCCATGAAACTGATGTTTATTGGGGCAGACCATGAGGTTACGGGAAGCTGCCATTATCTGGAGGCTGCCGGAAAGCATATTCTGGTGGATTACGGAATGGAGCAGGGAATCAATGTGTTTGAAAATGTGCCGCTGCCGGTGAATGAGTCCATGATAGATTATGTTTTTCTGACCCATGCCCATGTAGACCATTCGGGACTTCTGCCTCTTCTTTATGCAAGAGGCTTCAGAGGACAGATATATACAACGGATGCAACGGCGGATTTGTGCAGTATCATGCTCCGTGACTGCGCCCATATTCAGACCATGGAGGCAGAATGGAAGAACAGGAAGGCAAAGAGAAGCGAAACGGTACAGGCTGTTGAACCTCTTTATACCATGGAGGATGCGGAAGGGGCAATCAGGCGTCTGGTTGCCTGTCATTATAATCAGGAGATTGAGGTCTGCGATGGTATCCGTATCCGTTTTACGGATATTGGGCATCTGCTTGGCTCCGCCAGCATTGAGATATGGCTGACAGAGGAGGGAAGGACGAAGAAAATAGTCTTTTCCGGAGATATCGGCAATAAGCATCAGCCCCTTTTAAAGGACCCGTCACTGACGAAGAGCGCGGATTATGTGGTGATGGAATCCACCTACGGGGACAGACTGCACAGTGCGGAAAGATTGGACTATGTGAAGGAGCTGGCAGCAGTTTTAAAGGAAACCTTTGATAAGGGAGGGAATGTGGTGATTCCTTCCTTTGCTGTGGGAAGAACCCAGGAGCTGCTTTATTTCTTAAGAAAAATCAAGGTGGAACGCCTTGTGGAGGGCTTTGAAAATTTTCCGGTATATGTGGACAGTCCTCTGGCAGTGGAGGCAACGGGAATTTTTCAGGATAACCGTTGGGAGTGCTTTGATGAGGAAGCCATGGAGCTTGTAAGGGAAGGGATTAACCCCATTTCCTTTGCAGGATTGAAGCTGGCGATTACCAGTGATGAATCCAGGGAAATTAACTTTATTGATACACCAAAGGTGATTATTTCCGCTTCCGGTATGTGTGAGGCGGGACGTATCCGGCATCATTTGAAGCATAATCTGTGGCGTCCGGAATGTACCATTCTGTTTGTGGGGTATCAGGCAGTGGGAACCCTTGGAAGAAGTCTTGTGGAAGGGGCTGACGAGGTGCGTCTTTTCGGGGAACCGATTCAGGTCAGAGCCCAGATTAAACAGCTTGCCGGATTAAGCGGACATGCGGATAAGAATGGACTGATTGAATGGATTTCCGGCTTTGAGGAAAAGCCGAAAAAGGTATTTATTGTACACGGGGAGGACAGTGTCTGTACCGGATTTGCGGAAACCCTGAAAATCGAGTATGGACAGAGAGCCTATGCCCCTTACAGCGGAACGGAATTTGATTTGCTTTCCGGTAAATTCCTTTATGAGGCAGAGCCGGTATCCGCAAAGAAGAAGGAGAAGCCCGTTACCAACAGTGTATTCGCAAGACTTCTTGCGGCGGCACAAAGACTTTTACATCTGGCGCAGAAGTGTGATGGCATGGCAAATAAGGATATGGCGAAGTTTGCAGACCAGATAAATTCGCTGTGTGATAAGTGGCAGATGTAAGGAAACGGACGCATGGCAGAAACGGAGATTGGTACACTATGAGTTATGCAGATAAGGTTTTTACAGAAATGTGCAGGGATATTCTGGAGAACGGAACCAGTACGGAGGGGGAGAAGGTGCGCCCCCACTGGCCGGATGGAACCCCTGCCTATACAATTAAGAAATTCGGAGTGGTAAACCGGTATGACCTCTCTAAGGAATTTCCCATCATGACCCTCAGACGGACGGCATTAAAGTCCGCCACAGACGAGATTTTATGGATTTGGCAGCAGAAGTCCAACAATATTCACGATTTGCACAGCCATATCTGGGATGAGTGGGCAGATGCGGACGGCTCTATCGGCAAGGCATACGGCTATCAGCTTGGGGTAAAGCATCAATATAAGGAAGGTATGATGGACCAGGTGGACAGAGTGCTTTATGATTTGAAGCACAATCCCTTCAGCAGAAGAATCATGACAAATATTTATGTGCATCAGGATTTACATGAAATGAACCTGTATCCCTGTGCATACAGCATGACCTTTAATGTCACCCAGAAGCCCGGAGAGGACAGGCTGACCCTGAATGCCATTTTGAACCAGCGTTCTCAGGATGTGCTGGCGGCAAATAACTGGAATGTGGTGCAGTATTCTGTCCTTCTGCACATGATTGCCCAGGTCAGCGATATGAATGTGGGAGAACTGGTGCATGTTATTGCGGATGCCCATATTTATGACAGGCATATTCCGATTATAAAGGAGCTGATTTCCAGAGAGCCCTATCCGGCACCGAAATTCTGGCTGAATCCGGAGGTACATGATTTTTACCAGTTTACCAGGGATGATGTAAAGGTAGAGGGATATCAGACCGGAGAGCAGATAAAGGACATTCCCATTGCCATATAGAAGTGGAATGGGGATTTGAACAGACGGACAGATTCGGAAAGGAAGAGAGCATATGAATATTATAGTAGCAGTAGATTCCAACTGGGCAATCGGAAACAGGGACAGCCTGTTGGTGAGTATTCCCAATGACCATAAGCATTTCAGGGAGGAAACAACCGGAAAGGTGGTTGTGCTGGGAAGAAAGACACTTCAGACCTTCCCCCAGGGGCAGCCTTTAAAGAACCGGAAAAACATTATTCTCTCCAAAGACCCGAATTACACGGTAAAGGATGCGCAGGTCGTACATTCCGTGGAGGAGCTTCTGGAGGAATTAAAGCAGTATGATTCAGAGCAGATTTATATCATCGGCGGAGAGAGTATTTACAGGCAGCTGCTTCCCTACTGTGATACAGCCCATGTAACGAAAATCGACCATGCCTATGAGGCGGATACTTATTTCCCGAATCTGGATGAGGATGAGGAATGGGAGATGACGGCGGACAGTGAGGAGCAGACGTATTTCGATATTCCCTATACCTTTGTTAAATATGAAAGAAAGAAGTAGTAACAGTTAAACTGTTACTATTTTTTTACTTTTTTGCGGTTTTACTTGCTGAAAAAGTCAGTGTGAGGTAAAATGTAAGTGCTTACATGGTTATTATTCAAAAGGAGCAAGGAAATGCAGATTCAGGACAGAACAGAAGGGTTACACCAGGCAGCAGAATGTCCCTTCCGGGTGGTTTATGCGGACGGGGAAAAGAACGGAGAAGGGGAAAATAAGGAATATCGTACTCTGATTCGGGAGCATTTTCTGGATGTGGTTGTAAATGAAGTAAAGGTATTCCGGCTGGTCTGTACGGCAACGGATTTGCCCTGTCTGGTGCTGGGACGGCTTCTGACAGAAGGGCTGATAGAAAGGGCGGAGGATGTGGAAAGTCTTTCGCTGTGTGAGAGCGGCTGTGTGGCAAGGGTTTTTTTGAAAGAGAAGCCGCTTTTAAAAGAACTGGAAAAAAGAGAACCTACCTGCTGCACGGGAAACCGGATTCTGGCGGGAAAAGCGGAGGCAGTCAATTTGAAAAAACTGCCGGAGGCAGACTGGCGGGAGGAATGGATATTCACCATGGCAGAGGCGTTTGGCAGGGATTCCGGCCTGCATAAAAGGACAGGGGGAACCCATAGCTGTTATCTTGGAATAGAGGGAAGCTGTGTTTACAGCAGTGAAGATATCGGGAGGCATAACGCACTGGATAAATGTATCGGGTATATGCTGCAGGAAGGGCTTCCGAGGGAAAAATGTATGCTGTTTACCACGGGCAGGGTGCCGACGGACATGGTGGAAAAGGTGATTGCGGCAGGAGTGCCGGTACTGATTTCCAAGGCAGTGCCTACGGAAAATGCGGTGCTTCTGGCAGGGGAATACGGTTTGAATCTGATTTGCCGGGCATGGCCGGACAGATTTGAGATTTATCAGGATAACAGATAGCTTTGCGATGCGCGGCAGCGCGGGGAGGGGCAATGGAACACAGGATGGAAATAGAAGAATGTCTGGAAAAGATTCTGGAGCATACAGTTCCTACCATGAAAACGGAATGGGTTCTGTTGGAAGAGTGCGAGGGACGGATATGCAGTGAGGAAATTACGGCAAAGAGCATGGTGCCGCCCTTTCCGAAATCTGCCATGGACGGGTATGCTGTCCGGGCGAAGGATGTAGAGGGAGCAACCGGGGAAAAGCCGGTGGAGCTTTCCGTTGTGGGAGAGCTTTTTGCAGGAGATTATCAGGAATTTTCCGGCAGGAAAAATACGGCTGTCCGGGTGATGACCGGTTCCTATGTGCCGAAGGGGTATGATGCGGTCATCCGGCAGGAGGATACAGATTACGGCGAGGAACAGGTTGCAATCTATAAGGGTGTCGCTCCCTTTACCAACTATTGTCAGGTGGGCGAGGATATAAAAAAGGGGGATGTGGTAATCAAGGCGGATACCAGACTGACCCCGCTGCATATCGGAATGCTGGCAAGTCTTGGCATCTGGCGGGTAAAGTGCTATGTTCCGGCAAAGGTTGCCATTATTTCCACGGGGACAGAGCTGGTAAAGGCAGGAGAAAAGCTGCCGAAGGGTAAAATTTACAGCAGTATTTCCTATTTTCTGGCGGCAGCCATCCGCCGCCAGGGGCTTCTGGTGACGGAGTGCGACCTTTGTCCCGATGAGGAAGCTGTTTTGACGAAGAAGCTGCAGCAGGCTTTGAAGAAAGCGGATATTATTCTGACTACAGGAGCGGTTTCCGTTGGAAAGAAGGATATTATACCGGCGGTGTTAAAGGGGATGGGGGCGGAAATTCTGTTTTCCAGAGCAAACATTCAGCCGGGAACACCGACCATCGGCAGTGTGTTGGAGGGAAAGGTAATTTTAAGCCTTTCCGGGAATCCCTTCGCGGCAATGGCAAATTTTGAGTGGTATTTCTGGCCGGTTATGGCAAAGTGGATGCACAGCGATACCTTTTTCGCAGCTACGGATACGGTAAGGCTGGCAAGCCCTTATCCGAAAATCAATAAGGCAAGGCGCATGATTCGGGCGTACTCGGACGGCAGGGAAGTAACGCTGCCCTCTACAGTACATGCTTCCTCGGTGCTGTCCAACATGGTTGACTGTAACTGTTTTATTGATTTGGAGCCGGGAAGGGCAGTCCGCACCGGGGACAGGGTGAGAATCCGGTACTTTAAGGGAAGCAGCAGGTAGGAGAGCGGAAACAAAAAAATGGCTGGAAGCTGAAACGCGTGTATACGCGGAAAAGAAAAAATCAGATGGAAAAACGATAGGATTGGGATTGGAAGAAAGTATGGCATGGAAACTGGGAGCTGCGGTTCTGGCTGGCGGAAAGAGCAGCCGGATGGGGCAGAACAAGGTATTACTGGAATATGAGAATGTCCGTTTTCTGGACAGAATCTGTAAGGAACTGGGCGGCTTTGAGGAGCTGCTTGTTTCTGCTGCCGAAAAAGGGGATTATGCGTATTCCGGTTATCGGGTAGTCTGTGACGAAAACCGGGAAATCGGTCCCATAGAGGGCATCAGGCGGGTGCTGCAGAGTACCTCCTGTGATTATGTTTTTATCTGTGCGGGGGATATGCCTTTTGTGAAAAAGGAACTTGTGCAGTATATGCAGGAGTTTATTTCCTCCGATTATGACTGTTACTGTCTGGTGGATGAGGAGCATATTCATCCCCTCTGCGCGATTTACTCAAAAGCGGTGCTGCCTGTGGTGGAAGAACTGGTGGCAGCAGGACAGTACAGGCTTTTAAAACTCTTAAACAGAGTGCGGACAAAATATATCAGGCTGGAGTGGAGCTGCTTTGATAAAAAGGTAGTCCGGAATATCAATACAAGACAGGAGTATCAGCAGCTTTCTCTGCCGGTGGTGTTCTGCGTCAGCGGGATAAAGGACAGCGGAAAGACAGGGCTGATTATCCGGTTAATCAATGAGTTTATAAAGGATGGATTTTCCGTCGGCGTAATCAAGCATGACGGACACGAATATAAAATGGACTATGAAGGAACGGATACTTTCCGGTTTCAGGAGGCGGGGGCAAAAGAAAGCGTGATTTATTCAGACACCCGCTATTCCATCAATGGAATGGAAAAGGTGGAGGTATCCTGGCTGATACAGAGGATGGAGAATACGGACATCGTGATTTTAGAGGGGCAGAAGGCATCTGCTTACCCGAAAATTGAGGTAGTCAGGAGAGAGGTTTCGGATAAAAGTATCTGTCCGCCCCAGACCCTGATTGCTCTTGCTACGGATGTGGTATCTCCTGACGAGGTACCCTGCCCGGTATACGGACTGGAGGACACGGAGGGGATTTATGGATGCCTGAAGCGGTACTTCGGTCTTGCCGGAAGGGAAGAACCGGGCGAGGAAATGGAGAAAGAATGAAACTGATAAAAACAGAGGATGCGGTGGGGCATGTGCTTTGCCATGATATTACCCAGATTATTCCCGGTGTGACAAAGGATGCGGTATTCAGGAAAGGGCATATTGTCACGAAGGAGGATATTCCGGTTTTATTGTCGGTGGGCAAGGAAAATCTTTACGTGTGGGAGAAAAAGGAGGGGATTCTGCATGAGGATGAGGCCGCTGCCATTTTAAGGGATATCTGCATCAATGAACATATGAGTGCAGGGGCACCCAAGGAAGGAAAAATCGAAATCCGTGCCAGTGAGGGCGGGCTTTTCAAGGTAAATAGGGAGAGGCTGAACGCTGTAAACGGGCTGGGAGAGATGATGATTGCGACCATTCACGGAAACTTTCCGGTAAAGGCAGGGGACAAGCTGGCGGCAACCAGAATCATTCCCCTTGTCATAGAGGAGGAAAAGATGAACCGGGCAAGGGAGGCAGCGGGGAACAAGCCGCTTCTTGAAATTATGCCCATTCCCCATAGAAAGATTGGAATCGTTACCACCGGAAGTGAAGTCTTTAAGGGAAGGATTCAGGATGCCTTTGGACCTGCCATCCGGAAAAAGCTGGCAGAGTACGATACAGAGGTGCTTGGACAGATGATTCTGGACGACGACCAGGAGGCGATTACGGGAGCTGTGCTGGAATTTATCCGTCAGGGCGCGGATATGGTACTCTGTACCGGCGGCATGAGCGTAGACCCGGATGATAAGACGCCCGGCGCCATCAAGGCAACCGGAGCAGAGATTGTTTCCTATGGGGCGCCTGTGTTGCCCGGGGCAATGTTTTTGCTTTCCTATTATGAAAAGGAAGGGAAGCAGATTCCGGTACTGGGACTGCCCGGCTGCGTGATGTATGCAGGGCGGACGATTTTCGATTTGGTGCTTCCAAGAGTGCTGGCGGGAGAAGTCCTGCAAAAGGAAGATTTGGCAGCCTACGGCGAGGGCGGTCTTTGCCTTGGATGCGAGGTGTGCCATTTCCCGAACTGCGGATTCGGAAAATAAAAGATTAGAGCAGAATCAGGAAGAGGAGAAACAATGTCAGGCTTTACCCATTTTGATGAAGAGGGAAATGCAATTATGGTGGATGTGACGGACAAGGCGGTTACAGAGAGAACCGCTGTGGCAAGCGGCTGCATCCGGGTAAATGAAGCAGTGTATCAGGCGATTACCGAAAGAACGGCAAGAAAGGGAGATGTGCTTGGTACGGCGAGAATTGCAGGGATTATGGCTGCAAAAAGAACCTGGGAGCTGATTCCCTTATGCCATCCGTTACAGCTTACAAAGGTTTCCATAGATTTTGAGCTGGAGGAGGAAAGCCGTACTATCCGGGCTTTCTGTACAACGAAGCTTGCCGGGAAAACGGGAGTGGAGATGGAAGCTCTGACCGGTGTCAATGTGGCGCTTTTAACCATTTACGATATGTGCAAGGCGATGGACAGAGGGATGGAAATCGGCGAAATCCATCTGGAAGAAAAGATGGGGGGAAAAAGCGGACATTTTGTGAGAAAAAATTGAAAAACATAATAAACAGAAAAAATGCGAAAAAGAGTGTTCTGGCGGCAGCAATGGCGCTTGTCTGCGCGGCAGGACTGCTGACGGGCTGCGGCTCAAAGGAAAAGACGGAGATTACCGTACTGGCAGCCGCTTCCCTGACAGATGCCTGCAATGAAATCAAGGAACTTTATGAGAAGGAGAATCCCAATGTCATCCTGAATTTCTCCTACGGAGCTTCCGGAGCATTACAGACCCAGATTGAAGAAGGAGCACCGGCGGATGTATTTCTTTCCGCAGCCATGAAGCAGATGAACGCACTGGACGAGGAAGGTCTGGTAGATTCTGAGAGCATTGTACAGCTTCTGGAGAACAAGGTTGTTCTGATTGTGCCGGAGGACAGCACAAAGAAGATTACCTCTTTTGAGGATGTGGCAGGGGATGCCGTGGAAATTGTGGGACTTGGCGAGCCGGGCAGTGTGCCGGCAGGACAGTATTCCGAGGAAATCTTTACCAGCCTTGGTATTCTGGATGCTGTAAAGGCAAAGGCAAATTACGGCTCTGACGTCAGAACCGTGCTTTCCTGGGTAGAAACAGGCGCAGTGGACTGTGGCGTGGTTTATGCGACGGATGCTTACGTGGGAGAGAAAATTAAGATTGTCTGTGAGGCACCGGGGGGAAGCTGCAAGAAGGTTATTTATCCCGCAGGCGTTGTCAAGGCAAGCGCCCATGCAAAGGAAGCAGGAGCTTTTGTGGATTATCTGCAGACGGATGATATCCTGAAGATTTTTGAAAAGTATGGATTCTCTGCTGTAAATTAGATTAGTTGGAGAAGTGCGCAGAAATGGGAATTAATATGAGTTTATCTCCCTTATGGATTTCGTTAAAGGTGGCGCTCTGCGCCACCCTCTTTACCTTTATCCTGGGGCTTCTGGCGGCAAGATGGGTGGTTTCCTTAAAGCGGGGGAAAGCCTTTCTGGATGGTGTGTTTTCCCTGCCTATGGTATTGCCCCCTACGGTGGTTGGCTTCTTTTTACTGCTTCTCTTTGGCAGGAACAGTCTGCTTGGAAATCTCCTGCTAAAGCTGGGGATTCAGGTGATGTTTACCTGGCAGGGGGCTGTGATTGCGGCGGTGGTGGTTTCCTTTCCTCTGATGTACCGGACAGCGAGAGGCGCATTGGAGCAGGTGGAGCAGAACCTGATTTATGCAGCAAGAACCCTTGGAATGTCAGAGGGCAAAATTTTTATGCGGGTAGTTCTTCCTGCGGTGTGGCCGGGCATTGCAGCGGCGACGATTCTGGCGTTTGCCAGAGCGCTGGGAGAATTTGGCGCAACGATTATGCTGGCGGGAAATATTCCCGGAAGAACCCAGACGATGTCTGTGGCGGTGTATACCGCGGTGCAGAGCGGGGACAGAGCCCTTGCTTATCGCTGGGTGGCAGTGATTATGCTGATTTCCTTTACCACGATTTTTCTGATGAATTACTGGATGGGATATCAGGAGCGGCTCAGACGGAGAGGAGGTGCAAAAAAGCATGTCACTCTACGTCGACATTGAAAAAAACTGCGGTGATTTCTGCCTGAAGGTAAAGCTGGAAGCGGAAAAGGAGGTTCTGGGACTTCTGGGAGCCTCCGGATGCGGGAAAAGCATGACCTTAAAGTGTATTGCAGGAATTGAAAAGCCGGACAGGGGAATTATCCGGCTGGATGACAAAGTGTTTTTTGATGCAAAACGGCATATCAATCTGCCGGTACAGAAGAGAAGGGTGGGGTATCTGTTTCAGGATTACGCCCTCTTCCCGAACATGACGGTGCTGCAGAATATTTTGTGCGGGGCAGGGGAGAAGGAAAAGGCGCTGGAATATGTCAGGCGTTTTTATCTGGAGGGACTGGAAAACCTGTATCCCATGCAGCTTTCCGGAGGACAGAAGCAAAGGACTGCCATGGCGAGGATGCTTTCCGGGGAGCCGGAGATTCTGATGCTGGATGAACCCTTTTCCGCTCTGGACAATTATCTGAAAACCCAGTTGGAGCGTGAGCTTCTTGGACAGATAAAGGAGTTTGGAAAGACAGTTCTGTTTGTTTCCCACGACAGGAATGAAGCCTATCGGATGACGAACCGGATTGCGGTGATGGAAACAGGAAGCATTGTGGAGGTGAAGTCCAGAAAAGACCTGTTTGAGCATCCGGAAACACTGGCGGCAGCCCGGCTGACCGGCTGTAAAAATCTTTCCCGGACGGAAAGAAAAGAGGACGGCAGTCTGTATGCTGCGGACTGGGGCGTAAAACTGGCGGGAGAGCATCCCGGAGAGTATCGGTATGCGGGGCTTCGCGCCCATTATTTTGAGCGGGTGTCCGGCATGGAGGAAACAAATGTAATAGAATGCCGGGTGCTGCGGGTGATAGAGGATATTTTTTCTACCTCTGTTTTGTGCTGTAACAGAAAAATGTCCGGGACAGCAGATTATGAGATAGTTACCTGGGAGGTTTCCGGGGCAGGAGCGGAAGGCTTAAAGGAAGGGGATTTTCTGTATCTGAGGATTCCCGAAGAGCAGGTTATGTTTTTAAAATAAGGAATGGAGATTAGTATGACAGACGGATTTGGCAGAACCATTGACTATTTACGCATATCGGTGACAGATAAGTGTAATCTGCGCTGTAAATATTGTATGCCGCCGGAGGGAGTGGAACATCTTCCCCATGAGGAGGTTCTGACACTGGAGGAGATTGCAAGGCTTGCTAAAATTCTGGCAGGGCTTGGCATCCGGAAGGTGCGGCTCACCGGCGGGGAACCCATGGTACGAAAGAATCTGCTCTGGCTGGTGAAAGCCTTAAAGGAGGATGCCGGAATCGAGGAAGTTGCCATGACTACAAACGGCATTCTCTTTGCCCCCCAGGCAAAGGCTTATCGGGAGGCGGGTCTTGACAGTATCAATATCAGTCTGGATACTCTGGAGGAGGATGCGTTTGCTGAAATTACGGGAAAACGGGAGCTTTCCCGTGTGCTTGCGGCGATGGATGCAGCTTATGAACAGGGCTTGAAGGTAAAGATAAATTGTGTGCCTGTCAGGGAGTGGAATGAGGAGCAGCTTGTAAGGCTGGCGCTTCTTGCAAAGGACAGAAAAACAGATGTCCGTTTTATTGAACTGATGCCCATTGGATGTGGAAAAAAATACGAAGGGATTCCTTCGGAGGAAATATTGGAAAAGCTGGAACGGATTTACGGGAAGGCGGAAGAGCAGGAAAATACAGAAGAGCAGGAAAATACAGAAGAGCAGGAAAATACAGAAGAGCAGGGAAATACAGAAGAACGGGAAAATACGGAAGAGCAGGGAAATACGGAAGAGCAGGGAAATACAGAAGAGCAGGGAAATACAGAAGAACAGGAAAATGCAGGACAGGGAGCCGGGAAAGGCACGGACAGGTATGTGGGGCCGGCAAGATATGTGCGGTTTCCGGGCTTTACGGGGAAAATCGGATTTATCAGTCCCCTGTCCCACAAGTTCTGTTCGGAATGTAACCGTATCCGCTTAACCTGTGAGGGCAGGCTCAAGCTTTGCCTGCATTATCAGAACGGAGTGGAATTAAAGCCTCTTTTAAGAAGCGGCGCTTCGGATGAGGAGATTGCGGAAACGGTGAGAGAGGCGGTTTTAAAAAAGCCTCAGGAGCATCACTTTAAGGAGCAGTACCTGCGGGAAAATCTGTCAGAAGAGCAGACGAAGGGACTGGAAGGAAGCACAGGAGAAACCGGCGGGAAGTCAGTCAGGGCAGAGAAACAGGGAGAAGCCTTCGACGGGAGAAAGCCGGTGGAAGAAACCGGAGAAGAAGTGCGGAAGATGGTACAGATTGGCGGATAGGAAAAGCGCAGGAATAAGCGGAAACCGGAGGAAAAGCAGTTGGGAAAAGTAGTAGCGGTATGTATCAGTGAAAAAAAGGGAACGGCAAAGAAAAATATCGGCAAATGCCGTTTTATAGAGAATTTTGGACTGGAGGGGGACGCCCATGCGGGAAACTGGCACAGGCAGGTAAGCCTTCTTTCCTTTGAAGAGGTGGAGAAATTCAGAGCAAGAGGAGCGGATGTGGCAGAGGGTGCCTTTGGGGAAAACCTGCTGGTAAGCGGCTTTGATTTTAAAACCTATCCGGTGGGAAGTGTTTTCCGGTGCGGGGAGGTGGTGCTGGAGATTACCCAGATAGGAAAGAAATGCCATTCCGAGTGTGAGATTTTCCATATGGTAGGAGATTGCATTATGCCGAGAGAGGGCATTTTTGCAAGGGTTCTCCACGGCGGAGAAATCAGCGTGGGGGACAGGCTGGAGTTTGTCAGCCCCCGGAAATTCAGAGCTGGCATCATTACGGCAAGCGATAAGGGCAGCCGGGGAGAGAGAGAAGATTTGAGCGGCCCTGCTGTACGGGAATATCTGGAAAAACAGGGCTATGAGGTGATTAGCGAAAAGATTCTGCCGGATGATGAGGAGGCTTTGTATCAGGAGATGGTGCGGCTTTCTGATAAGGAAGGGGCAGATGTGGTATTTACAACCGGCGGCACCGGATTTTCTGCCAGAGATAATACCCCGGAGGCAACGATGCGGGCGGCAACAAAAAATGTGCCGGGCATCGCGGAGGCAATCCGCTATTACAGCCTGCAGATTACCCCCAGGGCGATGCTCAGCCGGGCGGTCAGCGTCATGCGCAATAAGACCCTGATTATCAATCTGCCGGGCAGCCCCAAGGCAGTCAGGGAATGTCTGGATGCGGTCTTACCTACTCTGGGACATGGTATCCGCATCATGACCGGTGAAGAAGCAGAATGCGGCAATGCAAAATCCGTCTGAACATTGTGAAAAATTTAATCTGTTTGTTAAAAAAATATTCTAATTGAACAAAGATTCTCAATATTATACAATGATTACAATGTCAAAAGGTCTGTGCCCACTTGTGCTTGCACAAAAGTGGGCATATGACCTTGGGACATGCCCCTGTATGAGCATAAAAGTGTAGCGTAAGCTACACGATATGCGAATATGGGGAAGGATTGTGAGAGCGCGGAAGCGCGGAGCAATCCGCGTAAGCAGGAGCGAACAAGCGGCTGCGAAGCAGGATGAGAAGCGCGACAGCGCGGATTCGCGAGTGCCACCCCGTGCATTTGTGGGTGATTTGAAAGAAAGTAACAAGAAACAAGGGAGGACTCCATGAATTCCAAGGCAGTGATATACAAAAACGATATGAATGAAAAAACCAACAAATTTCTGGACAAATTTGTGAAGCGAGTGAAAGGAAACCCTCCCGGTGTTTGTCCGATAGCTGTACAGCTCTCCTTTTTACAGAGTGCGAGAAGCCAGACCTGCGGAAAGTGCGTGCCCTGCCGGGACGGACTGGAGCAGGTAGAAAATATGATGCGGCAGATTCTGGACGGAAAAGCCGATATGCAGACCTTTGAAAATATGGTGGAGCTGGCAAAAATGATTCAGGATACGGCGGACTGTGCTATCGGTTATGAGGCTGCCAATATTGTTCTGCAAAGTGTGGAGCTTTTCCGGGATGAGTATATGAGCCATATTGAACAGCACAGATGCCAGGAGGGAATCGGGCAGAAGGTGCCCTGCATTTCCCATTGCCCGGCGCATGTGGATATTCCCGGCTATATTGCCCTGATTGGGGAGCATCGTTATGCAGATGCCATCAATCTGATTCGGTATGACAATCCTTTTCCCACAGCCTGTGCTTTTATCTGTGAGCATCCCTGTGAGGAGAAGTGCCGGAGAGATTTGATTGACAGTCCGGTCAATATCAGAGGCTTAAAGAAGTTTGCGGTAGACCAGATTGCAGCAGATCAGGTAAAGGTGCCGGACTGCAATGTAGCAACCGGAAAGAAGGTAGCGATTGTGGGCGGCGGTCCCTCCGGACTGACAGCAGCTTATTATCTGTCCCTGATGGGGCATCAGGTAGTTGTTTTTGAGGAAAGGGAAAAGGCTGGCGGCATGCTTCGCTATGGTATTCCCAATTACAGACTGCCCAAGAACAGACTGGATGAGGATATCAATGCGATTCTTTCCACGGGAAATATTGAAATCCGCTATAATACAGCGGTGAGCAGGGATGTTACCATGGAGCAGCTTCTGGAGGAATATAACGCGGTTTATATTGCCATTGGCGCTCAGGTGGGAAAGACTGTAAATGTAGAAGGCGTACACAGCAAGGGTGTTTATTCCGCCGTGGATATGCTGGGAGAAATCGGCAGGGGCAATATCCCGGATTACACAGGCAAGCGTGTTGTAGTAGTGGGCGGTGGCAATGTTGCCATGGACTGTGCCCGTTCTGCGATTCGGTGCCATGCAAAAGAGGTGACGATTATTTACCGTAGAAGACAGGTGGATATGACAGCACTTCCCTCCGAAATCCAGGGAGCCATTGAAGAAGGCGTGGAGCTTCTTACCCTGAATGCACCAGTGAAAATCAATGCGGATGCAGAGGGGAATGTCTGTGGCTTTGTGGCGCAGCCCCAGATTATCAGCGTTTATGACAGACAGGGAAAGCCTTCCGTAACCGAGGCAGACAAGGAGCAGATTGAAATCCCCTGTGAGGTGGTGCTTCTGGCAATCGGACAGAATATTGTTTCTGAACCCTTTGAAGAGTACAGTGTCAATCCAAGAAGAAGAACCTTTGAAACAGAGGACAGTACCCGGTTAAAGGGGTATGACAAGATTTTTGCAGGTGGAGATTGCGTATTTGGACCGGCTACGGTAATCAAGGCAATCGGTGCCGGAAAAGTGGCAGCTTTAAATATAGACGAATACCTCGGCTATCATCATAAGTATCTGGAGGATATCAGGATTCCGGAGCCGAGGGAGAATGACAGAACCCATTACGGCAGAGTGCATCTGACAGACCGTTCCGCAAGGGAGAGAAAGACCAACTTTGAGCCGGTGGAAAACGGTATGTCCTATGATGAGGCGATGCAGGAGTGTGGCAAGTGCTTAAGATGTGACCACTTCGGCTGCGGCGTGGTGGAAGGAGGCAGAGTATAATGGTGACAGTTACCATAGATGAAAAGGAACTTTCCGTAGAGGAAAATTTAACAATTTTAGAGGCTGCCCAGACAGCGGATATCAAGATTCCCACACTCTGCTACCTGAAAGATGTAAATGAAATCGGCGCCTGCAAGATGTGTGTGGTGGAAGTAGAGGGAAGCCGTCACCTTGTGACCTCCTGTAATACAAAGGTCAGGGACGGCATGGTAATCAATACAAAATCAGACAGGGTAATCAACAGCAGAAAGCAGGTTTTGAACATGCTGCTGGCGAATCATGATGTCAGATGCTTTTCCTGCAGCAAGTCCGGTGACTGCCGTCTGCAGGATTTGTCCAACGAATACGGCATTACAAAATCCTGCTATGAGGCGAGTGCGGCGAAGTTTGCGGCAAAGAAGGAAAATCCTTTCCTGACCTATTACCCGGAGCTTTGTATCAACTGTCAGAGATGTGTCAGCACCTGTAACAAGGTGGCATGCAACGGTACGCTGCATAACGGCAAAATCGGTACAAGAACTTTAATTGATGCACCCTTTGGACCGGACTGGAAGGAAACTGCCTGTGAGTCCTGCGGAAACTGTGCGGCAGTCTGCCCTACGGGAGCGCTGGTGGCAAAGAACCGCAGGAATTATCAGGTAGGTAAGGTAAAGAAGGTGCTTACCACCTGCCCTCATTGCGCAACGGGCTGCCAGTATTATCTGGTGGTAAAGGATAATAAAATTGTGGATGTGGAACCGGCGGACGGCCCTTCCAATAAGGGACTGCTCTGCGTTAAGGGACGTTTTGGCTCCTTTAACTTTGTACATTCCCCGGAGAGATTGAAATATCCTCTGATTAAGAATAAGGAAACCGGCGAATTCGAGCGGGCAAGCTGGGATGAAGCACTGGATTTGATTGCCTCTAAATTCACGGAAATTAAGAAAAAGTACGGCCCCGATGCTCTGGCTGGCTTTGCATGCTCCCGTTCTCCCAACGAGGACTGCTATATGCTGCAGAAGATGGTGCGCTGTGCTTTCGGCACCAACAATGTGGACAACTGTGCCAGAGTATGCCATTCCGCAACGGTTGCAGGACTTGCCATGACCCTTGGCTCCGGTGCCATGACCAATCCCATCAGCGATATTACGGAGGATGTGGATGTGATTATGCTGGTCGGCTCAAACCCGGAGGAGGCACACCCTGTTATCGGTATGCAGATAAGACAGGCAGTGGAGCGGGGCACCAGACTGATAGTAGTAGACCCCAGAGATATCGGACTTTCCAAAAAGGCAGATATCCATCTGAAATTAAAGCCCGGTACCAATGTAGCCTTTGCAAACGGCATGATGCATGTCATCATCAAGGAAGGGCTTGCGGATGAGGAATTTATCCGTACCAGAACGGAAGGCTATGAGGAATTAAAGAAGATTGTAGAAGAATATACCCCGGAGAGAGTGGCGGAGATTTGCCATATTGATGCCGACCATTTAAGAGAGGCAGCTTTGATGTACGCCAAGGCAAAGAAGGCACCGATTATTTACTGTCTGGGTGTCACAGAACATTCCACCGGTACAGAGGGCGTTATGTCCATGTCCAACATGGCAATGCTGGTTGGTAAAATCGGAAAAAGCGGCTGCGGCGTAAATCCTCTGAGAGGTCAGAATAATGTACAGGGTGCCTGCGACATGGGTGCTCTTCCCGGAGATTTTCCGGGCTATCAGAAGGTAACAAATCCGGAGGTTATCGAGAAGTTTGAAAAGGCATGGGGCGTGACCTTAAACAGAAAGCCCGGTGTTCATGCAACGGATGTATTCGGTGCGGCAATCCGCAAGGAAATCAGAGGACTTTTCATTTTTGGCGAGGACCCTGTGGTAACGGATGCCGACCAGAATCATATTAAGAAGGCTCTGGAAAGTCTGGATTTTTTGGTGCTTTCCGATTTGTTCATGACGGAAACCGCTCAGTATGCGGATGTGATTTTGCCGGGTACCAGCTATGCGGAGAAGGAAGGAACCTTCAGTAATACGGAACGCCGGGTGCAGAGAGTGCGCAAGGCAGTTACCCTGGAAGGCGAGATGCGTCTGGATACGGATATTTTCATTGATTTGATGAACCGGATGGGATATCCTCAGCCTCAGCTTACTTCAGAGGAAATTACGGATGAAATTGCGTCCCTGACTCCCAGCTTTGGCGGTATCAGCCACAGAAGGCTGGATAAGGGCGTGAGCATTCAGTGGCCCTGCCCGGACAAGAAACACCCCGGAACACCGATTCTGCATATTGGAAAGTTTGCAAGGGGACTTGGCTGGTTCTATCCTGCCGAATATGTACCCAGTGCAGAGCTTCCGGATGAGGAATATCCTTTTATTCTCATGACGGGACGTATTCTCTATCATTATAATACCCGTGCCATGACAGGAAAGACACCGGGACTGATGGAGAAGGCAGGACATTCCTTCATTGAAATGAATACGGAGGATGCGGCAAGGCTTGGTGTGGCAGACGGGGAAAAGGTAAGAGTAACCTCCAGAAGAGGTACGCTGATTACAACTGCCAGAGTAGGGGAGAAGGTTTCTCCGAAGGAAACCTGGATGCCTTTCCATTTCCCGGACGGAAATGCCAATATTCTGACAAATGCTGCTCTGGATAAATATGCAAGGATTCCGGAATATAAGGTATGCGCAGTCAAAGTGGAGAAATGCGAGTCTTGACTTTTTCCGGGAAAAGGATAATAATGTATAAAAATACAGTTTAAGACAGTCAAGGAAAGAAGGAAACACAGATGGAAAAGAAAAATATCGACTGGGCGAATATTGGATTTGGTTATATTCAGACGGATTACAGATATGTGTCCAATTATAAGAACGGAAGCTGGGATGCAGGAGAGCTTACCACAGACCCGAATGTAGTACTGAACGAGTGTGCAGGTGTGTTACAGTATGCCCAGACCGTATTTGAAGGCTTAAAGGCATATACAACGGAGGACGGTCATATCGTAACCTTCCGTCCTGACTTAAACGGAGAGCGTATGGAATCTTCCGCAGCAAGACTGGAAATGCCTGTATTCCCCAAGGAGCGTTTTGTTGAGGCTGTGACAAAGGTTGTTGCAGCAAATGCAGCATATGTACCTCCTTATGGCAGTGGTGCAACTCTGTATGTCCGTCCTTACATGTTCGGTTCCAATCCGGTTATCGGAGTAAAGCCTGCGGATGAATATCAGTTCCGTATTCTCTGTACACCTGTAGGTCCTTATTTCAAGGGCGGCGCAAAGCCTCTGACGATTCGTGTCAGCGATTTTGACCGTGCGGCACCTCATGGAACAGGACATATCAAGGCAGGCCTGAACTATGCCATGAGTTTACATGCAATTGTATCTGCTCACAAGGAGGGATATGATGAGAACATGTATCTGGATGCGGGAACCCGTACCAAGGTAGAGGAAACAGGCGGTGCAAACTTCCTGTTTGTAACAAAGGACGGCAAGGTAGTTACTCCGAAGTCTGACAGTATTTTACCTTCCATTACCCGTCGTTCCCTTATTTATGTGGCTAAGGAATATCTTGGTCTGGAAGCGGAGGAAAGAGAAATTTACCTGGATGAGGTGAAGGATTTTGCGGAATGTGGTCTTTGCGGTACTGCAGCAGTTATTTCCCCTGTGGGAAAGATTGTAGACCACGGCAGGGAAATCTGCTTCCCCAGCGGTATGACAGAAATGGGACCTGTTACAAAGAAGCTGTATGAAACTCTGACAGGAATCCAGATGGGCAGAATCGAAGCTCCCAAGGGATGGATTCATGTAATCGAGTAAGGAAAAGAGCAGAGAAATCTGGAATAAAGGTACAGAAAATAAGAGAAAGGGAAAGGACGCAGGTTCTTTCCCTTTTCTGGATGGGGATTAGTGTGAAAAATCAGATTGATATGCTGATTTTTCACACGCGAGATTTGTGT
>OLGB01000351.1_pt1 | contig 68427 bp, 62 predicted proteins | sample 1605691 | NCBI WGS metagenome assembly OLGB01 (sample SAMEA3888925, study PRJEB22519) | human gut metagenome | biome: human gut; feature: human-associated habitat; material: faeces | place: Denmark | collected 2010
ATCATAAAGAAAGAGCAGAGACTGTAAAAGCCTCTACTCATATATTAAGAATCGGAATTTGTAAAGGAGATATACAACATGAAGAAAGTCTGCTTAGCGGTTTTGCCAGCTTTAACAATAGTGTTAGAATTATTACCCTTGGGAGCAGTTTGTATTTTTGCAACATCTCCAACAGAAAGAGTAAAAGAAACATTCTCATACTTTAGCCTTACACCGTTTGGCTATGCGAATTTTGCTCCACTTATTACAGCCACACTTACTGTTGCCATCTTCTTACTTTCATTGTTTTCATTGAAGAAGAAAGGTGTTCTCAAAGCATTGTTTGTCCTTTCCATTATTACGGTAGTTATTTCTCTTTTGCCATTGATGTATGGCTTAAACTACTATACCCTTGTAGGAGCCTTTATAACAGTAACACTTGTAATAGAAAGTATTTTGGCTAAGATACAACAAAAGTAAAGCGATAACTTCCTATTTTTAGAGCTAAGGAGGTTTTGAAAGCGTGGATATTATATATAAGCGACTTACAGAAAATGAATTAGATACATTTATCCAAATGAGAATTAATCAGCTTCATGAAGAAGGTGCTACAGAAGAAATTGACTTGGTTCCTAATTTGGAGGATTACTATAATAGGCATATGGCAGATGGAACATTTGTCTCATGGATTGCAAAGGATGGGGATAAGATTATAGGAACAAGTGGAATGTCATTTGTTGGGAAACCACCATATTTTGGATGCCCTTCTGGAAGAATAGGTTTGCTTTCCAGTATGTTCACTAATCCAAATTACAGGAGAAAAGGTATAGCGAAGGAGTTACTTTCAAGAGTAGTAAGTGAAGCTAAGGAATATGGCTGTGGTACTGTTCAGATTACAGCATCAGATATGGGTGTTAAATTATATACTGATTTTGGGTTTAAGCATAATGGCAACTTTATGCATTATAAGTTATAGTATGAAATTCCGATTTTGAGGGGAAAGGCAGGAGAGTATATTGGGGAAAAAAATAAATAATTATATAGAATACCAAAAAAGGCTGAAAGAATTTTTTAGTGGTATTAAGGAAATGCCTTCTAGCGAAGAAGTTCAGTCTTTTATTGATAAATATAATTTGTTTATTGACTGGCAGATAATTATTCTTGATATTAAGAAAGATATTAGTTCTTTGATGCTTAAAAATATAACAGGTAAAAGTAAATCTATCTCTTCATATAAACAATATCTAGTAAAATTAAAAGAATCATTTGGTAGTCTCGATGAAATGCCTTCGCAGAAGCAGATTGAAGAATTTATTGAAGAATATAATTTAGGAAAAAGCTGGGGAATTGTTGAAGAAGATGTAGTAAAGGACTTAGAAGAAATAATAAATGGGAAATATGATGATATGTTAAAGGATTCAGCGTATGTACATGATATTACGGTAAAAAAAACAGTGACTAAATCATCTATAAATCCTTATTCACCTTCTGTTAATAGAAGTACACAGGAAATAACTTTTCAGCTGAATTCATCGTCAAATATAGATTATGGACGTCTATATGGACATACATACAATTCTTCTAGTGTATCTGTAAAATTACCAAACATACTCAAAGAAGAAAAAAGAAAAGGTTCAAACAAAGTCAATAAGACGAAAAAAAATAGAAAGAAATTTCAACTGCAAAAAAAACAAACAATATTTATTGATGGTGATAATCATATTAAAGAAGCACAAAAAGGCATCGAACATACAACAAAAAATACAACGGTCAGAGCTATTTTTTCGCAAGTGGGAGCAAAATGCAAATTTGACAGGAAATATCAAAATAGACCTAATGTATCATCAAAACTAGTTTCTCCAGGAGACCAAGCGGTTGACAATCAAATTAAAGCTGAGGCTGGTCAATTGCTAAAAAGGGGGAATCAGGAGGTAACGTTTGTTAGTCATGATAGAGGGTTTGATAAATACAAAAATCGAAAAAATGATAGAAGTTCTGGAAACAGGATTACTACAGTTAAATCAGTGAAGGATAAACTAAAATGAAAGAAAAATGATTTTACATATATATAATTTTGAGGTGTATTTATGAATCATTTTTTGAAAATGGATATTTTATCTATGTAAAGAACCCGACAACTTCCAGTTTGTTGAACTGAATCCGAAAAGCATTAGGGCGCAGAGGAGATAGAATCCTTTGCGTAAAAGACTAACGAACATATTTAATGAAACATCGAAACCATCTTCTTTTTGTTGTTTACCTATAATAACGATTGGAGTAGTCGATTATAGACACTGCAATCAAAAAAATCTGAAAATATATTTATCAACATTACATAAAAGTGTGTAGATGCACATAAAATGGGAATGCATATTGAAATTCACGTCGTTCTGTGATAGAATCTCATTACTAAAAAGTGTGCAGATGCACGGAAAGGGGGAGCGTAACGATGGAGATTAAAAGAGACGCTTACCTACAGCAGCTGACCCTGCGAAAAGATAATGGAATGATAAAGGTGATTACCGGCATTCGTAGATGTGGCAAATCCTTTTTGCTGTTTACCATCTTTAAGAGATACTTACTGGAGAACGGCGTTGATGTTGATCATATTATTGAGATTGCATTGGACGGTATTGAAAATGAGGAACTAAGAGATCCTAAGGTGTGTTTCAAGTACATCAAAGATGCCATGAAAGACGATGGCAAATACTATCTGCTTCTTGATGAAGTGCAGTTTATGTCACAATTTGAGGAAGTGCTGAACAGCCTGCTCCGCATGAGCAATATTGATGTGTATGTCACCGGAAGTAATTCCAAGTTCCTGTCCAGCGACATTGTGACCGAATTCCGTGGCAGAGGTGATGAGATTAGAATCTACCCTCTCTCCTTTGCAGAGTTTTATTCTGTCTATGACGGCGATTATGATGATGCATGGGATGACTACATGATCTACGGAGGATTGCCGCAGGTCGTAAGTTTCCAGAGCGAACGACAGAAAGCGGACTATCTGAAGAACATCTTTGCAAATGTCTATCTGAAGGATGTTATTGAAAGAAATAAGATTCAGAACGTGGATGAGATTGGGATTCTGGTTGATGTGCTTGCATCTGCAATCGGCGCACCGACCAACCCTTCAAAGATTGCCAATACCTTTGCCAGTGAGCGCCAGATGACTTATGCTAATAAAACCATCTCCAAGCATATCGACCATTTGACAGATGCCTTTTTGATTTCCAAGGCAAGCCGATACGATATTAAGGGCAGAAAGTATATCGGTGCAAATCTGAAATACTACTTTACTGATCTGGGACTGAGAAATGCACGTCTGAATTTCAGACAGCAGGAGCCTACTCATATCATGGAGAACATTGTTTATAACGAGCTGTTGATCCGTGGTTACAATGTTGATGTGGGTGTCGTGGATATCTTCGATAAGGATAAAGAGGGCAAACGTGTTCGCAAGCAGTTGGAGGTTGACTTTGTGGTGAATCAAGGAAACCAGAGATACTATATCCAGGTTGCATATGACATGACTTCGGAAGAAAAACAGACGCAGGAGTTCAATTCTCTGCGTAATATCCCGGACTCTTTCAAGAAGATCGTCATTGTAAATGGCAGCAAAAAGCCTTGGAGAAATGATGAAGGTTTTGTCATCATGGGAATGAAGTATTTCTTGCTGAATGCGAATAGTCTGGAATTTTAAGTCGATTTGAGTTGTTGCTGTGTTGTTGTTCTATTTCAAAAAAGAGTGAACACGCTGGGAGAATGTCGTGATGTGACAGACCAATATCAAACCGGACGAAGTGCATATTTGCGACTGGGACAATTATTTATGAGATTATTTGCTGGATTGCTATAAGAATCTGATGAAACGACCTTTCAAAAAACAGTTGATTTAGAAGTTAACTGTTTTTGAACCTCTTCTCAGACACAAGAACAGCAGATTGCGGGTCTCGAAGCAACCCAAAGAGAAGTCGATGAGTTTATTAACTTGACGGTAGATCGTGATAATTCGGCATCATCCGAAATCTCACGTGTTAAGAAGGACTTTTACAAACAATACTCTTATCTTAAGCCTGACTGCGAAAAGACCGACTGGGAAAAATTTTGCGAAGGTTTGAAAAAGGTCGGTCAGTGGTGTAAAGATCACTGGAAAGAGATCGTTCTGGTAATTGAAATCGTAGTGGCTGTTGTCTGCATTTGTGTTCCTGGCTTACAGGGTATAGGCACTGGCATTCTTATCGGAGCTTTAAAAGGTGCTTTGACCGGTGGCTTGATTGGCGGAATTACCAGTATGCTAACAGGAGGCTCATTCCTAGAAGGATTTGCCCAAGGTGCATTAGATGGTGCCATAATGGGTGGTGCCTTGGGCGGCGTAGGCGGAATCGCCGGCAAATTCATAACCTGCGGTTCTAAATTAGGAAACGCAATCCAGACAACCTCTAAAATCAGCGGTGCCATTTCTAATAGTATGGATGGTTTTGACATGGTATCATTAGGATTGGGGATGATTGATCCTAATAACCCAATCACGGAACTTAACAACAAAATGCATCAGAGCGATGTATACAACAAGTTCCAGATGGGGGTAAGCTTGGTATCTTCGTTCTCAGGTGCTGCTTCTCAGAATATGGCGCGCTTTGTTGCTGGTACACTGGTACTTACAACTGCTGGTCTGCTCGCTATTGAAAAGATAAATCCTGGTGATAAGATTATTTCAACTGATCCTGATACGCTTGAAACAAGTGAAAAAACTGTCCTTGAAACATATGTCCGCAAGGTGGACAAACTCGTTCATCTTGTAATCAATGGTGAAGAAGTCATCACCACAGACAATCATCCATTTTATGTGCAGGGCAGAGGCTTTATTGAGGCTGGTAGACTCCTTGTGGGTGATAAGCTTGTTAGCGTTAATGGTGATGATTTATTAATCGAAAAGTATAAGATTGAAGAGTTCGAAATATCTGTAAATGTATATAATTTTCAGGTTGAAAACTCATATACATATTTTGTTGGAAGAAATACCGTATGGGTTCACAATACCGAATGTAAAGTTAGTGATAATAGAAGACGACATATTCTTGAAGGCGAAGGTCCAGATGATCCTGGGCACGGTCCAAATCGCGGATTTGGCAATAGTGCTTTTCCAGATACTTGGTCCGATGATAATGCTATTAAGGCTGTCGAAGATGTTGCGAATAGTCCAAAATCAATTTGGCAACAAGCTACAGGTCCAGGAAGTGGTCGAAATGCACCGAAAACTATTGGTGGCCCAGATCCAAACGCTCCTCTTACCACAAGAAATGGTAGACCAGTTAGATTTACTGTTGAAGGACAAAACCATAGTTTAGATATTAGAGTGATTGTTGAACCAGGCGGTGAAGGGATAGTAACTGGCTTTCCTATTAATCGCTAATTATGAGAGGAGATTAAAATGGTAAAAGACGCATATGATATGTTCTTCAAAAATATCTCTATGCAATTTCATGACGACTCTCTTGTGAATGCTCTTGTGGAAGATGCTGAAGAACTGGCGAAATATGGAGAAAAACGGGTGGCTCTTGAAAATTTTTTGGAGAACGTTTTAGCTAATGAGGTTACGATTTCAAAAGAAGCTGTCACTTTAGCAGAAAAAGCATTCAGTGATGCTCCAAATGATTATGATATAGAGCTAATAAACGAACTGAAAAAAACCGATGTTACGTAAGGGGATGATTTGGATGCCAATGGACAAAAAAGATCAACTTGCAGAATTAATTTCAAATGCGGAAACTTCCTTTTATAATGGGCAATTACAAGAGGCGTTCAGTCTTTCTTTATCAGCTATAAAACTCGATGAGAACTGTAACATATCAAAGCTCCCGGCAGAGCTCCAATCATGTCAAGGTATATAGCGGAAATGCTGTCAGAAATTACAAATCACGTTATGGGAAAGGCATTCGGTCAACTTATACGGTGCTGCAGATTAAGCCGGATTCACCGGTCAATGGTGCCAATGTGTTCTGGTATGAGGGAAATTGCAGCATTCTAGGCAGTAAGAATGTTTATATAGGCTATAATGATAATTCCATTTCGGTCTTATCACGGTTTGAACTGGTGATGACGGCCATAAGCGGTGCATTTTTATTATTGCATGCAGTTTCAGCACTATTGCTCAGTAAGAAAAATCCATATGGCGGGAAGCTTTTCTGGTTCTTTAAATTTTGACTGGTCCTGTAGTTTATCTTTTGTTTGGATATTTTATTATGTTCGCATGGTTAGCCATAATGATAACCGCAATGATTCTGCTTCGAAAAAATAAGGCAAATTTTCTATCTTTTATAATACCGTGGTTCGTGGGATTCGTTGGATGTTTGGTAGTAGTGTTTGTAATACTTTGATTTTCAACGATTATAAAATATGAATCCGACATGATGATGAAATTGTAAGGAAAGCTGAAAGATAATGGGGAAATACAAAAGTAAAGTATTAAAGAGAACATGTAAAAGGTGTATGATTGCGGTGATTATAACGGCTATCCCCGGAATCATTGCCGGACTTTTTAACAGATGGCTTTTTTTAGCTTCGCTCTTTGCAATTATTCCTATCATCTATTTGGTCAATCGGTTTTTCGTGATTATAAAATGGAATCTGGTCGAGGGGATTATCGAAGATGTAACGTTAGTTAATGATTTTAACCAGCCCTATACCGAAGCTCATATTATATTTAAGACAAAAGATAATATGGAACATGAGTGCCGCTTCACGATCGGGCATTATGGAGATTACGAAGAAGGAATAGAACCAGAGTTAGAGAATATGCTTCAAAGTGACAAAGAGTTATTTATGAAGAAGAAAGTCCCGGTTTTTTATTCTCCAAAAGATGTTAACAGATGCATAGTGTATTTAGAAGATTCACAATGAATATAAAATGCTATCAAGCGTTTTTAAAACTAAGAAATTGGTATTTGTTAGGAAAGGAACTTTATTTATGACAGCTGAAACAGAGGCAATAAAAGTACAAATTCTTTCAACAGGAAACGCTGAAATATTGCTTGAGGAAAACGATTTTCTGATTGTAAAATGGATAAAACCGGAAATAAAATATAGTATGGCAGCATATCAATACGGGAAAACAGGAATGGCTAACAACTATCCATGGGAATGTAGTTTGACGGAGGAACAAGTCGCATTTTTTCTGGAACATATCAATGCAGCTGTCGAGTATTTTAAATCAAAACATCATTATTTCCATCTTGAGGTTAATGAAGTCTCCTACGAGAATATTGTTTCTATTGATGAGCATGGAATAAAATTTAGTGATTTGCATTGGTTGACATACAAAGAATGTACTATAAATTTCAAACGGAAATATCCCAACAGTAGAGAAAACTGTATCGGAGAAAGAAATATCACTGCCGAACCGCCATATATCGAATTGTATAGCACATACGCACATACTAAAATATTGTTTAATAAAAAAGGACTATTTTGGAAAAATAAAAACATGATAAATTTTCATAATTTGCAAAGACATATCAACGAGTTTGGCTATACAACTCTTGATTTAAGTTAAGAACAATTTTATCATTTATCTAACTGATAATTTCCAGTTTGCAGAGTTGGAAAGAAAAAGGCTGGGGAAATCCCCAGCGCAATTCGTTACATGGAATCCATCTTCTGCCAGCATGTTAAAGTACTTTGATATCCTCAGCATACATTGACAGACATTTCCTAAAAGAATACAATAAAAAAGATAGTGTATAGACTTTATACAGGATATGTCATGCATTGCCCAGGCAGCTACTGTATAAAGACTGTAAGTTACCGCCGGTACTTAGATGGCGTTCTTTGACATCTTATGTACCGCTGCGGTAATTTCCAAGCGGAAGCGGGTCTGCATACAGTAACTGCAGGGCATATAATAAACATAGATGAAGAAAGGATTCTCCCATGAAGTGGACAAAATTCAAAGTGAAAACCATAACCGATGCCGAGGACATCATCATTTCCTCTCTGTATGATTTAGGGCTGGAGGGCGCGCAGATTGAGGACAAGGTGCCGCTTACCGCTCTGGAAAAGGAGCAGATGTTTGTGGACATCCTGCCGGAGGGACCTGCGGATGACGGCATTGCGTACTTAAGCTTTTTTGTGGAAGAAAAAGAGGACGGCGGACTGACGCTTAACGGCGAAGATACCACCGTGGACGCCATTCTTTCCATGGTAAAGGAAGAACTGGACAGCCTGAGGCAGTTCATGGACATCGGTGAAGGCAGCATCACCGTGGATGAAACCGAGGACATTGACTGGATAAACAACTGGAAGCAGTATTTCCACCAGTTCTACATAGACGATATTCTGGTTATCCCTTCCTGGGAAGAAGTGGAAGTAAAGGATAAGGACAAGTTGGTGCTGCACATTGACCCCGGTACGGCTTTCGGCACCGGTATGCATGAAACCACGCAACTCTGCATCCGCCAGTTGAAAAAGTATGTGACACCGGAGACAAATCTCCTGGATGTGGGGACCGGAAGCGGCATTTTAGCCATTCTTTCCCTGATGTTCGGGGCAAAGCATGCCGTAGGTACGGACCTTGACATCTGCGCCGTGGATGCAGTGCGGGAAAACTGCGAAAGCAACGGCATTGACCCTGCCGACTTTGAAATGATGATCGGCAACATCATCACGGATAAGGAAATTCAGGACAGAGTGGGCTATGACTGCTACGACATCGTAGTGGCAAATATTTTGGCGGATGTGCTGGTGCCTCTGACCCCGGTGATTGTGAACCAGTTAAAGAAGGGCGGCATTTACATTACCTCCGGTATCATTGACGACAAGGAGCAGACCGTAGTGGATGCGGTGAAGGCAGCCGGCTTAGAGGTTCTTGACGTTACATACCAGGGCGAATGGGTCAGCGTTACCGCCAGAAAAAATTAAGGAAATTCAAATTCATGTTATGAGGGAGGACACAAATGGGAAACATTAAAAAAGTAATGGAAAAAACAGCTCCGGCATTGGGCCTCAAATACGATGCCAAAAGACTGGTGGTTTACGGCAATCACAGAGGATTTACCACCGTCATCCAGCTTTTACAGCAATCCAACAACGTGCCGAAGGTCTGGATAAGCCTGATGGCGGCAACCGCACAGGGAACACCGCTCAGCGGCTTTGAAATCCAGAATCTGCCCATGCCGAAGGGCGTGGAAGTGTCTGTGGCACAGTACAGTATCGGCATTTCCGTACCCTTAAAGGGGAATAATGATGCCATAACGGGAAATATTACCACCGCACTCCGTACCGTTTTGGATTATGTAATGGCACAGGGCGGCGTAAACTGCGATGAAAACGGTATGCCCAATATGACGGAGGTATGGCGTGCCAAAGGAAACTACATGATTTTAAGCCCCGAAGGAGCGGTTTCCCTGCGCAACCGCATGAGCATGGAGGCTTCCGCCCTTGCTATGAAGAAGGAAAACTATGTGCTGGGTATTTTAGGCGCGTTGGCAGGTTCCGTGGTAGGAGCTTTGGTTATTTTCCTGATTGCCAGACTGGGTTATGTTTCCATGTGGGCAGGCGTGCTGCTCGGACTTGCGGTTATTTTCGGTTATAAAAAGCTGGCAGGCAAGATGTCCGTAGCGGGTCTTGTTATCTGTGCGGTTATTTCTCTTGCCATGACCTATGTGGCATTCCTGTTTGACTGCGCCACCACCCTGTATTTTGCATGGGATGGCCTGCTTTCCTTCGGAGAATGTCTGGTGGACCAGAAATTCTATTATGATTTAGCCGGAGCAAGCGGTGGCTATTACGGTAATCTGGTGCTGATGATGCTGTTCAGTATGGGCGGTGCCATCGGTTACGGCGTAGCCCAGTATCAGGGTCAGAAGGATGAGCGGGAGATATACCGTTTAAATTAAGTCCGGCAGAATGAGGAAACAGACATGTATCATTTTTTCGTGGAACCGTCCCAGATACATACAAATGACAATACTGTCGTTATTCTGGGCAGCGATGTGAATCATATTAAAAATGTACTGCGCATGAAGCCCGGTGAAGAAATTGCCGTCAGCAACGGCGGGGACGGCAGGGAATACCGCTGCGGCATTAAAGAACTGAATGAGGAGAGCATCCTCTGCGAACTTCGCTTCATAAAAGAAGACGGCGTGGAGCTTCCGTCAAGAGTCCACCTTTATCAGGGACTTCCCAAGGCGGACAAGATGGAACTTATTATCCAGAAAACCGTGGAGCTCGGCGTAGCGGAAATCATTCCGGTAGCCATGAAGCGCTGCGTGGTGAAACTGGATGATAAAAAGGGCAGACAGAAAACGGAGCGCTGGCAGGCGATTGCGGAGGCGGCCGCCAAGCAGAGCAAGCGCGGCATCATTCCCGTTGTCAGGGAGCCGGTTTCGTTTGCGGAAGCAGTAAAAGAGGCATCCGATATGGAAGTAAAGCTTCTGCCCTATGAGCTGGCGGAGGGCATGGGCACCACCAGAAAAATTCTGGAAAATCTGCCGAAGGGCGCCGATATTGCGGTGTTTATAGGACCTGAGGGTGGATTTGCGCCGGAGGAAGCGGAGGCGGCAAAGGCAGCAGGCATAGAACCTGTTACCCTCGGAAAGCGTATTTTGCGCACCGAAACCGCAGGACTTACCGTCATGGCGTGGATAATGTATCAGCTGGAAGAAGAATAGCATATATTGTTATATAGGACGGAAAAAGGAGAAAAACCATGGAAGTATACCTCGATAACTCGGCTACCACAAGGACTTTTCCGGAAGTAGCGGAACTGATGTCAAAAATCATGTGTGAAGATTACGGCAATCCCTCGAGCATGCATAACAAGGGTGTGCAGGCAGAGAGATATGTGCGGTATGGAAGAGAGACGCTTGCCAAAATTCTGAAGGTAAATGAAAAAGAAATTTATTTCACTTCCGGCGGAACGGAGTCAGATAATCTGGCACTGATAGGCTGCGCCATGGCAAATTACAGAGCGGGAAAGCATCTGGTTACCACGAAAATCGAACATCCGGCCATTTTACAGACGATGCATTATTTAGAGGATCAGGGATTTGAAGTGACATATCTGTCAGTTAACGACAAGGGACAGATTTCCTTACAGGAACTGCAGAATGCCATGCGGAAAGATACCATTTTAGTATCTATAATGCACACCAACAATGAAATCGGCGCTGTGGAGCCGATTGCGGAAGCGGGCAGACTCATTAAGAGCACGAACCCTTCCACCCTGTTCCATGTGGATGCGGTGCAGGGCTTCGGCAAATACCGCATTTACCCAAAACGTATGGGTATTGATCTCTTGTCCGTAAGCGGTCACAAGATTCACGGACCCAAGGGCGTCGGTTTCCTGTATATCGGAGAAAAAGTAAAAATCCACAACATTATTTACGGCGGCGGACAGCAGAAAAACCTGCGTTCCGGTACCGAAAACGTGCCCGGCATTGCGGGTATGGCAAAGGCGGCAGAAATGCTTTACAACCATCTGGAAGAGGATGCGGAAAGACTTTACAGCCTGAAAGATTATTTCTGCGAGGGACTCCGGAAAATTCCCGACATCCGAATCAACAACCCGGAGGGCATGGAGGGCGCACCCCATATTGTCAGCCTTTCCGTAGCGGGAGTCCGCAGCGAGGTGCTTCTGCATGCGCTGGAGGATAAGGGGATTTATGTATCGGCGGGCAGCGCCTGCTCCTCCAATAAACCTCATACCGCAGGTTCGGCTACCATGAAAGCGATTAAGCTTCCAGAGGAGTTTTTGGACTCCACACTGCGTTTCAGCATGTCGGTCTACACCACCCGGGAAGAATTGGACTATACATTGCAGGTAATGTATGATATTATCCCTATGTTGCGAAAATACACGAGACACTGATATGTGCCGGAAAAACACCGTTTTTTGAAAACGAGAGGAGATATATGTATAAAGCATTTTTGATAAAGTACGCCGAAATCGGTGTAAAAGGAAAGAACAGATATTTATTTGAAGATGCGCTGGCAAACCAGATTAAATATGCCCTGAAAAAATGTGACGGAGAATTTCAGGTAAGAAAGACCCAGGGCAGAATTTATGTGGATGCCATGACAGATTTTGACTTTGAGGACACGGTGGAGCATCTGCAGCGTGTATTCGGTATTTCTGCCATCTGTCCTGTTGTTTACGTGGAGGATGAAGGATTTGAAAAGCTTTGCCAGGATGTCATTGCCTTTTTGGACAGTGTATATCCCGACAAAAACAAGACCTTTAAGGTCAATGCCAGAAGAGCCAGAAAAAATTATCCGAAGGATTCCATGACCATTAATATGGATCTGGGAGAAGCCATCCTCAATGCGTTTCCCGAAATGCACGTGGATGTGCATAAGCCCGAAATTATGCTGAATGTGGAAATCCGCGAGAAGATTTATATTTATTCCGAAACAATTCCGGGACCCGGAGGCATGCCCGTGGGTACGGGCGGAAAGGCGATGCTGCTGTTATCCGGCGGTATCGACTCTCCGGTAGCCGGTTACATGATTGCCAAGAGAGGCGTCAAGATAGATGCGGTTTATTTCAATGCGCCGCCTTACACCAGCGAGAGAGCAAAGCAGAAGGTCATCGACCTTGCCAAAATCGTGTCCCGCTACACCGGCCCGATTTACCTGCATATCATCAATTTTACGGATATCCAGCTGTACATCTATGAAAAGTGCCCGCATGAGGAGCTGACCATTATCATGCGCCGCTATATGATGAAGATTGCGGAAAAGATTGCACAGGAAACAGAGTGCCTGGGACTTATTACCGGCGAAAGCATCGGCCAGGTGGCATCCCAGACCATGCAGAGCTTAGCAGCGACCAACGAGGTATGCGAACTGCCGGTTTACAGACCTTTAATTGCGTTTGACAAACTGGACATCATTGATATTTCCGAAAAAATCGGTACTTATGAAACATCCATTCTGCCGTATGAGGACTGCTGTACCATATTTGTGGCAAAGCATCCCGTTACCAAGCCGAACTTAAAGATTATCAAGAGGCATGAGGAAAATCTGGCGGAAAAGATTGATGAATTAGTAGATACCGCCTTAAAGACGGACGAACTTATCATTGTAAGTGAGAATATGTAGCAAAAAAAGAACACCTGGTTATTCACACAGGTGTTCTGCTTTTCCGTTCTGTTCATGCTGCCAAAGGCAACCGGTTGAAACGATGAAGCCAATTAGATTATGTAGGGCTTTAATACTGCCATAACATCATCAATGTTTTCCTCTGCATGGATATTTAAGTCGATGGGCTTAGAAAGGTCTAAGCTGAAGATACCCATGATAGATTTAGCGTCGATTACGTATCTGCCGGAAACCAGGTCAAAGTCGTAATCAAACTTGGTAACATCATTTACAAAAGATTTTACTTTGTCAATTGAGTTTAAAGAAATCTGAACAGTTTTCATTGTTATTACCTCCTTACGTGTTTCATACCTTCGTTATCATCTTACTAATAACAAGAAGAAAAGTCAATCATAAAACATTACAAATTTTGAGAGGATTCTGTATGAAAAGAGTAGCATTACACAACCTCGGATGCAAAGTTAATGCGTATGAACTGGATATTATGCAACAAAACCTACAAGAAAAAGGGTATACTATTGTATCATTTGATGAAATGGCGGACATTTATATCGTAAATACCTGCACGGTCACGAATATTGCGGACCGGAAGAGCAGACAGATGCTGCATCAGGCAAAGAAGCGCAATCCTGAGGCTGTCGTGGTGGCTGTGGGCTGTTATGTGCAGACGGCGGATGAGGAAGCCCTGCGGGAACAGGGAATAGACCTTGCCATCGGCAACAACCGCAAAAAGGACTTAATCCCCATTTTAGAGAAGTTCCTGGCGGAGCACAAGCAGGAAGAGGACGCCATCATTGACGTGAATGCGCCCTGCGATTACGAGGAAATGACTTTAAAGCACACGGCGGAGCATACCCGTGCCTACATTAAAATCCAGGACGGCTGCAACCAGTTCTGTTCCTACTGCATCATTCCCTATGCCAGAGGAAGGGTGCGCAGCAGACGTTACGAGGACATCCGCCGGGAAATGGAAGGGCTGGCGCAGAGCGGCTACAAGGAAGTGGTGCTGACCGGCATCCACATCAGCTCCTACGGCATTGATTTTTCCAAAGAAGCCTGGGAACAGGGCGAAACGGAAGTGAAGGTAAAGGATGATGGCAGAAGGGATTATGCCGGAGAATCCAAGCTGATTGATCTGCTGGAAAAACTGCAGGACATCGAAGGGATTGAGCGTATCCGCATCGGTTCCTTAGAGCCCCGTATCATGACGGAGAAAAATGTGAAGCGGCTGGCTTCGATAGAAAAACTCTGCCCCCATTTCCACCTTTCCCTGCAGAGCGGCTGTGACGAAACCTTAAAGAGAATGAATAGACACTATACAACCGGTGAATACTTGGAAGGAACCAAAAGACTTCGGGAAGCATTTGTCCATCCTGCCATTACCACGGATGTCATTGTGGGATTTCCGGGAGAAACGGAAGAGGAATTTGCAAAGACCTGCAGCTTTTTAAGGGAAGCGGACCTTTACGAAATGCACATTTTCAAGTATTCCAAGAGAAAGGGAACGGTGGCGGCAGGCATGCCGGACCAGATACCGGGACCTGTGCAGACAAAAAGAAGCGCCGAGCTGCTTGCCATGGAAAAGGAGCTGTCGAAAAGATACCGGGAGTACTACATAGGAAAGGAAATACCGGTGCTTTTTGAAGAAGAAAAAGAAATCGGCGGCATCCGTTACCAGATGGGACACAGCCGGGAATATGTGAAGGTGGCAAAGAAAACGGAAGAAAACCTTTCCAACCGGATTTTGTCGGGAAAAATCGTGGATTTTCTGCAGGAAGATATTCTGCTCATGCAGTAAGAGGATTGCTATTTGATGTAATCGCAGGTTGAATTTTTTGACAAGTTGGGTTAATATAAGTAATAAGTCGTAATAAACCAAAAAATGAACGATAGATAAACATAAGTAAAAACATAAAGATAGAAAATCCGGTGAAAGTGAGGTAAGAAATATGCAGGAACAGGATTTGGGAAATACACAGTTTTTTAATGTAGAGTCAGAATTGGAAACCGGCGTAAAGGTTGTTCTGTATACAGTGTACGAAGCATTGGTGGAAAAAGGCTACAACCCCGTAAATCAGATTGTGGGTTATATCATGAGCGGTGACCCGACTTACATTACCTGCCACAAGAATGCCAGAAGCATGATTATGAAGGTGGAGCGTGACGAACTGGTGGAAGAGCTTTTAGCTGACTACATTCACAACAACCACTGGCAGCAGTAAAGGAGAAGCACATGCGTATAATGGGGCTTGATTTTGGCTCAAAGACTGTGGGTGTGGCTATCAGCGACCCGCTGCTTATCACTGCACAGGGCATTGAAATTATCCGCCGCAAGGAGGAAAATAAGCTTCGCCAGACACTGGCAAGGATTGAAGAGCTGATTGTAGAATACGGCGTGGAAGAAATTGTTTTGGGTTATCCCAAAAACATGAACAATACAGAGGGAGTCAGGGTGGAGCTCACAAAGGAGTTTCAGGATAAATTAGAGAGAAGAACCGGACTTCCTGTTTATCTGTGGGATGAAAGACTTACCACGGTAGCTGCGGACAAGGCCATGATGGAAGCGGGCATCCGCAGGGAAGAACGGAAAGAACACGTAGACAGGATTGCGGCATGCTTTATTTTACAGGGATATCTGGATAAGAGAGCAGCAGGTCTGTAAATAAGGAGAACTTAAGTGGAAAAGATTACATTCACTCCCGACGGAGCAGACGGAGAAGCAGTAGATTTTTATGTATTGGAACAGACCAGAATAGGCGGTATTAATTATATTCTGGTGACAGAGGAAGAAGAAGGGGACGGAGAAGCCCTGATTTTAAAAGACCTTTCCGCAGACGGAGAGGCTGAGAGTATTTATGCCATTGTAGAGGACGAGAAAGAGTTAGCGGCGATTGCGGACGTTTTCTCCGATATGATGGATGATGTTACCTTGGAGTAACATTTTACGGACAGGTAAAAAGTTTCAAGGAGTCAGACGGAGCGGTCACTCCCTAAACTTTAAATAGAAAACGGGCAAGACGGCAGTAGCCACAGGTGCCGGTAACGGATTTTTCATGGGGACTCGGGAAATGTTCATGAAAAACAGGACGAAAGCACCGGAAGGGAGTATTGCGGTCTGCCTTTGCATGGAGGTAAATTGATTGAAGAAAAAAGAGAATACAGCAGCTTCCAAGCTGAAAATCATCCCTTTGGGTGGCCTGGAGCAAATCGGTATGAACATTACTGCCTTTGAGTACGAAGACAGTATCGTTGTGGTGGACTGCGGTCTGTCCTTCCCGGAGGATGATATGCTGGGTATTGACCTTGTTATCCCGGACACCACATATCTGGAAAACAATCTGGACAAGGTAAAGGGCTTTGTCATTACCCACGGACATGAGGACCATATCGGCGCCCTGCCTTATGTGCTGCGTAAGGTCAGTGTGCCTATTTACGCCACAAAGCTGACCATGGGTATTATCGAAAACAAATTAAAAGAACACAACTTAGAGAAGAGCACCAAGAGAAAGGTTGTTAAATTCGGCCAGTCCATCAATTTGGGACAGTTCCGTATCGAATTTATCAAGACCAACCACAGTATTGTGGATGCGGCAGCCCTTGCCATTTATTCCCCGGCGGGCGTTGTGGTGCACACCGGCGACTTTAAGGTGGACTACACACCGGTATTCGGTGATGCTATCGACTTGCAGCGTTTTGCGGAAATCGGCAAAAAAGGTGTACTTGCCCTGATGTGTGACTCCACCAATGCGGAGCGGCCCGGCTTTACTCCTTCCGAAAAGACCGTGGGTAAAACCTTTGATACCCTGTTTGCCGACCATAAAAATACCCGAATTTTTGTGGCAACCTTCGCATCCAATGTGGACCGTGTGCAGCAGATTATCAATACGGCATACAAGTTCGGCAGAAAAGTAGTGGTGGAAGGCAGAAGCATGGTGAGCATCATCGACACCGCTTCCAAATTAGGCTACCTGAATATACCGGACAAGACTCTTATCGATGTAGACCAGTTGAAGAATTATCCCGACGAGCAGCAGGTTATCATCACCACCGGCAGCCAGGGCGAAAGTATGGCGGCGCTTTCCCGTATGGCGTCCAACATGCACAAGAAGATTACCATCGGAGCGGGAGATACGGTTATCTTTTCTTCCAATCCCATTCCCGGTAATGAAAAAGCCGTTACCAAGGTTATTAACGAACTTTTCCGTAAGGGTGCGGATGTTATTTTCCAGGATACCCATGTATCCGGACATGCCTGTCAGGAAGAGATTAAGCTGATTTATACACTGGTGAAACCGAAGTATGCCATTCCGGTGCACGGAGAATACAAGCACCTGCGTGCCCAGGCAAAAATCGTAGAAAACTTAGGCATTCCAAAGGATGATATTTTCATTCTTTCTTCCGGCGATGTGCTGGAGGTGTCCGAGGAGAAGGCAAGGGTTACCGGAAAGGTGCCGGTCGGTTCCATTCTGGTAGACGGACTCGGTGTAGGAGACGTCGGCAACATTGTGCTCCGCGACAGGCAGCATCTGGCGGAAGACGGCATCCTGATTGTGGTTATGGCACTGGACAGAGTGGACGGCTATTTAGTATCCGGTCCCGACATTGTTTCCAGAGGCTTTGTTTACGTCAGAGAGTCCGACGAACTGATGGACGAGGCAAGACAGCTTGTAAACGATACACTCGAAGAGCTGCTTGACAAGGGTGTTACCGACTGGGGTAAATTGAAGACGGCAACCAAGGATGTATTGTCCGATTACGTCTGGAAAAAGACCAAGAGAAGCCCCATGATTTTACCGATTATCATGGAAGTTTAGTAGGAAGGGTGGAGAACAGTGACAAACCTGGAGGAAGCGGTAGCAAATCTTCTTGCTGCCATAAAGGATACAGAAGAATACCGGGAATACAGCATGCAGAAGGAGAAGATTGCCAAATTTCCGGAGCTTAAGGCACAGCTTGACGACTTCAGAAAGAAGAGCTTTGAGCTGCAGAGCCGTACCGACAGCCGGGAGCTTTTCGATAAAATCGAAGAATTCCAGCAGGAAAGGGAAGATTTGATTGAAGACCCGCTGGCTGAGGATTTTCTGGCAGCGGAATTGAACTTCTGCCGTATGATTCAGGAAGTGGAGCTGGACCTTACGGACGGCCTCGATTTTATGTAACAGGGAGGAAGACCCATGAGTACCAGACAAATGGTAATGGCGGTAGTAAGCGCCATATTAAAAGTGGCAATCGCGGTAGCGGCGGTTGTGATTATCTACAAAGGGGCGGTAATTGCCTACGATTACGGCTACCGTGTGTTTAAGGAAGAGCCGGTGGCGGAAGCACCCGGTGTGGACATTCAGGTAGATATCACCATTGGAAAAAGCACAATGGACATAGGACAAATTCTTAAGGATAAGGGCCTTATTCGCGATGCCAAATTGTTTTATATACAGAATCTGTTGTCCCATTACAAGGATAAGCTGCAGCCGGGTACTTATGTTTTGAACACGTCCATGACCATGGAAGAAATGATGGAAATTATGTCCGTCGTACCCGAGACGACGGATGAAACCGATGCCTCCGAGGATACCACGGGAGGTGCGGAAGATGACGGTACCGTTGGCGGAGCCGAGGACGAAGGTGCCGGCGGCGCAGAAGATGAGGGTGCTGTTGGCGGAGCCGAAGATGACAATGCCGGTGCAGGAGATGCCGGCGCCGGAGAATAGTAATGATAAATGATGAAAGAATGGTTGCCTTTATTAATTCATTTGATAAAGGCAATACGTCGTTTTTAAACCAGATAGAAAAAGAAGCAAGAGCGGATGCCGTGCCCATTATCCGCACGGAAACCCAGACACTTCTTCGCTTTCTCATGGCGGCGCACCGCCCCATGGAGATTTTGGAGGTGGGAACGGCAGTTGGATTTTCTGCCCTTCTGATGCAGGAATACGCACCGGCGGGCGCTCATGTGACCACCATAGAAAAATACGAAAAACGTATCCCCATCGCCCGGGAGAATTTTAAGCGGGCAGGAAAGGAAGATACCATCACCTTCCTGTGTGGCGATGCTACGGAAATACTGAAAGAACTGCAGGGCGAATACGATTTTATTTTCATGGATGCCGCCAAGGCGCAGTACATTCATTTCCTGCCGGAGGTTACCCGTCTGCTCAAAAAAGGCGGTCTTCTGGTATCGGACAATGTACTGCAGGACGGTGATGTGCTGGAATCCCGGTTTGCCGTGACCAGACGCAACCGCACCATACATGCCAGAATGAGGGAGTACCTGTATGCCCTGACTCACCATGAGCAGCTCGAAACCGTGATTCTGCCGGTGGGCGACGGCGTATCCATCAGTACCAAAGTGGTGTAGGGAAATTTGTGCATGTGTAAGGCGGAGCCGCATATGCACAAATCATATTGATAGAAAGCAGCAGTTTTGTGCCGGAAGCGGCATGGTATAGAAAGGGTCAGATTTATGAGAAAACCGGAACTACTTATCCCGGCGAGTAGCCTGGAGGTTTTGAAAACAGCGGTCAGCTTTGGAGCGGATGCCGTTTATATCGGCGGAGAGGCGTTTGGTCTGCGTGCCAAGGCGAGAAATTTCTCCATGGAAGAGATGGCGGAGGGCATTGCATTTGCCCATGCCCATAGTGTAAAGGTTTATGTGACTGCCAATATTTTAGCCCATAACGGTGACTTAAACGGCGCAAGAACCTATTTTGAGGAGCTGAAAAACTTAAAGCCGGACGCCCCGGATGCGCTGATTATTTCCGACCCCGGCATGTATACCATTGCCAAGGAGGTCTGTCCCGAAATCGAAAGGCATATTTCCACCCAGGCTAACAACACCAATTATCTGACTTACCGTTTCTGGTGGGAGCAGGGGGCAAAGCGTGTGGTTTCCGCCAGGGAACTTTCCTTACGGGAAATCAAGGAAATCCGGGAAAACATTCCGGAAGAAATGGAAATTGAGAGCTTTGTGCACGGCGCCATGTGTATTTCCTACTCCGGACGCTGCCTGCTCAGCAATTATTTCACGGGAAGAGATGCCAACAAGGGTGCCTGCACCCATCCCTGCCGCTGGAAATATGCGGTGGTGGAGGAAACCAGACCCGGCGAGTACATGCCCGTTTACGAAAACGAAAGAGGCACCTATATTTTTAACTCCAAGGATTTGTGCATGATTGAGCACATTCCGGAAATGGTGGATGCCGGCATTGACAGCCTGAAAATCGAGGGCCGCATGAAAACGGCGCTGTATGTGGCAACGGTAGCCCGGACTTACCGGAAAGCCATCGACGATTATTTTACCTCCGAGGAGCTTTACCGCAGCCATATGGACTGGTACAAGGAGGAAATTTCCAAGTGCACCTACAGACAGTTCACCACCGGTTTTTATTTCGGAAAACCTGATGAAAATACCCAGATATATGATAACAACACCTATGTGAACGAGTATATTTATTTAGGAATGATTGAGGAGGCAAAGCCCGAAAAAGGGCTGGTGCGCATTACCCAGCGGAACAAGTTCTGCGTGGGTGATACCATAGAGATCATGAAGCCCTCCGGCGAAAATGTAGAAGTGAAAGTCGAGGAAATGTTTGACGGAGAGGGCAATGCGGTGGAAAGCGCCCCCCATCCCCAGCAGGAAATCTGGCTCCGCTTAAGCGTGATGCCGGATGTGCAGGACATTCTCCGCGTGGGTAACCGCAAGGATGCCATGCCGGAATAAAGCAAAACGATTTGGCGTGCCGCGCAGGAATTCGGAGCACATTAAGAATTTCACCTTGCTTTTTTTAGTAAAGTAAGATAATGTGAAAGACAGAGTATAAGAAAAGTACACCCTGAGGGTTCCTTTACACAGGATGGTTTCAAAGTTGTAAGTCTCGAAAGGAATAAATACTTTATGAGTGAAATGATTAACTTAGAGGATTTATTTGCCAGCAAGGTTTTTACACTCGGCAAAATGAAGGAAAGACTTCCTAAGTATGTATATAAGGAAGTCATTAACGTTATGGAAAACGGCGGAGAGCTTTCTCTTGCCACAGCGGATGTGGTTGCCAAAGCCATGAAGGACTGGGCTGTTGAAAACGGCGCCACCCATTACACCCACTGGTTCCAGCCCCTTACCGGCATCACCGCAGAAAAACATGACGCATTTGTCAGCCATCCCGACAAGGACGGACATATGCTTCTGGAGTTTTCCGGTAAAGAATTAATCAAAGGCGAAGCGGACGGTTCTTCCTTCCCTTCCGGCGGACTTCGTGCCACCTTCGAAGCAAGAGGCTATACCACATGGGATATCACTTCTCCCGCTTTCTTAAAAGAAGACGCGACCGGCGTTATTCTCTGTATTCCCACCGCATTCTGCTCCTATAAGGGCGAAGCGCTGGACAAAAAGACCCCGCTTCTCCGTTCCATGGAAGCCATCAGCGAGCAGGCACTCCGAATTGTGCATCTGTTCGGCAATACCGCAGCGACCAAGGTTGTGCCTTCCGTTGGCGCAGAGCAGGAATATTTCTTAGTGGATAAGCAGAAATATTTACAGAGAGATGACCTTATTTTTTCCGGCAGGACCTTATTCGGCGCACCCGCACCCAAGGGTCAGGAGCTGGAGGACCACTACTACGGCACCATCCGTGAGCGCATCGGTGCTTACATGAAGGATTTGAATATCGAACTCTGGAAGCTTGGCGTTACCGCCAAGACCCAGCACAACGAAGTGGCTCCCGCACAGCATGAACTGGCGCCCATTTACGAAACCGCCAATATCGCGGTTGACCACAACCAGCTTGTGATGGAAACCATGAAAAAAGTGGCTGACAGACACGGCATGACCTGCCTGCTTCACGAAAAGCCTTTCGCCGGTGTCAACGGTTCCGGTAAGCATGACAACTGGTCACTTACTACCGACAATGGTGTCAATTTACTTGACCCGGGCGAAACACCCAACGAAAATATCCAGTTTTTACTGGTTCTTGCCTGCATCTTAAAGGCAGTAGATACCCACGCAGACCTGCTCCGCCAGAGCGCTTCCGATGTCGGAAACGACCACAGACTGGGGGCAAACGAAGCACCGCCTGCCATTATTTCCGTATTCTTAGGCGAACAGCTTGAGGATGTGGTAAAGCAGTTGGTTGAAACCGGAGAAGCAGCACACTGCTTAAACGGCGGTCGTATGAAAACCGGTGTTTCCACCCTGCCTGATTTTGAAAAGGACGCAACGGACCGCAACCGTACCTCACCTTTTGCCTTCACCGGCAACAAGTTTGAATTCCGTATGGTTGGTTCTTCCGATTCCATTGCAGACCCGAACACAACCTTAAATGCCATTGTGGCAGAGGCTTTTTGTGAAGCTGCCGACAGACTGGAAAACGCAGAAGACTTCGACATGGCAGTACATGACCTGATTAAGGAATACATGACCGCTCACCAGAGAATTATTTTCAACGGCGACGGCTACTCCGATGAATGGGTAAAAGAGGCGGAAAGACGCGGACTTCCCAACATCCGCTGCATGATTGACGCGGCAGGAACTTTAACCACAGAGAAATCCGTCCGTCTGTTTGAAAAGTTCGGTATCTTTACCAAGGCAGAATTGATTTCCCGTGAGGAGATTATTTACGAAACCTACGCAAAGACCCTGAACATCGAAGCATTGACCATGATTAACATGGCAAACAAGAAGATTATTCCTGCGGTTATCCGTTACAGCAAGTCCCTTGCCGACACGGTCATTGCCGTTAAGGATGCCGGAGCGGATGCTTCCGTGCAGAGAGACATCTTAAACACCGTCAGCAGCAAGCTGATTACCGCCAAGAACGCACTCCTCAGACTGGAGGAAGCTACCGCACAGGCAGGCACCATCAAGAGCGCCAAGGACAAAGCTTTCTTCTACAAGGATACCGTCAAGGTAGAAATGGATGCCCTGCGCAAGCCCGTCGACGAACTGGAGTTAGTTGTTGACAAATCCATGTGGCCCATGCCCACTTACGGCGATTTAACCTTTGAAGTGTAAAGTATAAAAAGACAAGTGCAATGTATAAGCGAAAACTTATATGTTGCACTTTTTTTGTGAGTGAGAGTGAGGGGCGCTTGACGGATACGTGCCAATGAAAGAAAAAGGGAGAAAGGCACGTTATGAGGGAGTAAAGGATGCTTATCTTTCCTATGGCGGAGACGAAATCTTTTCGGCCGCGGCGCAGTCAACCGCACAATGCGTAATAAGCTATGGAGCAAAAGTAACACTTGAAATTGCGGAAGGCATGTATCATACTTATGTGGTGATGCCGTTTGCAAAAGAAGCAAAACCAAAGGCTAATTGCGTATTTGACGGTAGAAAAACATTAAAAAACGGAAAAAGGAGGGGTATTATGGAAATAAAAAAAGCGGAAATTAAGGACTTAGAAGTTGTTGTGAAAATGAAAATGGAAATGTTTGCAGAGGTAGGTTCCATATCCCTGTTACAGGACAATGCTGAAAAAAAGATTTACGAAAAATACAAAGAGTTATATCAGGATGGAAAAGGCTGCCATTATTTAGTATATGAAAATGATAATGCTATTGCGTGCGGAGGTGCTGTAATCAAAGAAGATGTTCCGTTCTGTTTTTTCAAGACGCCGATGTACGGATATATTATTGATGTATATTGTATTCCTGAAAAAAGGAGACAGGGTTATTCCACCAGGATAATGGGGGAACTGATTAAATGGCTGCAAAATAAGGGAGTCCATAATATAAAATTAAAGCCGTCGTCTGCAGGACGTTATTTGTATGAAAAACTTGGATTTGGGGATTCCGGAGAAATGGAAATGTGGATATAGACTGTAAACAGATGCGGGAGGATTGCGCAGGGACAGAATAGTCCCAACTAAAGTGGTTACCCTTAATTATACATGGATTTTAAGGGGAAATGCCTGAAATAAGGAATTATATTATGAAGCTTGGAAAAAGGAACAGAGCCGGTGCGGTAATCGGCTGCGGACTTGGGCTGCTTGTGCAGGTATTTATGCGGTTATTTCAAAAATAAAGCTGCTTATAAAAAAGACGTATGAAAAAGATATTTTCATACGTCTTCTTTGAAATCATTTCTGTATTTACGTGAATTCTGACTTTTGTTTCCGTGCACGTAAAATCACGAGTTATTACGGATTTACGGGAAGGGTATACAGATATACCAGACCTTCGGGATAGTTGCCGCCTTCTTCTACCGCAACGACTGCATGAGCGGAAACAGTTGCACCGGCCTGTTCAACCAGAGACCTCAGAGCCTTGGTAGTACCGCCGCCGCCGTAAACGTCATCTACTAAAAGAACTTTTTTACCGTTCATGTAAGCAACATCATCATCGGTCAGATATAAGGACTGCTCTACGGAAGTTGTAACGGATTTGTAAGAGGCTTCTACTGCGTGATGCTCGCCGCCCTTTGCCTTACGAGCTACTACGGTGTGGGTAAGTTCGGGGTTTACCTGCTCGGCCCAACGTACGGCAATGGCATGTGCCAAAGCGTTGCTTTTTGCAACGGGATTTAAAATAGTATCGAAGGTAACTCCATCTTCCAACATCTTCTTAACCAGTAAGTCTGCGGATTTTTCATTCATGCTCACCTGACCGGAGATGTCAAGGAATGCTACCTTATTTCCACCAATCATAACAAAAGGAAGGTCAAAAACCTTGTCCTCCAAAGTAACTCTCAAATACTCTTTGTCACCGACGGTGACAACCTGTGTCTTAACGCTGTCTGCTACTGACATTTTCCATACCTCCCAGTAAAATTAAAAGGGAGATATTGCCATCTCCGCTTTTCTACTTATTATAAGCCCTATTATTCACACCTGTCAATTCCTTCCGCACGGGATGACGCCATTCCTTTTACAAGGGCTTCTGCACCGCACCCGTCCGTTCGCCATCATCCGTGACACTGCTCCTTTTTATAGACGAAAATTGCAGAAAAAGAGGAAAAGCAGAATGGATAAAAAGGAAAACATGATAACCGTACAGAATGCAGTAAAAAAATACGGCAAAGGGGAAAATGAACTCTATGCTCTGAACCATGTGGATTTGAACATCGGAAAGGGCGATATCTGCGTGATACTGGGCCCCTCCGGTTCGGGTAAAAGTACGCTCTTAAATATGCTGGGCGGACTGGACAGCCTGGACCAAGGAACCATCGTAGTGGATGACATGGATATTACAAAACTGGGACGCAAGGAGCTGATGGAATACCGCAGAAAGAAAATCGGCGTAGTCTTTCAGCCCTATAATTTGATTGCGGAACTGGGAGCAGGCAATACCGTTAAGAACGGCGGAAGTGCTCATTTTTCCGAGACCGTTAAATAAAATCTTGAAAAGTAAAGGGTTGATAATCCACATCCAGCCGGGCAGGCAGGTTCTCTTCTTGACAATGATGAGAACCATGGTAACGACATTGATAAAATAGAACAGGAAGAAAACAACAAAGCAGGGAACAATGTAGCCGCCCTGTTCCTGCAGAATAACGGTCAGGATGTTGTCATTGGGTGCTGTACCGGTTTCCAGTGCCTTCTTCATGCCGGTAAGCAGAGAAGTTTTATCTTCCATTATCTCATATAAAACATAATATCCGAAAATAGAAACCGGAATGCCCACATAGCCGAAGAAGTCGGCAAGTCCTATCCGGGTGTAAGCTGATCTTCTGGGCTGATAGGATGTACTGGCCGAAGGCACCGACGGCGCCAGCGGAGTCCACGCCCCAAAGCAGGCAGTCACCAATCATGTTCAGAACGGCGCCAATCATTCCGTAGATAAGAAATTTTTTTTACTTAGATAAATCATAAGTATTCATTTTTGTCTTCCTGTATTTGAAATAGCATGCTGCAAAACAGTAATTTTCGCCTAATCACAATAGTTAGCTTGTACTAATCAAAAGGATTATAGCACTGTGAGGAGAAAAAGAAAAGTCCCGATTTATCAGGAAAAGGAGAGTCCCCTGCTTTAAGGAAAATGAAATGGTAAAAAGAAAGAAAAATAAATTTCAAAAAAATAAAATTGGGTATTGCAAAAACTTTGGAGTTCGTATATAATGCATAAGGTAGTCAGCTAAAGGGCTATCGCCAAACGGTAAGGCAACGGACTCTGACTCCGTCATTTCAAGGTTCGAATCCTTGTAGCCCTGCTAAACCTCAGTGTTTTCCACTGAGGTTTTTTTGTACCCTGAATTTGCTCCAATGGGGCGATTTACAGTCAATAAAACCGCAGCAAGTAATAACATCCGACCTCCCGTACCGCCTGGGAAGGAGATAGTGCCATTATACCATGCACCCACAGGGGAATATATATGAAAAGTTTCTTAATTTCAAAAAAGCGTACGCAAAATACCCTGTCCTGTGCTACAATGGGAAAGATGAAAGAGGAGAAACAGTATGTACAGTTTTAAAAGTAAGATAAGATACAGTGAGACGGACAGCCGGGGCAGACTGTCGTTAGAGGCGCTTCTGGATTATTTTCAGGACTGCTCCGCCTTCCAGTCGGAGGCGCTGGGAGTGGGCTTTTACCCACTGCAGGAACGTGGACTGGCATGGGTGCTTTCCTACTGGCAGATTGTGGTGGACAGGTTCCCGGATTTCTACGAGGATGTGGAAACGGGCACATATCCCTATAATTTCAAGGGCTGCTTCGGCCAGCGTAACTTCTTTATGAAGGATAAGGACGGAAACTTCCTGGCAAAGGCGGACTCTTTGTGGAGCCTGATTGATACAAAAGCCTTTAAGCTTACCAATATCCCCGAGGATGTTTCGGCGAAATACGAAAAGAGCGAGAAGCTCCCCATGGACTATGCGGGACGTAAGATTGCAGTGCCGGAGGGCGGCAGCATGGAGGAAAACATTACCGTGAACCCGCACCATTTAGACACCAATCATCATGTAAACAATGCGCAGTATGTACGCATGGCAGCAGCCTATCTGCCGGAAAGCTTTGAAATAGGACAGATGCGCGTGGAATACCGTAAGCAGGCGCTGTTACACGATGTGCTGCACCCGTATGTGGTAAAACGCACGGTGGAGAGCGGCGAAGAACTGTATACCGTTTCTCTGCAGGATGAAGAAGGCAAGGCATACGCCAACGTGGAATTTAAGGAGAAAAAGCATGATTAAATTAGGAGAACAGCAGAAGCTTACCGTAGTAAAGAAAGTGGAATTCGGTGTGTACCTGGCAGAGGACGTAAAGGCGGAGGAGCGAGTGCTTCTTCCCATAAAGCAGGTGCCGGAAGGAACCGAATTGGGGGATGAAACAGAAGTTTTTGTATACAGGGACTCCAAGGACAGGCTGATTTCCACCACGCAGACACCGTTACTCAAAATGGGCGAGGTGGCGCGGCTTACGGTAGCGGACGTCAATAAATTCGGCGCATTTTTGGACTGGGGACTGGAAAAGGATTTGTTCCTTCCCTTTAAGCAGCAGAAGGTGCGCGTGAAAAAGGGCGATACCCCTCTCGTTTCCTTATATATAGACAAGAGCGGACGGCTCTGCGCAACCATGAATGTGTATGAAAACCTGCGCTCCGACAGCCCTTATCAGAAGGACGACAGAGTAACCGGCGTTATTTACGAAACGAGCCCCGAGTTCGGTATGTTTGTGGCGGTGGACGATTTGTATTCAGCACTCATTCCCAAGAAGGAGGCATATGGGGATTTGAAGGTGGGCGATACCGTAAATGCCAGAGTTACTTCCGTAAAAGAGGATGGCAGACTGAATCTGAGTGTCCGGGAGAAAGCGTACCTGCAGATAGAGACCGACGCCGAAAAGGTGCTCAAGGTGCTCGACAGCTTTGACGGCGCTATGCCCTTCAACGACAAGGCATCCCCGGAGGTCATCAAACGGGAGCTGCAGATGAGCAAGAACGAATTCAAGAGAGCGGTGGGACATTTACTGAAAAACGGTATGATAGAAATTGGCGAGAAAAGTATTCGCAGAAAGTAAAAAAATGACTGTTTTTGTTAAGAATGTCTAATTTTTTATCCTTCGAGGGTAGATTTTTTTGTGAAAATAGATTAAAATGGTTTTCATCTATGGAATAGGATGGAGTACGTGTATGATATCAAACCAAATTTTACAGAATACCATTGAGGGGTTAAAAAACATTGCCAGGGTCGATTTTTGTGTCATGGACACAGAGGGCAAGGAGATGGCATCCACTGCAGATATGCGCAACTGCTCTAAACAGGCAGCGGAATTTGCGGCGTCCTTCGCCGATTCCCAGGAAATCCAGGGCTACCAGTATATCAAGGTAATGGACGATCAGCAACCGGAGTATGTGCTGATCGCGGGCGGAAGCGGAGAAGATGTGTATACCATTGCAAAAATGGCGGCTTTTCAAATCCAGAACCTGATGGTTGCATACAAGGAACGGTTTGATAAGGACAACTTTATTAAGAACCTGCTTTTGGACAACCTGCTTTTAGTAGATATTTACGGCAGGGCGAAAAAGCTGCATATCCCCACGGATATCGGCAGAGTTGCTATGATTGTGGAGTCCGAAAACGGCAAGGACAACAATGCTCTGGAGCTTACCAGGGTACATATTGGAGGTAATGGAAAAGATTTCATCACCGCAGTGGATGAAAATAATGTTATAGTAGTGAAGGAGCTTTCCGACACGGACACCAACAAGGACATTGAGAAAATTGCCAAGAGCCTGATTTCCTATCTGCAGAAGGAAGGCGTTGCCGGCGTGCATGTGGCATACGGTACGATTATCCATGAGATTAAGGAGGTCAGCCGTTCCTACAAGGAAGCCAAGATGGCGCTGGATGTAGGCAAGATTTTCTTTGATGAAAGAAACGTCATTGCTTACAGCGAACTGGGTATCGGCAGACTGATTTACCAGCTGCCCATTCCTCTTTGTAAAATGTTCATCCGCGAAATCTTCGGCGGAAAAAGCCCGGATGATTTTGATGAGGAAACCCTTACTACCATCAGTAAATTCTTTGAAAACAGCCTGAATGTGTCCGAAACGTCCAGACAGCTTTTCATTCACCGGAATACACTGGTTTACCGTCTGGACAAGCTGCAGAAAAGCACGGGACTGGATCTGCGCGTGTTTGAAGATGCCATTACCTTCAAGATTGCGCTCATGGTCGTAAAGTACATGAAATACATGGAATCATTTGAATATTAAAGAGGTACAGAATGTCAAGAAAAGAAGAACAGAGAAAACAACGGGAGAAAATGATTGAAGAAAACGGTCTGATTTACCTGGACAAGGTAAGTAAGATTTATACAGCGGGTGCACCGGCATTAAACGGTGTGACCCTGCATATCAACAGAGGCGAGTTTGTCTTTGTAGTCGGCGACAGCGGCTCTGGCAAGTCCACCCTGATTAAGCTTTTGTTAAGAGAACTTATCCCCACCAAGGGAAAGGTATGGGTGATGGGACATGATGTGGCAAAGCTGTCCCACTGGAAAATTCCGAAATTCCGCAGAAACCTGGGAATCGTATTCCAGGATTTCCGTCTGCTTAAGGATAGAAACGTATATGAAAACGTTGCGTTTGCGCAGCGTATCGTAGAAGTTCCCGCCAAGGAAATCCGTAAAAACGTACCGAAGATACTGGCTACGGTGGGACTGGCAGGCAAATACAAGGCAAAGCCCAAGCAGCTCTCCGGCGGTGAACAGCAGAGAGTGGCGCTGGCGCGTGCCCTTATCAACAAGCCTTCCATTCTGCTGGCAGATGAGCCTACCGGCAATCTTGACCCCAAGAACTCATGGGAAATCATGAACCTTTTAGAGGAAATCAACAAGTCCGGCACAACGGTAGTGGTGGTTACCCACAACCGTGAAATTGTCAATGCCATGCACAAGCGCGTGGTTACCATGAAAAAAGGCGTCATCGTAAGCGATGAAGAGGAAGGAGAGTATATCGATGAAGATTAGTACCTTATTTTATACTCTCAGACAGGGAGTAAGAAATATATTCCGTAACAAGCTGTTTTCCATGGCATCCATTGCCACCATCGCAGCCTGCCTGTTTTTATTCGGCATCCTGTATTCCGTGGTTATGAACTTCCAGCATATTGTCAAAAATGCACAGGAAGGAGTTTCTGTTACCGTATTCTTTAACGAGGGCACTTCCCAGGAAAGGATTGATGCCATTGGGGAACAGATTAAAGCCAGAGTGGAAGTTTCCAATATAAAGTATACGACTGCGGATGAAGCCTGGGCCTGGTTCCAGGAAAAATATTTCGAAGGAAAGCACACGGAAGGCTTCCCCACCAACCCTCTGGAGGGTTATGAAAATTACGAAGTTTTCTTAAACGACGTATCCATGCAGGATGCACTGGTTACCTGGCTGCAGTCCCTGCCGGATGTGCGTCTGGTTAAATACAGCAGTCTGACGGCAAACGCCCTGACCGGCGTCAACCTTATTGTGGCATATGCCTCCGTGGGTATTATCGTCATTTTGCTGGGTGTATCTATTTTCTTGATCAGCAACACGGTTACCATCGGTATTTCCGTAAGACAGGAAGAAATCAGCATTATGAAATACATCGGTGCCACGGACTTCTTTACCAGAGCGCCGTTCGTTATTGAGGGTATGTTAATCGGCGCCATCGGTTCCGGTATTCCTCTTTTACTGATTTACTTTATTTACAATGACGTGGTGACATCGGCAATGTCCAAGTTCCAGGCACTGTCATCCATCCTGAATTTCCTTACCGTACAGGAAGTATTCCATGTGCTGGTTCCCGTATCCTTAGGTATCGGTATCGGCATCGGCTTCCTGGGCAGCTTTACCACAGTTAGAAAACACTTGCGCGTATGATTAAGAGAGGACAGGCAGGTATGAAAAAAAGACTTGTGATGGTTTTTACGGTGGTACTCATGCTGGTACTTTTCAGCCACATGCCATCTTCCACAAAAGCAGCAACAAGCTATTCGTCTCTTACCTCGGACAGTATCAAACAGAAGGAAGAGCAGATAAAACAGGCGGAGCAGCAGAAGAAAAGCCTGCAGAATTCCCTGACGGATGTGAAGGCTATCAAGAAGAAGCTGGAGCAGGAAAAAAGTAATCTGAAAAATTATGTGCAGGAGCTGGACGCCCAGCTTGCCGAGGTGCAGGACAATATCACCCGGCTGACCGCCGAAATCCAGCAGAAGGAAGAGGAAATTCGTGTTACGCAGGAGGAGCTTGCGGAGGCAAAACAGATAGAGGAAGACCAGTATGATGCGATGGTGGACCGTATCCGCTTTATGTACGAGCAGGGCGAGTCTTCCTACATCGACATCATTTTCAGCGGAGAAAGCTTAAGCAGCATTATGAATGCCGTTGAATATATGGAGCAGATTTCCGCATATGATAGAAAACAGTTAGACCAGTTTATCTTAAACAGACAGTATATTGAGCTCTGCGAACAGCAGCTTGAGACGGAAAAGCAGGTCCTGGACGAAACAAAAGCCGGCGTGGAGCAGGAGCAGAAAGCCCTTGAGGAGCTGATTGCCGCCAAGGAACAGACCATCAGGGAATACGAATACGATATTTCCAACAGAGAGCAGGCCATCAAGGAATACGAAGCCGACATCCAGGAGCAGAACGAGATCGTGCAGGCTCTGGAAGCGGCAATTGCCGAAGAAAAACGTAAAATTTTAGAGCAGAACGGTACTGTACTGATGTACGACGGCGGGCAGTTCAAATTCCCGGTGGCTACCTATACGAGATTGTCGGACGATTACGGCTGGCGTATGCATCCCATCCTTGGCATACAGAAGTTTCACAACGGTATCGACCTGGCATCTCCCAGCGGTACGGCGATTTATGCGGCTTACGACGGAAAAGTGGTAGCGGCATCCTACAGCAGTTCCATGGGTAATTATGTTATGATTGACCACGGCGGAAGCCTGTACACCATATATATGCATGCCTCCAAGTTGTATGTCAGCACAGGAGACGTGGTCGTAAGAGGGGAGACCATTGCTGCGGTAGGTTCCACCGGCCGTTCCACCGGCCCGCACCTGCACTTCGGCGTGCGTCTGAACGGAGAATATGTAAGTCCCTGGAATTATCTGAAGCAATAATATAAGGAAAGGTACACATTATGCAGGACAACGAAATTTATACAACGGGCATTGAGCCCGGACAGCAGCCGGAAAACGGCGGAAAAAAAACACAGGACAAAAGCGGAAAGTTTTTCTGGGGCGGACTGTTTACAGGTCTGATTATGTCCCTTTTAGTAGTGAGCAGCGTGTATGTGGTAAACCGCATCCAGTATGCCCATAAGTCAGGCCAGACGGTAGGGCTTCACACCCGGGAGGAAAGTCAGGAAAACACGGACGGAGAAAGTGTTACCGGAGAAGCGGTCAACGAAGACACGGTAGCCAAGATGAAGGTTATTGAAAATGTAATCGACACTTACTTTTATAAAGAAGACGTGGATAAAGACGCCATGGTGGACGGCATCTTTAAGGGCATGGTCGAGTCGCTTGGCGACCCTTATTCCGAATACTACTCCAAGGAAGAACTGGAAAGTCTGTATCAGGACTCCTTTGGTGTTTACTACGGCGTGGGCGCTTATGTAAGTCTTGACACCACGACAGGTCTTGCGAAAGTCAGCGGTATTATTGCAGACTCTCCGGCTGAGGAGGCGGATCTACGTGCCGAGGATATTATTTACAAGGTGGACGATGTGGATGTAACGGGCATGTCCTTACAGGAAACGGTTTCCCTGATTAAGGGTGATGAGAATACAACCGTTAAGCTGACCCTTATCCGCGATGGTAAAGAAATCGAAAAAGAAGTGACAAGAAGAAAGGTGGAATCCCCCACCGTTAACTTTAAAATGCTGGATGACGGCATGGCATACATCCAGATTACAGAGTTTGATACCGTGACTGTGGACCAGTTTACGGAAGCCATGGCAATGGCAAGAGGCAATGACATGAAGGGACTCATCCTGGATTTGCGCAGCAATCCGGGCGGTAATTTAAGCTCCGTGGTAAGCATTGCCAAGCAGATGCTGCCCAAGGGTCTGATTGTATACACGGAAGACAGGGACGGTAACCGGGAGGAATATTCCTGTGACGGCTCCAAAGAGCTGGATGTGCCCATGGTTGTTTTAGTAAACGGCAATTCCGCCAGTGCGTCCGAAATTCTGGCAGGTGCCATTAAGGATTACGGTATTGGTACACTGGTAGGCACCACGACCTTCGGCAAGGGCATTGTGCAGAGACCTATCGAACTGTCCGACGGCTCTGCAGTCAAGCTGACCATCAGCTCCTATTACACACCGAACGGCATCAATATCCACGGTATCGGCATCGAACCGGATGTGGAATGCGAATTTGACAGTGAAAGATATTACAGCGACGAAGCATACGACAATCAGCTTGAAAAGGCGAAGGAAGTACTGCTTCAGAAAATGGAAGGTACAAACTAATCAATGATGGAAGAAAATTTAAGATACGAAGATTCCGGGATTAATCCCAAGATTTTACGCGCGGTTTCCGAGATGGGCTATACCCAGATGACACCTATACAGGAACAGGCAATTCCCCAGCTTATGGAAGGAAAGGATGTCATTGGGCAGGCGCAGACAGGAACAGGAAAGACGGCAGCGTTCGGGATTCCCATGCTGCAGATGGTAGACCCCGCCAGCCGGGAGCTGCAGGGCATGATTTTATGTCCTACCAGAGAGCTTGCCATTCAGGCGGCAGAGGAGCTTCACAAATTTTCCAAATACATGCACGGCATACGTGTGGTACCTATTTATGGCGGGCAGGATATTTCCCGGCAGATTAAAGCCTTAAAAGGCGGCGTCCAGATTATTGTGGGTACACCGGGACGTGTCATGGACCATATGCGCAGACACACTATCAAGTTAGACAGCCTGAAAATGGTGGTGCTGGATGAAGCGGATGAAATGCTGAACATGGGCTTCCGCGAGGATATGGAAGCCATTCTGGGAGAAATCCCGTGCGAGCACCAGACGGCGCTTTTCTCGGCAACTATGCCACAGGCTATTTTAGACATTACCTACAAATACCAGAAGGATGCGGTGGTCGTGCGGATTACCAAGCAGGAGCTGACAATTCCTCTGGTAAAGCAGTATTATTATGTAGTGAAAAATATTTACAAGGAAGAAGCCATCAGCAGACTGATTGATACCTATAATCTGAAGCGTTCCATCGTATTCTGCAACACCAAAAAGATGGTGGATGAGCTGGCGGAGCATCTGAAGGACAGAGGCTATCAGGCAGAAGGACTGCACGGGGATATGACCCAGAAGCAGAGGGATTTTGTCATGAACCGCTTTAAAAACGGCAGTCTGCAGGTACTGATTGCAACGGATGTGGCGGCAAGAGGCATTGATGTGGACGACTTAGAGGCGGTCTTTAACTATGATGTGCCGCAGGATACGGAATACTACGTCCACAGAATAGGACGTACCGGCAGAGCGGGCAGGGAAGGACTTGCCTTTACCTTTGCTTACGGCAGGGATTTATACCGTATCCGGGAAATCGAGAGAGTCTGCAAAACCAAGATGACGGAGCAGAAGCTGCCCAAGTCCGCACAGGTTATGGACATTAAGTTAAACAAACTGCTGCAGGCGGCGAAGGATACCTTGGATAAAGAAGATTATGTAAAGCTCCAGGATCAGATTGAAGAAAAAATGGAGGACTACGAGTTAGACCCCATGGAGCTTTTAGCATATCTTGTAAGGAAGGAAATCGGCGAGGCGCCGGAAGAAATCGTTATCGAGGAGCCGCGCAAGAGACGCTCTTCCTTCGACGACAGAAGAAAGCGCTTCTCAGATGATGACAGAAGAAAACGTTTTGCGGATGACGGCGGACATAAATCCCGCGTATTCGGCAGAGGCGACAAAGAAGGCAGCCGCAGAGGCGGAAGCTTCGGTGACAGAGAGAGAAGCAGCCGTAGAGACGGCAGCCGTGGCGACCGGGAAAGATACGGGCGCAGCAGCGACAGGGACGGTGCACGCGGTGAAAGAAAAGGGAACCGCGAATTCCGTAAGGTTACGGACAGACGCGATTCCAGGGAGAAACGTATATAATCAAACAGTTACCTTACAGCGGTAAGGGAGGAAGACACCGACGGCCGGTTGCGATAGGCTGCCGGTGTCATTTTATGCTTGCGCTTAAATAAGTTGATGAAGTGGGTGGTATTTTCAATACCGACACGTTCCGCCACCTCATGAACCTTCAAATCGGTATCGTTCAAAAGATGTTCCGCCTCTTCTAAGCGTCTGCCGTTTAGGTACTGTAGGGGAGAAAAGCCGTAGGCTGCTTTGAACTCCCGGCACAGACGGTATTTGTTGATGCCTGCCTGGGTCGAAACATTGTCTAAATTCAAATCTTCAGAATAATGCGTATCGTAGTAGGACTTAATATCCTCTAAATACATCTTTCCGCCGCGACCGGAGGAAAAACTAAACTCATCACAGGTCAGCTCTGTCAGTAAATCCACTAAAAGCTTATTGATAATCAGTTCGTTGGGAATGTAATTCCGCATGTAGGAAATCAGGGATGTGAGGGAGGCTTCAATCCGGGGCATATTTTCGGAGGAAACCACACCGCGGTATCTTTCCTTATATAATTCATAATAGAAGGAAAGGAAGGGACCATGAATGTAAAAAATAATGTAATTCCAGTGCGTGGACTGGATACGGATGCTTACATTGGGCGAACAGGGGAGAAACACAAAGGTATTTTCCGATGCCATTGTTTTGTTTCCATTTAAAGAAACCGTACCGGTACCGGAAATCGTATAAAGCATGCAATAGACCTGTTCCCTGCCAAAATTATAGCTGTAAGGATAAGAAGCATGAATTTCGTTCCAGGCGAGAACTGTATTTAAGGAATTGGTTGAGGGAGAGCTGTGGTAGCAGGTCTTTAAGGTATAAAATTCCGAATAGGCTGCGTTATGTATGGATAAATAATGCATTAACGAGTCCCTGACGGTATCGACAATGTTTTCCTCAAAATGAAAGTCATTCATGATTTCTCCTCCGTTCTGTATTTGATGTACTTATTTTAATACAAAACAAATATAAAGTAAATAATAACTTAAATATAAACATTGCATAAGCAATCCAAAATTGACAGTATCATGCAAGAATAAGCGATATCAACGCCGTCATTGACATAAAAATTAGATATTTTTTACAATAAGAATTGGATATTGAACAAAAATACTATTTGATTTTTATAAAAAATGTAAGAAAATCAACCAAGCACAAGAATGGAAAAGAATATGCAAGATTGCGAGATGAAAAGCAAAAAGGAAAATGCTACAATACAAAATGAAGTTAACGATAAAGTTAACTAAATAAAGGAGGACGTTACACATTATGAAACTGAAAAAAGTTTTAGCAGTATGTATGGCTTCCGTATTTGCACTTTCCTTAGTTGCCTGCGGCGACAAGACTGCAAATAGCGGAAACAACGAAAGAGGAACACAGACCACACCGGCAGAGAGCACAACCGCAGCAACCGATGAGGCGGATGCCAACACCGGAGACAGCGATACCTTAAATTATGCAGATATCGTATTGGGAGAAAGCTACACAGACATTACCGCTACCATCAAGTGGTTCAGCAACAGAACCGACCTGCTTGACAATGCAGAACCTGCAGCCGCTCATCCTTATAGCGAATACATAAAGGCGTTCAACGAAATGTATCCCAACATTACTGTAGAAGTAGACGCTACCACCGATTACGAGCAGGATGCGTTACTTGCTCTTTCCAGCGGAAACTGGGGCGACATCATGATGATTCCTTCCATTGATATGGCTGAAATCTCTTCCTATTTCATTCCTTATGGCTCTCTTGAAGACATGGAACAGCAGGTAAGATACGCATCCAGATGGCTGTCCGACGGTCAGGTTTACGGTGTAGCCGCAACCGGTACCGCACAGGGTATTGTTTATAATAAGAAGGTATTCGCCGATGCAGGCATTACTTCTATTCCTAAGACTCCCGAAGAATTCATAAATGCCCTGCAGGCAATCAAGGACAACACCGATGCCATTCCTCTTTACACCAACTATGCAGCAGGATGGACCATGAGCCAGTGGGATGATCACATCAGTGGCACTGCAACCGGTGATGACACCTATAAGAATCAGAAATTAGTACATACTGCAAATCCTTTCCAGGATTACGGCGATGGCGCTCACGCATACAACGTATTCAAGATTATGTATGATGCAGTTGCAAACGGTCTGACCGAAGACAACTACATGAACACCGACTGGGAATCCAGCAAGGGTATGCTTCACAGAGGTGAAATCGGTTGTATGGTACTTGGCTCCTGGGCTTACTCCCAGATGCAGGCAGCAGGCGATACACCTGAAAATGTAGGCTACATGGCATTCCCCATTACCGTAGACGGTAAGCAGTACGCTACTTCCGGCGCAGACTACTGCTTCGGTATCAACAAGAATTCTTCCGCTGACAATCAGGCAGCCGCTATGGTATTCGTAAAGTGGATGACCGAAAAGTCCGGATTTGCTTTTAATGAAGGCGGTATCCCCGTAGCAGCAGATGACAACAACTTCCCTCAAATGTATCAGGCATTTGAAGGTGTGGAATTCGTAACAGACCTTCCCGCACTTTCCGGCGAAGAAGACCTGTTAAGCAACGTAAACGTAGAGTCCGAATTAAACGTTTGCAATGGCGGTGACACCAAGAGCCAGAAGCTGATCGAGCATGCAGCTGCAGGTGATAAGACATTCGACGAAATTATGGACGAATGGAATCAGGCATGGACCGATGCTCAGGAAGAGTACAGCGTAGAAATTCTTTACTAAGAGACGGTATTTATAGGGAGCCGGGGATATCCTCGGCTCCTGCTTCTTAAAAAATGCATGGTGGAGGAAAAGAAATGGCAGGTTCCGTAAATAAGGCAGGCAGCCCTGCACATGCCAGAAAAGGTCTTTGGGGGTTCCTTAAAAGCCGCAAGGGGCAGAAAATCGCTATAACCGTGGCGTTTATGCTCATTCCCTTGTTTTTATTACTTTTATTTACATATTATCCGTTTTTGGAAATGATTAAATTCAGTTTCTACAAGATTAAAACGTATGCAGGCTACAATGCCGGCAACTACGAATTCGTAGGTTTGAAAAACTACATAGATTTGTTTAAGAAGGGCACTATTTTAAGCACTTTGAAGAATAGCCTTTACTATCTGGTGGGCGCACTCATTCAGACTGTACTTGCCCTGTATCTTGCAACCGTCTTAAGCTTTAAGGTAAAAGGCGGCAACATCTTTAAGGGAATTATGTTCTTCCCGTACCTGATAAGCGGTATTGCTATCGGATTTATTTTCAAATTCTTCTTTACACCGGGATTTGGTTTCGACTCCATCTTAGGTGCACTGGGATTTGTCAAGGACAGCCTGCCGAACTGGTTAGGCGATAAGAGTGTCAACAACATTGTACTGGCAAGCACCTCCGTGTGGAGATACTGCGGACAGAATATGGTGCTTTTCATCGGTGCCATCATGTCCATTGACTCCGGTCTTTACGAGGCATCCATGCTGGACGGTGCCAACAGATTTCAGCAATTTCGATATATTATCCTGCCGGGCATCAAGACCATTCTGACCCTGAATGTCATTCTTGCCATTTCCGGTTCCTTAAGTGCCTTCGACCAGCCCTGGGTTATCACCGGCGGTAACAACGGCACCGAAACGTATTTCACCCTGATGCACAAAATGGCGCAGGAAAACAAGAAAATCGGTATGGCGGCAGCCATGGCAATCGTACTCTTTATCATTATTCTGATTGTGACCCTTCTTCAGAAGCTTGTGTTCAAGATTTTCTTTGATAATTATGAAAATGAAGTACCGAACGCAACCTTAAAGAGAGATGCCAGGATTGCACGCATCAGGGAAAAGAAGGCAAAGAAAGGAGCAGGTAAGCCATGGGAAGCATAGCAGCAACCAAACCGCAGCCCTTAACCGGGCATAAAGTAAGAAAGGAAATTCTTACATTCTTAAAATATTTTTCACTGGTATTTTTCTCCTTCTGCGCTATTGCTCCGATTATTTATTGTCTGCTTACGGCAGCCAAGACTAATGAAGAGTATGCAACCACACAGGTAACAACCCTGCCGCAGAACCTTTTTAACTTAAGCTCTTACATCAATGCCTGGAACCGTGCCGATATGGGAAAGGCCTTCTTAAATTCCTTTATTGTATTGGTATTCGTACTGGCGATTTCCATCATCATCGGCTCCCAGCTTGCGTTTGTACTGAGCCGCTTCAAGTTTCCGGGAAACGGACTGGTAAGAGGTTTGTTCATGGTTGCCAGCATGGTGCCCGGCGTGGCAATGCAGGTAACGGTTTATAACATTATGTACCAGACGGGACTGATTAACCACTTGTATGGCTACATTGTCCTGATGTGCGGTACGGATGTTATTTCCATTTATATTTTTATCCAGTTTATTGAAAATATATCCATCTCCATTGACGAGTCCGCCATTATGGACGGTGCTTCCTATTTCCGTATTTACCGCACCATCATTTTCCCGCTGTTAAAACCGGCGATTGTAACCAGTATGGTGTTAAAAGGCGTGAATACCTACAACGAATTCTATATGTCACACCTGTATCTGGAAATGGCAAGCCCGAAAATTTATACGGTTTCCACTTGTCTTAACGTTTTCGTGGGACCCATGGGAAACCAGTACAACTTAATCTGTGCCGGTGTAATTATTTCCTTAATTCCCGCGCTGATTGTATTTATTCTCTGCCAGAAGCAGATTTACAGCGGCCTTACCAACGGCGCCGTAAAGGGTTAATGTTTACTGTATGATAAGTTTACAAAGTTTATATGGAAAAACTGTGGAATTTATCCTATAATAACTGTATATTTGCATAAAATTGCAGATGAAAAGGAGTAAACGTCCCGGATGATAAGGAATACCGAACCAAAGATTACCATGAAGGACATTGCGCAGAAATTAGGCGTCAGTGTTGTAACCGTATCCAAAGCATTTAACAATAAAGAAGGCGTCAGCGAAGAGCTTCGTGCCCAGATAAAGAAGACCGCTGAGGAAATGGGATACCGCTATAATGCAACGGCCAAGGCATTGCGGGAGGGCCATTGCTTCAATATCGGCGTAATAGTAGCTTCACGGTATATGGACGAAACGGAGAATTCTTTTTATTTAAAAATGTACCAGAACATCATCAAGCACCTGACTGACTACGAATATTCCGGTATTCTGGAAATTGTGACGCAGGAGATGGAGGATGGCAACGAGCTGCCCCGCATCATCAGCAACAACAAAATAGACGGACTGATTGTGCTTGGACAAATGAAAGCGGAATACCTGCTTTTTATCAAAAAGACCGGTATCCACACGGTATACCTCGACTTTTACAACAAGACCATTGATGTGGATGCCGTGATTACGGACAATATTTACGGAGAATACCTTCTTACCAATTATCTGGTGGGCAAGGGACATAAAAAGATTGCATTTATCGGAAATATATACACCACTGCCAGTATTTTGGACCGGTACTTAGGTTATTACCGGTCGCTGCTTGCCAACAGACTGGAGGTGCATCCCGAATATCTTATCCCGGACAGAACGGACCAGGGTAAATTTATTGAAATCAAACTGCCCAAGGATATGCCCACCGCCTTTGTCTGCAACTGCGATACCGTGGCATACGCCCTTATCCAGAAGCTGAAAGACCGTGGCTACCGGGTGCCGGAGGATATTTCCGTAGTCGGATTTGATAACTATTCCTTCGGGGAATATTCCACACCGAAGCTTACCACCGTGGAGGTCGATGTGGATGCCATGACCATGCTGGCAGTAGATACGCTGCAGAAGCAGATTGCCGGACAGGGCGAAAAACCCAGCCGCAAGGTCATCAGCGGCACCCTGATTATCCGTGATTCCGTTGCGGAAGTGAAGTAAATGCGAGACAGGCGAAAAACTGTATACGGAACCCTGAAAAGTGAAATACCCGTTGCACGGCAGAAATGCTGCGAAGAAATGTGCAATGGGTATTTTTGTGTGCAGAAAAACATGTTATAATACATAAATAGAAACGTGGGAGACATGTTTACGGCATGGAGCCTTCGGGAACGGAGCATTTTTATGAAGATACTTCACTGTGCGGATTTGCATATAGACTCCCGCATGAACACAAATTTTGATGCGGAAAAAAGAAAAAAGAGAAAAGCGGAAATCTTAAACACCTACAGGCGGATGATAGAATATGCCGCAGAACAGGGCGTCGCTGCCATCCTCATTGCGGGTGATTTGTTTGACACGAATTCTGTTTCCCGGACTGCCATGAGCGCCGTGTATACAAGCATCAAAGAGCATCCCGATATTGCGTTTTATTATCTGAAGGGCAATCATGATGTCAACAGCTTCCTGGCTTCCATGGAGGAAATCCCGGAGAACCTGCATTTGTTCTCCGACACCTGGTTAAGCTATGAGGTGGGAACGACCAGACGGGGCAGGGTGATGCTGTCCGGCGTGGAACTGAATGCGGAAAACAGCAGCCTGATTTATCCGGCGCTTTCGCTGGACAGCAGGGATTTAAATATCGTGACCCTGCACGGACAGAGTGCGGAATACCGCTCCAAGGACAAAACGGAAGTCATCAGCATGTCGCTTTTGAAAAATAAAGGAATTGATTATCTGGCACTGGGACATGTGCATGCCCATGTGGTGGAAGCACTGGATGCAAGAGGAATTTACTGCTATCCGGGCTGCCTCGAGGGAAGAGGCTTTGACGAATGCGGGGAGCATGGTTTTGAAATGCTTACCATTGAGGAAGAAACCGGAACGCTTACCCATGAATTTATTCCGTTTGCTTACCGCAATCTGTATACCGTGCCGGTGGATGTGACGGGCTGCCTGCATTCCGATGAAATGATACAGAGGGTAGAAGAGGTGCTTCGGGAAAAGGATTATGCACCGGGCAGTTTACTGAAAATAGAACTTACCGGAGAAGTGGATGTTTCCTGCGAATGCAATGTTTCCTATATACAGGAACGTTTTTCACCCCGCTTTTTCTTTGTAAAAGTAAAAGACAGCACCCGGCTGAAGGTGGATTACACGGATTATCTTTTAGACGAGTCCTTAAAGGGCGAATTTGTCCGGACCGTCATGCAGGATACGACCCTGACACCCGAAATGCAGAGTGAAATTATACGCTGTGGCTTGCAGGCACTTGCCGGAGAGGAGTTCGCAGGATGAAATTAATTAGTTGCTCCATTGAAAATTTTGGAAAATTAAACGAATATGAGAGAAACTTTTCGGAAGGAATTACGGTCTTTTTAGAGCGCAATGCCTGGGGAAAAAGCACGCTGGCGGCATTTATCAAGGTCATGTTTTTCGGTTTTGCCGGAGAAAGCAAAAAGCTTTTGGCGGACAGGGAGCGTGAAAAATACCGTCCCTGGAACAAGGGCACCTATGGAGGAAAAATTGTCTTTGAAACCGGTGGAAAGCGGTACATTCTGCAGCGTACCTTCGGTGCAAAGGAAAAGGACGACAGCGCCGAGCTCTACGATGCGGCTACCAATTTGCCTTCTAAGGATTTTTCCTGCGACAATATCGGCGAGACATTGTTCGGACTGGATGACAAGTCCTTCCTGCGCACAGTGTTTGTGGCGCAGAATGAGGTAAATGTGCAGGAGGACGGAAAATGTGGCGTCAGCGACAGCATCAATGCGAAAATCGGCAACCTGACGGATGCCACGGACGATTTGACCAACTACGAAAGCGTCATCAAGGCCATGGCGGACGAGATGAACCGGCTTTCTCCCACACGTTCCACCGGACAGATTAAAAAGCTTGTCTCGGAAATCGGCTCCTTAAGCGCGGAAGTGCGGCAGGAGGAAACCGTGGAGGGCACGTTGCAGGATGTGGAAGAACGATACCTGAAGGAAAAGGAAGCCTGCCGGCAGATGAAGGCAAGGCAGAAGGAAGTGGAGGAGGAATATTCCCGCTCCTTACTGACCGGTTCCTTACAGGATTTGCGTCGGGACTACGAAGAGAAAAAAGAAGAAGTGCGCTTAAAGAGAACCCTGTTTGCGGGCAGCGTTCCCGAAGAGGATGAGCTGGCGAACATGCAGGAGCTGGGCAGGGAGCTGGACAGAGAGAAGAGCATTATGCAGGAAAACCGTCTGTTTGCCGAGGACGAGGAACGGCGAAAAGCATTGGCGCATACTTTCTCGGCGGGGCTGCCGGAACAGGCAGAGCTGCTTTCCCGGAAGGAGCAGATTTCCCGTTACAAAGAGGTGCAGGGCGAACTTGCAGCGAGCAGACTTTCCAGGGAAGAAGAGGAACGCCTGCAGATTTTGTCGGAAGCCTACCCGAAGGGCATGGCGGAAAAAGAAGAAATCGATGATATGCTGGCAGACTGGAACCGCAAAAAGGCGGTGAAGGCGGAACTGGTACATAAAAAAATCCAGGCGGAATTTTTGCAGAACCAGAACAAGCACAAGGAAAGACTGTTTTTCCTGTTTCTGGCGCTCGGCGTTATTCTGCTTATTGCAGGCGGCGTGCTGTTTTTGGTAAGCACTCCTGCGGCTGTTGTGGGACTTATTGCAGGCGTGCTGATGCTGGGACTGGCGGTGATGAACCGTCCCACCGGCAAGGAAGAGGCAGCCGGTTATGCCAAAGAAGTGGAAGAGGACGAAGCAGGCATCAAGGCGGCGGAGGACAGAATGCAGTTGTTCTTCCGTGATTTTGAGCTGCGCGGCTACCCGGATACTGTGGAAGCGGTGCTTTACGATATGCGGAGAGATGAGGCGGAATACGACAGGCTGCACCGGAAAAAAGAGCTGGCTGCCGAGCCGGAAAAAGTGGCGCGGGCAGAGGAAATGCTGGCGGACATTACAGCTTATCTTCGAAAGTTTTACCCTACCATTCATATTAACGAAAACAACATTTCCGAAAGCTTTGAACTTCTATGGCGGGAGGCACTGGAATACAGCGAGCTGAAACGCAAGAAGGACGCTTTCGACAAGGCAAAGGAAGCCTACGAGGATGCGGACGAAGTGATTGGAGCTTTCCTTCAGAAAATCGGTCAGACGCCCCACCCTGACCGGGTAAAGCAGCTTAAGGATATTCATGAGCAGCTTATCCGCTACCATGCTGCCTATGAAGAACTGGAAAAGGCTTCTTCCAAATTAAAGGAATTTGAAGAAAGTAACGCGGATGTGCAGGCAGCTGCGGCAGAAGCGGCGGGCACACAGGTGCGCAGCAAGGAAGAAATCCAGGCGGAGAAGCAGAAGCTGGAAACGGATATTTCGGAAACCGAGCGAGTAATACGGGCTTACGAAAAGCAGATGGAAGAATTAAGGGAACGCGCCGGCAGCGTAGAGGAAGCCAAGGAGCGTCTGGAGCAGCTTGCGGAGGAAAAAGAGGAGCTGGCTCACCGGTATGACGTAGTGGACAAAACGAAACAGTATTTGTCTCAGGCGAAGGAAAACCTGACTGCCAGATACCGCGACCCCATCATGAACGGCTTTAACAAATATTATGAAATGCTGACCGGATGCCTGCCCAGGGAATACAAAATGGATGCCAATATCAGCCTGACGAAAGAAGAAAGCGGCGGCAGAAGACAGATTACCGCACTCAGCAGCGGCTGGCAGGATTTGGTAAACATCTGCCTGCGCATGGCGCTTGTGGATGCCATGTATAAGGAAGAAAAGCCCTTCCTTGTCATGGACGACCCGTTTGTTAATCTGGACAAAGAAAAAATGGAGCTTGCCAAAGGGTTCTTACGGGCTATCTCCAAAGAATACCAGGTGCTTTACTTTACCTGTCACGAGAGCAGAATTTAAGAGGAAATTGCATGAAAAAATATTTAGTATTGCTGGTTTTATGTGTATCTTTACTGGCTGGCTGCGGCACGGACAAGGGCACCGCTGACAACGACGGTGTTCTGACACCGGAATATGTGTGTGAAGAATTTGGTATGGATGAGTCGGAATTTGAGGGAGTCGATTTTGATGCCTTTGTCAGCTATTATGGACTGACCTACGACAACATCAAGGAAGGTGACCCTCGGTTTTTACTCAACGACTACAAAGCCATGGAGGATAAAACCGAAATTCCCGATTACACATCCATGAAGATTACAACGGATAAATTCCTGCCGGAGTATCAGGATAAGGCAGAGGTGGTTGTCATTGAAAATGTAAAGGGAGAAACCTGTCAGATAACCATTCTTGATTTTGAACTGGGAAAGGTATTTTCCGCAAGCGGAAGTCTGGATAATATAACTGCTGCTGATATTGTACGGGATGCGGATGACACGGTTAAAAAGGCTGTCATGGACAGCATGGACAGGAACGATATCGGCAACTGGGCAGTTCCCGATGAAAGTGCGGATGAAGATATCACAGGCACGGAAGCGGAGTGCACAATCATTATCAAAATGAGCGATGAAACCTGTTATGGAATTTCCTATAAGCCGGGCGATGCCACTGACGATATGGACAAATTCGTCAGCGACATGGAGGCGATTGCGGCAGATTGATGCAGGAGCCCTATGCTATAAAATACATTCTAAAAAGACCTGGGCGGATTTTGATAAAACGGCATACCTTTTCCAGACAAGAGCATAACGGACTTCCAGTTTTGGATTAAGCTCCCGGAAACAAAGGTCGCTGCCAAGTTCAGCAGGCAGATGGTCTTTCGTTGTCAAAAGGTATCCGAGCCCCGCACGGACATATTCGAGAGGATTACCGCTTAAGATGTTGTAGGTAGCTGCAATGTTCAGGTGTTCCATGTCTGTTTTGGCCCAATGGGTAATCTCGTGCTGCAGACCGACACGGCTGTGGAAAATTAACGGCACCGAGCATAAATCTTCTTTTTCGATGGAGTCCTTTCCGGCAAGGTCGCAGTTTCCTGGCATAAGGAGCCCCCAACAGGAAGTGGTTTTCAGGGAAACATATTCGTATTTCGTTGTATCCACCGGGGTTAATAAAACCGCAAAGTCGAGGCTGCCGTGGTCCAGCCGCTGCGTGACATCGGTTGCATCTCCGCTGTAAAAATCAAAAGAAACATCGGGGTATTTCCGGCGCAGCATTGCGGCTGCGGACAGGACAGGCTTAATCGGCATTCCGCCTATAGAAATTTTCCCACTGACAGCTTCTTCTTTGCAACTTAATTCCTGTCTGGTTTTGTCAAACAGAACAATAATTTCTTCGGCACGTTTTAATAACAAATTGCCGTCATCGGTCAGCGATATGTTCCGTTTTCCTCTTATGAATAACTGTTTGCCAAGCTCGTTTTCCAACTCTATAAGCTGTTTGGAAAGTGAGGGCTGTGCAATATGCAGACTTTCCGCGGCTCGTGAAATATTACCCTCTCTGGCAACCGCTACAAAATATTTAAGTACCCGTATGTCCATTTTTGTCACCTCAAATCTATTATATTCTCACAAACTATTCCTTTCAACTATAATGAACCATTCTTTATATGTATTTGCTATTGTTTAAAATTTCCCATACAATAAAGACAGTAGGATTATATGCCCCGCTTGGCTATAAAAATGGCGTATAAAAATAAAATACATTGGGAGATTTTTTTATGAATGAGAAATTTATTTTGAATAATGGTGTGGAAATACCCAAAATCGGATTTGGTGTTTTCCGTATGACGGACCGGAGTGCCTGTGAAGAGGCTGTACTGCAGGCAATCGAAAGCGGATACCGGCTGATTGACACAGCGGCTGCCTATGGTAACGAAGAAGCGGTAGGCAGAGCCATTCGCCGCTGCCATGTGCCGAGAGAGGAACTGTTTATTACGACAAAACTGTGGATACCCGATATAAGCTATGAGGGAGCAAAGCGGGGATTTGCCCGTTCCATGGAGCTCCTCGGACTGGATTATCTGGATATGTACGTTATTCATCAGCCGTACCACGACTATTTTGGTGCCTGGAAAGCACTGGAAGAGTTGTATGAACAGGGAAAGGTCAGGGCAATCAGTGTCGATAATTTCACGCAGGACAGGCTGGCTGATTTTATGTTCTGGAATAAAGTAAAACCGGCAGCCAATTTACTGGAATGCAATCCGTATTTCCAGCGACCGGAGGAAGAAGCCTATCTCAAAAGCCAGGATATTTTAATGCAGGCATGGTCGCCGCTTGCGGCAGGTCAGGACGGGCTGCTTAACAATCCGGTAATCTGCGCCATTGCGGATGCCCATCAAAAATCCCCGGCACAGGTGGTTTTACACTGGCTTGTGCAGCGAAACATACTGCCTCTTGTTAAGACCTCCAATCCGCAGCGCATGAAGGAAAATCTGGATATTTTTGATTTTGAGCTTACGGAAGCGGAAATGCAGGCAATGGCAGGGCTGGATAAGGGGCACACCTGCTTTATACCGAGAAACACAGGCAAGGCGGTTCATGATTTCCTGACACAGGCGGTGACGGGAGCCGCTCCGTCGGGAATTGCTCAGAAATAAAAGAAACCGGTGCGCTGTCCCAGACAAGACATTCTACTTTTAAATGTTTTAATGCGATGGCAAAAACATTATGTTTTTGCCATCGTGCGGGAGAGTGGACTATTTAGTCATTCCAGTTGGGGTCACCAACATCTTTGTTCTGGTCGGCAACAGGATTATTGGGATTATCGTAACAACTTTCGGTGGTCAATTGATGTTCCACGCCCATGTCGGTTCTATAACCGAGAAGTGTACCTAAGTTATCCCGATAGTAGTTATAAATGTTTTCAACGCGCGCCCAAACCTGTTCGTCAAAATAAACATCACTTCTTTGGGTAATCATGCTTTCTACATACTGACGGAGATTGGAATAGAACAAGTCACTGACATCATAGCAGATATACTGTTCGTCCTCATAAATCTTGTACTGTTCCATCTGTTCAAATGTTATAAGGTGACCACGGATAAAGGCATAGTCCTGCGTGGTATTGATTTTATCTTTTTCATATGTGAAAACATAAATCAAAGGTATATCCACACCACCGTCGATTTCACCTTTGCGCTGCGGGATATAGGCACTTAAAACCATCGCGCATTCTTCAGCAGAGGAGCCAATTATTTTGTCATATCCGTCTGTTGAGCGGCGATGCAGACCAGTTAGTGATAACTGCATATCCATAGGTACAGTAGGGTCAAAAAGGACATTTTCGTCGCTGTCAATCAAAGTTAACTCATTAGGTGACACGGAGGTAACGATAGTTATATCCAGTTGTCCCAGTAACTTCTGGCAAAGTTTTAGATATTCTTCAGCGAGTTGGTTTCTCTCGTTAATATCTAAGGTGTAGCTTTCAAAGTATGGTCTTAATTCTTCATTAATTTTTCCCACGAGTTCCGGGTCGGCGGCACCGGGAGCCATCGGTGTTGGGTCAACTTTGACGGTTGGAATAGGTTCTGCAAACTCAACAGCACACATCCAATCCTGCCCGAACATGAAGTTGTTGTTTGTCAGCACCAAATAGTACCAGTCATTGTCTAAAATAGGCGTTTCCAGCAGTGACATATCGTATGCATCTGAAAGGTCAATTACCATCGTACCGCTTGAATTAGCAGGTATCTCGGTGTTACTGAAAGACACCTTTCCCGAAAGGGGTTTAATTTCCTCACCGGTAGACCAGCGCATTAGTTTAAGGTCAGATTGAAAATGAAGCTCTTTGTTAGAACTATTTTCTACTTGAACGGACACTACACCGTTCCCCTCATATGTAGCTGACAGAGAAAGTTCATCCCCAGATAGGGAGGAAAACAGACTGGTTGCAAAGACAGTCATAGAAAAGAAACAAAAAACTGCTGCTGCAACTACGCCCCATTTCATCCATACTGTTTTTTTCTTCATCCTGGTGCTAGGGACGGCTTCTTGAATATGCTTTGCGCTGATGTTACCAATAGCCTCTGATATATCTTCACGTTTCATACTGTAATTCCTTCTTTCTTCAAATAATTCCGTAGTTTGTTCCTAATGCGGGAAAGCCGTACTGACACGGTATTACTTTTCAAATTAAACTGTTCTGCAAGCTCTGAAATGGAATAGGAATACCAATATCGACGGACAAAGAGTATTCGGCTCTCTGCGTCCAATGTATCAAGGAAATTGTCAATCATCCGGGTAAGCTCCTTTGCGGAAATTTCTGCATCTATGCTTTCAGGGGATGATATACATTCCTCCAATTCATCTAAAGCCGCATCGTAAAAGCTGTTGCGCTTCACGGATGTATTTGCGTGGTATTTTTTTATGGAGAGGTTGCGTACAATTCGGCAGATATAGGTAAGCAATGGGTTTGGATTTTGAGGCGGTATTGTATTCCATGCTCCTAAATAAGCGTCGTTAACACATTCCTCTGCGTCACGGATATTATTCAAAATATTTTTTGCAATCTTGTTGCAGACATTTCCGTACTTTGCTGACAGTTCCGCGATTGCCCGTTCGGAACGCGCATAGAACAAATCAATAATTTCGCTGTCGTTCAAATCATCACTTCCTTTCTGCCTCACCCATATACTACGGATTAAGCGAGGGATATTACAGGAAATACAAAATATTTTTTAAAATAAGGAATAGCATTGGTTACTCAAAGGATATTCTCTTTTGTCGTTTGTTGGCAGAAATTTTGACATATTTTGGAATGAGCCATATATAGCTGATTTTTGAAACATGCAATAGGTGGCTCACCTCGCATAATAAGACAAGTATAATTATATATGGACAGCCGAATAAAAGTAAGAAACGGTCTGTGAATAATATGTTATATTTCTGCCAAGTCTATGATGCTTGTACTCCCTTAAGTTGTTTTTAAATATTTAGTGCGATATAATATATACAAAATTCTATTTGAAATCTTTTCAAAGTGCCTATAAAGTACACGGGGAGAAGCCATGAAAGAGGAAATGTTCATTAAGCTGAGCTGGCTGATATATAAAAAAGGAATGCTGAAAAACATCCCTTTGCTGACAAGCGAAAACCCGAAAAAGGTTTATAAGAAAGCCAGAAGGTTGTATAAACAGGAACTGCAACAGTTGGACGAGTATGGGACAGGGGATGTCCTGAAAACAAATTTGACCTACGGGGTTATGATTTATTCCCTGTATGCAAGTTGCGAGGAAAAGCCCGGCGTCAATGAACTGAGTCAGTTCTGCCGAAATGTGGTATTAACGTCAAAGCTGGCGAGCAACCTGCTGGCAAGTGTGGATATGACCAGTGAGAAGCGTATTGAATATCAGAAGAAAGTGGCGAAAAGGAGCCGGAATGCGACGCATCCCTATACATGGCAGTACGAAATCACGGAAGCGGGAGATAAAAGATTTACGGCGGAGTTCCGTAGATGCGGAATTTATGATTATTTCAAAGCCAAGGGACATCCCGAACTGGCACCGGCTATGTGCATGATGGACTATGCATATTGTGAGGTGCAAAAGCACATTTTCCTGCGGAAGGAAACCCTCGCGACAGGAGGAAGTGTCTGCGATTGTACTTACATATCCAAAGATATTGCCTCGAAAGAGGAGTGGCAGGAATACGAAAATGACAGGCAGAATGAAGCCGCACGCGGAGGAATTAGCCTGTAAGTGAGGTCTTCCGACAGAGGAGAAAACAGATTACGCGGAAAAGAGGGAAACGGGTCAAAATCTGCGTAACCGCGAAATAGCTCCGGTTCTGCGGGCGCTTGGAGAGCGAAAAAAAGAATGAGAGAGGCGGAAATGCGCCCTCTCCCATATTTATAACAAAAAAGAAACCGGTGAGCTGTCCCGATAAGGGACGGCGGCACCGGTTTTTTATATAAAGATAGAAGCTCGCACTTAGTACAGCGCCTTCTCCAGGGAGGCAGGGTCGGAGGAAACCTTCAAGGCTTCGTCGCGGGTGACCTTGCCGTCGTTGACAAGAGCAATCAGGTCATCGTTTAAGCAGTGCATGCCCTCTTTTCTGCCGGACTGCAGCATGCTGGGAATCTGAATGGTCTTGTTCTCACGGATGAGGTTTGAAATTGCCACGTTGGCAATCATGATTTCCGTTGCGATGACACGTCCGCTGCCATCCGCTAAAGGAAGAAGCTGCTGGGTGATGACGCCGCGGATAACGTTGGCAAACTGAGAACGGATCTGGGCCTGTCCGTCGATGGGACATGCATCGATGATACGCTCGACGGTCTGGGCTGCACTGGTAGTATGTAAGGTGGAAAGCACTAAGTGACCGGTTTCAGCGGCGCTGATAGCAGCGCTGATGGTTTCAAAGTCTCTCATTTCACCTACTAAAATAATGTCAGGGTCTTCACGAAGGGCGGAACGAAGGGCGGAAGCAAAGGAAGACACGTCCTTTCCGACTTCACGCTGATGAATCATGGCACGGTTGTGCGGATAAACATATTCGATAGGGTCTTCAATGGTCAGTATATGGCGGGAAGTGGTCTTGTTGATGTGGTCAACCATGGATGCCAGGGTGGTGGACTTACCGCTTCCGGTAGGACCGGTAACCAAGACAAGTCCTCTGGGCATTTCGGAAAGCTCTCTGACTACATCGGGCAGACCAAGCTGGGAAAATGTGGGAATTTCCTGCTTTAACAGACGGATGCTTGCCGCTAAATTGTTGCGCTGATGATAAATGTTGGCGCGGATGCGGGTGCCGTCACGAAGCATACATCCTACGTCCAGGTCTTCCCCCGAAGTGACCAACTCTACCTGTTTCTGATCCAGAAAGGCAAAAATCATGTTGCGGGACTCTTCAGCCGTGGGACAATCCGGAAGGATTTCCAAAGTACCGTAACGACGCAGAGCTAAATTGGTACCGACAGTGATATGAATATCAGAACAGTCGGTCTTTTTGGCATATGCCATCAGTTCTTCAAAGTTCATGTGTTCTCCTCCTACAGCATTATAAGTTTATATAAAAATATTATATGGTATAATGCCGGAAATAGAAAGACATTTTTATAAAAGTTTTACGTTAGAATGAAGAGAAAATAACGACTGCACAAATTTACTTTTCCGGGCAGCGGTGATATAAGGATGCGGTCATGATTATGCCTACGGCGGGCGGTTCCTTTACCCGCGACGAGGTGCGGGAAGACCCCATTAAGACCAACAGCAAAATGGGACTTTACACGAACCACTGCAATCTTCTTGACTTAGCGGCAGTGGCAATCCCGGAGGATACCTCCGACAGGATAAGACCTTTCGGCATTACGGTATTCGGACGTTTCCTATGTGGAAAGCACTTGCACGGACGAGCATTATGAGCTTTACCGTCTGCACACCACTCCCGTAAAACCGGGTCTTATGAAGACGGAGGGTGTGGGAAACCACATTAAGGTAGATTTGTATGCCCTGCCAGTTGTAAAGTTGGGACGTTTCCTGAGCCGGGTAGCGGAACCGCTTGTGCTGGGTGACATTACCCTGCAGGACGGTCGCGTGGTAAAGGGCTTCCTATGTCAGGGATATGCAGCGAAAGACGCAGAAAACATCACCGCAGAGGGAAGCTTTTAAGAGCATATTGGGAAGAGCAGGTGTATAAGTCTGGAATTTATGCGCCGGCTCTTTTTGCGTATATGTACCGGTATGCTCTTTTGGGGGGAGTATGCATCGCGACTCTTTTGGGAGGTTTATGGAAATAGGATGTCACTTATGTTATAATGGGTGGATGAAAAAAAGTATTATGCCAATGAATTTAAGGGATACTTTGAAATTGTTTCCCTGACGGGACTCCTTCGGTCCCATTTTTATGAGGAGTGATGGTATGAAAAAATTAGCAATTTTATTCCCGGGAGTAAATTACAGTGTGGACTGTCCGCTTTTATATTACGTGGGCAACATTTGTGAGAATGCCGGTTTTGAAATATACGAAGTGAAGTATGAAGGGTACGGAAAAGCACAGACAGCCGCAAAGGCTTCTTCCCTTGAGGAGTGCATAAAATTAGAATACGAAGCCCTGAAAGGAAAACTTCCGCAGGACATGCTGCAAGAGTATGAGGAACTTGTGTTTGTTTCCAAAAGCATGGGAACCGTTCTGGCGGCGCATCTGGAAGAGGATTACGGGTTACATAATGTTACGCATGTGATGCTGACGCCCATTGACCAGACTTTGCCCTATCTGAAAACGCAAAAGAAGATAGCATACATGGTAACCGGCACTGCGGATAATAAGGTAAATCACGAGGCGCTCCGGAAAATAAGCCGGGAGCACAATTATCCCCTTACAGAGATAGTAGGAGCCGGACACCGGCTGGAAATCAAGGGCAATGTGCAGAAAAGTATCAAAATTCTGGCAGATATTATGGAAGCGATAGAAAAGGACCGCAGGCTGGCAGTCTGAACGGTCCTTTCGGTTTTTTATTCTGCTGTGGGAAACAGGGGAAGCTCTCTTAAGAAAACGATGTCGGTACGCTTAGCAGAATCGCCCTCAGCTAAAACGGCAGCCCTTTTTACAACATTGGCACCGGCGGTTTTCACAAGTTCTTCCAAAGCATGCAGGGACTCACCGGTGGAAATAACATCATCTAAAATGCAGACATTTTTACCCTTGATTTTTGCGGCATCAATACCATCCAGATATAGTTTCTGGGTACCGGAAGTGGTAATGGAGTTTACCTCATGGGAAACCACATCCTGCATATAATTCTTTACACTCTTACGGGCAACAATAAATTCTTTCAGGTTTAATTTTCTGGACACTTCATATGCCAGAGCAATTCCCTTGGCTTCGGCTGTTACAATTGCATCCACGGGACCGATTTTTTCGGCTAAAGGACCGGCACAGGCGGAAATAAGTTCCGTATCTCCGATAATTACAAAGCTACCGAAGGAAAGAGAGTCATTCATTTTAATTAAAGGAAGCTGGCGCTTTATGCCGCACACTTCGATTTCGTAAGTTTTCATAACCATATCCTTTCTTATCATTCACGACATGTAAAAAAGTATAGCATCTCAGGACGGGAGTGTAAATGACAAACATTGACAGTATAGTGAAGTATGGCAAAAAATGTTATAGAATAGGGGAGAAAAGTATTTTAAAGCAAAATCATGAAATGAATAAGAATGCTTTACAAGAAAAATCAAAAGGTGAAGTAAAAAGAAAATCTGCCCGAAGAAGTAAATGTGATGTTTGAAATGCCGGGAAAATTGAAGGCGGGCGCAAGGCAAGACAGCAAAAGCCGGAATGAGCAAGACAGCAAAAGCCGGAAGTCATCGCAGAAATTACAGGACGGCAAAGGTCAAAGCAGGGATGTGCAGTATCTCTGGAAAGTGTGATATATGGAAGAAGAAAAGAATTACATATCCGGCAAGCAGGATGCGGATATATTTGTGAGACAGTTATTGAATATCGGGGAAGCCATGTACCAGTCCGGCGGCGAAATCTCCCGGATTGAGAACAGCCTGCACCGGCTGGGCAAGGCATACGGCGCCCAGCATGTCAGTGTGTACGCCATTACCTCCAGTATTCTGATAACGGTGGAATTTGACAACGATTATTCCGTCACGCAGAACCGACGGATAACCAGGCGCGGGGCAATCGACTGTACCAAAATGGAAAGCTTAAACCAGTTGTGCCGGGACTGTGCGGCAGATCCCATTGCGGTGGCGGAATTAAAGGAACGTGTGCTGGCGATATTACAGGAAAAGCCGGGTGAGCTTCAGCGTTACATCGGGCAGCTTATTGCGGCAACCATGTTCACGCTCTTTTTCGGAGGGGATTTTAAGGATGCCCTCGTGGCAGGCATAGCGGTTTTGGTGATTTGCGCCATGCAGAAATGGGTGTGGAGCATCTGCTCCTCCGAGCTATTTTTCAATGTGGCATGTTCATTTGTGACGGGTACATTTGTCAGCCTGATAAACCGGATAGTTCCGGGGCTTCATGTAAACCAGATTTTAATCGGCGATATCATGGTGCTCATACCGGGAGTTGCCATTACCAATTCCATCCGTTATATCTTGAGCGGCGACATTATTTCCAGTTTTGAAAAACTGATGGACAGCCTGATGCAGGCATTCGGCATAGCGGCGGGCTTTATGCTGTCTTTGATGCTGGTAAAGGGAAACATCACGGACTCCGGAATAACCTATCATGCGCTGGAGAGGGCAGTTCAACTGCTGGCTGCGGCACTTGGCACCTGGGGATTTTGTATCATTTATAATATGCGGAAAAAATACATGGCGGTTTCCATGGTGGGCGGCTTTTTGTGCTGGGCAACGTTTCTTCTCATGCAGTACGGCGGCTTCTCCATTTTCGTGTCCACGCTGATGTCCGCATTTGTGGTGGGAATTTACGGAGAAATTTTTGCCTACATTCTGAAAGTGCCGACGACCATACTGTTCATTCCGGCGTGTCTTCCGCTGATACCCGGAAAGAATCTGTATTATTCGGCAATGGCGATTATTGCTTCGGACTGGACGGGCTTTCAGGACAACATTGTTCTCCTGATTTTGTATGCCGTGGGAATAGCCATCGGACTGGCAGTGGTGGTGGAACTGGAACGTATCGTGAAAAAGCTGCCCCGGAAAAAACGGTGATTAACAAATGCTTTCAAAGGAAACAGGAGTATAATTTCCCCTTTTTCCACATAATAACTCTAAATGGATGTCCATGGTTTTCTGCAAAGAAAATTGTTTTGAACGGATACTCTTTTTACTCAGTTTCAAAAAATGAAAAATTTTACGATTTTGAAACCCACAGCTTGCATATACTATTTGCAGACAGTATAATAAGTATTGCAGAGCGGTTTCAAAAAATAAAAAATTTTCAACTTTTGAAAGCGGGTGGCTATATGAAAACCATTACAAGAGAAAAGTATCTGGAAAGAATGATTGAACTTAACGGAACGCCGGACATCAAGATTATTACCGGTATCCGTCGTTCCGGTAAGTCAAAATTGATGCAGGCATATATGGAGTATCTGAAAAGTCATTTTGAAAATATCAATATCATTTTTATTGATTTTATGGACCTGGCTTATGAAGATATTAAGGAATATCATGCGCTGCACACTTATGTAGAGGAACACTATCGGGCAGGAAAGACAAATTATCTTTTTGTGGATGAAGTCCAAATGTGTCCGAAATTTGAGCTGGCAATTAACAGCCTGTATACAAAAGACAAATATGACATCTATGTGACAGGTTCCAATGCGTTCCTGCTAAGTGCAGATTTAGCGACACTTTTTACGGGGCGTTACATCGAAATTCATGTATTCCCGTTTAGCTTCCGGGAATATTGCAGGTACAACGAAGATATTCAGGATAAGGATAAACTGTTTGATGAGTATTCCATCAAAGGCGGTCTGGCGGGTTCTTATGCTTACAGAACAGAAAAAGACCGGACAAATTACATCAAAGAGGTTTATGAATCCATCGTAACAAGAGACCTGATACAGAAATATGCCTTGCCGGATACATTGGTTTTGCAAAGATTAAGCGAGTTTTTAATGGATAATATCAGCAATCTGACTTCATCCAACAAAATCAGTCAGCTTCTGACAGCGAACGATACACCTACCAATCATGTAACGATTGGCAGATATATTAAATATCTGTGCAATGCGTTTGTGTTTTATGATGTTAAGCGCTATGACATTCGCGGAAAGAAATATCTTGAAAACTCTGAGAAATTCTACCTTTGTGACAGCGGTATCCGCTATGCGGTTCTTGGCAGCAGAAATATGGATTACGGCAGGGTTTATGAAAATATAGTATGTATTGAACTGCTTCGCCGCGGCTATGATGTTTATGTAGGAAAGCTCTATCAGAAAGAAATTGACTTCGTAGCACAAAGAGGCAGTGAAAAAATCTATATCCAGGTGAGTGATAATATTTCCGGGCAGGAAACCTTTAACCGGGAAGTATCGCCGCTTCTTCAGATAAGGGATGCTTATCCGAAACTCATTATTGCCAGAACGAAACATCCGAAATACAGTCATGAAGGCATAGAGATTTATGATATAGCGGATTGGCTGCTGCAGGAATAAAAAGAGCATAACCCAGTTTTTATGTATAATTCCTCCGGTTTTCTACATACTACCTATACAGCACAAAATATGGAAAGTATGTAAGAAGCAGGAGGAATTTTTATATGCGAGCAACAGGTATTGTACGAAGAATAGACGATCTGGGAAGAGTGGTGGTTCCGAAGGAAATCCGGAGAGTCATGCGCATCCGGGAAGGCGACCCGCTGGAGATTTTTACGGACAAGGACGGAGAAATTGTCTTAAAGAAATATTCACCCATCGGAGAAATGGGATATTTTGCACAGCAGTATGCGGAAACGGCTGCCCAGAGTTTAGGCTGCGGCGTATGTGTGTGCGACAGAGATCAGATTATTGCGGTAGCTGGGCTGCCGAAAAAGGACATGTTGGGAAAAAGTCTTCACAAGGAACTGGAAAATGCCATTCAGAGCCGGAAGGCAATTTGTGCCAGGAAGGGCGACAAGCAGTTTGTCAGCATCTTAAATCAAGGTGACAGCGAATATGATATGCAGATTATCCAGACCATTATCGCCGAAGGTGATGCCATCGGAGCAGTCATTCTGCTGACCAGGGAAGAGGACAAAACCATTGGCGAAACCGAAAAAAAGGCAGCCATGATAGCTGCCGGTTTTTTAGGACGCCAGATGGAAGGATAGTTATTCACTGATAACACAGTTGCGGCCGGCTTTTTTGCCCTTGTAGAGCATGAGGTCGGCTTCTTTTAACAGATCGTTGATGTCGATATCGGCAGTAGCCTGTGCCAGACCTAAGGTCATGGTGATGCGGATCTCGTTGCCTTCATAAGGAACCTTAAGCTCCCGGATGCGGGAAAGCATGGCCTCCGCATAGGCGTTGGCTTCGGAAAGGGTGGCGCCTTCATAAATAAGAAGAAACTCTTCACCGCCCCAGCGGGCAACGCAGCCGCTTCCGTGCATTTCTTTTCTCATGACCTTGCCCACGGCCTTCAGGACTTCATCGCCGCATTCGTGACCATAGGTGTCGTTTACGGATTTGAAATAATCTATATCGCCGATGCAGAGTACATAAGGTGTGCCATTTTCCGTAAACCGGCGATGGGTCTCGGAAAGCTTCTGGTCACCGAAACGCCGGTTACTTAAACCGGTCAGGGTATCCTGCTCCAAAAGGTTGCGCAGAGAGCGCTGCATGCTTAGAGCGGAAATACCGATCTCGCTGAGTTCGTCATTCCGGCTTAAAACTTCCTGCCCCAGAGAAGCATTCAGGTTACCGGAGGCAATCTGGGCAAGGAAGGTACGGATTTTGTGAAGCGCTGTCAGGATTTTGTGCGTGTAGGAAGACGAAATCAGACACACAATTACAATGCTGCACAGGGAAATGATTAAAATAGGAAAAATAGTTGCCTTTACCGTCCGGTTGACCTGGGCGCAGGGCATGCCGGCATAGACCATTCCCACGACGGTTCCGTCGCTGTTACGGAGAGGCGCATAATAGGCAAAATAATGGACTTTGCTGATGGTGGTATTGGTATAGAAGTGGGAAGAACCGCCATAGAAAACCTCCTGCAGGACCTTGGAATTGGCGCCGGTGCCCACGATGCGCTGTCCCTGTTCATCACAGATGGTTGTCAGGATACGGGTGTCTTCATAAAATACAGTGAATTCCACACCGGTATTTTCATGGAATTTGTCGATAACGGAATAATCGGAGGTGATATCCTGCTCCCCCTTGAAAAGACGGTAGCCGACATCTCCCTGCAGGGTGTAATCGCCGGGGTAGAGCATGTCATAGGAAGAGATGAGCATATCCGTCATGTTCTGAAGCTCGGTGTGAACCTGGTCGTACATGGCGCTCTGCACGGTCTTAAAGCTGAACATCATAATAATAAGCCCTAAAATGAACATCGGAACGGAGCTGAAAGCCTGTAATGTATAATACAGTTTACCTTTTTTCTTTATTTTCGCCATATAAAAACCCCATGTCTTTCTCATAGCCGTATTTTGCACGGAACCACACGATGATTATGTTTTATTATACTGCTTTTTTCCTCTATTGACAATGTCGCAAAGAAAGATTTATAATAAACACATTGAGAAAGACTGTGACGGAGACAGTAAGTTTTCAGGCGAAAGGATAGCGAGCCGGTGACGGTGCAAGACCGGTGCGAGTAGCGGATTACCCAAAATCACTCCCAAGTCGTGCGTGCCAAAGGCTCTGCCCGGTAGTGCGTGCCGGCATCCTGCCGTTATCGGGAACCATATACAAAAAGTGTATGTTGTAACAGGTGGTATGCGAGTCTGACCTCGTCCTTTTACGGACGGGGTCTTTTGTATTGCAGAAAAGAAAGGAAGAAAATCATGTACAAGAAAGTATCAACCGATTTAAACTTCGTGGACAGAGAAAAACAAATCGAAAATTTCTGGGATGAAAACCACATCTTTGAAAAGAGCATGGACAGCCGCAAGGAAGGTCCGACCTACACCTTTTATGACGGCCCGCCTACCGCAAACGGCAAGCCCCATATCGGCCATGTGCTGACCCGTGTTATTAAGGATATGATTCCGAGATACCGCACCATGAAGGGCTACATGGTACCGAGAAAAGCAGGCTGGGATACTCACGGACTGCCGGTAGAAATTGAAGTGGAAAAGAAACTGGGACTGGACGGTAAGGACCAGATTGAAGCATACGGCCTGGAGCCATTTATCAAGCAGTGTAAGGAAAGCGTCTGGAAATACAAAGGAATGTGGGAGGATTTCTCCGGCACCGTCGGTTTCTGGGCAGACATGGAAAATCCTTATGTTACCTATCATGACGACTACATCGAGTCCGAATGGTGGGCGTTAAAAGAAATCTGGAACAAGAAGCTGCTTTACAAGGGCTTCAAGATTGTACCTTACTGCCCCCGTTGCGGCACCCCGCTTTCTTCCCAGGAAGTAGCACAGGGCTACAAGGATGTAAAGGAACGCTCTGCAATCGCACGTTTCAAGGTAAAGGACGAGGATGCTTACATCTTAGCATGGACCACCACCCCCTGGACTCTTCCTTCCAACGTAGCACTCTGCGTAAACCCGGAAGAAACCTATGCCAAGGTTAAGGCGGCAGACGGTTATACCTATTATATGGCAGAAGCACTGTTAGACACCGTGCTGGGCAAGCTTGGCGATGCCGAAAACGGCGTTAAGGCATACGAAGTGCTGGAAACCATGACCGGTAAGGAATTAGAGTTCAAGGAATATGAACCGTTATTTGACTGTGCTGTAGACATCTGCAAAAAGCAGAACAAGAAAGCTTATTATGTGGTATGCGATACCTACGTTACCCTGACAGACGGTACCGGCGTTGTTCATATTGCACCTGCCTTCGGTGAAGACGATGCCAAGGTCGGCAGAAGCTACGACTTACCGTTCGTACAGCTTGTTGACGGCAAAGGCAACATGACGGAAGAAACTCCCTATGCGGGCGTCTTTGTAAAGAAGGCTGATCCCATGGTACTGGAGGATCTGGATAAGAAGGGACTTTTATTTGCGGCTCCCAAGTTTGAACACAGCTATCCTCACTGCTGGAGATGCGATACCCCGCTGATTTACTATGCAAGAGAGTCCTGGTACATCAAGATGACAGCCGTAAAGGACGACTTAATCCGCAACAACAACACCATCAACTGGATTCCCGAATCCATCGGCAAGGGACGTTTCGGCGACTGGCTTACCAATGTACAGGACTGGGCAATCTCCCGTAACCGTTACTGGGGCACCCCGCTTAACATCTGGGAATGCAGCTGCGGTCATCAGGAATGCATCGGCAGCCGCGCAGAGCTGGCGGAAAGAAGCGGCAATCCCGAGGATGCCAAGGTAGAGCTTCACAGACCGTACATCGATGCCGTTACCATGAAGTGTCCGGAATGCGGCGGCAAAATGCACCGTGTACCCGAAGTTATCGACTGCTGGTTTGACTCCGGTGCGATGCCTTTTGCACAGCATCATTATCCGTTTGAAAATAAAGACATTTTTGAGAAGCAGTTCCCTGCCCAGTTTATTTCCGAGGCAGTTGACCAGACCAGAGGCTGGTTCTACTCCCTGCTTGCAGAGTCAACCATTCTGTTTAATAAGGCGCCTTACGAAAATGTTATCGTATTAGGCCATGTGCAGGATGAAAACGGACAGAAGATGAGCAAGAGCAAGGGCAATGCGGTGGATCCGTTTGATGCACTTCAGACCTACGGCGCCGATGCCATCCGCTGGTACTTCTACATCAACTCCGCACCCTGGCTGCCGAACCGTTTCCATGGCAAGGCCGTGCAGGAAGGACAGCGTAAGTTTATGGGTACCCTGTGGAACACCTACGCATTCTTCGTTCTGTATGCGAACATTGACAACTTCGACGCATCCAGGTACACACTGGATTACAGTAAGCTTTCCGTTATGGATAAATGGATTCTTTCCAAATTAAACTCCGTAGTGGGTGAGGTGGATGACGACCTCGGCAATTACAAAATTCCCGAAGCCGCAAGAGCCCTGCAGGAATTTGTGGACGATCTGAGCAACTGGTATGTAAGACGAAGCAGAGAGCGTTTCTGGGCAAAGGGCATGGAGCAGGATAAGATTAACGCTTACATGACACTTTACACCTGTCTGGTTACCTTCTGTAAGGCAGCCGCTCCCATGATTCCGTTCATGACCGAAGAAATCTACCAGAACCTGGTTCGCAGCGTGGACGCTTCCCAGCCGGAAAGCATTCATCTGTGCGACTTCCCGAAGGTAGAAGAAGAGCATGTGGACAAGAAGCTGGAAGCCGACATGGATATTGTATTGAAGGCAGTTGTGATGGGTCGTGCGTGCAGAAACACCGCCAACATCAAAAACCGTCAGCCGGTTAACACCATGTTTGTCAAGGCAGAATACGAACTGACCGATTTCTACAAGGACATCATTGCAGACGAACTGAATGTAAAGAAGGTAGTATTTACAAACGATGTGCGTGAATTTACATCCTATACCTTCAAACCCCAGCTCCGCACCGTCGGACCCAAGTACGGCAAACAGCTCGGTGCCATCAAGAAGTACCTCGAAGAGCTGGACGGCAATGCCGCAATGGATACCTTACAGAAGGACGGCGCCCTGAAGTTTACGGCAGGAGACGTGGAGGTTTCCCTTACCGAAGAGGACCTTCTGATTGAAATGACCCAGAAAGAGGGTTATGTCACAGAAGCAGACAACAGCATGACCGTTGTACTTGACACCAATCTGACACCGGAATTAATCGAAGAAGGCTTTGTTCTGGAATTAATCAGCAAAATCCAGACCATGAGAAAGGATGCCGGTTTTGAAGTAACAGACCATATCCGCGTAGCTTTTGCAGACAACGATAAGATAGAAGAAATCGCACAGAAACACGAAAAGGAGATTGCCGGAAAGGTTCTGGCAGACGCTCTGAGTGTAAAAAATGAACTTTCTGTTGCAAAAGAGTGGAATGTTAACGGAGAAAATGTTAAAATTTCCGTTGAAAGAGTTTAATGAGGAGGCAATACAATGGTCAAAAGCACGATGAAGTTTGATAAAGAATTGTTCAAGAGAAGCGTTTTGTATAATATCAAGACACTTTACAGAAAGACATTAGAGGAGGCAACTCCCCAGCAGGTTTTCCAGGCGGTATGCTATTCCGTAAAGGACCAGATTATCGACCACTGGATGGAAACCCAGAAGGAATACGACAAAAAAGATCCCAAGATGGTTTATTATCTTTCCATGGAATTCTTAATGGGTCGTGCACTGGGCAACAACCTGATTAACTTACAGGCATACAAGGCTGTAAAAGAAGCTCTGGATGAGCTGGGACTGGACCTCAACGTGGTTGAGGACATGGAGCCCGATGCTGCGCTGGGTAACGGCGGTCTGGGCCGTCTGGCAGCCTGCTTCCTTGATTCTCTGGCAACTCTCGGTTATCCTGCATACGGCTGCGGTATCCGTTACCGTTACGGTATGTTCAAGCAGGAAATCAGAGACGGTTATCAGGTAGAAGTACCCGATAACTGGCTGGAAAACGGCAATCCTTTTGAACTTCGTCGTCCCGAATATGCAAAGGTTGTAAAATTCGGCGGCTATGTAAATGTAAATACCGATGAAAAGGGAAGAAACCATTTTTTCCAGGAAGGTTATCAGTCCGTTAAGGCGGTTCCCTTCGACCTTCCCATCGTGGGCTACGGCAACGGCATCGTAAATACCCTGCGTATCTGGGATGCAGAGCCCATCGAATGCTTCCAGCTCGATTCCTTCGACAAGGGCGATTACCAGAAGGCAGTTGAGCAGCAGAACCTTGCCAGAAACATCGTAGAGGTTCTTTACCCCAACGATAACCACTATGCAGGTAAAGAGCTCCGCTTAAAACAGCAGTACTTCTTTATTTCCGCATCCGTTCAGGAAGCTGTGGAAAAATATATGCGTAAGCATCAGGATATCAGGAAATTCCATGAGAAGGTTACCTTCCAGCTGAACGATACTCATCCTACCGTAGCCATTCCCGAACTGATGAGAATTTTAATGGATGACTACGATTTAGAGTGGGTGGAAGCATGGGATGTTACTACCAAGACCTGCGCTTACACCAACCATACCATCATGGCAGAAGCTCTGGAAAAATGGCCTATCGAGCTGTTCTCCAGATTACTTCCCCGTATCTACCAGATTGTGGAGGAAATCAACCGCCGCTTCCTGGAGGAAGTTTCCAGACGTTATCCCGGCAACCAGGAAAAGGTACGCAAGATGGCTATTATTTACGACGGACAGGTACACATGGCAAGACTTGCCATCGTTGCCGGCTATTCCGTAAACGGTGTTGCAAGACTGCATACCGAAATCTTAAAGAACCAGGAATTAAAAGACTTCTACGAAATGATGCCCGAGAAGTTCAACAACAAGACAAACGGTATCACACAGAGAAGATTTTTACTGCATGCCAACCCGCTTTTGGCAGACTGGGTAACCGAGCACATCGGCGACGAATGGATTACCGACCTGCCTCAGATTTCCAAGATGAAGATTTATGCGGATGACGAAAAGGCACAGCAGGAATTCATGAACATTAAGTATCGCAACAAGGTTCGCCTGGCGGATTACATTTTAGAGCACAACGGCATTGTCGTTGACCCCCGCTCCATTTTCGATGTACAGGTTAAGCGTCTTCATGAATACAAGAGACAGCTCCTTAACATCCTGCACGTAATGTACCTTTACAACGAGTTGAAAGAACATCCCGACATGGAGTTCTATCCCCGTACCTTTATCTTCGGTGCAAAGGCGGCAGCAGGCTACCGCAACGCAAAGCTGACCATTAAGCTGATTAACTCCGTTGCAGATGTTATCAACAACGACGAGTCCTTAGGCGGCAAGCTGAAGGTGGTATTCATCGAAAACTACAGAGTTTCCAATGCAGAGATTATCTTTGCGGCATCCGATGTTTCCGAGCAGATTTCCACCGCAAGTAAGGAAGCATCCGGTACCGGCAACATGAAGTTCATGTTAAACGGTGCGCTGACTCTGGGCACCATGGACGGTGCAAACGTAGAAATCGTAGAAGAAGTCGGCAAGGAAAATGCCTTTATCTTCGGTCTTAGTGCAGATGAAGTTATCAACTACGAGAACTACGGCGGCTACAACCCCATGGAAATCTTCAACAACGACCAGGATATCAGAAAGGTGCTGATGCAGCTTATTAACGGCACTTACGCTCCCGAAGATCCCGAGCTGTTCCGTCCGCTTTACAACTCTCTGTTAAATACACAGAGCACTGCAAAGGCAGATACCTACTTTATCTTAAAGGACTTCAAGCCTTACGCAGAAGCACAGAAGAAGGTAGAAGCCGCTTACAGAGACGAAAAGGGCTGGGCAAAGAGCGCTATCTTAAATATGGCAAGCTCCGGCAAGTTTACTTCCGACAGAACCATCCAGCAGTATGTGGATGAAATCTGGCACCTTGACAAGGTAGTTATTCCCGAAAAGAAGGCAGCTCCCACCAAGGCAGCAAAGACAAAATAATAGAAAGGAACAGGTTTCCATGATTGAATTAGTTAAGGGCGGTGCTTATTTAGTAAACGGTACCGATATCGTAGAAGACAATCAGGATGCTGCCGCTGCCATTGCGCAGAAGTGCGGCAAAACGGTTACCAAAGAAGAAGCCGGAAAAGAAACCATTGCTTACGGTATTCTGAAAAATCACAATACCTCCGGCAATATGGATAAATTAAAAATCAAGTTCGACAAGCTGACCAGCCATGATATTACCTTCGTCGGTATTATCCAGACGGCAAGAGCGTCAGGACTGGAAAAATTCCCCATTCCGTATGTACTCACCAACTGCCACAACTCCCTGTGTGCGGTTGGCGGTACCATCAACGAGGATGACCATTTATTCGGTCTGACCTGCGCCAAGAAATACGGCGGTGTGTATGTACCCCCTCATCAGGCGGTTATTCACCAGTTTGCAAGAGAAATGCTTGCAGGCGGCGGCAGAATGATTTTAGGCTCCGACTCCCATACCAGATACGGTGCGCTTGGTACCATGGCAATGGGCGAAGGCGGTCCCGAACTGGTAAAGCAGCTTTTAAATCAGACCTATGATATCAACATGCCCGGCGTGGTAGGTGTTTATCTTACCGGCGAACCGGTAAAGGGTGTCGGTCCTCAGGACGTGGCGCTCGCTATTATCGGTGCGGTTTTTGCAAACGGCTATGTGAAGAATAAGGTAATGGAATTTGTAGGACCCGGTGTGGCATCCTTAAGCGCCGATTTCCGTATCGGCATTGATGTTATGACCACCGAGACCACCTGCCTGTCCTCCATCTGGAAAACAGACGACAGAATTAAGGAATTTTACGATATTCACGGACGTTCCGAAGATTATAAGGAATTAAATCCCGGCGAAGTAGCATATTACGACGGCATGATTAAGATTGACTTAAGCACCATCCGTCCCATGATTGCCATGCCGTTCCATCCCAGCAACACCTACACCATCGAAGAGTTGAACGCCAACCTTTCCGACATCCTTCATGAGACGGAAGAGCGTGCAAAGGTAAGCCTGGACGGTGCGGTAGAGTTTTCTTTGCAGGACAAAGTTCGTAACGGCAAGTTCTACGTGGACCAGGGTATTATTGCCGGCTGTGCAGGCGGCGGATTTGAAAACATCTGCGCAGCAGCCGATATCTTAAAGGGACGTTACATCGGCGCGGACGAGTTCACCTTAAGCGTATATCCCGCTTCCATGCCGGTATATATGGAACTCATCAGGAACGGCTGTGCAGCAACTATTCTGGAAACCGGTGCGGTTATGAAGACGGCATTCTGCGGTCCCTGCTTCGGCGCAGGAGATACACCCGCCAACAATGCCTTCAGTATCCGTCATTCTACCAGAAACTTCCCGAACCGTGAAGGTTCCAAGCTGCAGAGCGGTCAGATTGCTTCCGTTGCTCTTATGGATGCAAGATCCATAGCCGCAACCGCAGCAAACAAGGGCGTGCTGACACCGGCTACCGAATTTGACGGTGATTTCAACCATTATCAGTATCACTTTGACAGCAAGATTTATGCAAACCGCGTATTTGACTCCAAGGGTGTAGCGGATTCTACCGTAGACATCCACTTCGGACCCAATATCAAGGACTGGCCCGCTATGGGTGCGCTTCCCGAGAACCTGGTTCTGCAGGTTGTCAGCGAAATCCATGACCCGGTTACCACAACGGACGAGCTTATTCCTTCCGGTGAAACCTCTTCCTACCGTTCCAATCCTCTGGGACTGGCAGAGTTCACCTTAAGCCGTAAGGACCCGAAGTATGTAGCCCGTGCCAAGGCTATCCAGAAGGCGGAAACAGAGAGAATGGCAGGCGGACATCCCTGCGAAGCGGTTCCTGCCGTAAAGGATATCATGCATACCGTAAAGGAAAAATATCCGGATGCCAACCACGAAAACACCGGCTTCGGCTCCACCATTTTTGCAGTGAAACCCGGCGACGGTTCTGCCCGTGAACAGGCAGCTTCCTGCCAGAAGGTACTGGGCGGCTGGGCAAACATTGCCAACGAGTATGCTACCAAGCGTTACCGTTCCAACCTGATTAACTGGGGTATGCTTCCTTTCCTGATTGAAAAGGGCGAGCTTCCTTTCAAGAACCTGGATTACCTCTTTATCCCCGGCATCAAGAAAGCCGTAGAGGAAAAGGCGGACACCATCACCGCATACAAGGTGGGCGGGGACGGACTGACACCGTTTACCATGACTCTCGGCGAACTGACCGACGAGGAGCGCCAGATTATCTTAAAGGGTTGTCTGATTAACTACAACCGCGTGTAAACGGAAAATAAAAAAACAAAACTAAAAGCAGGCGAATGCACATCATTTGCCTGCTTTTTCTGATTAGTGTTCCGGCACTTCGACCTTGTTGTTAAAAGCATCCAAGAGTTGGGCAAGAAACACGCCCGCAGCAAGGAAAAAGAGGTTTAACATGCTTTCACGCAGGGAACCGGTAAAGCCTTCCCAGGGAACGGTCATAACCGTAGCGGCAATTACCACACCGACGATGGTGTGGAAGGCAACGGAGTAATGTTTTTCAAAGAGCCGGTTTATAAATTTAGGCAGGAGTAGCATGGTAACAGCCGCCCCTAAAAGACCGGGCAGGGCAACGGAAAGGGAAAGATGCCCCAGTCCGTCTACAAACGGTGTATACAATCCCAGAGGCATCAGCAGGGTAGAAAAACTCATGCCGGGGGCAATAATACTTAACGCCAGACAGAAGCCGCAGAATACAAACCAGCCAAAGGACGGGGAAATGGTAACGGATGCAGACTGCAGACCGATTAACAGAGCAAATACAAGCAGCATGGCGGCAACAAGGGAAATGTAAGAGCCTTTGCTGCGTCCTTTCTGCCCGGCTTCCCGGAACAGGGACGGCAGCATGCCGCCAATCAGTCCCACGAACAGGCAGACGGAAGGGTTGGGATACTTCTCCAATACATAGGAAAGCAGATTGGCAATTCCCAAGAAGCCGATGATGCCGCCTAAAATAATAGGAAACAGTTTCGGCACATGGGTTTTGAAATTGCGGATGGGATTGGCTAACAGCTCCATAACAGGTTTGTATACGCCGAAAATGACGCTCAGCACGCCGCCGGAGATTCCCGGGAGCACAGCTCCGAGCCCAATCAGGGCACCCTGACATATACGAAGGAAAAAAGATTTTGTTTTCATGAATGTAACCTTGCCTTTCTATCGATATAGTATATGAAGATAGAAAAAAAGTCATGTCATTTTCCTATTCTTAACGGAATATGAACAGGGCAGCGTTGAAAGAAGGTGCAAAATCTTAAATATATAAAAACATAAAATAAACCTTGCATAGTCTACAAATTTACGATATACTACATCCATAAGCAGATACTTCTTTTTTCTAATTTTCTTTTGC